>TARA_R110000787_G_scaffold16622_68_pt1 | contig 44917 bp, 45 predicted proteins | sample TARA_R110000787 | Tara Oceans TARA_R110000787 (sample SAMEA4397920) | marine metagenome | biome: Polar Biome; feature: [DCM] deep chlorophyll maximum layer (ENVO:01000326); material: water (ENVO:00002006), including particulate matter (ENVO:01000060) such as... | depth 35 m | reverse complement strand
CGCCCGCCCCGCCCGCTCCGCATGGTCACGGGCACGTTTTTCAGCAAGCTCGACATCACCATTCCCGATGGCCTCCAGAATGGCGCGATGTTCTTTCCAGGACAGTTCGCGGTTTTCACGCACCGTCAGAACGAGTCCCATCGACCGCTGGAAATGTGGCCATGCAGTGCTGGCCATCTCCCCGATTGCCGGGTTGCCGCTGAGGTCATAGACCCCCTGATGGAAGGCGACATCTGCTCCGATCAGTTCCCGGGGCGCATCCTTGCGAACTGCTTTCCACCCCCGATCCATGACCTGTTCAAGCGGCATCATGTCGCTGGCACTGATAACCCGGTCACTCATCCGCGTCGCAGCCAGCCGCGCTGCCAGACCATCCAGCGCCGCCCGTACCTGATAGAGCGCCAGCAACCTGTCTGCATCGACCAGAGAAACCATCAGGCCACGACGCCCGCGTTCGACCACCAGACCTTCCTGATGCAGTTTTGTCAGGGCGTGGCTGATCGGCTGACGGGAGACGTCGAGCTGCTCAACCAGATCTGACTGAACCAGCGCCGTACCCTCCTCCAGATCGCCAAAAAGTATAGCATCTTTAAGGCGTTGATAGACTTCATCGACAAGGTCGCCGCGTGGCTGAATAGGTGTAATCATAATTTTTGCATCCCGAATACGGAATTCCGTATGCCATAATGACCTGTTTCAGGCAAGATCATTGTCCGCAGGGCCGCAAAGAAAACTTGGCGACCGTCAGCACGTCAGGTAATTTTTAATACTGATAATTATTCGCATTTTTAATATACGGACCCTTCCATGTCGCAGGCAGAACGCCCGAACTACGATATCAAGACCGAGATCGCGGCCTACTGGGACCGTCGCGCCGAGACATTCGACGAAGCCCCGTCCCATGCAATCCGTCAGGGGCCGGAACGTGATGCCTGGAGGCAACTGCTGCGTACTCATCTGGAAGGTGACAGCCCCCGTATTCTTGAGCTCGGATGCGGGACCGGCATTATCACTGATCTGCTCTGTGAAGCCGGCTGTCAGGTAACGGCCTTTGATCTGGCCGAGTCCATGTTGAAGCGGGCACGGGCACGGGTCGGCGACCGGGCCAGCATCCTGTTCGGCGATGCCGAAGATCCCTTTCCGGCGGAAGGCCCCTTTGACGGAATCATTTCACGCCATCTCGTCTGGACCCTGCCCAATCCGGAGAAAGCCATCGCCCGCTGGCGCGAACTGCTGGCACCGGGCGGGCGTCTGCTCATCGTTGACGGCTATTGGGGTGACAACAGCCTGCTGGCCAGTCTGCTGCGCCGGATGGCATCACTGGCCGAACCGGCTCCGGTCAAGACAAACGGCCCGCCGGGCCTGACCGATCCGGGAAGTCCCTATCCGGAAATTGATGCCCTGCTGCCGTTTGGTATTAACGGCGCACCGCCGTCAAGAATTGCCGGACTGCTGGCTGATGCCGGCTTCACCGATATCCGGATCGATCCGCTGTCCGATCTGAAGCGCCAGCAGCGAAGCGGACGCCCGCTCGGCTTCCGGCTGCGCAGCATGTCGATACAGCGCTACCTCGTCCGCGGCACCGCCTGACAGTCAGGTCGGTTTGATCATCCGGCCAAGATGCTGACCGCCAAAGATGTGGATATGCAGATGCGGAACTTCCTGATGACCGTCCTGACCGATATTGGACAGAATGCGATAGCCGCTTTCTGCGATGCCCTGTTCGCGGGCAATCTTGCCGGTCATGCGGATCAAGGCGGCAATCTCGGCCTCTGATGCATTTGCCGAGAAATCATCGAACGAGGTATAGGCCCCCTTCGGGATTACCAGCACATGGGTTTTCGTCTGCGGATTGATGTCATGAAAGGCCAGCGTGTGTTCGTCTTCATCCACCTTGTTGCAGGGGATTTCGCCACGCAGGATTTTCGCAAAGATATTCTGATCATCATAGGCCATCGGTCTACTCCTGTTTCCGCGATGCTTTCTCGGCAATGCCGGAGACACCCTCGCGCCGTTCCAGTTCCGCCCAGATATCTGCCGGGGTCAGGCCCGCATCAGCCCAGAGCACCATCAGGTGATAGATCAGGTCGGCACTTTCTGACTTAACGGCATCCGGACCTTCACTCAGGGCCGCGATCACTGTCTCCGTCGCTTCCTCGCCGACCTTCTGGGCAATCTTGCCGGTTCCCTTCGCGAACAGCTTTGCCGTATGCGAACTGGCCGGATCAGCGCCCTTACGGGATTCGATTGTCGCAAACAACCGGTCCAGAACCGCCGCCCTGTCAACGCCACTCATGCCACATCCTCCAGCCGGACCGGCACACCGGCCGCGCGCATATGTTCCTTGGTCTGGCGGATCGAAAATTCCCCGAAATGGAAGATTGAGGCGGCCAGCACAGCCGTCGCATGACCTTCGGTAATGCCTTCAACCATATGGTCGAGCGTTCCGACACCACCGGAGGCGATAACCGGAATACGGACCGCGTCAGCGACCGCCCGGGTCAGCGGCAGGTTGAAGCCGATGCGGGTGCCATCGCGATCCATTGAGGTCAGCAGGATTTCACCCGCGCCATAAGCTTCCATCTTCTTTGCCCATTCCACGGCGTCGATACCCGTGGGCTTGCGGCCGCCATGAGTGAAGATTTCAAACCGGTCTTCACCGACCGACTTTGCATCAATGGCCACAACGATGCATTGCGCCCCGAACTTCTCTGACGCTTCACGCACGAATTCCGGGTTAGTCACCGCTGCCGTATTGATCGACACCTTGTCGGCACCGGCCAGCAACAGCTTGCGGATATCCTCCGTCGTGCGCACCCCGCCACCGACAGTCAGCGGCATGAAACATTGTTCCGCCGTCCGGCGCACCACATCATAAATGGTATCCCGGCCTTCATGACTGGCGGTAATGTCGAGAAAACAAAGCTCGTCCGCACCCTCGCGGTCATACAGCTTCGCCTGCTCGACCGGGTCACCGGCATCAATCAGGTCAACAAAATTGACGCCCTTGACCACCCGGCCATTGGCGACATCGAGACAGGGAATAACGCGCATTTTTAACATGGAGATTTCTTAACGGCGGAGCGGCGGAGAGACAAAGGATTTCAGCCTGCCCGCATACCGGAAACCCGAAGTGTCGTGATGATCCGTCCTTCCTCGCATCCTTCGAGACGCGCTTTCAGCGCTCCTCAGGATGAGGTCGTATTAAATATCAGGGCCTCATCCTGAGGAGCAGCGCAGCTGCGTCTCGAAGGATGCCGGCAAAATCAAAGGCAGCAGCAACCTGCTTCAGCAGCGATGGGCGAAAGCGGCTGTGATCTTGATGGCCTTGCGCCAGTTATCCAGTTCACTGAGGCCGCTGGCCTTGCGTGGCTTGAAGCTGTGATCACCGTCCATCAGCCATTCGACCCGGATATTGCCCGACATTTCGTATTGCTGGACTTCGAGCTTCGTACCGAAGGAATCCCGTTCGCCCTGACAGATCAGAGTGGGCGTGCGGATCCGTTTCATATGGTCCAGCCGGTTGCCCACCGGCTTACCCGGTCCATGAAACGGATAACCCAGGCAAACCAGACCACGGACCCCGCAGTCATCAGCCACCATCGACGCGATCCGGCCCCCCATGGATTTACCGCCGATAATCAGACTTCCCGGTTTGAATTCCTTAATAACGTCGCGGAAGCAATCCAGCAGCACCGGGGCCCGGTCAGGTGGTGACTTCGTGCCATCACGGCGACGACGTTCCATATAGGGAAATTCGAACCGCGCCACCCGCAGACCTTCCGCCGCCAGACCTTTTGCGAATGCATCCATGAAGGGGCTGTCCATGGCAGCCCCCGCCCCGTGTGTCAGGACAATGGTCCGGTCTGCATCCGCCCGGCCGTTATAGAGGATTTCCGTCACGGTTTCATGAATTCCCGGAAGAAGTCATTGCCCTTGTCATCCACAACGACAAAAGCCGGGAAGTTCTTCACCTCGATCTTCCAGACCGCTTCCATACCCAGTTCCGGATACTCAATCTGCTCGACCTTGGTGATGCAATCCAGTGCCAGACGTGCCGCCGGACCGCCGACCGAGCCGAGGTAAAACCCGCCATGGGTTTTGCAGGCACGGGTAACTGCTGCCGACCGGTTGCCCTTGGCCAGCATCACCATTGAGCCGCCGGCAGCCTGGAACTGCTCGACATAGGCATCCATGCGACCCGCCGTGGTTGGCCCGAAGGAGCCGGAGGCATAACCGGTCGGCGTCTTGGCCGGGCCGGCATAATAAACCGGATGGTTTTTCAGATAGTCCGGCATCGGCTCACCCGCATCCAGCCGGTCCTTGATCTTGGCATGGGCAATATCGCGGGCCACGATCAGGGTGCCGGTCAGCGACAACCGGGTCTTCACCGGACATTCGGCAAGCTGCTTCAGGATTTCCGGCATCGGTTTCGTCAGGTCAACTTCAACCACATCACCGCCGAGAATTTCATCGGTGACTTCCGGCAGATATTTCGACGGGTCGGTTTCCAGCTGTTCCAGAAACACACCGTCACGGGTGATCTTGCCAACCGCCTGGCGGTCGGCGGAACAGGAAACACCGATGCCGACCGGGCAACTGGCGCCATGGCGCGGCAGACGGATAACCCGCACATCATGGCAGAAATACTTGCCGCCGAACTGCGCCCCGATACCAAGCTGTTGCGACATCTCCAGCACCCTGGCTTCCCATTCGAGATCGCGATAGGCATGCCCCGTGTCACCGCCGGATGTCGGCAGGTTGTCGAGATATTTGGCCGAGGCCAGTTTGACCGTCTTCATGGTCAGCTCTGCCGAGGTGCCACCGATAACGATGGCGAGGTGATAGGGCGGACAGGCCGAGGTGCCCAGCGTCCGCATCTTCTCATCAATGAAAGCGGCAAGGCGTTCCGGATTCAGCAGCGCCTTGGTTTCCTGATACAGGAAGCTCTTGTTTGCCGAGCCACCACCCTTCGCCATGAACAGGAACTTGTAGGCATCACCCTGATCGGCATAAAGCTCGATCTGCGCCGGCAGGTTTGTGCCGGTATTGGTTTCGGCAAACATGTCGACTGGCGAGACCTGACTGTAACGCAGGTTATCCTCGGCATAGCTTTTCATCACACCACGGGCGATGGCTTCCTCATCATCGAAGCCGGTCCAGACGCGCTGGCCTTTCTTGCCCATGACAATGGCCGTACCGGTATCCTGACACATCGGCAATACACCGGCGGCGGCAATATTCGCGTTCTTGAGCAGGTCGAAGGCCACGAACTTGTCATTCGGGCTGGCCTCCGGGTCCTTGAGAATATTGCTCAGGCTTTCCAGATGTGCCGGTCGCAGCAGGTGCGAGATATCGTGAAAAGCTTCACGCGTCAGCAGGGTGATCGCTTCCGGATCAATCTGCAGTACCTTGCCGCCGTTGAAATCTATTTCCCGGACATGATCAGAGGTCAGCTTGCGGTAAGGGGTCGTGTCCTTGCTGAGTGGAAACATCGTCTGATGTGAAAAATCTGCGCCGGCGTCGGGCATGGCGTGGCCTCTCTGGTCTGGTAATGGAAAGCGATACGGGATCGTTGCCGTCATTATCGCCATTAAGTCCGTATTTTCCAGCGACTACCGACAGCCTGCCCGCCATCTTTCGAGACAGGCCTCCGGCCTTCCTCAAGATGAGGGCCGCGCTGATGAAACCCACGGCCCACCTTATCCTGAGGAGCAGCAGAGCTGCGTCTCGAAGGATGCAGGAAAACTCCCGACATGGCACCCGCCCGGCATCTTTCGAGACGGCCCGACGGCCCTCCTCAGGATGAGGGGATATCCGGGGGATGCAGATCGTCCGGTTACATGGTGATGAATTCCCGGAAGAAATCGTTCCCCTTGTCGTCGATGACGATGAAGGCGGGGAAATCCTCGACCTCGATTTTCCAGATCGCTTCCATTCCGAGATCTTCATAATCCAGCACCTCGACCTTGCGGATGCATTCCTTGGCAAGACGGGCTGCCGGACCGCCGATGGAACCGAGGTAAAACCCGCCATGGGTTTTGCAGGCCCGTGTCACGGAAGCAGCACGATTGCCCTTCGACAGCATGACCAGTGATCCGCCAGCCGCCTGGAACTGGTCGATATAGGAATCCATACGCTGGGCCGAAGTCGGACCGAATGAGCCGGAGGCATAACCCTCCGGCGTTTTGGCCGGGCCGGCATAATAGACGGGGTGGTTCTTCAGGTAATCCGGCATCGGCTTGCCACTGTCGAGATGGTCCTTGATGCGGGCATGGGCGATGTCACGGGCGACGACCAGCGTGCCGGTCAGCGACAGTCGCGTCTTGACCGGATATTGCGACAGCTGCGCCAGAACTTCGGCCATCGGCCGGTTGAGATTGACTTCGACAACATCGCCACCGAGTTTTTCATCCGTGATGTCCGGCAGGAATTTCGACGGATCGGTTTCAAGCTGTTCCAGAAAGATGCCGTCGCGGGTGATCTTGCCGAGCGCCTGACGATCCGCAGAACAGGACATCCCGATGCCGACCGGGCAGCTCCCGCCATGCCGCGGCAGGCGGATGACGCGCACATCATGACAGAAATACTTGCCGCCAAACTGCGCCCCGATACCGAGATCCTGCGACATCTTGTGAATGCGCGCCTCCCATTCCAGATCGCGATAGGCGTGGCCGGTATTGCCACCTTCTGTCGGCAACCCGTCGTAGTAGCGGGTTGAGGCCATCTTGACCGTCTTCATGGTCAGTTCCGGGGACGTGCCACCGATGACAACCGCCAGATGATAGGGCGGGCAGGCCGCTGTCCCGATGGTCCGCATTTTCTCGTCGATAAAGGCCGTGAGGCGTTCCGGTGTCAGCAGGGCCTTCGATTCCTGATACAGGAAGCTTTTGTTCGAGGAACCGCCCCCTTTGGCGATGAACAGAAACCGGTAATCCTCGCCGCTGTCCGCATGAATTTCGATCTGCGCCGGCATGTTGTTACCCGTATTCTCTTCGGTAAACATGTCGATCGGCGAGACCTGACTGTAACGAAGATTAGCTTCTGTGTAGGTCTGCATTGCCCCGCGCGCGATAGCCGCTTCGTCATCTGCGCCGGTCCAGACCGACTGTCCTTTCCGTGCAACCACCGTTGCCGTACCCGTATCCTGACAGATCGGCAGAACACCCGCTGCCGCAATATTCGCGTTCTTGAGCATGTCGAAAGCCACGAACCTGTCGTTCTGGCTGGCTTCCGGATCATCCAGAATATTCCGGAGGCTTTGCAGATGGCCCGGCCGCATCAGATGCGAGGCATCCCGGAAAGCCTGTCGGGTCAGCAGGGTAATCCCTTCCGGGTCGACCTGCAGCTCCCGACGGCCATTAAATTCAACCTCGCGCACATAATCCGATGTCAGTTTGCGATAGACAGTCTTGTCCTCGGCCAGCGGAAACATGGTCTGATGAGTGAAATTTGCACCGGCGTCGGGCATGGCGGGTCTCCCTGATGATGATCTGCAGAATTTGTTTCCGCATTATCCGAATAGAGCGCCATCATACCAGCATCCCGGATACGCCGGACTTTCACACAATGTTGATATGGTTGCTGTTATGCTGTCACACACCACATGAGGAATATGAACGTCTTGAGGCGACAGATATTAATGTATACATTATTTTACCTGCCATGCTGATCGTCTGACATTGGAATATCCCTGCGTCCCGCTGACCTGAACCCAGACTCCGGAGACTGACTTGGTTTCTCGTACCATACCGGTTGACCCGTTCGACCTTGTAATCTTTGGCGCCACCGGCGATCTGGCCCGGCGCAAGATTCTGCCTGCCCTCTACCGCCGGCTGATTGCCGGACAGGTTCCGGAGGGTGCCCGCCTGATCTGTGCTGCCCGCTCCGGTCTGGATAACGATGGTTTCCGTGCCATGGCCCGCGAAACAATTGAAACCTATGTGTCTGCTGATGAAATCAACGGTGACCTGCTGGATCAGTTCATCGCATTGCTGGGTTATGTGCCGGTTGACGCGACGGGGGATGACGGCTGGTCCGAACTGGCTTCCCGGCTGGGGAAAGACAATGGCCGTATCCGGATTTTCTATCTGTCCGTCGGCCCCGGCCTGTTTGGCGCCATCAGCCTGAAACTGTCTGAATACGGCATCGCCACCCCGGACAGCCGCATCGTGGTCGAGAAACCGTTCGGTCATGACCGCGACAGCGCCGCCGACCTGAATGCACAGTTACTGACCTGCTTTGAGGAATCCCGCATCTACCGGATCGACCATTATCTCGGCAAGGAAACGGTGCAGAACCTGATGGCGATCCGCTTCGCCAATGCACTGTTCGAGCCGCTGTGGAACTCCCGCCATATTGATCATGTGCAGATCACTGTCGCCGAGAATATCGGCGTCGGGGGTCGCGGCAGCTATTATGACCGGTCCGGCGCCATGCGTGACATGATTCAGAACCATCTGATGCAGCTGTTCTGCCTGACGGCGATGGAGCCACCGGCAAGGTTCGAGCCGGATGCCGTCCGCGATGAAAAACTGAAGGTGATCCGGGCACTGGAGCCGATCACCCCGAAAGATGTGCCGCATATGACCGTTCGCGGCCAGTATCGCGGCGGCAACGGACTGACCTCCTATCAGGAAGACGCGGGTGAGGCGGACAGCCTGACGGAAACCTTCGTTGCCCTGACCGCCCATGTGTCGAACTGGCGCTGGTCCGGCACACCCTTTTATCTGCGCACCGGCAAACGCCTGCGGGCGCGGATGAGCGAAATCGCCATCATTTTCAAGGACGCCCCGCATTCGATCTTTGGCGGGAAAGGCGACAGCCTGCCCTGCAATACGCTGGTCATCCGGCTACAACCGGATGAAGGCATCACGCTGCGGATGAACATCAAGGAGCCGGGGCCGGGTGGCATGCGGCTGGTCGAGGTTCCGCTCGACATGACCTTCGCCGAGGCACTTGGACCATCGGGCACCCGCATTCCGGATGCCTATGAACGGCTGATCATGGATGTGGTGCGTGGTGATCAGACCCTGTTCATGCGCGGCGACGAGGTCGAGGCTGCCTGGCAATGGACCGATCCGGTGATTCAGGCATGGGAAGATCAGAACCTGAAACCACAGCCCTATGATTCCGGCGGGTCCGGGCCGGAAGATGCTCTGATGCTGCTGCATCGCGACGGACGCCGCTGGCGTGAAATTTCAGGCTGAGGCAAAGATGACAGATCAGACAACCGAACCGCTCTGGCATATTCACGACAGCCGCGATGACCTGTTCATCGCCTTGACGGAGATCGTCGCCGGGGAATTATCAGAAGCCATTGCAGCCCGCGGAACCGCAAGCCTTGCCGTCTCAGGCGGCAACACACCTGCCCCCTTTCACCGGATGTTATCCGCCTGCGATCTGGACTGGTCAAAGGTCGTCGTCACCCTGACAGACGAGCGTCTGGTGAATGAAGACAGCGACCGGTCAAATGCCCGCATGGTCCGCGAGACCCTGCTGCGGGACAAGGCGGCACAAGCCGTGTTCATCCCGCTCTGGCGGCCGGACATGACGCCGGAGGCCATGGTCCCGCAGGTTAGCGGGGAACTCAGCCAGCACCTGCCCGTTGATGTCTGCATTGCCGGTTTGGGTGAGGATTGCCACACCGCCTCGCTGTTTCCCGGTGCACCGGAGCTGGCACAGGCACTGACACCGGAGGACGGAGCGATTCTGGCGCTGATGACGCCCCCGGACGGGCTGGAACCACGTATCACCCTGACCGGGCCAGTCTTGCGACAAAGCCGCCACCGCCATCTGCTGATGGCCGGCAATGCGAAACGGGCTGCCTTTGCCCGTGCAGAAGCCGCGACCAGTCTGCCCGAGGCCCCGGTCCGGATTTTGATGACCGGCCGGACGCCGCTGCATATTCATTACGCGCCCTGACAGAAGGAGCCGCCCATGACCCTCAGAAACCCGATCCATCAGGTAACCGAGCGAATCCGCGAGCGCAGCAAGCCAACCCGCCGCGCCTATCTGACCCGTCTCGGCCAGGCCCGCGATCAGGGGCCTGCCCGCAACGGGCTGGCCTGCGGCAATTTGGCCCACGCCATGGCTGCTCTTGAGCTGCCGGACAAGGAGGCCATGGCCGCAGGACGCTCACTGAATCTCGGCATCGTGACGGCCTATAACGACATGTTGTCGGCCCACCGGCCCTATGAGACCTATCCGGAACTGATCCGCACCACCGCCCGCGAGGCAGGTGGCACCGCACAGGTTGCCGGGGGTGTACCCGCCATGTGCGATGGCGTGACACAGGGTCAGACCGGCATGGAAATGTCGCTGTTTTCCCGCGATGTGATTGCGCTGGCTGCCGGCGTCGCCCTCTCGCACAACACCTTTGACGCTGCGGTCTATCTTGGCATCTGTGACAAGATTGTGCCCGGACTGGTGATCGCGGCGGCCACATTCGGGCATCTGCCAGCGATATTCATTCCGGCGGGGCCGATGACATCCGGCATCTCGAACGACGAGAAAGCCAAGGTCCGTCAGCAATTCGCCAAGGGCGAGATCGACCGCGACGGCCTGCTGCGTTCCGAAATGGCGGCCTATCACGGGCCGGGCACCTGTACTTTCTATGGCACTGCCAATTCCAACCAGATGCTGATGGAATTCATGGGTCTGCATCTGCCGGGGGCAAGTTTCGTCAACCCCGGCACGCCGCTGCGCGAGGAACTGACAAAGGCCGCAACCCGCCGTGCCCTCGCCATTACGGCCGAAGGCAATGACTATACCCCTGCCGGACAGGTGCTGGACGAACGCGCCTTCGTCAACGGCATGGTGGGACTGCATGCCACCGGCGGCTCAACCAATCTGGTCATGCACATGACCGCGATGGCACGCGCTGCCGGGATCATTCTGTCGACGGAAGACTTCGCCGACATTTCCGAGGCAACGCCCCTGCTGGCCCGCGTCTATCCGAACGGCAAGGCAGATGTGAACCACTTCCATGCCGCAGGCGGCTTGGGCTATCTGATTGGCGAACTGCTGAACGAAGGCCTGCTGCATGACGATACGCTGACTGTCGCCGGGACCGGCCTCGCTCATTACACAAAAGAGCCGGGGCTTGATGACGAGGGTCATCTGGGCTGGCGCGATGGTGCCGGGAAAAGTCATTCCCGCGATATCCTGCGCACTGTCGCTGATCCGTTTCAGGCGAATGGCGGGCTGAAGCGCCTGACCGGAAATCTGGGGTCTGCCGTGCTGAAGGTATCCGCCGTCCCCGAAGACCGCCACTGCATCACCGCCCCCGCCCGCATCTTCCACGATCAGGACTCGGTAAAAGCCGCCTTCGAGGCCGGTGAGCTGACAGAAGATGTGGTGATCGTCGTCCGCTTTCAGGGCCCCCGTGCCAATGGCATGCCGGAGCTGCATGCGCTCACCCCGCTGCTCGGCATCCTGCAGGACAAGGGGTTACGGGTGGCCCTGGTGACCGACGGTCGCATGTCCGGCGCTTCCGGCAAGATACCGGCTGCCATTCATCTCAGCCCGGAGGCGCTGGATGGCGGCCCGATTGCGCGGCTGCGTGATGGTGACGTGATTACCGTCGATGCCAATGACGGCGTCATCGCCGTTGACGTCGATCCGGACAGCTTTGCCGACCGGCCTGTTGCCGAAGCGGATCTCACCGCAAACGATTTCGGGACCGGGCGGGAACTGTTCCGCCTGTTCCGTCAGGCCGTCAGTTCACCGGATTTCGGGGCCTCCCCGCTGGTTTGACATGCCATCTGCTGAAACATCTTTATGCTGCTGAACCATGACTGATCTTCAGACCTGCTGGGACACCCTCACCGCCGAACAGGCCCGACTGGCTGACCGGCATCTGCGCGACCTGTTTGCCGATGATCGGGACCGCCCGGCCCGGCTGACGGCACGGCTGGATGATCTGCTGATCGACCTGTCACGCGAACGCCTCGACGGCAGGGCAATGAACGCCCTGCTGGATCTGGCTCGGGCTGCCGGTGTCGCAGAACGACGCGATGCCCTGTTCGCCGGTGAGAAACTGAACAGTACGGAAAACCGGGCCGTACTACACATGTCGTTACGCGCCCCCGCGGACGCCACTTTTTCCGTCGATGGTCAGGATGTCATGTCCGGCATCGTAACGACCCGCGACCGGTTCCTCGCTTTCGCCGAAGATATCCGTGCCGGGCGAATCACTGCATCCGGTGGCCGGGCCTATAAGGATGTGGTGAACATCGGTATCGGCGGGTCCGACCTTGGACCGGCCATGGCGGTACGGGCGCTCAGCCCGGACCATGACGGGCCGCGGCTGCATTTCGTCTCGAACGCGGACGGCACCCATCTGGCGGATATTCTGAAACAGGTCGCCCCGGCGACAACCCTGTTCATCGTCGCCTCGAAAAGCTTCACGACGCTGGAGACGATGACCAATGCCCATGCGGCACGGCGCTGGCTGGAGGCCGCAGGAACCCCGCAGGCCGGGGACCATTTCGTTGCCGTATCGACCAATATTCCGGCGACGAAAGATTTCGGCATTCCGGAAGACAGGGTATTCGGTTTCAGCGACTGGGTTGGAGGCCGCTATTCCGTCTGGTCAGCGATTGGTCTGCCACTGGCCATCGCCATCGGCGCAGACGGCTTCCGGCAGTTCCTTGAGGGGGCGGCATCAATGGATGCGCATTTCCGCACCGCCCCGCTGGAGAGCAATCTGCCGGTGCTGCTGGCCATGGCGGGGATCTGGCGACGCAATCTGATGGGCCTGCCAACGGTCGCGCTGATCCCCTATGACCAGCGCCTCGAATTCTTTGCAGCCTATGTTCAGCAACTGGATATGGAGAGTAACGGCAAGCGGGTCACCCGACAGGGCGCGCCGGTGGCAACGGCAACAGGGCCGATCATCTGGGGCGAGCCCGGAACAAATGCCCAGCATTCATTCTTTCAGTTGCTGCATCAGGGCACCGATATCATTCCCGTCGATTTCATCCTGAACCGGCAGGCACGTGACGGTCTGCCCGGGCAGCACATCCTGTTGCAGGCCAGCTGTCTTGCCCAGGCACAGGCACTGGCCTTCGGTCGGACCGCCGAAGAAGCGGAACAGGCCATGCTGCGTTCCGGCAAACATGACAAGCTGGATGCTGCCCGTCTGACACCGCATCGCAGTTTCCCCGGCAACCGGCCGTCGACCCTGATCCTGCAGGACCGTCTCGACCCGTTCAGCCTTGGCCGGCTGATCGCCCTGTTTGAACACAAGGTCTTCGTGCAGGGTACAGTCTGGGGCATCAATTCCTTCGACCAGTGGGGCGTTGAACTCGGCAAGCAACTCGCTGAACGGCTGGTTCCCGCCCTGAACGGCGACGCGATCCCGGATAATCTCGACCCCGCCACGCGGGCCACGCTGGCCGCTCTCCGTGAAGACCAGCCATGACCGGACCTGCGACCAGCCAAATTTTAGCCGTGTCATCCCGGTGCTGGCCGGGACCCGGCCATAAATGCCACCTGCCCGACACAATGAAAGCCGTTGCATCATGATCACCACATATGACATTTGCCGTCTGGCCCCCGTCATTCCGGTCATCACCATCGACCGGATCGAAGATGCCCTGCCGCTGGGTCGCGCACTGGTTGCCGGCGGGCTGCCCGCGCTGGAGGTCACTCTGCGAACCCCCGTCGCGGTTGAGGCGATCCGCCTGCTGGCGGCAGAATGCGAGGGCGCGGTTGTTGGTGCCGGGACCATCCGCAATGCCGCTGACCTTGCGGCCTGTCATGCTGCCGGGGCCCGTTTCGCGGTCAGCCCCGGTGCCAGCCCGGTCCTGCTGGACGCCGCCGCTGCCCTGCCCGGACTTCCCCTGCTGCCCGGCTGTGCCACCCCGTCAGAGGCGATGACGCTGGCGGAACGCGGCTACAGCATGCTGAAATTCTTTCCCGCCGATGCTGCGGGCGGTCCGGCCATGCTGAAAGCCATGTCCGCCCCCCTGCCCGATATCCGGTTCTGCCCGACCGGCGGCGTCAGTCTGGAAAACGCTCCGGACTATCTGGCCCTGCCGAATGTGGTCACCGTCGGCGGCAGCTGGGTCGTGCCCGCAGACCGCATCCGCGCCGGTGACTGGTCAGCGATCGAGACAAAAGCACGGGAAGCCGTCTCCCGGCTGGGGTAATTCCCTTCCTCCACCCCACCCTCAAAAATTAATTTGTCCAAACAATTGCCGAGGGGCTGACGAAACTGTTTACTGCGCCCGAAATCAATCAGAGTCAGCAGGAAACCTCCCATGCCTTCTACCGTTCTCACCTCCCGCCTGTTCGGCGATATGTTTGGTCTTGCCGAAATGCGCGACCTGTTTACCGACGAGGCACTGGTTGCCCGATATCTTGATGTCGAAGCCGCACTGGCGCGGGTTCAGGGGGAACTCGGCATCATCCCGGCCGCTGCGGCACAGGCCATCGACAAGGCCGCTGCCGGGCTCGACATTGACTGGGACCGCCTGCGTGAACGGACCCTGATTGTCGGCTATCCGATTCTGCCGCTGGTCGAACAGATCGCCGAACGGGTTCCCGACGGGGCGGGTGAATATGCCCACTGGGGCGCGACCACGCAGGACATCATGGATACCGCCGATGTGCTGCAAATCCGCGACGGGCTGGACATTATCTCCCGCGAACTCGACGCGGTCGGGACGGCTCTGGCGAAACTGGCGTCCGATCATGCGGAAACACCGATGCCCGGCCGAACCCATCTGCAACATGCCCTGCCGATTTCCTTCGGCTACAAGGCCGCGACCTGGCTCAGTGCCATCGACCGCCATCGCACCCGGCTCAGCGAACTGCGCAGCCGTGTCCAGGTGGTCTCCTTCTCCGGCGCGTCCGGCACACTTGCCTCACTGGCCGGTGAAGGGCTGTCGACCCAGAAGGCGCTGGCGGAAGAACTTGGCCTCGGCGTCCCCGACATTACCTGGCACACCATCCGCGACAGTGTCTCGGAGGCAACCGGCCTGCTGGCCCTGATCGCCGGCACCCTCGGCAAGATCGGCTATGACATCATGCTGATGATGCAGACTGAAACCGGCGAGGTGATGGAGCCTTTCGTTGCCGGACGTGGTGCCAGCTCCACCATGCCGCAGAAGCGCAACCCGATTTCCTCGGAAATGATGCTGGCCGCCGCCAAGATCGTCCGGGAATCCCATGCTGCCATGCTGGATGCGATGGTCGTCGACCATGAACGGGCAACCGGTCAGTGGCATGTCGAATGGCAGGCCCTGCCGACCGCCTTCATCGTCACCTCCGGCGGTCTGAATGCCGCACGCGAGGCGCTGGAAGGGCTGGAGGTACGACCCGACGCCATGCGCAAGACCCTCGACGCCTCCGGCGGTCTGATTGTCGCAGAAGCCGTCATGATGGGCCTCGCCCCGCATATCGGCCGGCAGATCGCCCATGATGTTGTCTATGACTGCTGCCGCGCCGCCCTGACCGGTGACATCTCTTTCCTTGATGCGCTGAAGGCCGAACCGCAGGTGCGTGACCATCTCGACGATACGGCTCTGGCCCGTCTGGTCGACCCGGTCAACTATCTCGGTGAAGCACCGGAAATGGTCCATCGCCTGCTCAGCCGCCGCAAGGCGTGAGCAACCGGTATTTTCGCAGATTTACCGACGGCGACTCGGCATGAAATCATCTGATTTCTGCTTCTGAAGGCTGCGGTGGTGGCACAACATACAGTCAGTCATCACCGCAGAACCTCCCATATCCGGACTGATCCGGGCAAAACTGTGTCTTTTGAGTCACACCTGCCACGCGACCTTGTGGATAACTTCGCGATCACGTTGACGCTAAGGAATCGGTAATCCTAGACATGGATAACGGGTGTCACACTTTACGCACCCCGAACGAAATGATCCGGAGCCTTACGACCATGAAGAAAATCCTCCTCGGCAGCACGGCCCTCCTGGCCCTCAGCCTCACCGGCACGGCGCAGGCCGCCGAAAAAATCAAGCTCGGGGTCTCCGGCTATATGTGGCAGGAAATCGGCATCAGCGACAGCCGCGCCGGTCAGACCACGGTCAATCTGGTTTCCAACACGGAAGTTCATTTCAAGGGCTCCACCACGCTCGATAACGGTCTTGAAATCGGTGCCGATATCCAGCTTGAAGGCAACAGTCAGGCCGCTGACCAGATCGATGAAAGCTACGCCTGGATCGAAAGCAAGACCTGGGGCAAGCTGATCCTCGGCACGGAAAACGGTGTTGGTGATCTGATCACCACCCACGCACCCTCCGTTGGCCCGATGGGCGTCGACGGATCGAACGCCACCTACTGGGTCTCCAACCCGTCGGGCAACAACGCGCTGACCACCATTGATGTCGCGGGTTCCGGCGATCATGAGAAAGTCAGCTATATCTCGCCGAAACTGGGCGGTGCGTTTCAGGTCGGTGCCTCCTACACCCCGGCTTCCGATGCAGAAGACGGCAAGGGGCCGTCCAGCAAGACCGTAAACACCTATAACATCTGGGAAGCCACGGCGCTGATCGATACGACCATCGCCGGTGTCGGTGTCCGCACCAGCGCCTCCTATCAGCATGGCAGCGACGACACAGGCTTTGACAATATCGCCTCCGCCAGCGCCGGTCTGAACCTGTCCTATGCCGGGTTCACCCTCGGCGGCGGTTATGGCCGCACGATCTCGTCAAACCGCGCAGGTACGGCGAACAACCTCGTCAATGGCTGGGCCTACAATGTCGGCATCTCCTATGTCACCGGCCCTTACGGTGTTTCGCTTGGCATGCATCACGGGGTTTCCTCCGGCGATCCGAACGATGCCGGCGCGCAGGAGAAATTCGACACCGCCGAACTCGGCTTCAGCTACAAGCTGTCTGATGGCGTCGATCTCAAATCCGGCGTCAGCTATGTGCGCTTCGAGGAAGATGTCGAGCTGACCGCAACCAGCGGTGCCGTCGGCACACCTGAATATGAAAATGACGGCTGGGTCTGGATCAACGGTATCTATCTCAGCTTCTGATCCGGCCTTCCGGATTGCGTTTCAAAGGGGTGGCCTCCGGGCTGCCCCTTTTTTGTGCCGGTCCGCACCCTATCTCCGACAGAGGCGGGAAACATGTTCCCGCCATAACAGGGAGGAAAGACGCTCATGCATATGTCCGGTGACAATCGCCAGCGCAACGTACTCGGCGGCAAACTGCAAAGCTGCTCGCTGGAACCGCTGACCGGCTTCTACCGCGACGGCTGCTGCGCCACCGGGCCGGGTGACCGCGGCCTGCATCTGGTCTGCGCCGTCATGACCGACGACTTCCTCGCCTTCTCGAAGGAACGCGGCAACGATCTCTCAACCCCGATGCCCGAATTCGGTTTCCCCGGCCTGAAAGCCGGCGACCGCTGGTGCCTCTGCCTCGCCCGCTGGATCGAGGCGCATCAGGCCGGTGTCGCCCCCAACCTCATTCTCGAAGCCACCCACGCCCACACCCTGAACGCCGTCAGCCTGGATGTGCTGCGGGGCTACGCGGCGGAGGGGTGAAAGCGGACAGCACCCCCGGTCGCTTCCTGATGTTGGCGATCAGGCTCCGCTGTCTCTTTGTATCAGATCCCAGAATCTTTCAGCCATTTCCGACAACCGGGCGCGGGGCCGGATAAGAATGATTTTCACATCAACCGACCAGCCCTCCGGCCCGGCTGGTGTCAGGCGACCCGCCGGGCCCATTTCATCCAGCGCAAGACTTTCCGGAATCCAGGCCACACCTTTGCCATCAGCCGCAAGCGCCTTGAGCGCCATTGCCAGATGCGATGTGAATACCGTCCTGAGATGGAGATCATCGCCCCGTCCGGACAGATTGCGGGACAGAATGCGCCCCATTCCCGACTTTTCCTCATAAGCCAGACGCGGAACCGGCATCTCCGGCGACCCCGGCAGGCTGTAGAGGGCCTCACCCTTCTCATTCCTGCCGCTGACCGGGATCATCTGGTCGGAGGACAGTTCAATATACCGGTAGTTCTGTGACTCCAGCCGGTTGCCGCTGGCTTCATGGTAGTGGCACAGCAGAAACTGGGCCTGCCCCTCCAGCATGATTCTTTCACATTCATTCATATTATCCGACAGCAGCCGGATCGGCATGGTCGAGGTCGCAGGCCCGAGCCCCTGAATCCATTTCGGGAAATAAACGAACGAAAGCGCATGGGTCGCCGCGAAGGTTACCGTCGCCGTCTCGGCACGGATCTGCACGAAATCATGGCGCACGCGCTCCAGACGGCGGGTAATGTCTGTCGCCGCCTCCAGCATGATTTCGCCCGCAAGTGTCAGCCGCAACCGGTATGCCGAACGGTCGACAAGCGCCGTCCCGCACCAGTCCTCCAGCGACCGGATCCGGCGTCCGAAGGCAGGTTGTGTAATGTTCCGTTTCTCAGCCGCCTGCGAGAAATTCAGCGTCTCGGCCAGAGCCTGAAGGTCTTCCAGCCAGGTCGTATTCATCGCGAATCCCCTCCACATGGCTATGCCGTAATTGCACCATTCAGATAGCATATACGGGAAATATTGAGGAATACATTTCGCCTATCCAAGATAACGGACAGAAACATCATGCCATTTCGGCATTAAGACAGCCCGAATTGGCATTGGACGCCCCTTACACCGGCGCTTAAGGATATCACCGTTCCCGCCGGTCCTCTGGCTCAACAGTGAAATGGAATATCCAATGCGAATTCTTGATGTTTGCGAAGTCACGAAACCCATCTCCTCACCCATTCGCAATGCCTATATCGATTTCAGCAAAATGACCGCCAGTCTGGTGGCGGTTGTCACGGATGTGGTCCGGGACGGACGGCGCGTTGTCGGCTACGGCTTCAACTCCAATGGCCGTTACGGTCAGGGGGGCCTTATCCGCGAGCGGTTCCGGGACCGCATTCTGGAAGCCGCCCCGGAAAGCCTGATGAATGACGCCGGCAGCAATCTTGATCCGCACAAGATCTGGGCGACGATGATGATGAATGAAAAGCCCGGCGGCCATGGTGAGCGGTCGGTTGCCGTCGGCACCATCGACATGGCGATCTGGGACGCGGTTGCCAAGATCGAGGGCAAGCCGCTCTTTCGCCTGCTGGCCGAGCAGACCGGACAGGAAGCCAACCCCAGGGTTTTCGTCTATGCCGCCGGTGGCTACTACTATCCCGGCAAGGACAACAGCGCGCTCTGCAAGGAAATGCGCGGCTATCTCGACCGCGGCTACAACGTGGTCAAGATGAAGATCGGCGGCGCCTCGATTGACGAGGACCGGGGCCGCATTGAATCCGTACTCACGGAAATCGGCTCTGAAGCACAGCTCGCCGTGGATGCAAATGGCCGGTTCGATCTGGAAACCGGCATTGCCTACGCCAAGATGCTGCGCGACTACCCGTTGTTCTGGTACGAGGAAATCGGCGATCCGCTCGATTATGCCCTGCAGGCCGCAATTTCCGAATTCTATGATGCGCCGATGGCGACCGGCGAAAACCTGTTCTCGCATCAGGATGCCCGCAATCTGCTGCGCTATGGCGGCATGCGTGCGGACCGCGATTTCCTCCAGTTCGACTGCGCGCTGGCCTATGGTCTGGTCGAATATCTCCGCACGCTGGATGTCCTGCGCCAGTTCGGCTGGTCCCCCACACGCTGCATCCCGCATGGCGGCCACCAGATGTCCCTCAATATCGCGGCCGGCCTCGGCCTTGGCGGCAACGAAAGCTACCCCGACCTGTTCCAGCCCTATGGCGGCTTCCCCGACGGCGTAGAGGTCATCGACGGCCATATCACCATGCCGGACCTGCCGGGAATCGGCTTTGAAGGCAAATCGGACCTGATCAAGGTGATGCGCGAACTGGCGGAATGATCGGGGAGGCTGCGCGGGTCGGTATTCAGCCGGGCCTGCGCAGTGAAGGACAGGCCGATTGGCGGAAATTCCTCGACAGGGGGCGCTCTTTCTCGGAGAGAGGATGGGCACCCCTACGGGATTTGAACCCGTAAGGAATCCTACAGGTGCCTGACGCTTTCGTCGTTTCGGTGAAACGACTGTCGCTGGTTGCAGGTGGGAGGGGTTTTTGATCGCTTCGCTTTGCGAAGCGATGTGGTGCGCCCGGCGGGATTCGAACCCACGACCCCCAGATTAGGAATCTGGTGCTCTATCCTGCTGAGCTACGGGCGCTATGCGGCGGGAACATAGCGTTTGATGCGCGATCCGTCACCCCCGAACAACAGGCGGAGCGCAGGGGCGACACATCACCCCTGTTGCACCCCGGAAACCGGCTGCTGCCCGGTCAGTCGAACACCGATGACAGTTTTTCAAGGTTCGCCCCGCCTTCGAAATGGCGGAGGTCGTAATAGGTCACCGAGACCAGACTGGCGAAGAACACCATGATGACGGCGTTGATCACAGCTTCGATCAGGGCACCGGCCAGCAGGGCATCCTCTCCCGGTCCGGCAAAGGCGATGATAATCCCGACCACCAGGCCAAAGCCGAGGGTCAGCACAAAGAAGATCAGCATGGTCAGCGCCAGCAGTCCGAGAATGCGCCACCGGTTTCCCCGGGTCAGTTCGGCACTGCGCGAGAAGCTCCGGAAAATGCCCGGCTTCTCCATCACCGTCACCGGAATGACGACAAAATAAACACAGACGAAAATGGCTGCCGGCACCACCAGCAGCATGAAGGAGACAATCAGGCCCAGTGAATAGAGGATCACGATGGCCAGCAGTGGCAGGGCCAGCACCAGTCCGCGGCCAACGCATTCGGTGAAGCTGGTTTTCTGCTCATCAAGTGAGCGGACCGCACCATAGACAATCGCGCCCTGCGCGACATAACTGAGCATCATCGTCAGAAGGCCGACCACAAGAGACAGGGCCAGAACATCCTGCTGCATATTATAGGCAACATTTGACGAATCGAGCGACATCACACCACCCAGCAGGACCTGAAAGATCAGGGGAATCAGCGACAGCATGACCGCCAGAAACATGAACGCCGGGAAATTCGAAAACATGACAGAGAAGGTCCGGGCAATAACAGAGCCTGCACGCAGCTTGCTGACCTGAACCGGGGCTGTATCTGTCACATCCGTCATCGTCGCATCCTTTCCTATCGGTTGTACAATTGTGACATGAAATTTTCTCCGTGGTAAAGCATCAACTGGCCAGACGGCGGTGGCGACAGCCCCGCCCCGCTGTGCTAATTTCGAGTCGGGAGGGCAGTATGGAAAGGGTTGGATATTGGGCCAGAACAAAAGCAGCCGGTTACGGGACGACAATGGCACGGGTGCCGTCGGTGTCATCCCGCTTTATCATCGTGTCTATACCATTCTGAGCCAGCAAATCCGCGAAGGGCAGTTCAATGCAGAAACCCCTCTGCCGGGTGAACAGCAGATTGCCAGCATGTATGGCGTATCACGGGTAACTGTCCGCAAGGCCCTGCAACGGCTTGAACAGGAAGGCCGGATTATCCGGCAGCGTGGCCGTGGCACCTTCCCGATCATGGACAGACAGCGCCCCCCGGTTGGCAAACTGGCCGATCAGATGACCATCATGCAGGACACCGACAGCCAGGTTCTGCTCTATGAATGGGCAGGGGCGACCCCGGATATTGCCCAGGGTCTCAAAATCAAACAGGGAGACCCGACCCTGCGGGTTGACCGCCTGCGGATGCGCAACCGCATCCCGCTGGCAATGGGCTGCTCCTGGATGGCCGAACGTGCCGGCAGACTGCTGGATGAAGACAGCGTCAGCCAGACCCCCATCGTCGAGTTGCTGCGCGAACGCGGACTGGCTCCCGGCGTCGTGGAACAGCGCATCACCGCAACCCTGGCCGATGCCGACCTGTCCACCGGCCTGCAGGTTGCGCCGGGCTCGCCACTGATCCTGATGCAGCGCATCGTCTATGATATTGATTCCAATCCGATCATCTTTATCCGTTCGCATTACCGGCCGGACCGTTACAGCTATCTGGTGACACTTTTCCCGGATCAGGACGGACCAACACCGCGCTGGGTAGAGATCGAATAACCGGCTGGCGGAGTCTGACAGGGCAAAATCCGAGCCCCTGACGAAAGGGTTATCTTTCCCGCAAAATTGGAGTAACTTTGTTACACCTGTTTGGCTGTATCGGAGCATGAATGCCGGACGAAACGGCAGTAAAGCGGTCTGCAATGCTGACACAGGCGGATATCCAGCAATTGCTGAGCAATCCGTCTGCGGAAAGTCGTGCGCTGGTCGGCGGCAAGGTTGCCGATGTCTATGACAGACGCGCCATGTCCGAGCGGGAGCGTCAGCTGGCCGACGGTATCCTGCGGGTTCTGGCACAGGATGTGGAACTGGCCGTGCGCAAGTCACTGGCTGAACATCTGCAGTCAAACCCCGATGTCCCCCATGATGTTGCCAGGAAACTGGCGACCGATGTCATTGAAGTCGCCGAACCGGTTCTGACCCATTCCGATGTCCTGACCGATGTCGATCTGATCGATATCATCCGGACCCAGCCAACCGCCGCTCAGGTAGCCGTTGCGAAACGCCGCACCGTGCCGGAGCCGGTATCCGATGCACTGGCTGCCACGGGCGTCGAACTGGTGGTCGCGACTCTGGTCCGCAATAACGGCGCAGAAATCTCCGAACGCACCTTTGAGCGGGTCATCAATGATTTCGGCCAGTCGGAGACGGTGACATCCGGAATGGTGTCCCGTCAGAAACTGCCTCCCGGCGTCACCCGGCGGCTGATTGATGTGGTCAGCGACTCACTCAAGATGGAACTGATCCGGAAACATGATGTGCCGGAGGATGTCGCCGAGAAGATCGTTCTGAAAAGCCAGGAAGACACCCTGAAGGACCTGTTGGGCAGCGCCCCGGCAGAACGTAATGTCGAACAGCTGGTGAAAAGCCTGAAAGAACGGGGACGCCTGAACACAAAGCTGGTGCTCCGGTCACTGGATGTCGGCGACCGGGATTTCTTTGAACATGCGCTCTCGGAACTGTCGGGCATTGCCCATCAGAATGCCGTGCGGCTGATTACCGACCGGGGCACCCAGGGCCTGCTGGCGATCTATCGCAAGGCGCGGCTGCCGGAAGATGAATACCCTTCTGTCCGGTATCAGGTTGACCGCCTTTATAATCTGCGCGCCGGTTCGACCTACGCACCGACCACCGCCCCCGGTGCCAATATGGTCGGCTTTGAAGGTGACTTCTTTGGCGGTGGCGGCTGGGTTGGCGACAGCTGAAGCGGACTATCCGCAGCCTGAACCACTTATTCTTACAGACAGCCCCCGGACGGGTGTCGCAAACGCTGTTCAGCCGTCGTCGCCCGGCACACCATAGGCTGGTGCGCTTGCCGGATCGCCGGCCCGGATGATGTAATCCTGCATCTGCGGCTCGTAGGCATTCCAGAGCGACCGCAAGGCCGTGACCCCCTCGTTCTCTGCCCAGTCCACCCGCAGATCAACAATCGGCCAGACCGGATCGCCACAGACTTTCAGTCCGGCGGAATGCACCGGACCAGCCTCGCCACCGGCAAACATTCCGGCTTCCAGTGACAGCATCAGACGTTCCGCCAGCGGCAGGCTGGCATCTGACCCGGTGAAGGTCGCGACCATGGCAGCAGGCACACCGTCATTGGCCAGCAGATTACCCGCCGCCACACAATTCTTACCGTCGGCGGACGCGTTCACACCCAGCGTCATGTCGCCGGAATAGTCCGCAGTCTGGCCAGACATATCAATCACCGTCAGCTGACGATAGGTAATGGCGGCTGTGGTTCGCACGACCTCGTCCAGCGCCGCCTGCGGTGTCTCACCCGCTGCCAGCCGGTCGAGCAGGAGCGGCCCCAGTGCCGGGTCGGTAATATTCTGGGTCATCACGGCACCAACGCCGGAGCGCAGCCAGGCACAGCGTGCCGCCACAGCGATGGAGGAAGAAGTAACCGCGGTGCCGATCTGGCCGGTCCGGGCACAGCGTGCCGCAATAGAAAGTGTCATGTCAGTCCTCGTTCAAACAGGGAGCCCCAGCCGGGAAGCCTGTCGGCAACACCGGAGAGCCGCAGGCAATGCCAGGCCATCGCATGATTTGACGAGGTTACCGGCTTGCCGATTTCAGCCTCGATATCGCCAATCACGCTGGCCGCACGCACATTGGTACAGGAGATAAAAACCGAATCTACATCTTCGCGCCGGCCCAGTTCAATGGCCGCCCGCTGCACGTCCTCGATCCGGATACGCGCCACCTTGCGGTCATCCGGCTCGTTAAACGACGCCATTACCGGCACCGTAAATCCACGTGCCTGAACATACTCACGGATATGCAGATTAACGTCATCCCGGTAGGGGGTCAGCAGGCCAATCCGGTTGCACTGAAGCGCCCGGAAAGCGGCAAAGGCCGCCGTGATCGGCGTGGTGACGGCGATGCCGGGACGGGCTTCGCGGATGCGCTCTGCCACCCGGTCTTCGCCGATGACCATCGAGGCCGAAGTGCAGCCAAATGCCATCACATCCAGATCCACACCCGGCAGCAGCAGGTCCGCCGTCGGCGCCAGTCGCTGTTCCATCCGGGCCAGCGTTTCCGGCGTAATTTCGTTATCGTTGAGGATACGGCTGTGAAAGACCGTCACACCATCCAGTGCGAGAATATCAGCGAATTCCCGTTCCATGGACTGATCAGAAGCCAGCACGATCAGACCGATACCGGCGCGCGACGCCACGCCTTCATCAAGCTGAAACGGAAGATTCCGCAGGCTGACAGGAGGAGCGTCGACAGCGCCGGACATCTGCTTTACTTCGCCGCGACGATCATCATTTCGACGGTAAACTTCGGCGAGGCCAGCCGGGCCTCAACGCAGGCACGGCAGGGCGCATGACCTTCCGGCACCCAGGCATCCCACACGCTGTTCATCTCGGCAAAGTCCTGAATGTTGGAGAGCCAGATATTGGCGCTCAGCAGCTTGGTCTTGTCGGTCCCGGCTTCAGCCAGCAGCTTCTCGACATTTGCGAGAATATCTTCGGTCTGTTCCTTGACGGTCGCACCCGGTGCATTCTTCGCAACCTGACCCGCGAGATAGACAGTATCGCCATGGATAACTATCTGACTCATCCGGGCGGCAGTCTGTTTGCGTTCAATTGTCATTCCTGTAACTCCGTTCATTGCGATGGTTGCGGGGACCGATATTGCCGGGCACCCTGTCGCCTCCATAATATCAGAGGCTGGCGCGAACATGCCAGCATCGCAACCGGGATGAAACAAGCTTGTCCAATCTATTCGACCTGACCGGGAAAACGGCCCTGGTCACCGGTGCCTCGGGTGTTCTCGGCGCACATTTCGCCCGCGTCCTGGCAACAGCCGGCGCCTCTGTTGCACTGGCCGCAAGACGAACCGACCGGCTGGAAAGCCTCGCTGACGACATCACCGCAGCGGGTGGCAGTGCATTTTCCGTCAGTATGGATGTGACCGATGCCGCCTCGGTAGAAGCCGCCTTTGCCGGTGTTGCTGCCGCATTGGGGCCGGTTGATATTCTCGTCAACAATTCCGGTATCGCAAAGACCGCACCGGCGCTTTCGCTGTCTGATGATGACTGGACATCGGTTGTTGATGTCAATCTCAACGGCGCGTTCCGCTGTGCGCAGTCCGCAGCCCGGCAGATGAAGCAGAATGGCGGCGGGGTCATCATCAATATCGCCTCCATCCTGTCATTCCGGGTAACCGCGCAGGTGCCGGCCTATGCCGCAACCAAGGCCGGGCTGGTACAGATGACACATGCGCTGGCGCTGGAATGGGCCCGCGACAATATCCGGGTCAACGCCCTCGCACCGGGCTATATCGCGACAGACATCAACAGCGACTTCTTTGCCTCCCCCGCCGGGGAAGCCATGATCAAACGTATCCCGCAACGCCGCCTCGGCCAGCCCGCTGATCTGGACGGGCCTTTGCTGTTGCTGGCCTCCGATGCATCCGCCTATATGACTGGCAGTGTCATCACCGCTGACGGCGGTCATCTGCAATCAACTCTCTAGCATAAAAGGACAGATTTCATGATTATCGACGAACGTACCTACACCCTGCATCCGGGCAAAATTCCTGAATTCCTCGAACTCTATCAGGCTGAAGGCTATGCCGTTCAGACCAGCCATCTGGGCGAGCCGGTGGGCTGGTTCTGGACCGAAATCGGCGTCCTGAACCAGATTGTCCATCTCTGGGGTTACGAGAACATGGCCGATCGCGAGAAACGCCGCGCCGGTATGGCCGCTGATCCGAAATGGCAGGCCTATCTCAAGAAGGCTTCACCTTATTTCCGTGAGATGCAGAACCGCATTCTCATTCCGGCTCCCTTCTCACCGATAAAGTAAACCGATGGATTTCAATCTGACACCAGAGATCGAGGAGGTCCGCCAACAGATCCGGACCTTCGTCGACCAGCGTCTGATTCCACTGGAATCCGATGCGGCTTCGTATGACGACCACGAGAATATCAACGAGCCGCTGCTGGAAAGTCTGCGGGCGGAAACCCGTAAGCTGGGCCTGTGGTCCCTGTCGATGCCGACAGAGCGCGGCGGACGCGGATTCAATACGGTCGGCATGGCTGCCTGTTACGAGGAAATGAACCGCTCCATCTTCGGCCCCGCCTGCTTCAATGCGGCACCGCCGGATGACGGCAACATGTTCCTGCTGAACCGGGTTGCCACCGACGCGCAGAAGGAGAAGTGGCTGCAGCCGATCATCGACGGCAAGGTCCGGTCATCCATCGTGATGACCGAACCGGCCCCCGGTTCGGGTTCAGACCCGGCCGGCATGATGCGGACGACGGCTGTAAAGAAGGGCGACAAGTGGGTCGTGCATGGCCATAAATGGTACATCACCGGTGCCGGTGTCGCAGACCATTTCCTGCTGCTGGCCCGCACCTCGGACGATCCCCGACGCGGCTTGACCTGCTTCCTGTACCATCGTGACCAGCCGGGATGGGAAATCCTCCGCCGTATCCCGATCATGGGCCCGGAAGAGCATGGCGGCCATTGCGAGCTGAAGTTCGACGGTCTCGAAATTCCGGATGAAAACCGTCTGATGGGCGTTGGCGAAGGCCTGAAAGCTGTCCAGATCCGGCTGGGGACGGCGCGCCTGACCCATTGCATGCGCTGGCTTGGCCTGTCCAAACGGGCGCTGGAAATTGCCGGTGAGTATGTCGCAGAGCGACAGGCATTCGGGACCCCCCTCGGCGATCATGAGGGTGTGCAGTGGATGCTGGGTGAAGCGGCGATGGGTATCCATACCGGTCGTCTGCTGACCATGAATGCCGCCTGGAAACTCGACACCGGAGATTTCGCCCGCAAGGAAGTCTCCATGGCAAAGGTTGCTGTGGCCGACATCCTGCACCAGTCCGTCGATACCGCGATACAGCTGTGCGGTGCGAAAGGCTATTCCAAGGATACGGTGCTGGAATGGATGTACCGTTATGCCCGGCAGGCCCGGCTGGTCGATGGTGCCTCGGAAGTTCACAAGATGGTCCTGGCCAGATCCTTCCAGAAGGAAGGGCTCGATTTCTGGACCTGGGGCGACAACTGAGGAAACTAACCCGTTACCCCTGCCGCCCCGGTTCCATTCGGGGCGGCAGGATTGATTTCACCAGACCGGGATAACCGGCGGATCAGGAACCAGAATGGACGAGACAGCCCTCAAGCAACTTTCAGACTGGCTCGGGCAATCGCTCGGGCAACAGGTCACCGTCACCACCGCCAGCAAGCTTACCGGCGGTGCTATTCAGGAAAACTGGCTGATCGGAACCGACAGCGCAGGCGATCTGGTATTACGGACCGACGCCCCGTCAGGCGTTGCAACATCGCACAGCCGCGAGCAGGAATTCACCCTGCTCCAGATTGCCCATGAGGCAGGCGTCACGGTGCCGGAACCGCTGGCGTTCTGCACCGACCTCGACGTGATCGGCAAACCCTTCGCGGTGATGCGTCGGATCGGCGGCACCGCACTTGGTCACCGGCTGGTCAGGGATCCAACAATCGCTGAAACCGGCGACCGGCTTGCAGAAGACCTCGGCAGGGAACTGGCCCGCCTACACAGGGTAAAACCTCCCCGTCCCGGTCTCGACTTTCTGACCCCGGTTCAGGATCATCCAGCGGCCGACCGCATCACACTCTATCGCCGTTACCTCGACGAGTTGCCAGAGCCGCAACCGATTCTGGAATGGGTGATCCGTCGCCTCGAACTGACCATGAAACCCGCCGATGATATCTGCCTGATCCATTGCGATTTCCGGACCGGAAATTACATGGTCGAAGAGGGAAAACTGACCGGCATTCTGGACTGGGAATTTGCCGGATGGGGTGATGCTTACGAGGATATCGGCTGGTTCTGTGCCCGCTGCTGGCGCTTCGGATCAGACAGGGAAGCCGGTGGTATCGGCTCACGCGAAGCATTTTATCGCGGATATGAGTCAGAAAGCGGGAAACAAATCGACCGCGACAGCGTTCCCTGGTGGGAGGTCATGGCAACCGTCCGCTGGGCCGTGATCGCCCTGCAACAGGGCATGCGCCATATCTCTGGTGAAGAACCGTCACTGGAGCTGGCATTGACCGGCAGACGGATTGGAGAGCTTGAACTGGATATGCTGATGCAGCTGAAAAGCATGGGAGAACTGGTATGAAGGCGCAGCCCGCAGAACAGGATCTTCTCGCAATAGCACTGGAAACGCTGACAACAAAACTGATCCCGAACCTGTCGGGGGAAGATCGTTATAATGCCCTGATGATTGCCAACGCACTTGGCACAGTGCGCCGTGAAATCAGTGAAGGCGGAGACGCCGAACTGCTCTCCGGCAGGATACTGGGGGCGGCCTATGGCGAGGACCGGGGGCGTGATTTCACTAACCTGGCTGACGACATTCGCTCAGGACGGCTGGATGGGCGGGAAGATATCGCCGATCTGGTTTTATCGCTGGCCCGGACCCGCTGCCATCTCAGCAACCCGAAAGCAGCAGCGGCTTACACAAGCTGAACAAGACCAACCACTAGGAGTTATTGTTGACCATACAGAAAATAGGAATCGCAGGCGCCGGAACCATGGGAACCGGCATCGCCATCGCCGCAGCAAGCAACGGATGCGATGTGCGGCTTCAGGACATCAGCGACGACCAGTTGAAGTCAGCGCAACACCGGATTGTCACCTTTCTGGCACGGCAGGTCGCCAAGGAACGGATGACCGAAGAACAGGCCCGGGATGTGGCCGACCGGATCGAACTGATCAGCGAACTGACGGTGTTTGCAGCCTGCGATATGGTCATCGAAGCCATCTTTGAAGATTTCAAAACCAAGGCAACCCTGTTTGAAAATCTGAGCGAACTGATTCGTGGGGACATGCCGATTGCGACCAACACCAGTTGTCTGACAGTCGGCAATCTCGCAAAGCATGTGAAAACGCCGGAACGTTTCATCGGAATGCATTTTTTCAGCCCGGCGGAAATCAACCCCATCGTCGAGGTTGTCCGTGGCAAGGACAGTCATCCCGCTGTCGTTGAACTGGGGCTGGAATTTGCCCGGGCGATCGGCAAGCGACCAATCCTGTGCAAGGATTCCCCCGGCTTCGCCATCAACCGCTTTTTCTGTCCTTACACGAACGAAGCTGTCCGGGCGCTGGCAGATGGTCTCGGGACAACAGCACAGATAGACCATGTAGCTCAGGAATGCTTTGGCGCCGCAGCCGGGCCATTTCAGGTCATGAACCTGATCAAACCCCAGATCAATCTGAACGCGATTCGCAATCTTGACCGGCTCGGCCCGTTTTATGCGCCGGTTCCCGAGATGGTAACGCTCGGCGACAGCGGGCTGGACTGGGAAATCGGAGAACTGGACATTCCCGACGCTGACCAGACGAAGAAAATCGCCGACATGCTGATGGGAGGAACCTTTCTCGCCGTTCTGCAATGTCTGGACGAGCAGGTCGCCAGTGCAGAAGACATCGATTTTGGTGCCGCCCATGCGTTGAAATTCAGCAAGCCGCCTTGCGCAATGATGAATGATCTCGGCATGATGGGGGTGGAGAGACTAATCCGCTCCAACCTTCATCGTTATAAACTGCCGACGCCTGGCTCTCTTGCCATGATCGGACAACTGGCGGCCTGATCTGAACCGGGAACAGGCGCCATCGGGAGAGCAAGATGGACGCCTGGGTTCCGATCACGATTGCCGGTGCATTTTTCCAGAACCTGCGATCGGCACTGCAAAAACATCTGAAAGGCAAGCTGAGTGACTTCGGCTCCGCCTATGCACGGTTTTGCTATGCCGTCCCGCTCGCGGTCATCTATTGCTGGCTGATCTTGCATTTTCAGGATGCTGACCTGCCGCCGATGGAAGGCCGGTTCCTGTTCTTCGTCACTGCCGGCGCCCTGCTGCAGATGCTGTTCACCTGGATGCTGGTATGGCTGTTCTCGTTCAGCAATTTTGCTGTCGGAACAACCTACTCAAAGACGGAAACCATCCAGATCGCGGTCTTCGGATATCTGATTATCGGCGACACGATGAGCCTGTGGTCGATCCTCGCGATCGTTATCAGCGCCGCCGGACTGATGGCTCTGTCGGTCGCCCGGTCAACCGTGACGGTGAAAACACTCTTTACCAGTCTGGGCAGTAAACCGGCGCTTGTCGGGATTGCCACCGGGGCAATGCTGGGCAGTTGTGTGGTTTGCTTCCGGGCTGCCGCATTGTCGCTGCCGGAAGGCGATGTCTATGTCAGGTCAGCAGTCACCCTGGCCCTGACCCTGATTATTCAGACTGTACTTGGTGCTGTCTGGCTGATCATGCGTGAGCCGGGACAGCTGACTGCCGTTCTGAAAAACTGGCGCTGGGGTGGCGCGGTCGGGGTCAGCGGTGTGGTTGCGTCGATCTTCTGGTTCATTGCCATGACCATGCAGAACGCCGCTTATGTCCGGGCCGTCGGCCAGATCGAACTGGTGTTCACCTTCATCGCCAGCTACTTCATCTTCAAGGAACGGACGAACCAGATCGAACTCCTCGGCATCGGCCTGATCGTCGCCGGAATCGTCATCATCCTGCTGCTTGGCTGATTGACAGCGCCGGCGGAACAGAATGCAGAGCATCCGGTAACTTGAATGTTCCGGGGAATATCCGCATCCTGACTGATGAGGAATGCGGCTCCCTGCTACAGGTGAAGGGGTCTCCCAACTGGAGAACGGCCTGATGATCAATGACATGACAATGTCCCATACAGGGGCATTCGGATAAATGGAGCAGGCTGTCCAGATCAGCTATCAGCCCGCGCTTGTTGCGACATCCTTCCTGGTTGCCTTTTTCGCCTCTTATGCAGCCCTGGATATCGGCAATCGCCTGTTTGAAAAGATTGCCGGCAAACAGGATCTGCCCTGGATTATCGCCGGTGCCGTTGTGCTGGGTGGCGGCATCTGGTCGATGCATTTCATTGCTATTCTGGCGGCTGATTTCGGGCTGCCGGTGCGGTACGGATTCAGGCTTACCCTGCTTTCGCTGGTTGTCGCTGTCCTGTTTTCCGCAATGGGACTCTGGGTCGCCACATCGACCAGACGCACCCATATCTCAATTCCACTTGCCGGACTGGCCAGCGGTATCGCCATCGCCTCCATGCATTATATCGGTATGGCTGCTCTGGTGATCCCGGCCAGAGCCGAACATGACATGCTGCTGATCCTGCTTTCTGTCCTGATCGCCGTCGTTGCCGCAACCGCTGCCTTCTGGATGATGTCCAACGTTACCCGCGCCCGGCTGAAGGTCGTTGCCGGCGTCATCATGGCCATTGCGATTTGCGGGATGCATTACACCGGCATGGCCGCGATGTCCTACTTCCCCGAGAATACGATCCACCCAAACCTTGGCGACACGGCCGGCAACGAAATGCTGGCAGGACTTGTTGTCTTCGGCTCGGCACTGGTGATTTTCGGTGCCTCTGCGGCGCTCTATGCAGACCGGCGTATTTCTGCCGCGACCGACCGCGAACAGGCAGCCCGATCACAGAGCGAAGAACGGTTTCGCAATCTGGTTGAAGCCCTGCCGGTTGCCGTAGTCAGTACAAGGCTGAGTGACGGCACCATTGTCTATGCCAATGCCAGGGCCGCGAATAAATTTCGCTATGACCCGACGCAGGAAATTTCCAGCAACAGTGACCGGTATGTTAATCCGGAGGAACGAATGCAGCTTCTGGAATCGCTCCGGCAAACCGGCGAAGCAGAGGTAACGGAGTCACTGATGCGCCGGTATGACGGCACGGAATTCTGGGCCCGCATCTCGTCCCGTCGGGTTGATGACCCGGACGGTGCGCTGGTTATTTCCGGTTTCTTCGACATTTCCGACCGGATTGAAATCCAGACCAGGCTGGAGGAATCACAGGCTGAACTTCGCAGAACCAACAGCAAGCTTCAGGCGGCTCTGGAGGCGGTAAACAAATATGCCTCAAATCTGGAATCTGCACTCCGCGAGGCCCGGGAGGCAAACCAGGCGACCCGGGCAAAGTCGACCTTTCTGGCCTCCATGAGCCACGAGATCAGGACCCCGATGAACGGGGTGATCGGCCTGCTGGAAATATTGTCGGACACCACACTCGATAACGACCAGATACATCTGATCAACACGATCCGGGACTCTGCGCACTCGCTCCTCAAGATCGTCGATGACGTACTTGATCTGTCAAAAATCGAAGCCGGAAAAATCGATATTGAGCACAGCAGCTTTGATCCGGAAGAACTGGTAGAAAGCGTTGCCGAGACGCTTGCCGTTGCCGCCCGCAAGAAGCAGCTCGATTTCCTGCTCTATTTCGATCCCGAGATCCCCCGACACCTGAACGGCGACCCGGTCAGGCTACGACAGGTTCTGACAAATCTTATCGGCAATGCCGTGAAATTTACCAGTACCGGGTCAATATCAGTATCGGCGACACTGGAAGGAATAGCGGACTCCATCGCCGCGGTCCGCTTTACAGTTGCCGATACCGGAATTGGCATTTCACCCGAACAGACCGAAAAGCTGTTTGAGCCGTTCTCGCAGGCTGAAGCCTCAACCACCCGCCGGTTTGGCGGCACCGGACTCGGGCTGACAATTTCGCGACAGCTGACCAATCTGATGGGAGGAGAAATTTCTGTCGAAAGCGAGCCTGACGCCGGATCGCAATTCCATGTAAATATTCCCTTCTCGCTGGGTGCCGTTATTGGTGACGATGCCCGCGGGAGTGATGACATTTCGGGCCTCCGGATCTGCATTGTCACCGGTGATGAGAAACGCCGTCATGTATTGTCTTCCTATGCCCGCCATGCCGGTGCCCGTATATCCTTTGCGGATCAGCCGGATCACGCAGAGACTGATACCGACGGAGAACCGGCTGACGTTGTCATTCTCGGCTCGGATATCATCCGCAATACCCCGGTGGATGATCTGGAAAGCTTCCTCAACGGCCTTTCTGCCAATCTGGTCGCTATTGCACCACAGCAGAGCGATGCGGAAGCAGTCTCCCGATTTGGCGATCATGTGTTTGTTCTTCGAAATCTGGTGCGCCGGCGGAATTACCTTCACGCAATCGCTGTCGCTGCGGGTCGTTCATCGCCAAAAGAAGCTCTGCTTCTCCCCGCAGATCTGGCCGATGAACCGGAGCAGCCGGTCCGGCAACAGCCATCCATAGATTTTCCGGAAGACGGACCCAGAGTACTTGTTGCTGAAGACCATCCGACAAATCGCGAGGTCCTGCAGCGTCAGCTTAACCGTCTTGGCATACAGGCTGACATCGCCACCCACGGTGAGGAAGCCTTCAGCCTCTATCAGGCCAACGATTATCAGTTGCTGCTGACAGACTGTCACATGCCCGGCATGGATGGCTATGAACTGACCCGCAAAATTCGCGAGATCGAGAAAGAAAGCGGGGCTCATCTTCCGGTTATTGCCATTACTGCAAACGCCCTGAGTGGTGAACAGCAACGATGTATTGCCGCCGGCATGGATGATTATCTGTCGAAACCCGTCGAAATCAGCGTTCTCGATGCAAAGCTCCGGAGCTGGATGGACCTGCCTTCCCCGACGGCTACAGACCTCATGCGACCTGTAGCTTCAGCGCCGGCACCCGTGACCGAAGCAGAGGCAGAAGCTGCCATATCAATCGACATTCTTCAGGATCTGGTTGGTGATGACCGGGAGTCACTTCGTGCGTTGCTGCAAAGCTTTGTCGAGAGCATCGATGCATCTTCAGACGAGATTACCGCAGCAAGAGCCACAGCCAATGCCGACGCCTTTGAAGAAGCTACCCACAAGCTGCTGGGGGCGGCACGTACTGCAGGAGCCCCGGGACTGGTATCAGTGCTGAACTTGATGCGCGACACCGCAATGACCGGCGACTGGGCAGAACTGGAAAGCCAGCAAGCCGGTCTTTTCAGGGAAATCAGCAGGGTGAAGGCATTTGTCGACGCTTTTTGATCAGCAGGCCCGATAGTCAGTCAGCCAGCCATCATGCGTCTGGCGACCTCGTCGTAAAACCCACCCCATGCAGCTGTCAGGTCAGGCGTCATGTCGCCGCCAAATTCTTCTGCCAGCGTTTTAAGGAGCACATCCTTCAGCACCTGATAATGAACATCCTTCACGCCATAATCGATATGGTTACGACCAAGCGACCAGATCGCAGGGTCGATTTCATCCAGTTTCGAGCCGTTGTTGATAACTGTTGTCAGGGTGGCGATCAGCTTTTCACGCTGCTGGCGCATATCTTTTGGAAACAGCACACGCACATCGGGGGCTACCGCAAACAGATTTGCGTATAACCGCTGACTGAATTCATCGCGCACCGGCAGCAGCCTGAGAAAAGACGACTTAACCAGCCTGACCTGTTCTGCGTCTGTTGGCATGCCTGATCTCCGGTCTGGTCAGCCACCAGACTTGGACTTGAGCTCATCATAGTCAATCATCTTGCCTGACAAACCGGTCGTCACGCCAGACAGCAGTTTCCCCCGGGATACCGGCTTAACAAGATATCCGCTAATGCCGGTCTTCGCGGCACGCAGTACCTGTGCCAGTTCGGAATGTCCGCTCAGCACGATGACCGGTGTCTCTGCAACATCCTTGTCCGGCAGAGCCCGCAAAGCCTCCAGAAAACCGAAACCGTCAAGAACCGGCATTTGCAGGTCGAGGAAAATGATATCAAAAGGCTCTTTCGCCTTTTCAGCCAGTTTCAGCGCATCCTGACCATTTGTCGCCGTTGTAATGGTCCGCACGCCCAGATCTCTCAGCGCGCCGCTCATCACCCTCTGCAGGAAAACCTCGTCTTCGGCGATAAGCACCCGAAGAACGCGCATCTGTTCAGGTGTCAGTTCCGGCATAAGACCTCACAAAGAAACAGGATCATCCCCCTTCAACTGGAGGATAATCATCACGTTTTCAACCCGCCCGGCGTTCCCGGCAGATCATCCGGAATGCAGTAGCAGCGGCAGAAAGCCGTAGTTCCGCTGGCCGGGCAAGAACGATTTTCAGCCCCGGCGGATTCTCCACAAGCGGTCGCGTAACAACTGTCGCCCCCGCATAGGTCACATCGCTGGCCGGTATCAGGTTGAGCAGGGCAACCCCTTCCCCCGCCCCGACAAGCCCCCGGACCATCTCGAAAGACTCCGAACGATGCCGGATTGTCGGCTGCAAATTGCGGCCAGAAAACAGCGACATGAAATATTCCCGGCTGTGTGGCAGGTCGAGCAGAACGAGCGGCTCTCCCGCAAGTTCATCCAGAGACACTGTCGCCTGCGCAGCAAGCGGATGGTCCACCGGCAGAATTGCAGAAGGCGATACCGCCGTCAGAACCTCCGTTTCCAGCGCCGGATCAATTCCGAGTTCATAGGTGATCGCCAGTTCAAAGCGCCCGTGAAGCAGATTCTGTGTAATGGTTTGCAGATCACCATCCTGGGCCCGGACACGAACATCCGGATAGCGGGCAGAAAACGTCGCGATCAGGTCAGGCATCAGAAAGGGGGCTATGGTTGTAAAACAGCCAATTTCCAGCTGCCCCGCAACCGTACCCGCATAGCCACGGGCATGTGCATCAAGCTCTGCTGCCTGTGACAGCAACGCCCGCGCTTCGGAGACGATTCCCCGCCCGGCAGGGGTAAGCGACAGCCCCCGGGCATGATGGCGAATGAACAACTGGACACCGAAATCATCTTCAACCTGCCGGATTGCCGAGGAGATCGAAGGCTGTGAGACATGCAGACGTGCAGCCGCAGCCGTGACGTTTCCTTCCTCGGCAACAGCGACCACATAACGCATCTGTTTCAGCGTGTATTGAATAGATTTTTCCAATCCAATGAAAAGAATAATGATATTTTACATATGTAAAGTCAGGTCGCAATCTGAACGAAGACAGGGACGGGCGCACCGCATCACCAAACAGGATAAACCGATGACAGTTCTGACAGACGCGCAAATTCAGCAGTTTCGGGAAACCGGATGGCTGCTGGCCTCCGACGCGGTAACGCCTCAACAACTGGCCGGCCTGAAACAGGAACTCAATGGCTGGGTCAGCGACAGCCGGAACCATACCGGCATGTATGGTGAAACCGGCTTTCCCAAGCCCCGCTTTGACTGCGCCCCGGATCATAAACCCGACCATCCGCAACTGCGCCGGGTCAACAACCCGCAGGAGATATCCGAAATCTATGCGGAAGTCGGTTTCAACAGCGCAATGGTCGACATGGCGGCAGACCTTGTCGGCCCGGCGGTCAAGTTTCATCATTCAAAGGTGAACAACAAACAACCCGGCGGCAGCACCGTTGTCGACTGGCATCAGGACTTCACCTACACGCCACATACGAACGACGACATGGTCACGGCCCTGCTGTTGCTGGACGATATGACTGCCGAAAACGGCTGCCTGCTGGTCGCTCCGGGATCGCATCTGAACGGTGCGAAAAGCCTGTGGCAGGACGGCAAATTCACCGGCAAGGTGGATGCTCCCACATCAGATGCGGCTGCGGCCATCGCCCGGCCCGTCACCGGCAAGGCCGGGGATGTCTGCCTGATGCATTCCAAGCTGCTGCATGCCTCCGAAGCCAACGCATCTGACCATCCGCGCGGTCTGTTCATCGTCAACTATGTCAGTGCAGACGCAATGTCGCTTGCCCCCTCGCCGATGGCGAACAGCAATGAAGGCAAACTGCTGCGGGGCGAGGCGGCACGATTCGCCAGACTGACGGAAACTTCCGTTGAATTACCTGCCGATTACGGCAGCATCACCTTCTTTGAACTCCAGAATCCGGGCAGTACCTCCTGACCCGCCCCGGCGAACCATACAGACATCTTCAGAAAACAGGCAGCGGAGCAACCACATGGCCCATACCAGACATCGCAAATTCAATACCGGCGACACCTATTCCAACCAGAAACTCGACAATGATCTGTGTCAGGCAGTAAAGGCCGGCAACACGATCTATCTGCGTGGCCAGGTCGGCACCAATTTTGAAGGCGAGACAATCGGCATCGGCGACCCCACCGCCCAGGCCGAACAGGCCATGAAGAACGTCAAACAGCTGCTGGAAGAAGTCGGTAGCGAACTGTCCCATATCGTCAAGATCACCATCTTCATCACCGACCGTGCCTATCGTGAGCCGGTCTATCGTGAAGTCGGCAAATGGCTGAAGGGCGTCTTCCCGGTCTGCACCGGCCTGATCGTCCAGGGTCTTGCCCAGCCGCAGTGGGTAATGGAGATCGACGTCATTGCGGTGATTCCCGACGACGCTTAACAGCCATCAGCCGGGCCTTCCCGGTCGATACGGCAATGGTAGCACCCGGTCAGGGACGAGCGGATATGCAGATAGTCACTGTCCGGGTCTGCCAGCAGGCGTCTTATGGCGGCATCGGCCTGCTGCCCGTCGACCATTTCATGATGCCCGTAACGCATTTTGTGATCACGGCTATAGGCGCGGATGACAACCCGCCGGGACAGGACGACCTCCGGTAGTTCAGAAACCCTGCCATAGGGTTCGCAATGTTCCCCGCAGATAAAAACCGGCCCGACCTCGCTGTAGGGAGCAGCTATCGGAAACGGCCGGTGGGCGACAAGCAGGGCCGCCGCTCCTTTCGGCATGTCCGTCAGGCAATACCGGCAGGGAAAAGCACCGTCGGAATGCATTATCTCACCCGGCTGGCCATAATAATCCCCTCCTCCGGTCCGGTACTGCCGGACATCCTCTGTCGATAATGCGGTCACCCTGTAGCTCATTACTCTCTCTCCGGTCTGATTGCTTGCCGGCTGTTTATGCGGTATCGGGGATACAGCCGATATCCGGTCCTTGCAGCGCAATCCGCCCGCACAGTCCGGCTCCCCGTCAGGCGGTCCGGACAGGCTGCCGGCAGAGACAGAGAAGAAAGTTTTGAAATCAGTGTCTAACGACTATGGCGACCTGTCACAGGACATGCTGACCCGGCGTGCCGCGGATGGTCGTATTGTCGCCCTGTTGCCGGTCGGTGCTTTTGAGAATCATGGCCCTCACCTGCCGCTTGGGACCGATCATATCATTGCCGACGAATTGTCTGTTCGCATCGCCGCCAGTCTGGATGAGGCTGTCGTTCGGCTTCCCGGCATCTGGCTTGGCGTCTCCGGCGAGCATGTCTCGGATGACAAGGCACCCCAGGCGACACTTTCCATTGAGGCAGGCACGCTGATCGACCAGATCGACGGTATCGCAGCAGGCCTGACGCGGGTTGGCATCCGTCATCTGCTGCTACTGAACGGTCATGGCGGGAACATCGCAGCCCTCAATATCGCCATACTGAACGTGCGACGGAAACATGGCGTTCTGGCGGCCAACGCGCACTGGCTCGATTTCGGCCTTCCGGATGATCTCGACGCTCCGACAGAGACCCGTGCCGATGTCCATGGCGGCTGGCTGGAAACCGCGCTGATGCTGGCCATCCGGCCTGAACTGGTACGGCTCGACAAGGCCACGGCAAACCCCGCTATCGGGGGAGGGAGTCTGCTGTTCCCGGCAGGGCCGGTTCAGTGGGGCTGGAAGACAGACGACCTCGCCACCGGCGGCTGGGTTGGCCGACCCGATCTGGCAACCCCGGAAACCGGCCAGCAATTACTGGCCCATGCACTGAAGCATTTTCAGTTGCTGATCGCTGAAATGGGGACACGAACACTCTGACGGTAAACCCCACCAGTCAGCCCCCCCGAATCAGATCATTTGGGTGGGAATGGTGCGGTCGCAGTACCCTTTCCAAGAATCATATCTCCCGCGGCGTTCAGTGCCTGCACATCCCATTGATAAGTATGGCTGCCTGATGGCGGACAGGGTCCGGTGTAGCTGAATGCGCCAGCCGGAACTGCCGATCCACCGCTATAAGCAACCGTACCACCGCCATGGTTGAACGTCCGTTTATCCAAATCTGTCATAAGGAATTTCAAGGTTGCAGTCTCTGCTGGCACATTTTCAATGCTAAAAGCCGGCGACTTGCTGGAGCACGCAGATGTACCCACCCAACTGAAATCAACGTCAAGCTTTGCAAGGTTTGGTGCCTCCTTAGCCGTCTGGCATGCAGACAGCGTCAGCATTGATACAGCACAGATTGATAAAATTGATATATTTCTCATAGATATCGCACTCCCATTCATATTCAAAACACGACTACATATTCAACCTTACAGGGCGCTTCTTAACAATCAACACCTAAATCAAGGCCACATCAACAAGTCTGTGCCAGCGTCAAGCGCCATGATAGCACCTACGTGAAAGCTCATCGCTCCGCGCACGTTGGAAAAGGGGAGCAAGGCGCAGGCGGTCGGGCCTTCACGGGGTGGTCAGACGACTAAAATCCACGCGATTACCGACACCACAGGCCGTCCCTTCGCCTTCGAACTGAGCACCGAGAATGTCGCTGACAGTACCCCAGCAGCGTCGCTGTTAAACAAACTCCAGGCTGCGCGCTATCTGTTGGCTGACAAGGACTATGACGCCAATGCTATCCGGGCAAATCTGCGCCGCAACGGCATCGTCCCGGTCATTCCGGGGCGTATCAATCGGAAGCGCAAAGCCGTCTAGAACAAACGATGCTACCGGGACCGCCATTTCATCGAAAATGCCGTCTGCCGCATCAAGGACTTCCGGCGCGTCCACACACGCTACGGCAAGTTGGTCAGAAACTTCCTGTCCGCCGTAGCTATCGCCGTCCTCGTTGCGTTCTGGCTATGATTGAGTCTCAACTCTAATCGGATCCGGTGAGGCGCAGTTTATCGAGGCGGTGTCCGGCACGGGCAGCCTTGGTTGCCAGATATTTCCGGTTATGCCGGTTGACGGTACCAAGCAGACATTCGGTTCCGACGATCTGAAGTCCGGCGGACTGCATGGCGCCAATCTTGTCCGGATTGTTGGTCAGCATGACAATCTGGCTGAAACCCAGCAATTCCAGCATCCGCCCGGCAATACCGTATTTCCGCTCATCCGGGCCATATCCCAGAATAGCATCGGAATCGACCGTATCATGGTCATCTTCCTGAAGCCGGTAAGTCCGGATCTTGCTGCGCAGGCCGATCCCCCGGCCTTCCTGATCGAGATACAGCAGCACCCCGCCGCCCAGTTCCGCAATTCGCTGGATCGCCAGACGCAACTGTTCACCACAGTCGCATTTCAGGCTGCCGAACAGATCACCGGTCAGGCAGGCGGAATGCAGCCGCACAGGTGTCGGCCGGGACGGGTCTGGATCACCGATCACGATAGCAACCTGATCCTTCAGTCCGTCACCACCATGAAAGACAACAAAATCGGTAACGGTTGAATCAATCAGCGGCACCCGGGCCCGCGATGCGATGGCCAGTGTTTGTACGATACGGTCGTGATAGCCGCTGATATCACGCACATCCACCGACATCAGGCCCGCCAGGCCCGAAGTCTTGTCAATCCGCGCCAGCAATGCCGCCGGCATCAGTTGTGCCCGCTTCATCAGGTCAATCGCCGGGCCTGCGGCGGACTGTGTATCTACATGATTTGTCGGCAGGTCAGTGGTTACTGACTGGCAATAAGCCTGTATCCGGCGGTCATCCATACCGGTCAGGTCAAAGCCCTGTGGCTGATCTGTTTTCAGGCCGAGATGGCGCAGACGTGGCGCACTCAGAACCAGTGCCGCCCCGGACAAATGCCGGAAATAGGAAATCAGCTGGGCATCCGCATTCTCTGCCGATGCCAGCAGCCAGATGTCACCGGCGTCGTGCATCAGCACGGGACGGGCAGCCCTTAGTTCGGCTATACATCTCTCAACCGACAGGCGAGACAGGTCACCGGCAAGGGTTGCAATCGAGGGCGCATGCTGGCGATCATGATTGTCGTTGCTTCGACCAATTATCGGATCGCAGTGCGGTTTGGGATACTGAAACAATGTCACGTCTGGCACTAACACAATGTTGAACACGACTCTATGGGACGATAAACGCCCCTGGTTGGACATAGTTGCATCACGACGAACAACTTCCGGAAACTCTGCTCTGGAAGACAATCCGCTTTTACCTTTGTATGGCCCGTTGATCGATTGTGACAGCCGCCCTGACAGTTTTGTGATGGCGCAGCTTGGTCAGTCTCTGGACGGTCGCATCGCGACAGCCTCCGGTCATTCGCACTACATAAACGGTCGCTCGGCTTTGATCCACCTCCATCGATTACGCGCATTGATGGATGCTGTTATCGTAGGCGTGGGAACGGCTCTGGCCGATAATCCCGCCCTGACTGTCCGTCACGCAACAGGGCCGTCACCGGCCAGAATCATCATTGATCCGAACAACCGGCTGACCATGAACGAGGCCTGTCTGACCGACGACCGCGCACGAAGAATTGTTCTGCGCCGGGGACCCGCCGCGCATGTAACCAGCCCGACTGGGGTCGAGATCATAACCGTGCCGGGCAATGATACCGGTGCCTTATCCCCGCCAGCGATTGTCACGCGGCTGGCAGAGGCAGGCCTGACACGCCTGCTGGTTGAAGGCGGCGCGCATACCGTTTCGGCATTTCTGGCGGCCCGCGCACTGGACCGAATGCATTTCCTGGTCGGCCCCATGATCATCGGCTCCGGCCCGGCGGGGCTTACCCTGCCGGTGATCGAAACGCTGACAGAGGCTATCCGGCCATCCATGAAATCCTATAACCTGCCCGAAGGTGATATGCTGATAGACTGCGCCTTCACCGGAACCGAGGGAGAATAATGATGAGCGACAAGGCTACCGGCAGCTATACCGGTACCGCGAAACTGCTGCACTGGGTTATCGCACTCTGCGTTATCGCTGCCATACCCATGGGCATTGCCATGCTTCGTGTTGGTTCCGGGCCGCTGCAAAACCAGCTGTTCGACCTGCATCGTTCCTTCGGTGCACTCATCCTCGGGCTGATGGCATTACGGATCATCTGGCGGCTGTTCCACAAACCGCCACCCCTTGATATCGAACTTGCCCCGGCGCAGCGTTTCGCCGCCGAGGCCACCCATATCCTGCTTTATGTTCTTTTACTGGCGATCCCGATCGGTGGCTGGATCGGCACCAACATGTATCCGGCGCAGATATCCGTCTTTGGTCTGTTCACCCTGCCTGCACTGACCGGCGCAGACCGTGATATGTCCGAAACCGTACTCTGGATTCACGGCTGGGCAGGATTCGCTGTCGGCGGGCTGGTCCTGATGCATATCGGTGCCGCCCTGCATCACCACTTCATCCGCAAAGACGGCCTGCTGAACCGGATGCTGCCTGGCAAATAGACGGCTAACCGAACCAGAACGGCAGGATCGACAGGGTCAGTAATCCAGCGAGGAAGATATTAAGAGCCCGCCACTGAAAATCCGTCCGGACAATGCTGGCCAGCAAAGCGCCTCCTGCTGACCATAGCGACAGCGACAGGCTGGCGGCCACGACAAACACGCTGCCCATGATAACTGCCAGTTCAACCGGGTTTTCAGCGACGGTTGAAAAGGAGGCAGACGCCCCGAATGCCATCGCCCAGGCCTTCGGGTTGATCAGCAGCAGCAGATAGCCGCCGACAAAACCAATCGGCCTGACATCATCAACCGCCGTTTTTCCCGGTGATCCCGAGCGGGCGATTTTCCAGGCCAACCATAACAGATAGACCGTTCCGACAATCTTCATTGCCAGCGACAGGGCGGGGACGGCCAGAAGCATGGCTCCCAGCCCAACCGATGCAGAAGCGACCAGTGTCGCCAGTCCACAGGCAATTCCCGCCACCAGAGGTAGGCTGCGCAGATAACCGAACTGAATACCACAGGCGGTGGCCAGCGTCGTTGCCCCACCCGGCGATAAAGTCGCGACCGCGGCAAACAGGATAAGCGAAAGCAGGGTATCCATAGCTCGTTCCAGACAGGTGAAACCCAGCTATTCGCTATTTTGCGGAGCACGGGAAATGATTTCTCGTTATCCGTAACCCAAGGATTTCTAATGTCGTATCCTGAGGATCATAAATTTCATCCGGGAAATCGGCTCAGGAAACAATCAGACCGGCAGACTGTAGAGGATGAAATCCGACTTCGGCGTGTAGGTGTCATACAAACGCCGACCGGCATAATTGTAATCCTGAGTCAGCCAGCGGACGTTTGAAATACCCCGGCTTCTGGCAAATTCGATCACATGATCGATCAGCGCTCGCCCGGCACCGGTACCGCGGACTGCCGGACGGACATAGAGGTCACTGAGATAGCAGACCATGGCGCCGCTGAGAGAGCGGTGCATCAGCTGATACTGGGTAAAGCCCACCGGGGTTCCGTCATCCGCCAGCACAAGGTCACACCAGAAATCGTTGTCCGGATCAAATATCCAGCCCCAGACACCATCATGCCCGCCTTCCGGAACGGTGGTCTTGTAGAACGCCGCATATTCATCGAGAAAACTCTCCCAGATGGCTCGGTCGGTGGTCTCAAGCGGTCTGATGTTCATGGCGGGATCCTCCGGTGAAACAGGGAATCCAGAGACTATCCTGCCTGTCCGCGACAATCACGGGTGACAGGCAAAGACATCCAGATGTCCGATGGTCATGGCTTTCGGGCCGGCCTGCCGTAAGGTCCGCCAGCGGTCCAGTTCAGACGGATCGACCAGCCCGGTTTCACCCGCCGCATCGGCAATCCCGACAAGGGTTGCCTGCATCAGACTGCGGGTGGTCGCATCCAGCTTCCAGGGGCTGTCGCCGGTGGTTACCGCAAACCCGTTCAGGCCAAGCTGACGGGCCAGATAATTTCCCGCCGCCGGGCCAAGTGCCGGGCCAAACCCCTTGTCTCCGCCCTGATGCCGGTTGAAGGCATCGCGCACCGGAATATCCAGCGGGTCTGCCGGATCAAAAGACATCACTCCGTCATAGTTCAGACCGGCAAGCACGGCCGTCTGGCGATTACCCAGCGCCGCGACAAACCGGTCCAGCCATGCCGCCGAGGTAAGGTCAGCCAGCGCCGATGCCGTGACCAGATCAACCGGTTCCGACAGCAGTTCACCTGTCGCGGCGAGGTCACGCACCGCAAAACCGATCTTCAGAATCTGCTGGCCGTGCCGTAACAGCAGATCATCGCCCTGACGTTCCGACGCATCCGCCCAGTCTGAAAGAGCTTCGACAGCAGCATTGATATTCGCGGCATCATGATCGACCAGCAGCCAGTCCTGCCGTGCGGGCAAATGTTCTGCCAGCGCCCGGACTGACGAGCCGGTTCCGGCACCGAAGTCACAGATGCGACAGGAAGGCCGGTCGGCAAAAGCCTGCCGCAGGGCGGCCAGCACTTCGGGAGACCGGGCTGCGGTATCTGCGGGCTCACGCAGCGCCAGCCACTCCGGGGAAAATCCGCTCATGCCGTCTGCTCCATGATATCTGCGATGACCCTGGCTGTATCCGGCCAGCGGGCCAGCCCCTGTCCATGTTGCCAGGCCCCGTCCGACAGCGCCTGTCGTCGCGACCTGTCTGTC
>TARA_R110000787_G_scaffold4642_2_pt1 | contig 45334 bp, 33 predicted proteins | sample TARA_R110000787 | Tara Oceans TARA_R110000787 (sample SAMEA4397920) | marine metagenome | biome: Polar Biome; feature: [DCM] deep chlorophyll maximum layer (ENVO:01000326); material: water (ENVO:00002006), including particulate matter (ENVO:01000060) such as... | depth 35 m | reverse complement strand
CAAAAGAAGGAACATAGTATGACCAACAAACGCAATCAATATACCTGATAATTCAAATTAGAAGCCATCAGCTTAGTCGTTGAACACAAACGTAAAGTACCTGACGGTGCTGATTCATTGGGGATAGGCAAATCCACCCTCAGAGGTTTATCGCACACTCTAACAAGCCAGCTAAAAACACTAGACAACAAAAAACCCCATAAACATTGCGTTTACGGGGTTTGAATTTGGTGGGCCCAGTATCAACCATATTTAAATATTAACTTATTGATTTTAATGTCTTTATTCGTAAATATTTCTGCTTATACCAACGGTTATACCAACAATTGAATCGAATTATAGATTGATTTTCCAATCAATACTGCAGTAAGTTTGGTCTTAAAATTAATTGTTGTTTATTGTTAAATATAGGTAATATGCTAATTGCAGAATATAACTTATTCTAACTGTATCTTAATATCATTCAGATAATATGTGGGGAAGTAAAATACTAGGAAATCGTGTATATATTCTTACCCCACAGTGGCAAGCAGTTAGGAAGGTGTTTCCTATATTAGTGAGAATTCAATATTCCAACGTCCAGCTTCATTATATTCACCTTTAGCATTCAACTTAAAATATCGGTTTTTATTAGTATCTGAGGTTAGTTGATAGGTTACACCACATTGCGAGTTTAAGCATTGCGCGATAAAGGTACGATTGGTTGCTCTTGGTTCAAACCCCGATATTAATAGCGTCACCTAAGAAAAATAAATTTCATACTCCAGCCCTCTACACTATATAGATAATAGCATATAGAGCTTTTATAACTTATCAGAGTAAGGTTGATTCATGGCATATGCAGATATTGACGATATTTTAAACACCATAATATTGAGGAGTTTACTACCTAATAAGTTATAGTTTTAATAAGAACTTGATCTACTTGAGCGTTAACTATTTCTAGTATCTATCTCAATTTTGAGCATAGCTAGACTATAAAACTGACGACATCAGTGTATTTATAAAGATTCTAATGCTTGCTGGCATGCTTGAGCTAAATAAGGGTCAATACTGTCCTGTTTAAGCAGCCATTTAATATAGCCAGTACCTTCAGAGCTAGCAGCTAAATCTGCAATAGCCTCACCCTTGTGCTTACCAAAGCTTAAATGCGTGGGTATACGCGCCATTTCACTAAATTCATATAAGCTTTCCACATCATTTATCTCATGACCTTGGCTATTAGCTAAATCAATCAGACTACCAAGCACCAGCTCAGTGAAGTAAATATCAGCAATGGCAGCATGTGCATCTCTTGCTTGAGCGCGCGCTATATAACGGTGAAAGTAATAGAGGAGGTATACTAGCTTATGACTCTCAAGCGTAGGAAGCAGGTAGTTAGCCATCGCATTAGTACATATCAGATTAGGAGTATGGGTCACGCCAGCATTTTTCAGAACGGTCATATCAAAATCAATATTATGACCAATCAAGTACTCAACACTGTTAGATAGTCTAAAATCAGTATGAGGCGGCTCATCTGCCACATCCTCATCACAGATATGTGATATTGCCATAGAGCCCAAGCTGATTTCTTTTAGAGGATTAAAGCGCTTCGCTCTTGGTGCTTGCAATACAGTCACCTTGGAAAGTACCCTAAGCATGCAAGATAGAACCTTAATATGTGGTTGCTCCAAATATGAGGTTACTCACTTTTCAAGATATTTCACCATTTAAAAATTATTATTACGTTTTTTAGTAAACGGCTAAACTCAAGCTTCAGAAATTGTTAATCTATTTCGGGCTTACTAATCGCGCGCCATAATATAATGAACAGCTCATCGAAGTTATCATTCAGAGGAGCTGGGTTTCTCCGTATAATATGCATTAATCCTAAGCGGCTAATAAAGCCTATAAACACATCAAATAAAGTAAATAAAGGCACCGTATCATTCAATATGCCTTGTTCCTGCCCATCTCTCAACACCTGTAAATAAGAATCAACTAACTCTTTATTATCATAAATGGCAATTTCGCGATAACGCGAAACTGGCACTGCTGTGGACAATACCATCATAGCATCTGGGCTTTTATCAATAAAATCGAAAAATACCCAAAGAGTTTTACGAAGGCGATCTTTAACACTATCAATACCTTGCAAATGATCAATCATACGGATCGCTAAACGTCCTAACACTCTATTTAAAATAGTGTAAATGATGGTTTGCTTGTCCCCAAAATAATTATACAAAGTTTTTAATGACATATTTGCTGCATTTGCTATCTGTATCATGCTCACTTCGGAGGGATCATGATTTGAAAATAACAACAGCACTGCTTTTTCAAGTTTGTTTAAGGTTGCTGGTCGCATAGCTGATATTGGTTTTAATTGTTTGTTCCTCAGTTTACTCTTCAAAGCCTTGCCTGCCATTTTCACATTCTCCAATTCATAGTTTGCATTTTGTTATCCTCTAATTTTTCTATTAGCCTGTATATAAATCGCCGATTGAACAAGTTTGCTATTTAGAAAAATATCTCCTGAATAAAGTATATGAGGATAATCTATATTATCTTTATTGTATAATTGATTGCAATATGTATTGCAACTGCATAATATAATTCCTACAAACCTTATTTAATAAGTTTTTATAGGTTATATAAAATGATAATATTTATTATCATTATTTTATATAATGCGATTATGAAATATGAAAACCAGTATTTTGAAGGTTTTCAAACACACTAAACTAGGAAAGGAAGCCATGACCATGTTAATGACAGAAGAGCAGAAAATGGCCACTGACGGCTTGCGTAAAGTTCTGGATAATGAAATTGAACCAAAGCTGCGTGCTCACGGAGAAGGTTTCATTCCTAAAGAGATGTTAAAAGGCTTTGTTAAGACTTTGACAGAATACGGCCTAATCAAAGCGCCCTTTCCTGAGAGGTGGGGTGGTTTAGGCTTGGATTGGGTGACGCACTTGTTACTTTGGGAAGAAGTGGGTGTTAGCTCAATAGATTTGGCATTACCTATCCTAATTAATGTTTCTGGCGCTGATCTGTTGATTAGAAATGCTCCAGAGCATATCAAAGAAAAGTATGTGCCGGGTCTGCTTTCAGGTGATTTGTTTATAGGCATCGGGATATCTGAGCCTGACGCAGGGTCTGATGTAGCTGCCGCAAGGACTCGAGCAGTGCGTGATGGCGACGACTGGATTATCAATGGAGAAAAAACCTGGATCTCAAACGGCGAGCATATGGATATCTTTATATGCACATGCAAAACTGCTGAGGGCGAATTGACCCATATTTTGGTAGATATGACCACATCAGGCATTGAAGTACGCGGTATTAAAAAAATGGCTTTAAATGGTCAGTCAACGGCACAAGTATTTTTTGGTGATGTGCGAGTCCCTGTGAGCAATACTATTGGTGAATTGGGCTCTGGGTTGAAGAATACGCTTGTGACTTTTGAACGTGCGCGCTGTCATATGGCAGCTTGGGGTTACTCTATTGCTCGTAGATCAATGGAAGAGTCTATTAAGTATAGCCAAGAGCGTTTCCAACACGGCAAGTTGATCGCGGGTCATCAATTAATAGCGGATAAAATCGCTGATATGGCTACTAAAATAGATGCCTCTAGATTACTAACGCTAAGAGCCGCCACTATGATCGATCATGGTATACGTTGTGATAAAGAGTGTGCGATGGCTAAATGGTATAGCACCGAAATGGCGGTCAAAGTTTGCCGTGATGCTGTGCAGATTCATGGCGGCAATGGCGTTACCAAAGAGTATATTGTTGAACGTTTAGCTCGAGAAGCAATTATTGGCACCATCCCCGATGGCACTACTGAAATCCAAAAGTTATTGATAGCGCGTTCGCTGACTGGTATTCAAGCCTTTAGATAAATTTACTCGACGCAATAGTGTCCCAATAAGAGAAAGTATGGGTAAAACAAAGCTGAGTTTTTTAATCAACTAGTAATAAATAGTACTGAGTCAGTAGCCAGTCAGCAAGTTGTAAGGAACATGCTTAATCGACCTAAACCGTGGGTTAATGCATAACAATTAGCTTGACCTGAACGATTAGACTGATTTTAACGATTAAAAAACTCTTAGTATCTGGTTTATTGATGTATGCCAAGGAGAGGCCATCATGTTTAGTACCATTGCTATTATCATAACTTTACTGTTATTGATGTTCTTTGCTTATCGTGGATATTCTGTGTTGATTTTGGCGCCGATATTGGCAGTGTTAGCCGTATTTTTATCAGGTGATTTTTTAAGCAGTATCCCTGCTTATACCGATATATTTATGGGTGGATTAAGTGGATTCTTACTCAAGTTTTTCCCAATATTTTTATTAGGTGCTATGTTTGGGCGCTTAATGGGAGATTCGGGAGCGGCCACAGTCATTGCTAATGCGATCGTCAAGAAGTTAGGGTCAAGCAAAGCTATTCTAGCCATTATTTTAGTATGTGCATTATTAACTTATGGTGGGGTATCTGGTTTTGTTGTAGTATTTGCTATCTATCCGGTAGCCAAGAACTTATTCAAGATTGCAGATATTCCTAAGCGTCTAATCCCAGCAGCGATTTCGGTAGGGTCTTTTACTTTTACCTTGACGGCACTGCCAGGTACACCTGCTATTCAAAACGCTATTCCTATTCCTTACTACAATACCAATCTTTTTGCCGCTCCTATCTTAGGTGTTATCGGCGGGATAATTATGTTCGTGCTGGGTTGGTGGTGGGTACAGTCACGAGCAAACAAAGCTAAATCGGCTGGTGAAGGTTATGGTCAGCATAAGGATGGTTTCGAAGGGGGGTATTAATGTTGCGAAAAGTGATATTTCTCAAAATAATACCACTCAAGGCGAAGAGTTCGTAACGGGTCATACAGTTAAGGAAAAAGCCCCAATTTCATTTACGATGGTTATCATACCGCTGATATTGGTTATTGGGATTAATGCGTTACTGGTTTACGCTATCTTTCCTTCGATTGACTTCAGTGCGCTACAGACTCAGTTCCCTGATCTGAATATTGCTGGCTCATTAGGATTATGGTCTATTATTATCTCGTTAGTTATTGCCTGTTTGGTCTTGATTATAATGCGAGTTGGGCATTGGCACAATCTACAAAAAACTATTAATAATGGTACGTATGACTCCATGTTACCTATTTTCAATACCGGCTCTGAAGTAGGGTACGGTGCTGTCATTGCTTCGTTAGCAGGCTTTATCATTATTCGCGACAGTATTTTAAATATAAGTCCTAATAATCCATTAATTTCAGAAGCTATAGCCATGACGACGTTGGCAGGAATTACTGGTTCATCGTCTGGCGGTTTAAGCATTGCCTTAGCGACTCTAGGTGAAGATTATCTACGCATGGCCGTCTCAGCAGGTATTGATCCAGAGCTGATGCATCGAGTCGCCGTTATGGCCTCCGGCGGTCTAGACAGTCTGCCGCATAATGGTGCTGTAATTACTATGCTAGGTATTTGTGGTCTTACTCATAAGCAGGCTTATCTCAACGTGGCGGCGGTTACTATTGCTATCCCGATAATTGCCATCATTGCTGTTATTACCTTAGGAACTGTCTTTGGTTCATTCTAAGCAGCTTGATTAATTATGAGATGTTTACTTAATGATAAATAATAACCAAATATTAATAGAGACATATGCTGCCAATACGCATACCAATAATAGCGCTTTCAAAATTAACGTTCGATAGGAGAACCATACATGAAATTACATATGGAAAATAACGCTTTAGAATTTAAACAAGTAGGGCCAGCGGCTTGGATTACCTTGAATAGACCTGCCGCTATGAACGCCATTAATCTTAATATGATAGATAAGTATGAAGAGCTACTGCCAAAGATTGCTGAAGATAGCAGTGTGAAAGTATTGGTCATTACCGGTAATGGTACAGCCTTTTGTGCGGGTGCGGATCTTAAAGAAATCTTAGTCTCAAACGATGGCCCTGCAGGCGAAGCAGATTTCATTGATCGCTTAACCGTTAACGTGCTTGATGTACTACGTAACTTCCCTAAGCCAGTTATTGCAGCTATTAACGGTATTACTATGGCCGGTGGTTTAGAGACTGCTATGTGTGCGGATATTGTGATAGCTGCAGACAGCGCGCGCATAGGGGACGCTCATGCTAATTATGGCGTCTATCCAGGAGCTGGTGGTGCGGCAGTATTACCAAGATTAATTCCACTTAATGTTGCAAAGTATTTACTTTTCACTGGCGAAACCCTTTCTGCAGAAGAAATGAGAGGCTATGGCTTCGTTAATAAAGTTGTTAGCCCCGATAGCTTGCAAGAAGAAGTGCAAAAACTAGCAGAATTAATAGCGGAAAAAAGCCCTATAGCGCTAAAAAGAATGAAAGTAGTTGCTAATGCCAGTGCAGACAAATCGCGTGATGATGCGTTGCAACAGGAGCAAGTGTTGTTCCGTGCTCATATGCGCTCTTACGATATGCAAGAAGGTCTCACCGCGTTCAGTGAAAAGCGTAAACCAGAGTTTCGCGGCTATTAACTTAAGTTATTTTTCAAATAATTTTTAATCAGAAAACAAGGGAATGAATCATGAATTTAACCAATAAAGTTGTCGTTATCAGTGGTGGTGCCTCAGGATTAGGTTTAGCTACTGCTCAATATATGGTACGCAATAAAGGGGCTAAGGTAGCCTTATTAGATATGAATCAAGAAGCAGGTGAGGCTGCTGTTGCCGATCTTGGCAAAGATAAAGCCATGTTCTGTCGTACGGATGTGACTTCTGAAGAAGATGTCGATAACGCTATTGCTGCCATCATAGATGGGTTTGGCGCTATCCATGCCGACATCAACGCGGCAGGTATTGTAGCTCCAGCGAAGATTCTAAATAGAGAAGGCAAAGCTTCGGCATTAGCGAATTTTAAAGCAGTAATTAATGTGAATTTGATTGGGCTATATACCGTCATGTCAAAATGTGCTGAAAAAATGGCACTAAATGAGCCTGATGAAAAAGGCGAGCGTGGCGTTATTGTGAACGTCTCTTCTGGTGCTGCTTGGGAAGGCCAAATTGGGCAGAGCGCCTACGGAGCGTCAAAATCTGGCGTTAACGGTCTCAATATACCGGCAGCGCGTGAGTTCGGAAAATTGGGTATTCGAGTTAATTCCATTGCTCCAGGCATGTTTGCGACCCCTATGGTGGAGTCGCTTGATGCAAAAGTTAGTGAAGCTCTTATTGCTATGTGTGAAGCACCTAAACGTATGGGTAATATGGAAGAGTTTGCCTCTACTTGTGCATTTCTAATTGAAAATAGCTACATGAATGGTCGCTATATTCGTCTCGATGCTGCGACGATACTGCAGGCTAGATAATAGAAGGCAGTTTTATGAGTACTCAGCAAGGAAGTTACATTACGCCACCAGAGTTTGGTGAGTTGCTAGTCGTTAGTGACGGAATATTATGGACTAGATTTAAAATACCTAGCAAGTTGGATCATATAAATATTTATTTGATTAGGGATGTAGATGGCTGGTTCGTGATTGATTCAGGTCCTGCCTCCGATGAAAACCGTGACTTGTGGAAAAGCTTAATACAGAACTTACCTAGCCCCGCGAAAATTACCGGTATCTTAATCACTCATTCACACCCTGATCATATTGGACTGGCTGGCTGGTTGGAGGATTATAGCGATGCACCCTTATATATCTCCGAAAAGGAGATTTTACAGGCAAGGCTTGAGAACCGTTATCGCAGTACTAAAGATTACAGTGACTTGCCACATTTCTACAGTCGTATGGATGCCTCACTAGAAGACATGCAAAGTCTGGAGGAGGTTTGGGAGTACTTAGATATGATGTTTGGTTCGTTGCCCACCGAGGTAAATATTGTCAAGTCTGGCGATACGATTGAAATAGGGGGCGAGTCATGGCATCTTTGGTCGGGTTCGGGGCATTCTATAGAGCATATTTGTTTACAAAAGGCTTCGGGAGAGGTGATGATTTCAGGTGATCAAATCATCGAACATATCACGCCCTACGTTGGCCTAAATTATATGAGCCAAGAGACCGATCCTTTAGCCGGTTGGTTAGCAGGTCTGAGCGATATGATTGATTGGATAAGTACGAATGCACTGGTCTTACCCGCACATAATAAGCCGTTTTATCATGGGGATGAAAGAGTTCGTGAAGTGTTGCAGCACCATCAAACCTCGTTAGATAAACTGCGGAAAAACCTCGACCAATGGCGCACTGTCAACGAGTTAAGTTCGGTATTGGGATGGGCAAAGAAAAAAGGTTTTGCACGTTGTTTAGCGCTTGAAGAGACGTTCGCTCACGTTACTTATTTGGTGAATACTGGAGAAGTAGTTTGCGAGACTGCAGAACTATCCGGTGTCTTGTACTACCAGTTAGCTTAAACAATTATATTTTTTAGAGATCGTCTAAAAAGTTATAACCTTTGGTTTCATGGTAAATGTAAGAGATTCGATAGCAGGATTAGGCTGTAAAGATAAACAAGGGACTACCACTTATTAAGGATAATAAACATGTTAATTAATTTTAGTAATCATATGGCAGCACTCGCGCAGCGTTACGGAGATCGTGAAGCCTTAGTAAATATAGAGCGTAACCGCAGATATACTTTTTCTGAATTTCACCTCTTATCCAATCAAATCGTCAATATGATGGTCAGCTTAGGATTAGGTGTTGGCGATCGCTTTATCAATATTCTGGATAATGACAATCTATCATTGATTCATGCTCCAACTATTTTTAAAGGCGGCGCTACTGGTGCCTTCACCAATTTTAGAGATTCGCTTGAAGAGCATACTTGGCAGGTGGCGGCTGCTAATGTGAAAGTTGCATTTATTGAAACGTCATTACTCAAAACACATTATGAAATGTTAATAGGGCAAGGCATTACTATCGTCGTTATGGATAAGCCAGAAGATAGCTTAGAGGGTGTCCTTTATTTTTGGGAGCTAGTAGATCAGGCCCCTGATCATAATCCTGATTTTGAATTAGATGATCGTGAGCATTGTGCGCTGATTCGCTTTACTGGTGGTACGACTGGCAAAGGTAAGCCAGCTATGTACTCTATGGATAATTGGTTCAGCTGCCGTGATACGGCCTTTGCTTTTGATGACAAGGATATATGGGCCGATGAACCAAGATGCATTCACGTAGCGCCTATCAGTCATGGTAGTGGCATGCTTGTATTGCCAACGTTATATTCGGGTGGCTGTACGATTACCCAAAACAGCCCTGATTTGAATGCTTACTGCGCTAATATTGAAAAAGAAAAGGCTACGCTGACATTCTTAGTGCCTACCATACTTTATCGCCTGCTAGAGATTGAGTCTGATTTAAGTACGCTTAAGTATGTGGTTTATGGCGCAGCACCTATGAGCCCAGGAAAACTCAAATTACTTCAGGCAAAGCTAGGTAATATATTCATACAGGGATATGGGTCTACCGAGCACTTTGGTTTTGCATTGAACATGAGCACCCAAAAACATATTATAAAAACAGAAGTGGACGAAGTTCGATTAGGTTCCGCTGGTCAACCTACACCTAGTGTTGAGTGTGTTATCGTTGACAGTGAAGGCAATACACTGCCACAGGGCGAGACAGGAGAGCTCTGGGTACGCTCACGTAGTGTCTGCCAAGGATACCTGAATGCCCCTGAGCTTACCGCTGAGGAATTCCATAATGGATTTTGGAAGTCGGGTGACTTAGGTTATATGGATAAAGAAGGCTTTATTTATCTTGTCGACCGCAAAAAAGACATGATTATCTCAGGTGGTTTTAATATTTATGCCAATGAAGTCGAGTCTGCTCTTAATAGCCATGCGGATGTCTTTCTAGCTGCAGTAGTAGGTATCCCTCATGAAGAGTGGGGTGAGGCTGTACATGCTGAGGTTATTCTTAGAGACAATGTTAGCTTGACAGATCTTGAGCTCATTGCGCATGTTAAAAACCTGATTGGTAGCTATAAAGCGCCAAAAACTATCTTAATTGTTGAGCAGATTCCCACTAGTGTGGTTGGTAAAGTGCTACGTAGAAAGGTGCGTGAAAAATACTGGAGCGAGGCTCGTAAAATCTCTTAGTAAGGTACTTGATATTCACAGCCTAGTCTTTACAACTGGTGTTGATGGATAAATATTTACTTTCTAAAATTAATTCAAAGGAATGACCTATGAGTGACATTTATATTACTGGCGTTGGCATGACCAAGTTTGGCCGTCATATAGAGCGCAGTTATAAGGATTTGGTGCGTGAAGCGGTAGAACAGGCATTGACCGATGCCGGTGCTGAATTGGAGCAAGTTAAGCAAGCTTATTTTGCTTCCTGTGTTATCGGCTTTATGCAGGGTCAACACATGATTCCTGGTCAGGTAGCTTTACGCTCGATGGGCTTTCAAAGTATCCCAATCTTTAATATCGAAGGGGCTTGCGCGTCTTCTAGTACCGCCTTACATTTAGCAGCGATGGCGATCAAAAGTGGCTCGTGTGATATCGCTATTGCGGTAGGAGCTGAAAAAATGATCAATGAGGATAAGGCTAAGATGTTTGCCGCTTTTGACTCAGCTTGGGATGTAAGTACGGTTGCGGATAATCGGGATACCTTATTGGCGATGGGCGCAGGCTTTGAATGTCCTGAAGGCTCGCAATCTCCGAAACCGTACTCGATGTTTATGGATGTATACGCCGCCTTTAGTCGCCATCACATAAATACTTTTGGTACTACGCAAAGACAAATCGCGGCTGTCTGTGCAAAGAACCATACCCACTCTGTGCATAACCCACTGGCTCAGTATCAACGACCTTATACGATAGAAGAGGTATTGGCAGCACCACCTATCACATATCCGCTCACTCTGCCTATGTGCGCGCCCATCTCTGACGGTGCTGCGGCTACGGTCTTATGTAATGCGGAAGGGTTAAAGCGTCTAAAGGGTGATGCTAAACGTGCCATCAAGCTATTGAGTAGTGTCGTGCGCTCAAGCTCAGATCGCAGTTTTGAGGATTATAAAAACCACCTTACTGCGCTTGCTGCTACCGAAGCTTATGAAAAGGCGGGCGTCTCTCCGGCCGACGTAGATGTCGCTGAGGTACATGATGCTACGGCTATGGGAGAGATTATTCAGGTGGAAAATCTTCAACTGGTCGGTTATGGCGAGGCGGGTAGAGCAGCAGAAGCCGGCGAGCTGACAATCGGTGGCCGTGTCCCTGTCAACCCATCAGGCGGTCTTGAGTCCAAAGGACACCCGATTGGCGCAACCGGACTAGGTCAAGTCTATGAGCTGGTGACCCAACTACGGGGCGAAGCTGGCAGGCGTCAAGTAGAGGGCGCGCGAATTGCTATTCAAGAAAATGGTGGCGGTATTTATGGAGTAGAAGAGGCTACTGCCGTTATCAATATCTTTGCTATGCAGTAGTATTTAACTAACTCATTATTAAAAATAAAAAAGGAATTTTCTATGACTGAAATAGCTTATATCTATGATGCCATTCGTACGCCACGTGGCAAAGGGAAAAAAGAGGCTCCCTTTATTAGGCAACGCCAATTTGGCTTGTTCACACTTGAGCTATGCTGAAGAAACCGTAGAGATAAACTTGGTAAACTAAGCTTATTAATCGGAGTTTACCATGACCAAGAAAACCAGAACTTATAGCACAGAATTTAAAGCAGAGGCCGTTAAGAAGATAGCGGGCAAACCCCAATTTTGACAAACTCACCTGAGTAAGTTCTCGAACTAAAAAAAGGTGCTAACAATAGGCCGTATATAGCGTTAGCATCATTTTTTGCTACTACCTATATCTAATAATTATCGACATTTGTTCATCAAAATAAGAATCGAAAACCCTCGTTAATAAGGCTATAAGCATCTAAGAAATTACTACTTGATCCATAAAGTAATTTTACTAAAAGCATATTCATCAGTGAACTTTAGCACTAGCCCACTGTTTAAAGCCTAATAAGCACACAATGATAAATACTAACAGGACTGTTGATACGCAGAAGCGACTTAGTACAAGATTAACATTATCAAACCCATCAGTACGAATTTATGTCGCAGGTTATCGATTACGATAATAGGGATATAGAGAAGCTAAGTCTTTATACTCGCCATTTACAACCTATGCTACGTGAAAGGCTCGATGATGATGAGGTTTATTTCAGTAATATGATAATGAGTCACTACCGCTTTTTTAAGCTACGTCAACAGGATTTAAAACTGTAAGAGGGTAGTTTCTTTCCGCTGAATACTGGTAGCGGTGGAGCTGGCAAAGCTAAGGATAAATAAGAGGACTGGCTATTAAAAATAGTTGCAAGGTTAAATGAGCTATTCGATGCTGAAAATCTGACCGATAGAGACCTAATCAATTACTCGTAAACTATCTGGGATAAAGTCAACGAGAACCAAATCGTCATGAATACGAATATAGTTATTGTTTTAAGTGAAAGGAGTTGATTATGTCAGATAAAAATATCAGTTTTTTAGCTGAAAGTAGCTTTGATTATTTATTTACTAATAAAGTCACTTCTCCACATTGCATGCTCGCATACTGCACAAAACCAACTCTCTTTTGCCCGCATATAGGCGATATCAGCAGGTACATCAATGGGACAGGCGCTCCCGCAATATTCACAGCACACATCATCTAAGCAAGCATAGCATTGGCTTATGGTTTCAAATAATATGTGTGAACTGATATTATATTTTTGACAAAGCATACGGACATAATCTACATAGCTAGTTTTATGATCATAGGACCAATAATCCTCACAGACCCGTTTGTCCCAAGCATTTTGTGTCATGCTCCATTCAATCCTGATGCCCATAATATACTCCTTCTTAATGGCAGAATGACTATGATTAGTGTCACATTTTTATAGTATCTATATCTATCGAACGAGTCGCACCCATCATAGTTAGCCAGCTATTGAGCGATAAGATGAGTCTATGACATAATAAAGCGTTAGTCAGCACAAAATAGTTTTTGACGGAAACTTAGTTATTGCCAACGAGTATTATTTTAACAGAAAAGTAATCACTGGCAAGTATTTTTTACTTACCAATAAGGATTTTATTGTGATTTTATGTAATCTACCAGTGCTTTTAGCGGAAAGAAGGTTGCGAGTTGCAGATTTAGTAAGAATGACAGATATCAGCAAATCAACGCTTCATAGAATTTATAACGATGAGACAACTCGCATAGAATTCGATACCCTGAGTAAGTTGTGCCAGGTATTAAAAGTCAATCCAGGGGATGTTTTAAAGTATGTTCCCGATGAGAATGAAGAAAACTAAGCTTTATAGGAAGGTCGACTGCTATAAGACGTTAACCTCCTCACCCGACTAGAATTGAAATTTTAAAATACTCTTCAGCCTTTATTTATAATAGGTTGGAGAGTATTTTTTTGTCTAAAAGATTTTTCTAAATCAATATTTAAAGTATTAAAGATAAAAATATAACAGAAATATTAAAGTCTTTACAGCTGGTAGGTTATAACATATTATAGTTAATATAATTCACTATAATTAGTTAAAAAATGAATAATATTCATCTAAAGCCTATTCAAAAGTTTATAACTTTTAGTAAATCTAATCTGGTTATTCATACACATGCTCAGAAGGCATTATTGATGTGGCAACAATTTAGACCGAGAGTAGTTGGTGTAAACATGAATAGTTTTAATGACTATTATCGACCACCGCTACGCTTAGTATCTAAACCAGACGGCGCTTACTATTTTTTTAATGAATTTAGACGTATTGATAGGGTTCTTACAGAAGAGGTTAGTTTGCGTCAGCCTTGCTTGATTGCGGCTGAAAGCTTACAAGACATTAAGTACTTGGCTTGGAGTGAGGTTGTTGAGCTGGCTTTCGCAAGAGGGACTCATCATCCTGAGTTTTTTAAGGCACTCAGTAATAGTGCACCAAAAAGTATTATTTGCGAACTTATGAATATAGAGCGTCTTACGGTAGACAATTATTGTCAGTTTGCTGGTATCAGCCAAAGTGCTTATGAGTATCAGCAGGGCAAGGCGGTTAATGATGAGGTGATGTTGGGACTGCACAAAAACATGGATTGGATGGATGCCTCTTATGAGTCAAACTAAATTATTTGATGATGTGACTACTAGGCGAGTGTTGGATAAGCTTATTCCAACAGACTCACTGCATAACGTACAAATGCGCCAGCTCGTGATTGATGTGATTAGTCTGGTGCAAGATGATGATATTGGTTTGTTGTATTTAAAACCAGGTGAGAATTTTGCAGAACTTACTGGTATAGACTGTGAAGATGTGATTAAAGAAATCATTCGGCAAGGTAAAACAGTAGAGTGGGCGGTTACCTATATGCTGATTGTCTTTTATCAGGCATATGGCGAAGTTAATATAAATAATAATGCTTGGCGATTTATGAGTGGCTACTTAAAAGTGATATTTATGATCACAGTACGCCACAACAAACACTTTGCCAAAATAGATAAGCTTGGTGTGCGTGTTCGTATGGCGCTAAGACCTTCTGATCCACAACGTGGCATTCTCGACCAGTTAATCAGCACTCATGCTCAGTGCGATAGCTTGTCCTCATGTTTACCTTATATCAGACAATATGAAGCAAGCGTCAAACAGGAAGAGGCAACAGGTGAAAAAGCGAACCAATATCTTGGTAGTAAAATTGGTCAAATTAGGTTGGCTTATGAAGTAGCAATTGATAATAAGGCTTTTATTGGTAAAACCTATAATGAAGATACTAAACGCGTAAAGTTGTCTCAAACAGTCACCAAGATAGTGGCGCATATCGATGGTGAGCCGCTACAAAGAATAGTGTTTGGTACGAAACAATCAAAAAAGCACAGTAATGTGGCAATCGCTGAAAATATTGCCGATGACAACGAAGTGCCATTGCTAGACAATGATTTTAAGCCAGCTCTGCAAATTGCTAAATCTTCTGAGCTGCAGCAATGGCGATTGAAAAATAACCATCAACACGCCCGCCGTAACCAATTTCATTTCCCAACCAATCATCGTCAGCTAAGCATTACCGGATATCAGATGTTATTTGCCACGCTTTGGCAACGCTTTATGAATGTTGATAAAGAGAGTGGTACTGGGTATGCAGTTTTACTACTGTCACTGTTAAGCGGTCTTAGTATTGATAGCATCATTGCTGATTGGCAATGCAGTCGCAGTCAACGGCAGTATTTCGTCTATGACCGTGTCCGTAAAATCAGTAGTATCGCCATCACGATCGATGTGACGACCAATACTCGAAGTCATCTGCTTGCCCACAGACAAAGCAACGGCAGTACCTTTTATCGCGCACTGCCTGAAGCTTTACAAATCATGCTTGAGGATAAAATTACCGTTTCACCTGGTAATGTTAAAGCCGCTATCTCTTACGCTAAAGATATATTGAACCTGCCAGCACTGAGTCCTCAATATATTGAAGCCGGGCTATTTATCCTTATTAAAAACGAACTTAATAAGCCCCTACATGCCGACATGATCACAGGTGTTGATGTAAGGCATAGCTCTGCGCTGTATTACACTAGCACTAAAACGGTAGAGCTAGAGCAAACTTATATAAAAGCGGTAGAGCTGATAACTGAATACTGCAATGATGAGCAAAAAGTACTTTTAATAGATGAGTGTAGCGTACCGATGAACGGGCATAGAAGCCATATTGGTAGTGATATGGTACTAAAGACCACAATGTGCCAGCAGTTCTTTAATCAACTGGCTATCAGTGCTGAGAGTTTTAATGGAAAGTTAAAATCCCACATGGATCGCTATATTGCGCAGTTCAATAGTTATAGCATTTGGCTATGGCACATTATCCTGATCCAAACGGGTATTCGCCCAGTCAGACATGCACCAGGATTACTCAATCAGTTTGATTTGAAGCGGCGTATATTATGGGTATCTGACAAAGAAGAGCGTCATGCGCAGTCTGATGGCAGGCTCATTCCTCTTAGCAAGTTTTTGATAACTGCTATACAAAACTATATGACTTATATTAAGCAATTTGCCGCCATCTATAATCCATTATGTCCAGCAGCGCCTTATCCTATCAACGACATCTTGCAATCTGAGCGTCCTCTCATTCAGCTCTATAAAAAGAACCCAAAGGGCTTTACTAGCATTACGCCAAGCCAAGTTCGCTACCAGTTGCAAGACTTTTTTAGTCATCAGGATAATTGGCTGCGTCATCAGCTGAGATCCATGCTTACGGGGCGCGTGCCTGACTATCTGATTTGTGCCCTTTATGGTCATGAGCATCCTGATCAGGAATTTATGCATCCGATGTCATCAAGCTCTATTAATCAGCTGCACCAGCTCAGTTCCCATTTAGATGCGATTGCTACAGACCTTCACTTAAAACAAATTGAGGTTCGCCTATATGGATAACATTAGCGCTCATAAAATGCGACAGCTGAATAGAGAAGAAGCTAAAAACAGTATCAAGTATGATGCTAAAGCCCTAATTAAAGAATATATCAATCAATATCCTATGCAATCGCCTTGTGAGCTGCAGCATCATTATGAAGCGATTAACCAGTTACTAGAGGAGAAGTTCGATACCGCTCAAAACTTTCAATTGGCGCGGCGCGGATTTTTAGAGTTTATTCGTGATTATAATAAAGCTCACCAGATATACCTTAACGAGCCTGTTGTACCGATACTGGCGACTCGTGAGCGCTTGACCATTAATTATGATTGGTTTGTGAATGGGTGCGCTGTGGCAGACAGTAGCGCTATGATGATAGAGTCTTGGCAACGAAAACGGCGTTTTTCAATGAATGACTTGGTTGAGGGATTATTATATTGCAGCATCATGTATGGCGGTATCAACGACATTGAGGTGTTAAAAGCGCTCTATGATTGGCTATTTGGTGAGCGCCGTATATATAAAATTAACATGTCAGCGACTGATGAAAAAAGCAGAGTAGAATGTTTGGCTATAATACCGCTTAGCGTACCTGATGATAATTATGGAACTACGCTAGATGACAGCGAAAGCTTACATCGTTTTGTTGATTATATTCCCGATGATATGGGCCTATGTTTTTTATATGCTCTAAAGGATAAAGAGTTAAACACTGCCAAGATAAAGCCATTTAATACCATAATCAACGATATCTCACAAACGCTTAAACTCACCAATAAAGATATCGATCGCCCGCAGCACTCAATGCTCATCAAATATGCCAACTACCACTGGCGACAGCTAGAGGGTAGTCTAATCGATGGTGCGCTAGCCGTGGTGAAACAAGATGATATAAAGACAACAGGTTTGCCTACTGAGAAGCTAATCCATTATAACCGAGAGCTCATCAATCAAAACCCTGAGCCACTCGAGTGGTCTGAGCTGTTTGATGCCAGTTATCAGACGGTAGGAAAATCGCAGGACAAGAGAGATGCCACAGTTTATCCAAGCTTTAGCAAAAATCTGATCAAAGAGCTGCAAGATGCACTCAAATTGACTAGAAACGCCGCTATTTGTACTATCACAATATTAATGACAGACGCTAGCCAGCCTAATGCGCGACGCTTGCTTAGCTGGGTATTATCATTGCTCGGTGATAATAGTATTAGACTAAATACTATTAGTAAATATGCTGGCTGTATTGGTCGCGACTGGCTAATGCTGACGTTGGATGAGGATATTGATCAGTGGGAGGGTAATGACTTTGAGGAAGTGTACGAGCAAATTATTCAAAGTAAGGTAAAAGATGGTCGCAAGTTTTCTGTACTGTGCAAGTCGTCAGAGTTTGACGATACATATAGTGGTATAGATAATGATAACCATACTACTGGTCAACCGCTATCTTATCTTGATCGTTTAAAAGACAGTCAGAAATTTACTTATGGCCGTTTGAAAGCATTTCATGATCATCAGCGTATGCACTTTGATGCGCCTTATGTGCATTTTCCCTGGGGTAATAATCGGCAAGTTGTCAAAGCTGAAATGATATCACCGCGCGTGTATAGAGCGATGAGAAGTTATATCCAAACATCAGAGTTAGAGATAGAACAAAAGCAGCTATGTTTTATTGTACTGGCGCTTGCTTATCGGACTGGTATGCGAATTAACGAAATTATTGGTATTAAGGTTAGCGACATTGCAGATATAGGGTTTATTAATGGCCAAGTGGTTGAAGTGCCAAAAATAATCCTCAAGCCCAACCGCTATCGCCGGCTAAAAAGCAGTAGTTCTAAACGGGTGATACCGATAGACAGGCTTTTCAAGGATGATGAGTTAAAGCCCTTCATCGCATTCTATTATCAACAAAAAAGGTTAAAAAGAAATTATTTATTCTCACAAGGCTCAGGTGACCAGCCACTACCGTCCGTATTCTTTAGTAATATGATGAAAATAATATGGGATAGATTGCTGAGTACCCATGATTTCACCTTTCATAGCTTTCGGCATACTGCAATTAGCCAATTGGTCCTGGTGTTAAACGACTCGCCACTTAGAGAGGTGATGACAGATTATGGTACAGCCCATAGTGAATCTATCGTTAGCGCCGTGCTTGCTAATAATAAAGAAAAGGGGATGTGGTTTGGGCTAGCTAGCTTTGCAGGGCATCTAACGCCAGATACTACGTTTGAATATTATATGCATACCGCTCATCTATTGGCTGGATGGCAAATGAGTCAAGCCACACTTGTTATGCCGATAACCGTGTTTGAGATGGTGACAGGTATTGGTTATCAGACGGTGAATAGACAGAATGGCAGAGCTTATAGTCCTAACACCAAACAGGTTCATCTTGATAAAATGCGTGGCTATTTAATCAATAAGGTTGCGAGCAAAGAGTCTCTACTCTCTTATAACAGAACACCAGCTAATACAGATTATGAGCAAAACACACAAAATGACGCAGCGAATACTCGACCGTCTCTATTTGTCCATCCTAGAATTTATGATGTGATTGCACTGTTAGAAGAGCTGCAAAAAACAAGTGTTGATAAAAGAGCGGATCAGTTGGCAGAGGTCGCACTTCAGCATGGTATCGCTGTCAATGATGCTAGACAGATTTACGATAGAGCCAGTCAGATTTTTACTGATGATAGGCTGCTTTTGAGTGCGCCGACGGGACATAAAAACCAAGAGGTTCTAGTTAAAGCGCTTGATCGAGCATATCAGATGTCAATTGATGAGCCTGCTAGACTGAAATCGTTTGTAGGAATATTTACAGGTAAAAAAAACTTAAACACCTCATCGATTCATTTTGGTATTAAAGAGACTCAGCTTAAAATGCTACAGCAGTTCATGGAAGTAGGTTGTCAGCTTATCGATGCCAGTCATTGGCGAATTAGAGCACATAGCGAACAGGCAGTGCGTGATATTAAAAAAGAGCTTGGACTGAATAGCTCAATACGTATTGGTGCTCGTGAGAGTTTCCATGGTTATGAGGTTAGGGTAGTACAGAAAAAGCGGAGAAGATCTGATAAAAATATGGCTATAACAGATGATTATTATTCCTCGTCAGGAATTTTGAAGTATGTGGGATACTTACTTATAATATTAGTTGAAAACTAGATACAGCCTTTTGTAATTCTGAATGATTGCTTTTTTTATGTAGCTTGCAGTAGTTATCAAGCTGATTTATTCAAGTAGTTCGTATGAGCAAGGTGACAGAGTGACAAGCTATATGGTCAACGGGCTAGAAGATGATTTTTGCTCTATATGATTAAAATTTTGTCACAGATAATATTCTTCTAAACACTAGAGAGTATAAGGATTGTCACGTTGTCACGTTTAGAAAAGGTTAGTGTATACGATAAATGGAATACCTTACCTCGTTAGATGTGGTAGTGATAGGTACTGTGGCAGGAGTAACTCTTAAGTGACTACTAAAAAATAATACTAACAATGAGAATAATAACTTTAACTATAGTAATTAGCCTCTATCTAAGTGTTAGTTTCAGTTCAAAGCCAAGAAAAAGGAATTGCAATTAGATTTTAAGGTTTTAACCAAATAATAATGCATCGGCTATTTACTCGAGATTTATAACTCATAAAGTATCATCTTATTAGATAGAGCGTGAATATTTAATAGCTTTTGATATATTCACAGTAGCGGAGTATAGGTGGTTTTAGCGTGACAACGTGACAAGGCATACACTGTGTGGCGTACAGCTATTTTTATCCGCGACTTTTTAATACCTTTCACCGGTTACGATATGTTAAAAGGTAGGTAGCTAATAGCTTTCACGTTGTCACGTACGTAAATCCCAATATCTTCTCGACTACCTTATAAAAAATAAGATTTAAGAAGTTAACTACAAACTTTGCATGTTGAGGTCTTGGCTATATTTTTAGTAACTAAACTCTAGTTAGTTAGGCTCTCAAAAATACTAAAATGTATGTTTCTAACACACTGAAACTTGCAGAAATATCTATCCATTAAACTAACCTAACATTTAATTTGCGATGACCATTCAAGAATCTAATAATACTCCTTAATATAAGCATAAGCTCGATCGAATAGTTCTTGATCTTTGTGTAGCTTGTACTTCAAAAGTGCTTTACGTAAGGATTTTTGTACCTCACGCTCGCCAGCGCTAGTGGTTTGCCAGCCAGGAAAGCGCACAATTCTCACGATGGCATCAATATCAACAACAATGCGTTCGACCACCGCTGGTGTTTGATCTGTTTTCAGTTCTAGAAATAGTTCAGACAAAGCCGATGTAGGTGATTTCTCTTGGACCTCGATTTCTAGCTCTTTTTCTGCTTGAACGGTTTCTTTCGCAATTTTACAAAGCTCTTTTACAAAATCAATGGAAGCTACTAAACCTTTTTCAGCTTTATCTCGTAAAGCCTCAAGGCGTTCACTTAGAGACTTAAAAGTAGGCAAGTCGCCTGCACCCTTAAAGCGCTCAACTAAAGCTTTCTCTAGTTGCTTTACTTTTTTCGGACTAGGATTATTGAAGATATCTTCGATGATATTTGCATCCATGACAAATTCATCTAAGACATGCACACTACCCACATGCACGTTGTCATGGATCAATTTGGTAGTCTGTGCACCCAGTGTCAACCAAAGCAATTTACCGATACTGTCAGAGGCGGGCTTGACCGACTCATACACCTGAGCCAGCCATTTATAATCTTGGTTATAGTTATCTAACACTGAATCCGGTGATAACGACTCCCAAAGCTTAAATAGAAACTTAAAGTCCAACGCAAAAGCATCTTTCTTTTCATTATTGGCTATAGCGTTCTGTGCTGCTTCTAGGCCCTCAAAGCCTTCTAAGGTTCTATCTACGCTTTCAAAGTGAGACAAGGCATTGTGCATGGCTTGTGGGAGCTGTTCGCGCAGCTCTGATAGGTTAGTAATGATTTGCTGTGCACCTAGCTCATCAAACTCTAGCGCTTTTGCTGCATCATCAAACACACCAAAGTAATCAACAATGCAGCCAAAAGTCTTGCCTGGATATAGACGGTTGGTTCGGCAAATCGCTTGTAGCAAGGTATGGTCTTTCATGGACTTATCTAAGTACATGGTCTGACAAATAGGCGCGTCAAAACCTGTTAAAAGCTTTGCGGTAACGATAATAAATTTAAGCTCTGAGCTAGCGTCATTAAATTCATCAACAATTTTTTCTTGTTGGCTCTTGTCTATACCCCATTTTTTCTTAAACTCATAATCATCGTTAGCGGTAGTAGAAATAATCACTTTACTGGCCGCTTCAGGAAAGTGCTCATCCAGTGCCTCTTTATATAGAACGCAAGCATGACGATCTGGCGTTACTATCATTGCTTTAAAGCCGTGAGGCTCTACTTTTTCCATAAAGTGGATAGCAATGTCTTCAGCTATTCTAGTAATACGCTCAGGCGACTTTAAGAAGGCGGCCATTTTGGCTGACTTCTTATTCAAAGCATCAGCGTCTTCATCGCTTAACGCTTGGCTTTCTTTAAAGTCAGCAAAGGCTTTATCAAGTGATTCTTTATCAATATGCACATCAACCAAGCGTGGCTCAAAATGCAAGGGTAGGGTGGCTTCATCACGAATGGAGTCATGGAAGGTATAGCGACTCATATAGCCGCCTTGGTCTTCCTCGGCACCGAATGCCCAGAACGTATTCTTATCCGCTTTATTAACGGGCGTACCGGTTAAGCCAAATAGAAATGCATTAGGTAATGCAGCGCGCATCTGACGACCTAAATCCCCTTCCTGTGTACGGTGGGCCTCATCTACCAACACGATGATATTATCGCGGGTATTCATATTAGGTTTGGCATCACGGAACTTATGAATAGTAGAAACGATTATTTTGCGGGTGTCACGCTCAAGCATTTGCTGTAATTCTCTAATACTTTCGGTGCTTTCTACGTTAGCAATATCCGCAGCGTTAAAGATGCCGCTTATCTGCGTATCTAAGTCGGTTCTATCTACTAGGACAATAACCGTTGGGCTTTTTAGCTTTGCTTCACGGCGCAGTTTTTGTGCGGCAAACACCATCAGTAAGGACTTACCTGAGCCTTGAAAATGCCAGATTAAGCCTTTTTTGATTTTACCTTCAACGACACGCTCAACGATTTTATTCGCGCCTTCATACTGCTGAAAACGCGGTATTATTTTCATTCGCTGCTTTTTCTTATTACTGCTGAACAGTGAGAAGTTACGCATGATATCGAGCAGGCGTGCAGGGTTAAGTAGATCTTTTAACTCTTTAGCCACTCCACCTAAACCAAAGCTTCTAGCAATAGCATCGTCATCATTACTTAGACGCCAAGGTGCCCAAAATTCTAATGGACAGCGTACAGAGCCATAAAAGAACTCTTTGCCTTCAGTAGCAAAGGAAAGGATATTAGGTACAAATAACTGTGGCACAGCATTTTCATAAATATTGTGTATTTCATGCGCGCCGTCTAGCCAGCTAACAGAGGGGCGAATAGGGGTTTTAGCTTCGCCGACGACGACAGGAATACCGTTAATTATCATCACGATATCGGGTATTTTGGTCTCTCTATAATGAATACGAAACTGGTTGGTAATGACGTATTGGTTATTATCAAGGTTTTCAAAGTCGATTAGGCGAATAGACACATGGTGATTATTCTTACCAAAGGGCATGGTCTTTTCGCCCGTTAACCACTGGAAAAACTCTTCGTTGGCTTTGACTAAACCGACTTGGTTCACCGAAATTAGAATAGCGCGTAAAGCATGAATGACTTCATCAGCCAAAGCAGGATTCGCTTGGATATCAGGGTTTAAGCGCAATAGTGCCGCTTTTACTTGCGACTCAATCAACACCTCATTAACACTACGACCAAGCTGCTCGGCGGATTGGAATTGCCACTGGGCACTATACTGACTGCGAGGCTCATTAACCTGGTTGCTCTCATGAGAAGCATTTAAATTAAGGCCACTCATTTGATTGATGATGTAGTGCTCTACGCTGTTTAATTCATTAAAAGCCATTCTAGTAGTCCGTTACTTAGAAAAAATATGTTTTAACATCTCGATTAACACTTCTCTTCCAGATTTCAAAGAAACAATTATTGAATTTATTGTTTCATCAAAAGATAGCATTTCTCTTACAATTTCTTCTTGTATATAAATCGGTAGTACTGGAATTTCCAAGTTACCTATTCTAGTAGTGTTTAGATTAGGTTGATCGGCCCCTGCGGCGATGCGGTTTCTAAGGTGATCTGTAATCGAATCTAAAAAATAATAAAGGTATTCCTTTTGTAGACCTTCAAGTTCAAGAAATGCAGCTACGCCGTCATTAGCGCCTGCTTCGAAAGTTAATATCCTGGGTACTCCCAGTGAGTAGCCACTATTTGAAAGCAATACTGTATTAGGTGGTATTATTCGAGTTTGCTGAGCTCCCTTTTCAGTAAGGCATGATTTAACCTGGTCTTTAAGTAAAAACGGTGACGTATTCTTTGTGAGACTCCCAACAGTAACCCAAGGCAAAAAACTTCCATTAAAGAGCTCCGGACTTCCTGCAGGTCGGGGTGATGAGCCTCTTACAATTGAAGCGAAGTTTTTCAGTTTTTCAGAATGCCACTTATTTCTCACGCACTCGTCAGAGGATATTTTAGCTTGAAAATATGCTTTTCTTGCTACTAAAGCTTTACTAAGCAAGCTTTCAAGCATTTCTAAATTTGTGTTTTTTGACCATAAAAGATCACTAATTCGTTTTTGCTCTTCAATAGGTGGAAGTTTAACCTCAAAAGCTGCTAAATCCCGCCACTTGACACGTTTTGACATAGTGCCTTCTGCATTAGAGTTAGCATAGGTCCAAAGAGCAGGAGAATTTACTATAAATGCCAAAAATCCAGGTTCTATTAATTCATGGTTTTCACGTAAAACAAAAGCATCACCGGAACACACTCCATCAAAGTTTACTAAGGACGCTCGTTTTAAATAAGCATTTCTTCTCGCGAAAAGGATATCGCCTGCTTTAAAAGATTTTGCTGCTGAAGTTAAGTTTTCAGTTGATTCAAAGTTTTTAACATTCAAGTCACCCGAAATAAAGTTCTGGAGACCTACGAATTTTTTTAAATCAGATTCTGAAGGGTGATCAACCCTCTCTGAAATTTCCTCAGCAATTTCGCCAAGGCGAAAAGTATTCCATTTCATATTGTCGATTTTTAGGTTTATAACTTTATTAAGCATTTTCATTGCCTTTATCGAGAGCTTCAAACAGCTTACTAACGGATACTTTCAAATCACTAGCTTTATTTTCCCAATCAGACAAAGCCTGACCAAATCGTAATCCTACTGACTCTTTATCTTCCACGAAAAGCTGGACACTTAATCGGGTGTTTTTATCAGCTAAAATATCCTCGTTTTTAATAACCTTTGAAAAGCCAGAGAGAGTTTCATAGTTTAAATAAGCACTATGTATTTTCTTAATATGATGCTCATCTAAATAACTTATTGTTTTCTCCTTTCTCACCTCATCAACTGCTTGAATAAAAAGTACATTCCCTTTTCTATCTTGCGTCTTATTATTATTGGTTATTAATAAGCATGAAGTCATAGATGAGTTATAAAAAAGATTAGGACCTAAACTAATTACACATTCAACTACATCATCAGAAATCATTTCCTTACGTATTTTAGCTTCGAAATCTCGGAACAATACTCCATGTGGCCACAGAGTCACAGACCGACCGTTCTTTAAGTCCAAACTTTTTTGAATATGCTGCTGAAAAGCATAGTCTGCACAGCCTTGCGGCGGTGTGCCCCATAGATTCCTACCATAAGGATCATTCTCAAAAGATTTTCTGTCCCATGACTTAATCGAATAGGGCGGGTTCGCCAATATTACATTGAACTTTTTTAGCTCACCGTTCTCTATTAAGCCTGGGTTGGCCAAGGTATCGCCACGTACAATCTCAAACTCTTCTATGCCATGCATAAACATATTCATGCGGGCAATGGCTGAGGTGAGTAGGTTAATTTCTTGGCCATATAATTTGAGGGTACGATATTCTTTGCCTTCATCTTTTAAATGCAGAGCACAGTTAAGCAATAAACCACCGGAACCACAAGTTGGATCATAAACAGATTCGTCTGGCTGTGGGTCCATTATCATGGTCATCAGCTTTACTACCGTACGGTTGGTATAAAACTCAGCCGCCGTATGGCCACTATCATCAGCAAACTCTTTAATCAGATACTCATAAGCGTTACCTAGCTTATCGTCAGGTACATTGGCTAAATTAAGCGTGTGCTGCGAGTAATGCTCAATAAGGTTAGTAAGCATAGCGTCGGATAGGCGATCTTTATTAGTCCAGCTAGCATCACCAAAAATACCTTGTAAGGTGTCAGGATTGGCTTGTTCAATGGCACGCATAGCGCCTTGCAGTGCTTGACCGATATTAACCGTAGTTTCACGAACGTCTTGCCAGCGCGCACTTTCTGGAATTTGGAAATGGTGGTTTTCTGCAAAGGCGGCGTACTCCATATCGCCATCTGATTCAGCCAATGCTTTTTCAAACTCTTCATCGTAAACGTCAGAGATACGCTTAAAGAATAGTAAAGGAAAGATATACTGCTTGTAGTCGCCAGCATCAATGGTGCCGCGTAAGGTAGTGGCTGCGCCCCAGAGGTACTTTTCTAGTTCTTGTTGGGTCATCATACTGATGCTTCCTCTATCAAACTTGCTTGTTCTTCAACATCCCTAATAATTTCAGAGGCATTGATATCTCGACCTTCAGCTAAAATGTGTATTGCATTCGCTACATAAGCGGCTCTTTTAGCAATAAATTGAGCAAAGTCATTTTTGACCTTATCCGCTTTTTCTTCACCAGATAAACCAGTGTAGTCCCCACACTTTAATTCATCCAACGGTATTAGATGTGATTGCAGGCGTGCATTGACGATATCCTCGCTGGTCCAGTTATAACGTTCTTTCAGGTAACTGAGTGGATCTTTACTGCTGATATTTAAATTAGTTTTATCGGTAATTAGTGCACAGTTCAGTGCAAAGTAACTTTCCGTTCCCACTTCTTTTAATAAGGCATCAGGGAACACATGATGATAATGTCTGCGGCCATCAACAAGTTGTTGTCTAGTTAGTGACGAACCATCAGCAAAATCGTAAGCACCTAGTTTGCTAAACACAGCCATGATACCTCGACCGCGAATATTCTCGCGTTTTGGCCAGCCAATCCGCTTTAACTCATCATCAATTGCTAGTGGATATAAATCACGATTTAAAACTTGAACATCATTTTCAGTATAGAGGGAGCCATCTGCTTTAGTTACTGCTGTAATGATATTTCTAAGCATTATGAAGTCGTTAAATGCATGAGAGGCGGCAGCGTTTTCATAACGGTCTGTAAAGAAACTAGACCAAAGATACTTTTTAAGTAATATTTCAAAGTTTCCTCTAGAGTCTAAATTTTCAGGTATATCAACATATAATGCAGCAATCACAGCTAATACTGCATTGGTGGGTAACCTAGCACGGTCATAAATAGCCTGGCTTTCCATAAACGTTGCCATTTTAGACAGGCCTAGAGACATCCTATCCCAGTTATCGACCATATCTTCTTTGTTCATATCCCACATGCCACGCTGATTCGGTAGCTTCCCTTGTATTAATGCGGAGGTAGCGAGTATTAAAAATGGCAATTCAAAATAATGCTTAATTGTTGGGTATTTTTGGTCTAACTCATTTTGATAATCATCTAAAGAGACGCCTTTAACGCCTTCTATTTCTGCGCGAATAATATCGTACTGTGATAAAGGTTTGCTGTTGGTATTCATGTTAATAAATACTTGTAAAGCGGTTTCTTTGCTTGTTTGTGAAGGCAGTGCAAGATACGGAAGATTAAAGTGCGTAATGACTTCTCTAAAGTCCCTTATTTTGTTTTTTAGCTTCTCTTGTTTTCCCATCCATTGCTTTAATAGGGCTTTGTAATCTTCTTCATCAATACTTGGTTCTGAACTTGATAATGCAGAATCAATCCACTCTTCAATTTCATCAGAAATATCACCAGGTCTAAACAAGTTCATGGGTATTAGGCCACGTTTTAAGCACTCACTAGGCTCATCCACCCACAACGGCATTCTGTTACCATTTTTATTTATCCAACGACCTTTATACCAAACTTCCGACTCATCTGTTTTTTCGTTTTCGGGCACGCTTTCATCGTAAGCGTTTAGGTATAAAAAGTAATTAATATCCTCATAGTTATTGTGCAAAGCTCGCCACAGCGATGTTAAACGCTGCTGGCCATCTAGAAGGTGCTCAGTAACACGCCCTTGGGTTTCCGGAGCAGTAACTAAATATCTTGATACAAACTGCTCTTTATCGACATCAAGCAATAATGTTACGCCTAGCGGTAGATTTTTGGTAACCGTATCTAGCAGGCTGCAAACTCTGTTTTTATCCCAAGCTTGGTGTCTTTGAAAACGAGGTAGTTTTATTTCACCACTTTGAATTTTTTGAAACCAGACAGAGACCTGTCTGTCTTTTGCTGAGCTAGATGGCATCTTCATTATAAAAATTCCTTTAATATCGCTTTAAACTTTTCTTCCGCTTCAAGGCTGGCTTGCCATGCTTCTTTTAAATCAGCCATAGCTTCTTCAACAGTGGGCAGGTTGTCTTCTATGATTTTCTCTACGTAGAGTGGGATATTTAGATTGAAATCGTTTTCTTTTAAGTCTTCAAAACTGGCTACCTTAGCGTAGTTCTCGACATCTTGGTAATCGCTATACCATTGATATATTTGCTGAACGTGTTCTGGTTCTAGGTGGTTTTGTGCACGGCCCACACGTATTTGTTCAGAGGCATCAATAAATAGAACGTTTCCTTTTTTATCGGCATCTTTGTTTTGTTTGAAGACCATGACACATGCGGCTAACTGTGTGCCGTAGAATACATTAGGACCTAAACCTATGACGGCTTCTAAAATACCCTGCTCTAGTAATGCTTGACGGATTTTACCTTCAGCACCTTTACGAAATAGGGCACCATGAGGCAATACCACGGTCATACGACCTGTACTGTTCATGGATTTAACCATATGCTGTACCCAAGCCATGTCGCCATTACCTTTAGGTGGCACGCCAGCAATATTGCGTCCATAGGGATCATTAGCCCAATTATCCGCGCCCCAATCTTTGAGTGAGAACGGCGGATTAGCTATGACACAATCAAAGGTTTTTAAACCATCGGCTTGGAAAAAGGCAGGCTCGCGTAAGGTATCACCACGCAGGATTTCAAAATCTTCTATGCCGTGTAAAAACATATTCATACGTGCAATAGCACTGGATGTCAGATTTCTTTCTTGGCCATAGAGTTTAAGCGTACGAAAGTCTTCGCCGTTATGTTTCAGGTTATCGACACACTCTAATAGCATACCTCCGGTCCCACATGCAGGGTCATAGACAGATTCACCTTCGTGCGGATCAAGAATAAGTCCTAGCAAATGCACTACTGATCGCGGCGTGTAAAACTCACCTGCTTTTTTATTGGTTAGGTCAGCAAAGTGCTTGATTAGATATTCGTAGGCGTTACCTAACATATCTGGATTAGCATTTTCATGGCCTAAACGATACTGTGAGAAATGCTCAATCAGATCAATCAATAGCTTATCTGGCAGCTTATTCTTATTACTCCACTGAGCATCACCAAAGATACCGTATAAAAAGCCTTGGTTAGCTTGCTCAATGCCGCGTAGCGCCTGTTCAATGGCTTGGCCTACATTAGTGGTCGTTTCGCGCACATCATTCCAGTGACAGCCTTGTGGTATTTCAAATCGGTGCATTTCTGGCATAGATGCGTATTCGATATCACCGTCAGACTCTTCTAGTGCCTGTTTGTATTCTTCGTCATAAACGTCGGAGATACGCTTGAAAAATAAGAGGGGGAAAATATACACCTTGAAATCTGAAGCATCGACGGGACCTTTTAGGATCCAAGCAGCTTTTGAAAGGTATTGCTCTAACTGGGACAGTGATAAGACTTCACTCATTAATAGATTCTCTCAATAAAGCAGGTATGGATAAAATGTAGTGGTCTGGTGGTTATATCGTACCCAGAGTTTTATCAAACCCCAATAGCACACATACCACCTGAGTATTTCGTAAAACCTTAAAAGCGCTGCTAAGTCAAATCAGAAATGACTTAGCAGCGCTTTTTTGTGCTCGGTTATGCTAAACACACCGTTCTTTGTTCTACTAAAGCTAATAATAGCACACCCCAAAAAATGATGATATTAACACCTAAGCAGTAGAGTTCGCCTAATCTGTATGTACTGATAGAAGTCAGTATATTTTATATAAAATACATTCATAGTCCTTACAAAATAACCCGCTTAACAATTAATCACCATTATATTGAGACAAACAATTGAATTTAGAATAGTACATAACCTAGAAAATAAATCACTAGGCAGTCTACTATACTTGTCTTAATGATAATAAATAGTAAGCGAATGAATATGACAGCGGCTTTAATTGATGAATACGCTCCTTACACTAGAGCGATAGCTCACGCCTGCGCTATCACCTTTAAAGGCAATGCTAGAAACAACCTCCAACAAGACGCATTTTTCTTTTTAGACCATTGGTATCAAGAGGATTTAGGGGTGATGGCAGTGACATCAGTACAAGCGCCATTTTGTCTTGCTGTATCAGACGGCGTTGCCAGCTCTAACCAGTCACAGCACTGCTCAAAGGCAGTGGTCAAAGCAATTAAAGCGCTATGGGATGACAAACAAGCAAACGTCCAAAACATGACCTCAGATCGTATGTATCAACAACTGAGTCAAACAAAGCATGCAAAAAAACGCTATGGCGCTGCAGCAACCCTCGCCATGATTGTCGGCACATTAAAGGATGACAATTCAATCAATATAAACATCAGGCATGTTGGTGATAGCCGCGTATATAAGCTAGGTAAATATGAGAATGAATGGCAGTGCTTAACTCGTGATCATAATCTATTGAATGAGCTGGTAGATGAGCAAGCGAAAGATGAAGATCGCCAAGTAGAGTTTACGGAGTACAATCGCACAGGTATGGCTGGAAGCTTGTATAGTATTACTGAGTGCTTTGCATTGGCAGTGAATAGCGATGACCCAAGCAGCGAGCCACCTAACAGTACAAAACAGACCTTCACGTGCAATCGGGCGATAGTCTCGTTGTCTGTACTGACGGTATTCATGACTTAGTGCCAAGTAATGAATGGGCGCTTATCGATAATCAAACGGATTTACAAGAGTGGCTACAGACGCTTAGACAGCAAGTTTATGACTCTGATGGCAATGCTTATGATAACGGTACAGCCATTGTGGTACGGTTTGAATAATTGTCTTATGACAGTTCATTTCTAAGATGAAAATTTGATAGATTCAATAACCTATAGAGTAGCTCATATGTCTACATACCCAATAGCAACCTACAACAAATCAACCCGTCTGTTTGCGCTCTATCAGCGTTTGCCACGTAGTAAAGACAAGGCAATATCGCTCACAGAGCTAATGAACGTTTATGGTGATAACCCTGATCATTACACAAACGAGCGCAAAAACTTAGAGAACGACCTAACAAGTCTCAATCAAATATTTACCGATATTTTCCATAGCGATGCTTTAATCAGGTTGCCAGCTTGGAGTCAGAATATCAGCGGCAAGACCGCACGGTTTTATATTGAGCCAAGTTTTAGTATCGATATCATCAATGAGCAAACGGTATTCTTTTGGCAAATGCTTGCTAACTATACCGCCAACTACTTACCAGCACCCTTTAAGCAAAGTATTAGCGATAAGTTGAACCAGTTAGATCGCCAAGACAAGTACAGCTTCAATCAAAGTAGTCTGGGGCAGTGGAAAGACCATCTCATTATTCTGCCTAGTATCGTACAAGCACCAAAGCTTGATAGTGACGTGCTGGCTAGCATTCATCACGCGTTGTTGCAAAACAAGCAGCTTCAAATTAGCTATCAAAATAAATGGCGTAACAATCCTGCCGTCAGAGTAATCTATCCTAAAGGGCTCGTTTTTATTGACAATATGATGTACCTCACTGGGTTTGATCCAACGGACGATCATATCGATGATAATGTCTTATTAAAGGCGCACCGTAATTTTGCGGTTAATCGTATTGAAGCAGCTGAAGTAACAGAGCAGTCGGTACCGGACTGGGTAGAGCGCAATGCTTTAACTCTTGAGAATCTACGTAAGCTAGGAAAGTTGGAATTGAATAATTGTTTAGAAATCGGACTGGTTCTAAAGGTGCAAAAATATGCCTGCCAGCATTTATATGAGCGGCCGTTATCATCTACTCAAACGATTACGGTTATCAATGACACTTGGAATGAAGTGCACGCAACGGTTGCGAATACTCAGCGTCTGCAAGATTGGCTAGTAAGTATGTCGCAGTTGGCAGTAGTGGTTGAACCGCTAGAGCTAAAAAAAGCTATTCTTAAGCGTTTAGAAAGCGGGATGGAATTATATACAAAATAGTTGATCAAGCATTTTGCCAAAAGTACTAAAAAACAGATATATTTTTCTAATGTAATCAAGGAGTCAGAATGACCACAGCTAACTTATTCAAATTTGTTACCTCTGAGCTATCACAAGACGCTCTGATATGATAGCTTCTGTCATGGGCAGACCAAGACTAACAAACAGTAATTGATACACACAAAGCACGAAATAAGATAGTAACCAGTGTATTGGCGTTGTTCTTCACTAGAGAGAGTAAATCATCACCAAGTAGCATTGATAAAATAGTGGTAAAACGTCAATTAAGTGATATTAATGTTCTTTGCATTTATTATTGCCTGTTTTATCATCAGTGATGACTGGGATGAGCAGGCGCTACTTGAGCTGAAAGAGAAAGCAGAGGTTGATGTTTTATTAGGTTTACAAACAGATGACCACGACCATGAAAGCTTAGATATTATAGAGGCGGTTATTAAGTTTCAGCTAGATGAAGTAAGTGATGTCGTTGAACTGCTTAATGTAAATTCTTCAAGCACTATTATCGGTATAGATGTAACAGATGTTAAAAGACTATTTAAGTGTGTGAATGCATTCAAGTTAATTCAAGTAGGCGAGATAGATGACTCTGAAACAAATATGATGATGTCAAAGACAGGTAAGCCAATTTATCAACTGATTGAAGATCGAAATACTAACGGTTTGATTGTTGGAATGGTAAAGAGTCAAAGTCTGTCATTGGGGGATGTAGCTTATATATCAGATGCTATTGAGACTCTACTAAATAATTAGAATGCATTTATATACCACTGTTCAAGTATTGCTGATGAGCCTGATTCTTTCCGTTTAAGAGTAATTTATGCTCAGAGTTAGGTAAAGGTTTAGATATAAGCGTTATGAGCTATGCTGAAAAACACCATAAAGGTAAATAAACTTGTTAAACTAATAATTCGATAAGGATTTTAGCAGTTAATCTGTATCTAGAAGTGTTCTGATTTTCCGGATGGATTATCAGTGCTAAACAATTGGATTAAATAAAATAAAAGAACCGAAACCTGTATCAAACAGATTTCAGTCTCTCGTATATGCTCTAAAATCTATAGTAAATGTGATAGATAACGTGAAAAGGCATCCTCAAAGTCTCTAACATCGTAACCTTTACCTCGCGCTTCGTTACCGCGTAGGTCACGCGTCCTCATATCTTTAGATGAAATTTTGAATCCACTCAATCGTTTAGCTATTTGCCGTAGGGTGATAGGTTTACCATGATTTAAAGTCGACCAGATCATCTCTGGGTCTCTACATAATCCTGCCAGCAAATTCTTACTCAAAAGTCTGTCTGTCCCATGTAGATTAAAAACGGTTTGAATATCAGCTAATAGCTGCTCATTTAAACTTGGTTCTTCACTTTCTAAACCCGATATTTCAATACAAGCTTTATAAGCCTGCTCTAGCCAGTCATCACCAAGTACTAGTGCAATTTTTAGAAGTATTTCCCAGTTATCTTGTGCACGATCATTGATATGAGGAGGTAACACTGGCTTTGCTGCTTTTACCGCTAACATATTATCATCAGACCATCTTGCAAGCTGAGACTGGATAGTTTTAGTGACGTCTATAGGTAATTCACGAAGCCGTTTTTTTGACTCATTTTTCATTTTACGACGCAGAGTTAGAGATATTGATCGATCTATTAATGTGCCAGGGATTTTGCCAATACCTGAGATTGCTTTAGCACCATATGCATTAAACGCTACTGGCTTATTATCATCTCCAACACAGCGTAAAACCTTAGAATGCTCAAGACTGTGCCCTGCATTTAGTATGCCCCGCATTTCTTTATCATCATTAATGAAAGTATCAACTTCATCAATAAATAACGTTGGTGTATAAGCTTCAATGCAACGATACAAAGCTGATTTTGTGATATTAGATGTTGACAGCGACTTTTTGCTCAAAAGGCTCATTAATGTTAATAGCGTACTTTTACCGCAGCGTTTTTCTGGAGCATTGATCCAAGCTATCGGCAACACATCACTTGCTGGTACGAGCCATGTCATTAATATCCATAACGTAGCAGAAACTTTAACTGCATCAGTGCAAGCGATGTGATCCTCTAGTATCTGATATATTAGACTAACTATTAAAGCAATATCTAATACTGGTTCTGAGCTTGGCTTAGTATCAACGACTAAACTTTGAGTGTTTTCATCTAGCTCATTTTTTACATTCTTGACCAATTTATCAAATGCGTTTAATGTTACATTTAAAAACTTAGCAGTATCAATTCGTGCTAGCTGATAATCTAGCTCTGGTAATTTAGCTATATTGTTAATAATAGCTTTTGCTTCCTCTGAGCTAATTTTCGGCACATTTTGTGATAAAATATCTAATGATGGCTGGTCAATGTCATCTTTAGTACTCTTCGAAGGCTGAGCATCTGGCAGGATGCTCAGCTTTTTTATTGGGTCAACTGATTGCTCATCAATTGCCTCAGGAGGTGTAACCTTGTTGTTTTTACTCATGACTATGCCTCCTTATCATTAGAAAACGTAGAATGGCTCTCAATCCATTCTAGAACCTCAGAGTTTCGCCAGGCCACTACGGTTGGAGACAGTCTTATGCTGGCAGGAAACCTACCATCACGACTCCACTGGTGTAAAGTCGTTCTCGAAAATGGTAAAAAAGGAAGGATAGTTTTTGCTCGTGACATGCCCTGGATCGGTAGCGTACTAATTGACTCATTTTTTAGTGACGCGTTACAGTCATTATCGTTATATTGATCGGTCATTTTATTTCTCCATGTGTACTGCAGCGACATGCTGCGGTACGTATGGAATATAGTAAAATAAGATAAGAATGTCATCGCAATTTGCGATCACTAAATCGCAAGTTGCTAATGTTAGCGTTTATAACGCTCATTTGCATCAGCAAAAATGTCTTCAATATTTCTTTGACCAAGTTTCGGAATATTTTCATCTACAATATGTTGAATTAAACCAGATTGAGTTGGCTTACCTGTGCTTTTAGGGCTTTCACTTTTAAAATGATATGCAGAGATATCAGGATTTAGTAACAAATCTTTAAGAACTAATATTAATGAGTAGGCACTATCTTTGACATCATTTTTTGTCTGTTGAGACTGAGATTTATCAAGTTTTTTTCTAAGTATTTCTATTTCTTTGTTTTTTTGACTAATTATTCTGTTTGTATCAGATAAACTATTTCTCAATTTTGGAAGTTCATGACTACTTTCAATAACTGTTATAATGTACTGTAAGTCATTTTTTAAGAATATAAGTTCATAATCATCTTTATTAATAGGCGATAAGGTATAACCTAAAATATTTTTGATTTCATCATTATTGAGATCTTTATCACCAAAATCAGCCTCAATTTTTTCAGGTATAAACATTTTGGGTCCTAGACTGACCTCTAAATTGCCTCCTAGATATGTGACACTTAAAGGTAGCAATCTGAAGACCCCTTCAACTAGTATAGATACTCCGAGATTCTTTGTAGCTCGCTTAGCATTTAAACTGAATAAAAGTTTTTCAATAAAGCGCTTTGTGTTTCTCAGACTTGTACTTGAATCATAGTCATGAGGGTGGATTGTTTCTCCAATTTCCAGGTTGCACATTTGAGTGCTGATAGTGTGATATAAGCTATCTGTGATTTCTTTTATACTTTTTTCTGGAACATCTTCTGCCTCTGTTACAATATCGACTGGACCGCTATAGCTTATATATGGTGTTAGACGATCAGTGTGGATCAAACGTACAATACTTTCGTCTTTACTATATGAGCGGTCTTCTGTTTTGAGAAGTAATTCCCTTACTTCGTCTAAAGTATAAAATAACTCTTTATTATAATTCATATTTTTACCTGTATTTGTCATTTTAAAGACCTGAGGTTTTGTTGGGCATACAAACATTACACCCCTTATTTTAAAGAGCTTACATAATCCGCCCATTCATCCATCATCTTTTGACGGTAATCTAAATGCTGAGCGCCGTTATAGGCTTTACTAATTTTATTTTCTTGCTCATGGGCAAGTTGTAACTCAATGGCTTCATGCATAAAGCCTTGTTCATGAAGTATAGTGCTCGCCAGTCCTCGGAATCCATGTCCCGTCATTTTATATTTATAGCCCATTTGATATAAAGCGTTAATAAAAGCATTTTGGCTGTAAGGTTTGCGAGTTGAAGGGTTGTAGAATACATACTGCTCTGAAAAATTCAGCTCTTTAATTTGTTTTAATATATCTATGACCTGTGGTGCAAGAGGCACAATGTGAGGTCTATCCATCTTCATTTTGTCTGCAGGTATACGCCAAATTTTATCGTTCCAAGCTATCTCTGACCATTCCATGAACCTAAGCTCATTGGTACGTACGAATGTGTAGCATAGAAACCATAAGCCTAATTTGACTGTGATATGCCCAGTGTAGTCATTGATATCTTGTAAGAGTTTTGGCAACTCTTTCGAAGTAATGCGACTATGATTTTTAGTTTTATGCGGTTTAATGGCCGCTGATAAATCTGCTGCTGGGTTTGAGGTAGCCACACCTATACGAATAGCATGCTTAAATATCTGTCCTACTTCTGCCATTATGCGGCGAGCCATTTCATTAGCGCCGCGTGCCTCGATACTTTTACCAATCGTCAAAATATCAGGCGATGTAATGTCGTCGATTAGTTTATGACCGATAACTGGTTTAACGTCACGTGTGTAAGCTGAATAGTTGCGACTAAATGTACTTGGCGCTAAAAAGGTTTTACGGTCTGCATACCAAGTCTGTGCAATACTATCAAAAAGCCTCGAGCCATCTTGCTCAGCGCGCTTTTCTTTTTTCTTGTCTTTTGGGTTAATACCTTCACTAATAAGCTGCTTTATTTCTAGGTTACGCTGTCGTGCTTGTTGTAATGTGATTATTGGGTATTTACCTAAAGTGAGTGACTGCTGTTTACCTTGCCAGCGATAAGCGCTGACCCAAACCTTATTACCTGTATGTCTTACCCACAGCTGTAGACCATCACCGTCACTGTGCTTATCAGGCCGGCTGGGGGTGCATTTTTCGCTTGGAGCTAATTTATTGATAATAGTATGAGTTAATGGCATGTTGGTATATCTCCGTGTTGGTATAATCTATACCAACAAATATACCAATATTCTATATAGTTCGCCATATACCTATATATTCCGAAACTTCTAAAATCCCCATAAAAAAAGGCTTGCCGCATCGCTGCGAACAAGCCTGATTTAAAATATGGTGGGCCCAGTAGGACTTGAACCTACGACCAAAGGATTATGAGTCCTCTGCTCTAACCAACTGAGCTATGGGCCCTTTAGACGCACAATGATACCTGATTTTTATATATTTTCAAGTAAAAGTTAGCAGATAGGGCATACTATTTGATGAATTATCACTAATTACCACCAGCCAGCGTCAAACTTCGGCCTCCATCTACGGTTATTATCTCACCCGTCACATAACTGGCGTGCGCCAAATAGAGCACGCTATGCGCAATGTCAGCAGGGATGCCTATTCGCTGCATAGGAATGGAACCTATAATCTTACTTTGCTGCTCGCTATCAATCGCTTGATCGCTATCTGCATCGGGTAAAATATTGACCCCAGGCGCGACCCCATTCACGCGTACACCAGGCGCCATATCCAGTGCTAAAGACTGCACCATCATCCGATGCGCCGCTTTTGCCATATTGTAAACCGTATAATTGGCAAACGGCTTATCATGCGCATGAATATCAAGCAGACTAATAATACAACCTTGTTGTTGCTTAAGATAAGGTAGTAGTGCTTGGCTTAACAATAAAGGCGCTTTGGCATTGGTCAACAGCAGCTCGTCCCATTGGTCATAATTAATACTGCCAAGGGGGGTAGAGTAAAAGCGAGAGGCATTATGTACCAGTACGTTTAGTTGCCCAAATGCCTGCATGATAGTTTGGGTCAGGTGCTTGAGAGTGTCTGCCTGATTTACCACTGCCAAATCCGCGACAATAACCACAGCACTATGAGCGCAAGTATCATTCAGCGCGTCTGCTAATGCATGTGCCTCTTGCTCACTATGATGACAATGGATAATGACGCGATAGCCTTGCTTATGAGCCGCACGAATAATAGCCGAGCCAATTCTCTTAGCACCACCTGTGACAAGCATAACGGGGGCAGATGCCATCATAGGCTGAGTATTTTTAGATGTTTGAGTCATAATAGAGTTTTAATTAGGATATGGTTTTAAAATTTTAAAGAGTGTTTAATCTTTTTATGTCAGGCTGTTTGCGTTTGTAAATGCTCAATTCTGCATTGACGCAAGGCTTTACCAATCGCTGGACCTTTGAGACTTTGATCAATATCATTCATACCAATACTGTGAAAGCTATTTAATGCCAACATCATCTGACGGTGCTGTATAGATAACTGCAATACTTGGCTTGTGACCAAGAGCTGCGAGAGTTTTTCAGGCTCTTTATGGGCGCTGCAGGCTTGAATAAGATCAATTTTCTCGGCAGCACTGAGTTGGGTTATAACGCTTAATTTATCAGCTTGTTGTACGAATAAACCAGCAAATTGTGTTTGTGCCTTTGGTACTTTAGCCATATCACCTATATCGTTAATACTTTTGACAGCTGTTATGGCTTCAGTAGGCTTAGACTGAAATAACGATGGCTTAAGGCTAACCATTAATAGCGCCCAACGCTGTGATAGATTCAATTGCATCTGACCGGCGAAATATAGCGATGTTTGCACTGTCTCTCGTATCTGATCATCATTCCAAGCCTGATGTAACGGTGCAAAGTACTCTGCAAGGGCGCCGATATCAAATAGCTGTTGCCAGTATACCTGAGGGGAGAGCTGCATCATTGCACGGCTCGATTCTTGCCAAATACGCTCGCTACTTAAATGGGTAAGCTCTCCTGAAGCAACCAACTCACGCATCAAGACTAACGTGTCATCAGCGATAGTAAAGCCCAAATCGTAATAGCGGCTATAAAAGCGCGCCGTTCTCAGCACCCGTAAAGGGTCTTCGTTAAAGGCACTTGAGACATGACGTAGGGTTTTATTTTCAATATCCTGCAATCCGCCGTAGTAATCAATCACGTCACCACTTATCGGTGTATCGTCGGTTAAGCTAGTAACCTCTATGGCCATGGCATTGACTGTCAAGTCGCGCCGCTGCAAATCGTCTTTTAAACTAACGTCAATACTGGCATGCACGCTAAAGCCCTGATAGCCCAAACCTTGCTTACGCTCAGTTCGTGCGAGGGCATATTCCTCACGGCTTACTGGATGCAAAAATACAGGGAAATCTGCGCCTACTTGCTGAAAACCTGCGTCAAGCATCTCAGTAACTGTTGCCCCAACGACAACGAAGTCTTTATCTTTAATAGGGCGCCCTAATAGCTGATCACGTACCGCACCGCCGACGAGATACACTTGCATAATATTCTCTTTATATTTACTACCAATTAACCTAAATTTTGTCAAAAAAAACCAGCCAATACTTTAAGCATTGGCTGGTTTTAGTATAGCAGACGGTCTCTATAAAAAATGCAAGAGACTGTCTTAATTGCGCACTTTAACTCTGAAGAACGTAATCGATTACTGCTTCTCGTTGTCTAAATCCTGAGCTTCAGTGACCGCAAGTGCCGTCATATTAACCACACGGCGCGCTGTGGCTGATGGCGTTAGAATATGTACAGGTTTGCTTGCACCTAACAAAATAGGACCGATAGACGCGCTACCGGTTGCCGTCTTAAGCAGGTTAAAGGCAATGTTCGACGCATCTAACGTTGGCAAGATAAGTAGATTTGCTGAACCTTTAAGATTGCTCGAAGGCAAGTCATTGGCACGGATATGTTCGTCAAGTGCCGCATCACCTTGCATTTCACCGTCAAACTCAAAATCGACATTCATCTCGGTCAGCAGTTGATGTACTTTACGCATTTTGACCGCACTGGCACGATCAGAAGTTCCGAAGTTTGAATGCGACACCAAAGCCACACGTGGGGTAATGCTAAAGCGGCACAATTGCTCAGCTGCCAATACAGTCATCTCAGCCAATTGCTCAGCCGTTGGATCTTCATGGATATAGGTATCAGCAATAAAAATATTACGATCTTGCATGAGCACCGCATTCATCGCGTAAAAATCATTAATGCCTTCTTTTTTGTTGATCACTCTGCCGACATATTTTAAATGCAGTTGATAGTGACCGAATGTACCACAAATCATACCATCGGCATCGCCATTTTCAACCAAAAGCGCACCAATTAAAGAGGTCTTGCGGCGCACATCACGGCGAGCAAGCTCGATACTGACCCCAGTACGTTTGTTTTTCTCGTAGTAGCCTTTCCAGTAATCGTTATAGCGCGGATCATCATCAACATTGACGATAGTAATATTCACGCCGTCTTTCAAGCGTAATGCTAGCTTGGCGATGTTATTTTCGATCACTGAAGGACGACCGACCAAGATTGGATAAGCCAACTGCTCATCGACGACCACTTGTACCGCTAATAGTACGTTGCTGTCTTCGCCTTCACAGTAAACGATACGTTTTGGATCTGCTTTTGCACGAGCAAAAATAGGCTTCATTACAAACGCTGAGTTATAGACAAACTCAGACAGACGCTGACGATAGGCTTTCATATCTGCGATAGGAAGCGTTGCAACGCCTGAATCCATAGCCGCTTTGGCGACTGCAGAGGCAATTTCAATGATTAGGTTTGGCTCAAGTGGTCCTGGAATCAGGTAATCACGACCAAAGCTTGGCGTACTTTCAACGTTTTTGACGTTGCTCATTGGCGTCGCTTCAACATGTGCCATAGCAGCAATGGCACGTACGCATGCAATTTTCATCTCTTCGTTGACAGTCGTTGCGCCTACATCTAATGCACCGCGGAAGATATAAGGGAAACACAATGCGTTGTTTACTTGGTTCGGATAATCAGAGCGACCGGTTGCCATAATAACGTCTGGACGGACGGCATGGGCGATTTCTGGCATGATCTCAGGCGTTGGGTTAGCAAGCGCAAAGATGATAGGGTCTTTTGCCATACGGCGAACCATGTCTTCTGTCAATGTACCAGGCATAGATAAGCCTAGGAACATGTCGACATCATCCATTAGCTCTTCAATAGTCGTAGCAGTGGTTTCACGAGCATAGCGTTGTTTGGTTTCATCAAGGTTTTCACGGGTAGTAGAGATAATGCCACGTGAGTCTGATACGTAGATATTGTTTTTATTCACACCAAGGGCGCAAATGATATCCAAGCAAGAAATCGCTGCAGCACCGGCACCAGAACAAATGATTTTAATATCTTCAATTTTTTTGTTCGTGATGATTAATGCATTAAGCATCGCTGCCGCAACAATGATTGACGTGCCATGTTGGTCGTCATGGAATACTGGAATGTTCATACGCTTACGCAATTCGCGCTCGATTTTGAAACACTCTGGTGCTTTGATGTCTTCTAAATTAATCCCACCAAACGTAGGCTCTAAAGAAGCAACAGCCTCAATGAATTTGTCCGGATCATTTTGTGCAATTTCAATATCAAAAACGTCGATACCAGCGAACTTTTTGAATAGAACCCCTTTGCCTTCCATAACAGGCTTTGATGCCAATGGACCGATATTTCCCAAACCTAGCACCGCTGTACCATTGGTAATAACACCAACTAAGTTGCTACGTGCGGTATATTTTGCCGCAAGAGATGGGTCTCTTTGAATCTCAAGACAAGGAACTGCCACACCTGGTGAATAGGCGAGCGCCAGATCACGTTGGTTTGCCAATTGCTTGATAGGAGTAACTGAGATTTTACCAGGGCGAGGGAACTCATGATAATGTAAGGCAGCTTGTTCAAACTGCTCTTTTTCCGTACTAGGGGTGTCCGTATTCAAAGTGATATCGTCATTCATAATAATTGCCATGGTTAGGATAAATTGGAATAAATTAAATGGTGATAAAAACTAATGCCTAATTCTCAATAACCATTGAATATGATCATGAGTGTACATTGATTGTTAAGGGGTGCTATGCGGTGCTTAAACATCAGCAAAAAACAACAATAGTGCAAAATAGATAGTCTACATTATCGCCAATAATTTGCCTAGCTAAGGACTATGAACTGCGCACACAATATAATAAATTGATATTCATTATTTAGCTAGTTGATAATGCCAAAAAAATGACCCAAATATCAACCCCAAATGCAAAATATTTCAAAATATTACAGAATAAATATATATTAAGACGAACAGCTGATTGGCATTTGCGGTGCATGAGGCGCAGGCGGTAAGGTATCAAGGTCAATGGCGCTATCATGTAGCGTATAAGGGCTAGCAAGCAACTCGAATACTCTATTTAGTTCTTCAAACTGTCCTTGCTCTGCGGCAACGATAACACGCTGAGCCATGCTGTTACGCAATACATAAATAGGATTGCTGGCTTGCATATCCTCAATTGCTTGAGTAATCGATACCTGCTTTACTTGTGCCAGATAACGGGTCGACCATGCTTGCCAGACTTGCTGTGCTTCAGGATTCAGCTCGGCCGTCAAGGTTGCAAGCAACTGCTGCTCATAATGATGCTCATTAGGTGCGATTAATGCTAATAACGCTCGGAAACTATTGGTATAGTCGAGTAAATTATCCTCTAGTAGTGTCAACCATTCAAACGCTAAGCTTAGACTTTCACGCTGATGCGGCAACCCAAGCTTACGGCATAGCCCTTGCTGATAATGCTGCATAAAGGTCGCCTCATAAGGTGCCAGACAATCTGCTAACGTCTCGCGCGTCACACCGTCTAGACGCATAAAGTGCGGTAACCAAATATTTAGATTCCAATGACCAATAGCAGGCTGATTTTGATAGGCGTAGCGTCCGCTATGATCAGAGTGATTATTGATCCAAGCAGGGTTGAAGCGTTCCATAAAACCAAATGGACCAAAATCCAAGGTACTGCCAGTAATAGACAAGTTATCCGTATTCATAACGCCATGCGCAAATCCAATCAGTTGCCAATCGGCAATCATGCGTGCTGTAAGCTCAACCACAGCCTGCAAAAATGCTAAGACTGGTTTATCACTATCACGGCACTCAGGGTAGTAGGTATCAATCATATAGTCGGTAAATTCAGCGAGTAAGTCGGGCGCAAAGCTTGCAATCCACTCAACATGACCTAAGCGAATATGACTGTCAGCGACTCGCATTAAGGCAGCTCCTGCTTCTATTCGCTCGCGGCGCACTTTGGTATCTGATACCACAAATCCCAACGCATTAGAGGAGGCGATACCAAGCTGAGTCAACGCATGACCACATAAATACTCACGAATGGTACTGCGTAATACTGCACGCCCATCGCCCATGCGTGAGTAGGGCGTCAAGCCTGCACCCTTTAGATGTATATCTTGTAGTTGATTGTTTTTATCGAGTACTTGCGCCATCAATAAGCCGCGACCATCGCCCAATTGCCCCGCCCATTGCCCAAACTGGTGACCAGCATACGCCATTGATAAAGGCTGAAATTCAGCTGGCACATACTGTCCACCAAGTATTTCAACCCAACGAGTCATCAAATCTGTATCTTCCGTCCAGCCCAGCTGCTCAGCAACTTGAATATTAAAATGACCGACACGAGGATTGTCTAATGGGTTTGGCAGTTGCTCATTATAAAGACGGGTGTCCAATTGAGCATAGGTGTTTTGATAGCGCATAAGAGCCGTTCCAATTTAAAGATAAAAGCTGGGAGAAGAAATTTAAGATATGAATAGAGTAAACTCACTATAACATAGCCTTGATATAGCAGCATTGCACTCTGTCCGTCTCTTGTAAATCATGATTAATTATCACATCATTGTTTATCACATTACTATTTATCAATAGACATGAGATTTAATACCGCACGAAAAAATCCCCCTATCTTTTACAGATAGAGGGAAGGAGAAACGTCACAATAAAATACTAAATAATCAAACAGTTATCAATACTTAAGCCGCTTTTGCGCTTTCACCGATAGAGCGAAATGCTGTTTTCAGATTGCTGTTATGTGCCAATATTTTTTGTTCAATCTTGGCATAATCTTGCTTTAACTCATCTTCAACTTCATGCAAGCGATCAGCAAACTCGGTCTTTTTCAGCTCAATGGTTTTTGCTTTTAATGCTTGCCATTCTTCAACCGTTTGCGTAAAGGCATCATATTCAAACTTAATACGATCTTGGAAGCTTTTCATCGCATGAGGAATATCAATACCACTTGATGTGACCGTATCAATCTGCTGCTGCGCTGCTTTAAATTGCATTTGTACTTCAGCATGCTTGATAGTGGTGTCATCAACAGTACGTAGCTCAGTAGTCAAGCCCAGCTTCGATAAACCAGCGATAAGCCATTTGGTTGGATCATACTGCCACCATTTTACGCCATTACGATAATCATACTGGAAGAAGTGATGATAGTTATGATAACCCTCACCCCACGTAAATAGAGCCAAGAAGAAGTTATCACGTGCAGTGTTGGTATCGGTATAAGGACGCGACCCAAACATATGACATAGCGAATTGATAAAGAAGGTAAAGTGATGCGTCAGTACCAGACGTAGCAAACCGACGATGACCAAAGTACCCCAAACATCACCCAATAACCAACCGATCGCGGCGACTGCACCGATGTTCAATGCAGCAACCCATAAACCGTAATATTTATGCTGAATTTGCAGCGTTCTATCTTTGGTCAGGTCAGGGATATTTTTATAGTCAAATTTTCCGCTAGGATAATTGCGTAGCATCCAGCCCATATGACTAAAGAAAAAGCCACGTTTCGCTGAGTACGGGTCTTCTAAGCGATCATCGACATGACGATGATGCGTACGGTGACCAGAAACCCAATCAAACGCTGAACCCTGTACCGCAAAGGTAGAACCTAGCAATAAAAAGTTTTTGACGATTGGATGCGCTTTATAAGCACGATGCGATAGTAAACGGTGATAACCAGCTGTGATACTGATACCCGTCCATACCATAAACGCCCCAAATACGCCCCAAACCGGTGCGCTGACTTGATGGGTGAACAGATACCATGGCGTAATAATTGCTGCAGCAATAGGCGTGGCTACCAGAATAGTCGCTGGAATCCAGTTAATCGGTGCTTTGGTAAACTCAAATTCACGCATATCGATATTATCTACATCGGTAGGCAGTTCAGTCTGCTCAGAGGCGCTTGCATAGTTGCGTTTGGCAACAGGCATCTCATCGAGTGAGTTTTTTGCTTTATTCTCATCAAAACGTGTTTTAAAACGTGTGACTTGAATGCTGGCATTTTTGACAAGTGTGTCACCAGATTTGATAGCGAAACGTAAGCCTTTAAGCGGTAAGCCAAGTG
>TARA_R110000787_G_scaffold49111_2_pt1 | contig 45470 bp, 34 predicted proteins | sample TARA_R110000787 | Tara Oceans TARA_R110000787 (sample SAMEA4397920) | marine metagenome | biome: Polar Biome; feature: [DCM] deep chlorophyll maximum layer (ENVO:01000326); material: water (ENVO:00002006), including particulate matter (ENVO:01000060) such as... | depth 35 m | reverse complement strand
GGCCGGTCAGCGAGCCAGCCATGACGGAACTGCCATGATATCCGCGATGGCGTGAAATGATCTTCTTCTTTTCCGGTTTGCCGCGGACATTGTGATAGTACCAGACCAGCTTTGCCTGAGTCTCGTTGGCGTCAGACCCGGACAGACCGTAATAAACCCGCGACATGCCTTCCGGCGCGAGTTCGATGATTTTTTCGGACAGGCGGATCACCGGTTCATGCGAATGACCGGCATAGACATGATAGTAAGCCAGCTTATGTGTCTGCTCGGCGATGGCATCAGCAACCCTGGTCTGGCCATAGCCGATATTGACGCAATAAAGACCGGCAAAGGCATCAATCATTTCCTTGCCCTTGCTGTCACGAATGCGGATGCCCGATGCCGTTTCGATGATTCGCGGATCACCCAGTTCCCCGCGGGAGAACGCGCCCATCTGGGTCATCGGGTGGATCACCGTATCCCGGTCGATCTGTTCGAGCGGAATGTTTCTCAGCTTGTCGTCGGGCATCTGCGGTCTCCTGAATGAATGATGGCGACAGGATAGTCGCAGCAGGCTCGAAAGTGCTGTTGATTTGTGCCTGTGGAACAGAATTAAATTCTGAATAACGAGATCTGTAAGTATTTTATTCTGATCAGGTCAGGGCCGTTTCAGGAGAGGGGAATTGCGCTGTCGCTCTTGACCGTGTTGGTGACCACATAGCTGAAATATTTACCGATACCGACATCAGCATCGAGGTGATGCTGAATGAATGCCTGATAATGGGAAACGTCTCGCGCAACGACCTTCAGAAGGTAATCGAACCCCCCGCCGGTACCGTGACATTCAATCACTTCCGGTGCCTGATGCATGGCGGCTTCAAACTTCCGGAAGGTCTGGGCTGTATGTTCACGCAATGTCACCTCGACAAAGAAGATGGCAATCGGGCCGACTTTTGCGAGATTCAGGGAAGCGTGAAATCCGGCGATGACACCGGCATCAATCAGGCGTCTGAGGCGGGCGTGACAGGGGCTTGGCGTCAGCCCGACACGCTCTGCCAGCAGGCGATTGGTCAGCCGGCCATCCTGCTGTAAAGCGGCCAGCATCTTCAGATCAATTTCGTCGAGCTTCAAACCGGCCATGGCAGGTTGCCCCGTCCTTTCCCATATCTCCTGCAACACACTGAAACACAGTCTGGTAGGAGGCCCCTCATATGTCACGACGGATAACCATTACCCCGGCAAAGACAACCTTTGAAGTTCGCTATAGTGGTGTCGTCATAGCCCGCAGCGACAGGGTACAGATGCTGGCGGAGGCGGGACATGACCCGGTGCCTTATTTTCCGCTCGATTCTGTCGATCACAGCCGGTTGTCTGCTACCGATCACCGTACCTCCTGTCCCCACAAGGGGGAGGCGAGTTACTGGTCTGTTACGGTCGACGGGCAGTCATCTGAAAATGCTGTCTGGAGTTATGTGGAGCCGCTGGAAGAGGTGATGGAAATCGCCGGTCATATGGCGTTCTATGCCAACAGAATGGAGAAAATTGGACCTGTGGAGTAACTGATGGCTGATATCGTCGTTTCGGAATTTCTGGATGATGCCGCGCTGGCGCGGCTGGCTGCTTATGAAGTGCATTATGATCCTGATCTGGTGGATCACCCTGAGGATCTGATTGAAGCCTGCCGGGGTGCCCGCGGGCTGATTGTCCGCAATCGCACGAAGGTCACCCGTGCCCTGCTGGAAGCAGCACCGAAGCTCGAAGTTGTCGGTCGGCTGGGGGTTGGACTTGATCAGATCGACTTGCCGGCCTGTGCTGAACATGACGTGACGGTCTGTCCGGCCAGCGGTGCAAATGCACTGGCGGTGGCAGAATATGTCATTGGCTCCATCTTTCATCTTTCGCGGCTGTCGCTGTCGAACACACCGGCGGTTCTTGCCGGTGCCTGGCCGCGTACAAAAACCCGGGAATGGGAAGTTGCCGGTCGCACATTAGGGATTATTGGTTTTGGCCATATCGGACGCATGACAGCAGGTCTGGCCCGTGGCCTGGGTATGCGGATCATCGCCTGCGATCCGTTTCTTGATGATCATGACCCGGCCTGGACGGAAGGCGAGCGACGCGATCTTCCGGCATTGCTGGCGGAGGCGGATACGGTGAGCCTGCATGTGCCCCTGACCGACAGCACACGCGGCATGATTGGTGCGGCAGAAATCGACCAGATGAAAACCACAGCCTTTTTGATCAATACCGCACGTGGTGGTGTTGTTGATAATGAAGCGGTCGCAACCCGCTTGCGTGACGGGAAGCTCGGCGGGGCGGCGCTGGATGTATTTGAAGGTGAGCCGCTCAGTGCAGAACAGGCTTTCCCGCTCCGCGATGCCCCGAACCTTATTCTTACACCCCATATTGCGGGTCTGACGGATGAAGCACTTGACCGGGTCAGTACAATGACCGTTTCGAATGTCCTGCGGGTTCTGGAAAGCAACTGACGGATAATGGGTGCCATAAACCTGTAACCCGGATTTTGTATGGTTGCACTGTGCAGCTGACCTGAACTGGACGATCGTCCTTCCCCAAAGCGGTCTCCCCGGGTCAGCAGATTCTGAGTACCTATGCCGTTCAGACGGCAGATTTCCTGAGGCTGATCGACGTCCCCTGCCGTCGGTCAGCCTTTTTCTTTTTTATGTCAGTTGTTTAGCTGGTTTTGGATAAAGTATAAAACAAGTAAATGTATTGCGAATATGACGAATTATCTGAACGGATAGGCTAAGGGGAAATACGAATATCGTGATTACGGTTTCTCTCTTAATATAAGCCTTCATGATTTTGGCGTTGGGCCGAATTCAGGGGAGGGAAATAATGAGATTTAATCTTGGATTACGAATGCAGCTGACGCTGGCGACTGGCGTGTTGCTGGCTTTGTCGACCCTTACTGTTGCTGTTATCGCCTGCTATATCGTCGGCGCCGACCTCAAGGCAGAAGTGGTTGCCCGTCAGAATGCGAGCTTGCGTGCTGCGGCTATTCTCCTCCGTAAGAACTTCCCTGAGACGACCTTCAGCATCTCCGATTCAGGTAAGGTTGAGGGCCTGAGTATGTCGGAAATCCCGCAATTTGCCGATCATACGATGATTGACGAAATCGGTCTTGTTATCGGCGAGACGGCAACGGTTTTCAAATGGGAAGAGGATACGAAGGACTTCTGGCGCAAAACCACCAACATCATCAAGGATGATGGTGCCCGGGCTGTCGGGACGCCACTGGGGCAGAAAGGCCGGGTCTATCCGGTTCTTACCTCCGGCAAGACCTATAACGGTGAAGCAACGATTCTGGGGAAAGACTACTACACAATTTATGAGCCAATATTCTCACCGCAACAGCAGGTTATCGGAATTCTGTATGCCGGGGTTCTGAAATCAAATCTGGATTCAGCATTGTGGAATATTGTCCGTGGTGTCGCGGTCTCCGCGTTGATTGCGACGGCGCTGGGCGTTCTGATTGCTGTTCTGATGACAAGGCTGATAACCGCACCGTTACCAGTTCTGTCTGACCTCATGCGACGCCTGTCAGACGGTGAAACGACCATCGACATCCCGTTTGACAGTCGTCGTGACGAAATTGGCGGTATGGCGCGGGCACTGGATGTATTCCGGGCCAACATGCTGGAAAAAGACGCGCTGGAGAAACAGCAACATATGGAGCGGGAACAGACTGAGCAGCGCAACCGGGAATCACGTGGCAAGCTGGCTGATTCTTTTGAAGAACAGGTCGGGGGGCTGGTTGGAACCGTGTCTGAAGCAGCTTCCGGGATGCGACTCTCGGCAGACAAGGTCAGCCAGACAGCGGATCAGGCTAGGACTGGCACCGATCAGGCGAATAGTGCTGCGGTTGAAGCGAATGCAAATGTTCAGTCGGTAAGTGCTGCCGCCGAAGAGTTGTCATCTTCGATCGAGGAAATTCGCCAGCAGGTCGCCCGGTCAAGTGATATTGCCACACGGGCCGTCAATGAAGCGGGCAGTGCGCAGGAACGTATGGATGGACTGGTTACTGCGGCCCAGCGGGTGGGAGAAGTGGTCAGCCTTATTGCGGATATCGCAGAGCAGACTAACCTGCTGGCCCTGAATGCAACGATTGAAGCAGCCCGGGCAGGTGATGCAGGCAAGGGGTTTGCGGTTGTCGCCAGTGAGGTGAAAACACTGGCGTCACAGACTGCCAAGGCGACCGAGGATATCAGCAAACAGGTTGGTACAATTCAGACAGCGACTACCGGTGCGGCGGAAGCCATTGCCGGAATCTCCACGATCATCCGGGAGATCGAACAGATTGCCGGTGAACTGACATCGTCGATTGATCAGCAGGGCGCGGCAACTTCCGAGATCGCGAGCAGTGTTCACCGGGGTTCGGAAAGCGTCATGACGGCGTCCTCCCGGATTGGAGAGGTGAACGATATCGTTGCTATCACTGACACTTCGGCGCGGGAGATGCGGGATGCAACGGAAAGGCTGGAAACAGTCGCACAGGAAATGCGTGAAAAACTGAGCGGCTTCCTGTCACAGATACGAAACTGACGCATTATATCGGTTATCCTGTAGCGGGGCCTGTTTCCAGATGGAGACAGGCCCTTTTCTTTTGTCTGCCGAATGGCGAAAGTAGGGCAACTCAAAAATCAGGAATTAGGAAACGTTGATGAAGCTGCTTGTTTTGCCCGGCGATGATATCGGTCCGGAAATTGTACCTGTCGCTGTCGAAGTGCTGGAGGCGGTCAACCGCAAGTTTGGCCTGGGGGTCGAACTGACCTATGCGAAAGTCGGAATGGAGGCTTATGCGGAAAGCGGCTCGACGATGCCGGACGCGCTGGTGGCACAGGCGAAAGCACATGATGGTGTGATTCTCGGGCCTCTGGGCACCTATGCTTATCCGCCAAAGGAAGAAGGCGGCATCAATCCATCCGGTGGATTCCGCAAGGCACTTGACCTCTATGCCAACCTGCGCCCGGCAAAAACCTATCAGGGTGTACCTTCTACGGTGACAGCCATGGATATGGTGGTGGCCCGGGAGAATACCGAAGGCTTTTATGCGGACCGTAACATGTTTGCCGGTTCCGGCGAGTTCATGCCGACGGAAGACGTGGCACTTGCCGTCCGGAAAATTACACGGGCGGGATGCGAAAGAATCGCCCGCAGCGCCTTTACGCTGGCACAGCGCCGGCGCAAGAAGGTCGCCGTCGTCCATAAGGCAAATGTGCTGAAAATGAGCTGCGGTATGTTCCGGGATATCTCGTTCGATGTTGCGAAAGAGTTTCCGGATGTTGAGGTCGAAGAACTGATCATTGATGCTGCGGCGGCACATCTGGTGCGCCGTCCGGCCAGTTTTGATGTTCTCCTGACCAGCAATATGTATGGGGATATTCTCTCCGACCTGGCTTGCGAGCTTTCAGGCGGCCTGGGCATGGGGCCGTCAATCAATGTCGGTGATCAGTTTGGTCTGGCGCAGGCGTCACATGGTTCTGCACCGGATATTGCGGGTCAGGACAAGGCCAACCCCGGCGGGATCGTTCTGTCCGTGGCAATGCTGCTGGGCTGGCTGGGCGACCGCCATAACCGGCCTGAATACCATCAGGCACAGCAGGCAATTGATAGTGCGGTGACCCGCCAGTTGCAGGATCCGGCAGGCCGGACCGGCGATCTGGGCGGCACAGCAGGAACCCGTTCATTCGGGGAACAGCTTGTGAAGGCGATCATGGCCTGACGATTACAGGATAACCTGCACGGTTCCGGCAGCAGGCAATCAGAAACCGATTGCCTGCTGTTCGGGTTCGTTGACAGGGAAGACTGTACTGTCATCACTCCACCGGCGTTCGTCCCGGGGTGAATGTCCGAAGACTTCCCGGTAACAGCGCGAAAAATGTGAAGTTGAACAAAAGCCGCTGGCGACCGCGATCCCTGTGATCGACAGGGTTGTCTGTAACAGCAGGTGCCGCGCCCGCAGCAGTCTGAGCCGCAGATAATGCCGGGCCGGTGTGGTGTTGAGATAGCGCCTGAACAGGCGTTCAAGCTGGCGCTGGGACAGGCCGACACGGCGGGCGATTTCCTCGCGTGTCAGCGGGTCTTCCATGTTCTGCTCCATCTCGCGGATGGCTTTCACCAGTTGCGGGTGGCTGATCCGCATCCGGGCATGGACGGGCAGATGCTGGATATCGCTGCCGTCACGTATGCGCTCATGCATCAGCTGTTCGCTGACAGCACCGGCGACCTCGGGGCCAAGACGGCCCACGATTTCATTCAGCATCATGTCGCCGGCCGCATCACCACCGGCACAGGTGAACATTCTCCGGTCGATTTCATACAGTGACGGTCGCACGTCAACTTCCGGAAACTCTTCAACAAAGGCATCGAGGAATTCCCAGTGCAGGGTGCAGCGGTGATCGTCCAGCAGTCCGGCCCGCGCAAGAATGAAGGTGCCGGAGTCGAGGGTGCCCAGATGGGTGCCCGCATTTGCCCAGCGTTTGACAGTACGTACCAGTTCGCGGTCATGGAACTTGTGGCCGCCAAGGCCGCCACAGAGAACGACATTGTCCGGATATCGGACGTTTTCAACTGCACTGAAGGGCAGGATGGTGGCGCCGAGACTGGCCTTAACAGGCTGTCCCTGCAGGGCGCAGGTCTCCCAGTAATAAACTTCCCGGCCACTGACATAGTTGGCGAGCCGAAGCGGTTCGATAGCTGCGGTAAAGGCGGTCAGGGAGAAATCAGGCAACAGAAGGAAATGGACTTTAACGGGTCCATCAGCAGTCGAGCCCTTCAGAAACGCATGTTCAGTCATGAAACCAGCATCTAAGGATCCAGGCACTAGACAATCCTGTTACACAGACCGTTGATGCTGTGGCGTATATTGTCAATCCGTTTCGGATAGCCGGTGACCCCGGGTTTCAGACATCTGAATCCGGTTCGGAAGCTTTTCGCTGGTTGATGAAGTCAAGAATTGCTGCATCGATTGCCGGGTCCAGTGGCGGGGCCTCGTATTCGGCCAGTGCTTTCTTCCAGGCGGCGTTGGCGCGCTGCTGAATATCCTGTGACCCTTCGGCCAGCCATTGCTCGAACGAATTGTTGTCAGCCAGCGTGGACCGGAAGAAAGCGGTCTCGAAGTTCGCCTGAGTATGGGCGCAGCCAAGGAAATGCGATCCCGGTCCGACTTCACGCACGGCATCCATTGCCTGGCCGTTTTCGCTCAGATCAACGCCACCGAGATAGGTGCGTGCGGCGGCGCATTGATCGACATCCATCATGAATTTCTCATAACTCATGCAGAGTCCGCCTTCGAGCCAGCCAGCGGCATGCAGGACGAAGTTCACGCCGCCATTCAGGGTCGGCTGGAAAGTCTGGGCACTTTCATAGGCAGCCTGCGCATCAGCGGTTTTCGATCCACAGAGATTGCCGCCGCTGCGGAACGGCACACCCAGGCGGCGGGCAAGCTGACCGGCGCCCAGCAGGACCATCGCGGGTTCGGGCGTGCCAAAGGTTGGCGCGCCGGACTGCATGGAGATTGAAGAGGCGAAGGTGCCGAAGACAACCGGCGCACCGGGGCGGCAAAGCTGGGTCAGGGCCATTCCGGCCAGCGCTTCGGCATAAAGCTGGGTGAGGGTGCCGGCAACAGTAACCGGGCTCATTGCCCCGGCCAGAATGAAGGGAGAGACAACGCAGGCCTGATTGGCGCGGGCGTAGACTTTCAGTGCACCCAGCATGGTGTCATCGAAAACCATCGGGGAATTGGCATTGATCAGGTTTATGACAACGCAATTCTGATCGACGAATTCTTCGCCGAACAGCAGTCGGACCATCGTCATGGTGTCTTCAGCGCGTTTCGGGGCGGTGACCGAGCCCATGAAGGGTTTGTCGGAATATTTGATATGGGCATAGACCATATCCAGATGACGCTTGTTCACCGGAAGGTCGACCGGTTCGCAGACAGTGCCGCCGGAATGATGTAACCCGCGAGAGATATAGGCGAGTTTCACAAAATTCTGGAAATCCTGAATGGTGCCATAGCGACGGCCACCATCGAGATCACGGACAAAGGGCGGGCCGTAAGCCGGGGCCAGTACCGTATGGGGGCCACCGATCTGGACCGACCGCTCCGGGTTTCGGGCATGTTGGGTAAATTGCCGTGGCGCGGTGGCCTGTATGATGCTTTTGAGCATTCCCGGTTCGAACCGGACACGTTCACCATCGACGGATGCGCCTGCATCGCGCCACATCCGGAGCACCTCATCATCACCCCGGAAGTCGATGCCGACTTCCTGCAGCAGGATATCCGTATTGCGTTCAATCAGATCCAGCCCTTCGTCATTCAGTACATCGAAGGTCGGGATGCCCCGCGTAATGAAGGGAACGGAAACCGAAGTATCCTTTGAGCGGAGTGCCCGGCGGGCATCACGACCGCCACTGCGTCCACGCTTGCGGCCACTTTCCTGTTCAACTGCGGGGTCACTCATGGCGCACTCTCCGGCAAGGGTTAATCGATGGGCTTGTGAAGGCTGATGGTTGTACCGTCCGCACTGGCCTCAAAATCACCGTTCGAGACGGCCTGCATCCAGGCGGCTGTCCGGCGTAATCCGCCGAGCGGGAAGAAGTGGGCCCCGCGCAGCAGACTGTCGGGATCGCGGGCCATTTCCATGGCAAGGCCGCCGACAACCGCATCAGGTTCGCGGACCGACATCAGCTTGGTGATATTCCCTGCCTGCTTCATCAGCACCCGGATCGAATTGCCGACCCCGCAGGCGGTTGCATGGGCCATCAGCGTCTTCAGGGTGGCAAGGCCGGCAATACCGACATAGATCGGCAGGCGGTTGCCGTCTGCCCGCAACCGGCGTTCCCATTTTACGATCGGATCGACTTCAAAACAGAACTGGGTCGCGATATGCATCTGCAAACCGTGCTGCCCGGCAAACCGGTTTTTGTCGATCATCGCCTGACGCACGATGGCTTCCGGAATATCGGGACTGCCTTCGGGATGACCGGCAACGCCAATCCGGAAAATACTGTATTTCTGGAACAGGCCGGTTTGCAGCATCTGCAAGGTGCAGTCGAACTTTCCGACAGGCCGGTCAACGCCGCCCCCGATTGCCAGTACCTCGGATATACCGGCTTCATCGCGCAGGGCTTTCAGAAAGTCTTCCAGCATCGCGGCATCCGGTATGGAGCGGGCGGCGATATGCGGTACAGGCTCAAAGCCCTGTTCTCGCAGCATCCGGGCGGTATTGACTGTGGCCCGCCAGTCAGAGCCGGGCAGAAAGGTCACCATGACGCGCTGGCCCGGCGGCAGATGGGTGGTGAAATCACCGACCTTCGTTGCCTGGGTTGGCGTTACCTCAACGGAACAGCCGTCCAGAAAACGGATGATCGCCTGTTTTGCGACGAGATGCGGATCAATGGCCAGATTATGCATGCGCGCCTCCCTCAGACCGTGCCACGGGTGCGGCGACGACGACGCCCTGACCCCTGCTGATCGATACCGCTGCCGCCTTCCGGCGATTTGACTGGAAGCGACACCTGACGTGCAAGATTCGCATAGTCAGCGGTTTTGTGGGGGATCGCCATGGCGGCGACAAAATGATCCTGAAACTTTGGCTCGACCGCGGTTTCCACCTTTTCGACATTGCGGACGGTTTCAGCAATTTCCGACCGTGAGGCCCGGTTGAGCAGGGCGATACGCGCACCGGTCCCCGCAGCATTTCCCGTGGCCCAGACATTCGCCAGATCGCAGTCCGGAATCATGCCGAGCAGCATGGCATATTTCGGATCGATATGGCTGCCAAAGGCTCCTGCGAGAATGATCCGGTCAACCATATCGACGCCAAGCCTGTCCATCAGCAACCGGGCTCCGGCATAAAGCGCGGCTTTGGCCAGCTGGATCGCCCGAATGTCATTCTGGGTGATCCGCATCTCCGGTTCACCGGCTTTCAGCAGATAGGAAAAGGTCCGGCCATCAGGAATGATCCGGGGGCTGTGATCAGCTTTTGAGCCGTCAATTACGCCGTCTTCACTCAGGATACCGGCAAGGAACATTTCACCAATAACCTCGATGATCCCGGAACCGCAGATTCCGGTCACGCCGGTTTTTGCGGTTTCGGCGTCAAATGCCGGGTCGTCGGACCATAATTCAGACCCGATAACCCGGAACTTCGGTTCCAGTGTTTCCGGGTCAATACGCACGCGTTCAATGGCACCGGGGGCAGCCCGCTGGCCGCAGGAAATCTGGGCACCTTCAAAGGCCGGGCCGGTAGGGCTGGAACAGGCCAGCAGTCCGTCACGATTGCCGAGTACGATCTCGGCATTAGTGCCGACATCGACGATCAGCGTCAGGGCTTCGGTAAGGTGAGGGGCTTCCGACAGGATGACGGCCGCACAATCAGCTCCGACATGCCCGGCAATGCAGGGCAGGAAATGCGCCCGGCAGCCCGGATTGACCATGACCTCGATCTCGCTGGCCCAAAGTGTCAGAGGGGCATCGGTGGCGAGGGCAAAAGGTGCGCCGCCAAGTTCAATCGGATCAATGCCGAGGACGAGATGATGCATGATCGGGTTGCCGACGATGGTCATCTCGATGATATCGGTCAGATCGATCCCGGCTTCTGTGGCAGCCTCCTGCGCCAGATCGTTGAGAGCCTGACGGACAACACTCGTCAGCATTTTCTCACCGCCGGGATTCATCATGATATAGGAGATGCGGCTCATGAGATCTTCGCCGAAGCGGATCTGAGGATTCATCTCGCCCACCGCAGCGACGACTTCGCCGCTGGACAGGTTCGTCAGATGGGCGGCGATGGTGGTGGAACCGACATCAACCGCAAGGCCGTAGATGACATCCTTGAAGCCCGGCCAGACATGGATCAGCTCACGCTCGTTGCGGACAGCGACAGTCACTTTCCAGTCTCCCGCACGGAGAACCTTCTGCAGGCTGTGCAGGGCCGGTCGGTCGATCCGCAGTTCACCGACTTCCCACTGCTCGGACAAGGCCAGATACAGCCGTTGCAGATCGCCGGTAGGGTCATGCATGTCAGGCTGGCGTACCTCGACATAATGCAGGCGCACGACCGGGTCTATTTCAATGGCCCGCGCCTCGACGCGCTTACGCACCATCTGGCGGTGAACCTGGCTGGTTTCCGGCACATCGACAACAATGTCGCCTTCGATCAGGGCTGAACAACTGAGCCGCCTGCCTTCTTTCAGGCCACGTTTGTCAGCATATCGCTGTTCAACGCCCCCCACCGGCGACAGATTTCCCGGATCTGAACTGATGGCGAACTTGGCGAATTCACCGCTGTTGATATCGACCTGACAGCGTCCACAGAGACCACGTCCGCCGCAGACCGAGTCCACGTCCACCCCGAGGCTGCGTGCGGCCTGTAACAGTGGTGTGCCATGGGGGAAGCGCCCCCGGCGACCGGACGGTGTAAAGACAACGAGGGCGTCAGCGGTTTTCATGGCTCAGCCTCTGCGGCGACGGCCTTCGCGGCGCCCGCGGGCACCAGCGGCCTCTGATGCGGGGTCCAGCGGTTCACGGAACTTCCGTATCCAGCGCTTACAGTCCGGATCATTGCCCATCAGGATATCAGCGCCCATCACCGCCGCCATTTCCTCGCTATGCAGCGGGTTCATGATGGCCGAGGTCATGCCGGCACCGGACGCCATCGCAAGGAAGGCCGCATTCATGCCGTGACGGTTTGGCAGGCCAAAGCTGATGTTCGAGGCGCCACAGGTTGTGTTGACCCGCAATTCCTCGCGCAGGCGACGGATCAGGCGCATGGCAGACGGACCGGCGGAGGCCATGGCACCGGCTGGCATGACGAGGGGGTCAACGATGATGTCTTCATGGCCAATTCCGAAGTCGGCGGCACGTTCGACAATCTTCTTTGCCACCTTGAAGCGCTCGTCCGGGTCTTCGGAAATTCCGGTCTCGTCATTTGAAATCGCGACGACAGCCGCTCCGTATTTTTTGACCAGCGGCAGCACCCGCTCCAGAACTTCATCTTCGCCGGTCACGGAATTGACCAGCGGCTTGCCCTGATAGACCGACAGTCCTGCCTCAAGCGCGTCAACGATCGAGGAGTCGATCGACAGGGGGACATTGGTGATCGACTGGATCAGTTTGATGCAGTCCGCCAGAATTTTCGGCTCGTCCGCCAGCGGGATACCGGCATTCACGTCGAGCATGGTGGCCCCGGCTTCGACCTGTGCGATGGCTTCGATTTCGACACGGCTGTAATCGCCACCCTTCATTTCTTCGGAAAGGCGTTTGCGGTTTGTCGGGTTGATCCGCTCACCGATTACGCAGAACGGGTGGTCGAAGCCGATGATGATCTCTTTCGAGGCAGATGAGATGCGGGTTTCGGTCATATCTGTTGTCCGTTCAGTTCTGTGTGGTGCTGTCGGGGGCGGGGGCCGCAGAGGCCGCCTCCCGGATGAAATGTTCCAGATCACCCATACCGGTCCGGACCCGCTGGTAATCCAGTCCCAGCCGGACGGCAGCGGCTCGGGCGCGCCGGTCGAGATCGTCATCCTCTGTCTGGGCCAGATAGACGACATGGGTGTAATTACCGAAATAGCTTTCAAGGAGATGCGGAAACCGGTCCAGACCGAGCCCACGCCAGATTACGGCCTCAAAATGCCGGGCGAGAAAGTCAGTCAGGTACAGGGTGCCCGGCGCGTCATCGCTGAGCGCGGTGAAGACCGGTTCAGTGGCATAGAACTGATAGCAGTGAGGGCCGTCGATCCGGGGCACGTCATACTGGTCAAGAACCCGGTCCAGTGCGCCACCGGTGCCACAGTCTGCCAGAGCCGCGAATATCCGGCGATATCTCCCCCGGGCAGCCAGAATTTTGCGTTCCACGGCGGCCGGAATCAGTTGCGGGCGATTGTGCAGTTCGGCGGCAATGCAGGTGACATCCAGATGCGACCAGCCTCCCGCCCTGATAACAGCAAGGGTTTCACGTGCCAGTGCGCCACAGGCGATAATCAGTGTCGAGGCATCGTCCCCGGCGACAGCATCGAATTCATCAAGCGGACCGGACATGGCGATCAGCCCCTGTCCGGCTCAGCCGCGTGCCAGCTGGTTGTGTTTTCGTTTGATAAGATCGGCGGCAGTTTCAACGGCGACTGCTGCATCCCGGCAATAGGCGTCGGCACCCACAGCCTCGGCAAATTCCTCGTTCAGGGGGGCACCGCCAACCAGAACGATATATTTGTCGCGGAGGCCTTTCTCGACCAGCGTGTCGATCACCACTTTCATATAAGGCATGGTGGTGGTCAGCAGGGCGGACATGCCAAGGATGTCCGGCTGATGTTCCTCCAGCGCGGCAAGGTAGTTTTCGACAGGATTGTTGATGCCGATATCAATGACATCGAAGCCGGCGCCTTCCATCATCATGCCGACAAGATTCTTGCCGATATCATGAATGTCGCCTTTCACCGTACCGATGACCATCTTGCCCATCTTCGGTGCGCCTGTTTCCGCCAGTAGCGGTCGCAGCACGAACATTCCGGCTTTCATGGAATTGGCGGCGTTGAGGACTTCCGGGACGAACAGGATGCCATCGCGGAAATCGATACCGACGATCCGCATACCCTCGACCAGTGCCTTGGTCAGTACATCATAGGGGGTCCAGCCGCGGTCCAGCAGGATATGGACACCTTCGACAACCTCGTCGGCCATGCCGTCATAGAGGTCATCATGCATCTGTTCGACGAGTTCTTCGTCATTCAGATCCGCGAGAATGAGATCGTCTTCGATACCGTCGCTCATGCCGAACCTCCCAGGGGACAGGCTATGTCATGAGAACAGCATATACGCGTCACGCGACCCTTCAGACCGGCATCAATGCGACACGGAGTTTACCAAACACGACCGACATCAGAATTAAGCGTCAGGCCGACCATAGAGGGGCGGTTGCCTGACGCAATCGACGGGGTTCAGGCGCGTGCCGTGTATTTGCTCAGATGGTCTTCATAGGCCAGCAGATACATGCATTTCTTCATCGCCTCATCAAACTTGCCGGCAGCAACCAGATTGCCAACTTCAGAAATGATAATCGATGTGGAAGGGGCGCTGGAGACGATATCGCGGGACAGCTGCAGGAATGTCTTGTTCCAGTCAGAGAAAGCCTTCTCCGGCGCGACATACATGTTCATCACGACATAATAGAGTTTCAGCGACGGTGTGTCGGCGTCCTTGGCATTGATGATTTCGTTGCTTTCCAGCACCGGCCCATCACCATGCACCAGCAGCTCGACGCTGCTTCCGGAAGTGTTTTCGACAACCATGCCACCAATGATGGCTTTGGCGCCTGCTTCGATTTTCAGACTGGTCTGTTTCATCACGGGTCCCCAATGACAGAAGCGCCGGTCAGGCCGGCTAACATCAGTAGTTTTAACCCTGACAGTTGAATCAATGGTTAACGGGAAATTCACCATGCGACCTGTGGCGCTCCGGGCCGGGGACAGATAACCTGACGGCATGTTCTGTCATATCAGTCGTCTCGCTCTGTTCCTTGTTACTTTTCTGATCGCGCCGGGTCTCGCAGTGGCAGCCTGCCGTGTGGATGTGACCCCGGTGGTCACGCTTGATACGCCGTTTCCGCAGGTGGTTTATGACCGCACCAAATCCCGCGCCGTCCTGTCTGCCCGGGCACAGGCCCATTCGACACGGCCGGACATGCCGAAACAATCAACGGCGGGTCTGACGTTCTACAAATTCGCCACACGCTTCACCTTTACCGGTGCAATGGGGAAAGTGGACGGCAAATGGTGTTTCCGGGCCCGCCAGGTGAACCTGTCTGTTGGCTATGACCGGGTCACGGTGCTGATTGACCGTAAATATGTGTCCCGGTCCTGTGAATATTCGGTCATTCTGGATCACGAAAACCGGCATGTGGAAATTCTGCGGGAATCAGTTGATCTGGTGGCCGAGGAAATGCGGGCTGCCCTGCAACGGGGGCTGCGCTTGCGCGGTGCCGCCGCCGGGGCAACCCAGAATCAGGCCCGGCAGGCGCTGGGGCGCGTGGTTACGGAGATGATGCGCCCCTATATCAAACAGATGTCGGATTACCGCCGGACCCAGAATGCCGCCATTGATACACCGGCCAGTTACGACCAGAGCCGGCGAGAATGTCAGAACTGGTGATCATCTGGCTCTTGCAATGGTCCGCCCGAACCGGTAAAAGCCCGCTTCCCGACGACGACAGACTATCGTCTCAAGGCAAGGGCGCGTAGCTCAGCGGGAGAGCACCTCGTTGACATCGAGGGGGTCACTGGTTCAATCCCAGTCGTGCCCACCATGGAAACCCCGGCGGAAACGCCGGGGTTTTCTTCTTTCAACAGCCCAAATCTTCCAGTTAAAAAAAACAGTCTGTTCACAGTGATTCACACTGTCAACTGTGAACGCCGAACGAGGTCGCTGGAACCAAGAGGTTCCGCTGTGGCTCACCCGCTGAGCTACGCGCCCTTGCCGTGAGACGCCAATACAAGAAAGCTGACCAACGAACGAAAGAAGAGAAGGAGGGGAGAGGGGGGGGGCGGTACCCTTAGTAATGTTCATTGGTGCTCCAAATTTTCTCGGCAAAATTCGGGCTTTCAAGATCAATAAATTGATAGGTAACATTATAAATATAGAGGGTAATACTCAGGGTCATACGGCTATTTATACGGGGGTGTTACATTATCCTGAGATAGCAGTAAAAATGGCTGTTTTCCGTTAAAATTTTCGCCAATGGTGATGCACGGTCTCATTGTCTCGGTATATGTTGATGATTGGATAAAATAGATGGTTAATCTGAACAATTCTCGCCGGAACCGAACAGATTTGGTGGCTGGCACGCTTGAGTTAAAGCAAGTCATCAGTGAGCTATTCGAGGCATATTTGTTAAGTCGAAATCATCAGGGCCTTAGAGGTCTCTCAGATGTCCAGAAAGACGTATCTCATCGCCATCTCGAAATGATTCTTTGTGACCTCTTTGCAGCATGGGAAGGAGATCCGGAGAAGTTCATAGGGTATAGTCGGGGCAAGTCTAATTTTGTTCGTGGCGGATCATATTGGAACAGCCGCTTGGGGGTGGCATTTCCCGCTAGAGATACCTTTGTAAATTTGATTGTATTTTTAGAAGAACAAGGTTTTTTAGAGAATCATCTAGCTCCTCAAGGTGGTGAAGGACTCTCTTCGCGAATGCGTGCTACTGCTTCGCTAGTACGAATGTTCTGCGAACGCCAAATTACATGGGTTCATTTTATTCAAGGCAGGGAAACTGAAAACATTGTCGTAAAGGATGAATCAAAAAGCCTTATTCCTTTGGATGCAGCTGAAGGCAGGGAGGGCATCAACCTCGAACAGGCGGAGGAAAACCTGAGATTTATCAACGGAAATCTTGGGAGAACGTTCATCAATCTCAATGTCACTGACAGGGGACTGGCCGAACTTAGTGCACGGACTACAGGAAATGATTTGGATGGGAATGACTTTCGAGAACCATTTGAACCCTCGAATCGTTTCCTAAGGCGTATTTTCGCTCTAGGTAGTTTTGAGTTCGGAGGCCGCTTTTATGGGGGATGGTGGCAAGGTATCCCGAGCGATATGAGGAAGTTCATTGAAATCGATGGGGCTGTAACTCGCGAATATGATTACTCGTCGATGCAACCAACGTTGATGTACGCTCAAATGGGCATGCCTGCTCCTGAAGATGCTTACTCGCTTCCAGGTTGGCCTGCCGAAATTCGGCCGCTCGCAAAAAAAGCGTTCAACCAACTTGTTAATAGCGACGACTCATCGCGAAATCCGAATCAATGGCATCGCTTTGCGCCAAGCATATTACCAGACCCTCTGCCGAGGAATTGGAGTGAACAAAATATAGGTCAGAAAGCTCAAGCTCAAAGGGCAGCATTTGAAGTCAGATATGGCCGTCCCTATGGAGATTTGTTTCATGATCTGATGGAATTTCACGCGCCCATTGAGCCATTCTTTTTCTCGCGATCATGGGGGGTGTTTCAGCGCCAGGACTCAGATATTGCTGAACAGGTCATGTTGCGAATGCTGAATGGAGAGCGCTCTGTAACTATTCTCCCGATTCATGATTCTTTCATTGTACGCAGAGGTGAGGAAGAGACGCTCGATCGAACGATGAGAGAGGTTTTTGAAGAAGTTACCGGAATGCGCTGCAACTTAAAGTTTGAGGAAGCTGTGTATGATCGACCTGAGGGTAATGATGGCATTCATATTGTGATGGCTGATGACCTTCATGAACCAGCAATGCGAAGCATTATTGAACAAACCATGTATCATCGTAGATGGAAAGAATGGGAAGACGTTATTGGACCATTAGATTGATATGGTGTGAGTTAGGTTTGGGTAGTTTGCGGATTATGTTATTGTTTTTTATCATTCTAAAAAATCCGATTATGAAGCTAAAATAGTTCACACTCAAAAACCTTTATAAATTTTCATGCTTATATCTCGTTTCGTTAGTTCCTAGGATTACCCCTAACTAGACCGCGTTAATAGCAAATAGAGCATCTGTCACGACTGAAGCTAGCTTGGCTAACGTCACCGCCTACAAAACAGAAACCGGAGCCCCGTCAAACGAACGCTGCGAAGGGGATCAGGGTTAACCTAAACGCTGCTGGATTCGCCCTGCAGGTATCAGGTTGCGATCAAGCTCAGGTTGCCTACAAACCGTCACTGCTGTCGGGCAACGGGTCCAGCTACGTCTCTGGTGAACTGGCCGAATGGCTGAGCGATAAGAAAATGGGGCACGTCAGAGGGGCTGCATATTATCCGCCTACATAGGACAAGATTGAACGCTGGCATCAGACGTTGAAGAACCGCGTCCTGCTGGAGATCTATTACCAACCAAGTGATCTCGCGCACCAGATCAGGGCCTTCGTCGAGTATTACAACATCCATAGCTATTATGAGAGCCTAATTAATGTCACGCCCGCCGAGGCTAACTTCGTGCGCCACACCGCCATCATCGAATGGAGAAAAAACAAGAAACTCACCATACGAAACCGCCGCTTGAAGCATCAACTACAAGTAGCTTAACATCAGGCCAAGGTGAGCCAGATCCTCCGTTATAAAACAGGCTCAGATGACTCATTTATTTTGACGACAGACAGGGTGAAGATGGCTGGTGTTGGCGATGATGCCCCAAATGAAAAGTTGATAGAACTTCTTGTCGGAAAAGTCGAAAATCTTCGTCCAAAGTTACTCGATCTATCGCGCCGAAATCCTCTGATTTCAACCCGACTCGGCCCCAAAAGCGGCTCAATTATTCGAGTGGTAGATGAGCTTCCGGATGTTCTCGCATTCAATTTGTTGAACGGCACCAAAATGCGTTTCGTTCCGTTACCGCCCTTGGGGAATGACCCTAAAGATGAGCAAAGTCGAGAATTTCAATCTGCGCTGAGCGAAGCCCGGCTCACGGACGAGGTATATCTTGAGGCCCAAACGACAATTGACCCAGATGACGAGAATGCTCAGGAACAATTAAAGACTATTGAGCGGGCTTTAAAGGACCGTGTTCGGGAGGCGCTTGGTATGCCTCCACATAGTTCCACCCAAGATATTACTCTGGCCCAACACGCGAAGAACAATGGCCTGTTACCAAGTTATGATCTTCCTTTGCCACACCAGGAAAATGAAGATGGAAGACATACTGATACAGATATCCAGACCCTCCTTTTCCCGGATGTTTTGGAAAGAAGTCTGAACGGCATACTGACGAAGTGTCGGACCTGGATACAGGAAACTGGAATAAACGTGATGCACGCTGCGTTCGGTTTTCTTGAGTGGAGTGAGCCAAATGGTCAGGGCACCTGTTTTGCGCCCTTGATACTGGCGCCTGTCCAAATTGACAAAAAACGCTCTAAGGAAGGGCTGGAATTTTGGGTCAATGGGTTGGGTGACGATGCAGAGGCCAATATGGTCCTGGCAGAAAAACTAAAGCTAGACTTTGGTTTTGAGCTTCCAGAATTTGAAGGTGGTTCAATTGAAGAATATCTCTCAGAAGTTAGTGAAAACTCACCAGCCAATCTGGAATTTAAGGTTCGGCGCCAAGTCGTTTTTGGCGTATTTCCGTCTGCCCGCATGGCAATGTACCACGATCTAGATACAAGCAGTTCAGCCTTCGAACAGAGCGAGGTCATCAGGGACCTAATAATTGGTTCAAACAATTCGGAAGCTTCTCCCTTTGCGGATGAGTACGAAGTTGATGAACCAGACGTAGAGAAGAAAGTCCCGCATTTGGTATTGGATGCTGACTCCTCTCAATTCAGCTCGCTGGTTGATATTGCAGATGGGAAAAACCTTGCACTCGAGGGCCCGCCGGGAACAGGTAAATCACAAACTATTGTAAATGCCATTGCGTCTGCGTTGGCAGACGGAAAGAAGGTATTGTTCATAGCTGAAAAAATGGCCGCTCTTGAAGTTGTTCGGTCAAGATTGGACGCAGTTGGACTAGGAGAATTTGTTTTACCTCTTCAGGCAGAGCGCTCCACCCGAGAAAAAGTCATCAATTCTATTCGTGATAGAGTGGAGATGGATGCCCATGAGAGCGCATACGAATATGAAGCGCGGCTCAATCAATTTAAAAAATTAAGGTCCGAACTAGCGGAATATACTCAGGCATTATCCCAAAAATTTGGAAACTCAGGCCTGACCGTCCATGGCATATTAGGAACATACATAGCGACACAAGAAGTCTTGAATGGCCTGCCTAGAGACCTTCAGAAAGTAGAAATTGATGAAGTTGAGCAGTTTTCGTGGGAACACCTGCTATCCATTAATGAGGCTTCAGAAAGGCTCCAGACAGCTATTGAGAAGGCCTCTGGTGCAAAGCCATACTGGAGAGGTTTTGGTCTTTCTGCGCTAGACGGATTTTTGGTGGATGACATCACGGATCTAGCAGAAACCGCATCGGTTTCCTATGCCGAGTTGGCGAAGCAATTTGAAAACCTTTGCAAAGTTAGCAGTGAGTTTGAGAACACCCCACGGGCAGTCGAAGAATTACGGGAGGCTCTTGAAGATCTTGAAGAAGCCGACCTTGAAGAAAATGCGGTGCTGATTGAGGCAATTCAAACCAAGGGTAAAGCCGACCTTATAGATGAGTTTTGTGACGACATTCAGTCCTTTCGAGACGCAGTAAGTAATGCGTCCAAAGCTGTATCCTCGCCTGATGATGACATGTGGGGCGAGCATCTCACCAAAATTATTGGCTTCTGCCAAGATTTTGGCATTACTTCGGCAAGCCCTAGGGCTTTTGACGAACTTCTAAGCGAGATAGAGGGGAAGAAAAACTCTCTAACGACCTTGGCCGATCAGCTTAAATTATTTATGGATGCGGCGCCTGCATGCTCTCGTTTTACGATGGCAGAGCTAAAAAGCATCCGCGATTTTGTGGGAACTGTGCCCAGAGAAATTCTGGGGATGCGAAATGACACGCTCTCGCTACCCGATTCAGCGCTGTTGGTTCGGAGAGCAAAGGAGCAAGCACAAGCATTATCTAAAGACGCAGCGCAGATCGCTGAACGTATTTCAGTCTTTCGATCCAAAGCTAGTAATGAGTTACGTAGTTTAGCAGGAATCATTGAGGGTAGCGGCGCACTGAGTTGGCTCTCCTCAGGCTTTCGTCAGGCGAAAAAAGATTACCTCAGCCTTTCTAGCTTGAAAGACTTTAACAAATCTGAAGCCGCCTCGGCACTTAAGGCGCTAGCCAATTGGCAAGATCAGACCGAGGAATACATAGCGACCCCGAGCTGGAAGTCGATTTTTGGGGCCCACTACCAAGAACTTAATACCGATTTTGATCTCTTTGAGCGGGTGGTTGAGTTTTATGAAGAGATAGAGTCTCGATATGCTGGCATCGAGAATTTGAAAATTCGTAATTTCTTGAAGAATGAACCCTTGGATACGCTGCAGTCTATACCGGCCTTCGATGCGGGAGCTTGGGATGGCGATTATGTAGCGCTCGAAAATGAAATCAGTAAATTAGCTGAGCAACAGTTCACATTGAATAGAGATGTAGAGAAAATTAGGGCACTAACTGTCGAAATTCATAAGGATTTTGTTGATGACATTGAGAAGTTGCGTGCCCTGCAAAAGGATTGCGAAACTGCCTGTTCTGCAAAGAGAACAGTAAACGAGAGGCACGAAGTGCGGTCACTCCTTGGGGAAGAATTTTCTGGTGTCGATAGTGATGTGAGCAAACTAAGAGCCTCTGCGTGTGGAACTCGAAAAATTATTTCTCTACCGTCAAATTGGCAGAAAGTCATTCTTGGCTTGGCCCAAGGTAAGCAACTTAGTGATTTCCGGGATTTGGTTTACGGACTATCAAGGCAGATCAGTTCGGCACGGGATAATGTTCAAACACTTGCCGATAAATGTAAGGTTTCGAAAGACCATTTCATTTCAGCCCGTCAACCGAGCGACATAGCAGAATTTATTCAACAGGCTTCTACTGACAAAGAAGGTATCCATGCACATGCCGCTCTGAAGCGTGCGCTCTTGGATTTCCAAGAGTTAGGATTGCCAAACCTATTTGAATTGCTTGATCGCTATGGAGTTGAAGACGCAAACGTTGCCCGCATTACTGATGCTTTGATTGCCCGCTCGCTTTCTAGAAAAGTTTATGAGAAATACGGACAATCGCTGTCAAAATTCAATGGCGAACACCTTGATAGCTTGAGATCGAAACTTGCTTCAGTTGATCGTAAATTGAACCAGCTCTCTAGGCAGCGATTGCGAAAACAAATCAAGCTTTCGGCGAAACCACCGCAAGGCAATAGGATGGGGAAGAAGTCGACTTGGACTGAGTTTTCCCTGATCGACAATGAAATTAACAAAAAGAAGCGTTTCATATCGATACGCGACCTCACGAAGCGCGCTGGCAAAGCTCTGCAAGAACTTAAGCCATGTTGGATGATGTCTCCTCTCGCAGTTGCGCAATATCTTAAGAAAGGTGGCGTTCGGTTCGACCTTTGCATCATTGATGAAGCCTCGCAGATGCCGCCGGAAGATGCTCTCGGCGCGCTAGTTCGCTGCGATAGAGCACTCGTCGTTGGCGATACCAACCAATTACCTCCGACCAGCTTTTTTAGAAGAATGATCGAGGATGAAGAGGTCGATGAGGATGAAAAAGTACTCGATGAATCGATACTCGAAATGGCGAATGCAGCATTCAGACCGAAAAGGAGATTGAGGTGGCACTATCGATCTCGTCACTCGAGTCTGATCAAATTTTCTAATCGATTAATCTATGACGATGACTTGATCGTCTTTCCATCTCCCCATGAGGACAATGAGGGTATGGGGGTGTCATATGTTAAAGTGGATGGAAGCTACAAATCGGGAGTCAATGGCCTAGAGGCCTCTAAGATCATTGATTCTATTCTGGATTTTATGTTTCACAACCCAGACCGTTCTCTTGGTGTTGTCACCCTAAATCAGAAACAAAGGGATCTAATAATCGAAGAATTGGAGTATGTTCTCCGGAATGCTCCATGGGCATCCAAATATATAGATGACTGGAAAGAGCGTAATGATGGCCTAGAGAGCTTCTTTGTGAAGAATTTGGAAAACGTTCAGGGTGATGAACGTGACGTAATTTTCATCGGTACAGTTTATGGCCCATCAGAACCTGGCGGCCCGGTCATGCAGCGCTTTGGTCCTATCAATGGATTGGCGGGTCAGCGCCGGTTGAACGTTCTCTTCTCACGTGCAAAGGAACAAATTGTTACCTTTTCTTCAATGACAGCAACTGACATTCGAGCGGACGAGTATGGAAACCCGGGCACCTATATGCTCAAGCGGTGGCTGGAGTATTCCGCAACGGGGGTCCTTGAATCTGGGGAAACGACAAAGCGGGAACCCGACTCAGAGTTTGAGGTGTATGTAATAGAACAAATCCGTTCTATGGGGTGCGAAGCGGTTCCTCAAGTTGGGGTCTCAGGCTATTTTATTGACATTGGGGTCAAGCACCCTGATTGGCCACATGGATTTCTGTTGGGTGTGGAGTGCGATGGTGCATCTTACCATTCAGCAAAGTCCGCAAGAGACCGCGATCGGCTACGGCAAGAAGTGCTGGAGCGCCTTGGTTGGCATTTTCACCGTATTTGGTCGACAGATTGGTTCAACGACCCGGCAAAAGAAGGGGAGCGGTTGCGGGAAAAAATCATAAGTAGATTGGAGAAGCTAAAGGCTTCCCCTATTTCCCAACCTGCAAAAGTTGAAGAAGAACCTGAAGAGAGCTTCAATCAATCAATACCACAAAATGAAGAGGAGCCCCTTCAAACAGACCCGCGTGAAACCTTAAGTGATGAGGGAGTTTGCGAGGGTGATACGGTGATAGCTCAGTACCTTTCTGGTGAGAAGTCAAAAATCCGGGTAACGATTACGTCGGGCAGTAACGACCCCGCCAGTGGCATGATTAATATCAACGAGCCGCTTGCAGAAGCATTGTTGGGCGAGGAAGAGGGCGAAGAAATCGAGTTTCTAGTTGGCAGCTATGTTCGTCGTGTCCAAATCGAGAAAATCGAAAAGAAAGATCATGCGGCTCCGCCAGTGAATCCGAGGGGCCAGAAGATAACATCTCAGAATGCCAAAACTGACATCACGCAGCCTAACATAAAACGAGAAGGTTATACTTCTAATTCGAGACAGTCTTCTCCTCATTCGGCGCAGGAATCAAGCGTTCGACTTAATCCTGACCGCTTTTATGACGATGATTATATCTTCGTGATCAAGCGACTTGCCATTGAAGACATAGACGCATTAGGTCCAATCACCTTCAGGCATATTTGTGAGAGAATCGCAAGAAAACACGGGTTTCAAAGAACGGGGTCACAGATTCGAAAGCGCGTTTGGGCAGCGATTAGCAAGGAACGAAAGCCAGAAAAAGACCCAGACGGAATAAATATTTTTTGGCCAAAGGACACTGAACCGGGGGATTTTATCTCATTTAGAGGTTTAGAAATTGCTGGGGAACCTCGGAGTTGGAAGCAAGTTCCGTATCCAGAGAAATTAGGCCTCGCGGTCAGCATTGTGCGTAAATACACCAATATAGACTATGTGGAGTACATGGCGCGCCAAATGGGCCTTGCTAGATTGACTAAACCAACACGCGAAGAACTAGAAGAATTAATCAAGGCCGCTAAGTTGGTGAGTTAATGCTCCGAAAATCAGAGGTCTTTCTGAGGGGAGTTTTCTCGTAACGTGAACGCAGGAGATTCACGATGAAAAATTCCCGTTATTCAGACAGCCAGATGGTTGCAGTTTTAAAACAAACCTCGATCTTAATGGCTTTGGTTTAACACTCTGGTCCGACACTGACTGGCAAGGTGAAAGCCCTGAGTTTTATCGACACCTTCGGTACTCATTTTCTGCTGCCGTTCGAAGTTGACGGGCGACAGTATCCTAGCCATTTCAATGAGAAAATCTGTTTTCGATTCAAGGTCGCAGAATCCATATAAATAGGGACTGAGCTTAAGTTTTCATGTTTTCAGCTGCTGCTGTTTCCTGCCAGCGATACCGAAGGACATAGGTATGAAACCAACCAAGATCCTGAAGAGCTCCGAATATAGCTTCGTCAATGTAGAACCTCACCCATTTAGTGTTGATAATAGGAAGGGTGTAGTTGTTTGAGTAAGCTACGTTGATGGTGACTGTCATATTCAACGCATACCCCTCCTCAATCTTTTGAGCTGTCCCAGTAAGCCCGCCCCCTGCAACTGCAAGAGCGACCCTATAGTCCTTCGCTAAGGAGTATGGCTGCTTAATGTCCCACCTTAAGGGGATTCTTTTTAGCCTATGAGAGCCCGTTTCAACTACATCTTTGGCATATTGCTCAACATGTTCCCTGATGAGGGAAGAACCCATTGCAAAGCCATAGTTGATTTCATAACTGGAATTGTCTTGATGCGGGTACATCAGGAACAGTGTCTCTAAAGCCACCTCGGGAGCGAGCATTAGAAAGCCCGCTATGCCCATATAGATGTTTCCCAGATAAATGGAGAGTCTGTCAGGGGTAGAGAGTGCTTCTGGTCCTTCTGTCCTGATTGTTTTGCCCAGAATATCCATTTTTGAACTGGTTTGATTAAGCGCTATCGGAATTGAGACCCCACAAATTAGGATGAGTACGAAAAACTGTCTTCTGGCAACTTTAGAGGACATAGAAGCCCAACATAAAATCATTATCAGCGTGCCAGATACCCAAGCACCCCAGAGGAAGCAGGTAATTGATAGGGGGGCTAACACAATCAGAAGGAAGGACTTCCTAATCATGGCTCTGGCTAGGCCTCCTCAGTCGCGTGTTTGGGGCGAGATAATCGGTAATTTCGTTTGATAACTTTGCAACAGACCCAAAGGGGAAAAAATTCTAAAGGTTCATTCGATTGCTCTGCTAGTCGATCAAACTTAGCACATCTCGCACGCTAAGATGAGTATATCGTTGAACGCTTCTGATATCACGATGGCCACTTACCATCATTATCTGAGCCTGATTCAGGCCTTTCTTAGCAACTTCTGTGATCCTTGTGTGGCGTAGTTGGTGTAAGCGAACATCATCATCCAGCCCAACCTTGTTCCTCGCCCGTCTGACAGCCGTAGAGACGCTGTGAGGTGCTACCGGGAACATCTTTGCATCATCCCCAGAACATCGACTCAGAGAGGCTCTGAGAAGCTCTAGCGCACGTTTGGTAAGGGGTACTGAGCGGTCACCCGTCTTTCCATCGATCACAGATGCTATCCGAGAATCCAGATGAAGATGCTTTGGTGTCAGTTTGACTATCTCGCTGCGACGCATCGCCGTTTCATATGCGAGTTCGACGATGACTTTCATCATGGGGGACAGCGCGGACAGGAGTAGGTCCAGTTCTGGCTTGGTGATGACACGGGAGCGAGGTTTGCTAGCTGGTGGCATGTTTACACCGAGACAGGGGGAGGGATGCTGGTCCCGGTCGAGGAGCAATTCCCGGTGCGCCCACAGATAGAGACGATGTATCAACTGGAGCTCATCACGACAGGTGACATTGGAAACTTGCTCCAGTCTCATTAGGCGATATCTGTTGACGTCAAACTTGGTCATCGCCCTAGTGTCATCTGGCAAGTGCTGTGACATGATCTCAATCCGTCTCAAGGTGAATGACCTGGAGGGGCGTCCCTTAAGCCTTCTGTCGCAGTATCGCTTGCCGAGGTCCATGAATGTCAGAAGGGGGTAGGTTTCAGCGGAATCTAGTTTTGGAAGTTTCTGGTTTTCCAACTCCCTCAACCATTTTTCTGCCAAATCCCGATTGTCGAACGATCTAGAAACAGGCTTAGCCCCTGACCGTCTAATCTGAACATTAATCCGTCCCGATGGTAGCTCTCTGATGCTGGCCATTCACAGTCTCCGTTGTGAATGGAAGAATTAAGTTATTGAAATATTTGGTAAGTAGCCCTCGTTGACATCGAGGGGGTCACTGGTTCAATCCCAGTCGTGCCCACCATGAAAACCCCGGCGGAAACGCCGGGGTTTTCGCCGTTCTGGCCCTTATTCGTGGAAGCTGTCGGGTGTATCGGTCAGTTTCCGGAAGGCCCGGAAGGGGCGGGTGAGGTGGCGGCGGGTGAGAATGTGGTAAAGGCGGTTTTTCCAGCCGAGGCCGTAGGCCGCATAGTCAATTTCCTGATAGCCATAGATGTCGGTAACCAGTGCAGCGGCCTGCCGGTAGGCGGGACGGACGGCGTCATCCATAAAGAAAATACCGCCGACGGCCAGCAGCTGGTCCATCAGATAAGTCTCGTAGAGCAGGTGGTCAGTTCTGCGCCAGCCGTCGAACAGAATGAAATCGAATCGCCGGTCTGCCAGCATCAGCTCCGCCAGTGCCTTCTGGGAGACGTTTTCGATATGGGTATGACGCCCGGCCATGCCGGACTGGTCGATGGTGTCGCGGCCCAACTGGTTGAAGGCTTTCGGCGACCAGTCAATTGAGGTGACGGTGGCTTCCGGAGTGCTCTGGGCAGAAAGCATGTAAAGCGCGGTTGAGCCGGTGCCAAAACCGGTTTCCAGACAGCTCTGGCAATCATTGTTGCGAACAAGCTGGAACAGCAGGTCCCCTTCATCAACCGGGCAGACCGGCATGCCGGACAGTTCCGGGCGCTGTAACTGGTCGCGGACGGGCCGGGTCAGATCAAGGGGATGATAGGTCAGCCAGGCCTTGAGAATACGGCGTATCATATGCGGGTGATCCAGACTGCCGGAAAGATTCACCCGTGGTAATGAACTGCGGATAAACCTGCAAGCCGGGAAGGCCTGCAGGTTTGCCGGGACTGCGGTGCAGAAGGGATATCTGCACCCGTTTCAATGCTGGTCTGAGATCAGGGCTTCAGTTCAAAGATGGCGACTGTGCCGCTGACCTCAAAGGCTGCGATCAGTAGGGGTTTGCCGTTCGGGCTTTCCGATGCCGGGATAAAATCAAGACCTTCCGGTGAGTTATGGCGGGTGCCGGGCATCAGATAACCGGCAAGTTTCGGATTGGCCGGGTTGGTGATGTCATAGGCGAAGATGGCGTTATTGCGCTCCATGCCGATGAAGGCGTAGTGACGCCCGTCAATGGCACCCAATGTCAGGGCTTCCGGCTCTGGTCCCTTGTCGTCGGAACGCTGGTCCTGTTCGGCAGTTTCACCATTGGCGTTGAACAATTCCGGGTTGCGTCCGGCGATGATGGCTTCAAAGGCATTGCCACTGTCGAACAGCAGTTCACCGCTTGTTGTCCAGATCGAGAAAGAACGGCCGCCATAACCATAAATCTGGTCATGATCACCGTCGCCGTCGGTATCGCCGAGGGTTGTCGTGGTTTTCATCCGGCCCAGATTCGCCGGTTGCTGAAGAGTTTCTGCGTCGGGGAATGTTGCGGGGTCCAGCTTCAGTTTTGCAACACGGGTTTCTTCAGAAAAGCCGTCATAGTCTTTTGAGTCGCCTTCATTGGCGGTCACCAGATAGGTCTGGCCACCCATCCGGTAGGACTGGATGGCATCAGGCTGATACATCAGACGGACCGGCCAGCTCCGCATATTCACACCACCGTCCTTATCCGACATGTCATGTGCCTGATGGCTGATATTCTTGAACCCGAAGCCATAAAGGCCGGTGATCGAGGCGGTCGGCAGGTCAATCACGGCGAGTGCGTTATTTTCCTGCAGAGTTGCATAGGCTGTCAGGTTGTTGCTGTCGACGGTGACATATTCCGGTTCGGCATCGCTGGCGAAGCTGGCGCCGGGTTTTACGATACGGGCGCCCGTGGGCATATGACTGCCATAGAGCGAAACATGGCTGACGCGGGGTCTGTCGGCCCCGTCGCTCAGATCAAGGATCGTGAAGCCGCCGGGCGGGTCTGTCTTGTAGTCTTTCGATGGCTCTCCTTCATTGGCTGAGATGACAAAGCGGCCGTCTGATGAGAAAGCCAGATTGTCGGGCAGGGGGCCGGTTTCAACAGAGGCCATAGGCTGACCATCCCTGCCGAACAGAACGATACGCCCGGCGTCTCCTGCTGCTTTGCCGGGTACGCTGGCGGCGATCAGATCGCGATGGACGGCAACGGCAGTGACTTCACCTCCGTCCAGATCCAGCGGGGATGCTTTCACCGGATGGGCCGGGTTGGAGATGTCGATCCGGGAAAGCTGGCCGTTGGCGGATGATGTCACGATGATCATGCCGGTAGCGGGCTGGTATCGCAGCATTTCGGCATAACCTTCGCCAACACCAACCTGTGTTGAACCGATCTCGGTAAGATCGAGGGCGGAGGCCGCACCGGTGGACAGTATCAGACCGCAGAGTCCGGTAAATATGGTACGCATCAGTTTGTGTCTGCTTTCATGTTCGGGAATGTGCAGGCAGAAAACATGATACTATTGACGGTTTTATGACAGGGTGGTGGCTGTTCTCAGCCGGTCGGGAGTGATGACGTGGCATTGGAGATTGCTTTTCGATGATCTTTATTGAACATCCCATCCGTTAGCTACGGTCAGAAACAGGCAGCAAGGCAGCGGGTGCTTTTTAATAGTCTCGAATTCATTTTCATTTTCCTGCCGTTCTCTCTCGCTGCCTTCTATGGTGTCAGATGGCTGTTTCCGGGCTCGTCCCGGCCGCTGCTTGTGGTGCTGCTGGTCGCGTCGACGGTTTTTTATGGATACTGGAACGTCGATTATCTCTGGCTGCTGGCTGGTTCTGTTCTCTTCAATTATGGCTGCGGCGAACTGTTGCGCCGCTATCCGGGTAAAGGCCTGCTTGCGGTTGCGATAGCTATTAACATCCTGCTGCTCGGAATATTTAAATATACGGGATTTCTGGTGACAGAAATCAGCAGATTTTTCGACGCGGGCTGGTCTGCACCCGATATCCTTCTGCCTCTGGCCATTTCGTTCTTCACCTTTCAGCAGATTGCCTATCTGGTTGATTGTTATCGCAGTGAGACAGCAGGTCAGGGCGGGTTTCTGGAATATGCTGTTTTCGTGACTTTTTTTCCGCAGTTGATTGCGGGGCCGATTGTCCGGCACACAGATGTGGCGTCGCAATTCAGAAACAGACTTGGAAGTGCATTTTCATCACCGCTGATGGCTGTGGGAATAACCCTGTTTGTCTTTGGTTTTTCCAAAAAAGTAATCATCGCAGACAGCCTGGCGCCGATGGCAGACAGAGCCTTTAGTGTTGTTGAAACCGGGATGCTGCTGAGCCTGTTTGAGGCCTGGGCCGGATTGCTGGCCTTTACCCTGCAGATATATTTTGATTTTTCAGGCTATACCGACATGGCGCTAGGGCTTGCTGCAATGTTTGGTATCAGTCTGCCGGTAAATTTCAGATCCCCTTACAAGGCACGATCGATCATTGATTTCTGGCGCAGATGGCACATCACATTGTCTACCTTCCTGCGTGATTATCTCTACATACCCCTCGGGGGAAGCAGGGGCGCATCATACAGGCGATATGTGAACCTGCTGATTGTGATGCTGATCGGCGGTCTCTGGCACGGTGCCGGCTGGACATTTGTCTTCTGGGGAGCGGCTCATGGTTTGATGTTATGCCTCAATCATTTCTGGGTCCGGTCGGTGGCAGATAATCGTCTGGTGTTTCCACGAGTGGCGGGCTGGTGTTTGACCTTTGCAGGAGTGGCTCTTGCCTGGGTTTTGTTTCGTGCAGAAACCTTGCCAGGGGCCAGTGTGATGTATGCTTCTCTGGCAGGATTTGGTGGTGTGGCCATACCTCAGACTATCGTCACTGGATTGCCTGACATGCTGGGGTCTGTCTTTGCGGTTGTCGGGGGTCCTGTACAATGGGATGGCGAACGTGTGTTTCAGGCCAGGGACCTGATGATCCTGATGGCCTCTTTTGGGCTTTGCCTTCTGATGCCACGGCTGGATGAGGTACTGTCAATTTTGAAACATGACCGTGTATTCGGAGGCGGCCGTGTCCGGGGTCTGGTCCTGACGGTTCAGGATAGCCGGACTACAGGAATACTCTGCGGGGTCGCGATATCTGCCATGTTGTGGATTGGCGTTCTGTCTGCTGTTCGTGACCGCACCTTCCTTTATTTTCAGTTCTGATGTCGATGAAGTTCCTGCGCCCGTTTCTTCTGGTATCACTGGTTTCCCTGATTGTTGGTTTCATCGGGGCGGTTTCCGGTCTCGTATTCTCGTGGCGAACCGGCGAGATAAGCGACATCCGGGAAGTCTCCGCGAGAGCAGACGCAAAGCCATTGCTGTATAATGGTTTCTCCTGGGGAGTAGAGGCCTATCACACAGCGCGATATCTTGATGTGCGACCTGCGATGGTGGCTTACGGGTCATCGCGGTCAATGCAGTTCAGATCGTCATTTTTTACGACCCGGTTTTATAACTTCGGCGGCATCTCCGGCACCGAAGAGAAGCTGTCGGAACTGACCTCAGTCCTGCATAAGGCACATAAGCCGGAGACCATCCTGTACGTTGCAGATTTCTGGCGCTACGCGAATGACTGGTTGCCGGGATCTGTGGCTGCCAGACAGCACGGTATTTCCCGTGAAATGTCTGTAATGTCGGTGCCATTCCAGTTGCTGCGACAAGGGCGACTCTCGGTTCCGGATATTGTGAGCGTTGTTACTGGCAGGACACCATCTGAATTTTTGGGCCTTTCTCTGGTTGGGGTAAATGCGGTTCTCAATAGAAAAGGGTTTGGACCTGACGGTTCGAATTATGACTTTTCACTGACTGGATCGTCGCGAGAAAAACAATTTCTGGAAAGCTACTCAACCATGAAGGCCGACCTGGCAGGGAACAGCGGAATTTTCCATACCGGTTTTTCTGTTGCCGGGCAGCGCATACGTGCTTTGTCGGACATGAAACGCCGGTTGGCAGATGAAGGTATCAGACTGGTCGTGATATCTCCTCCGGTCTCTCCCCGTCTTTACGACCTGCTGTCATCTCATCCGGATTGGTCACAATGGCTGGAGGACTGGCGCACCGCCATGCGAGAGCAGATTCCGGACTTTCAGGATTTTCTTGACCCCGCAAGTCTGTCGAGCCCGGATTGCGAGTTCATTGATGCATGGCATGGTGGTGATGTGACCTATGCCAGACTGATGCTGGCGCTTTCCCGAACATGGCCGGATATGCTGAAGGTCAGGCCGGACATGCCGGCTTTCATTGCCAGACATGCCGGTGAGGTGATTATCGCCGAGGATCCGGTTGGCCGGGCTATCGGTCATAGCCCGGCACCGGTCCGGTCCTGCTGGTCAGACTGAAAACAGACAGCCTGTCAGGTTAATCGTCGGCTCCTGCGCCTTCCGGCAGGGCTGTGACGGCTGGTGAGGTGGATGCCTCACGCATGAACAGTGACATCAGTGGCGGAATGACCAGCAGGGTGAGGAAGGCAGACAGGGTAAGGCCGCCGAGCACCACAGAACCCAGGCCACGATACAGTTCTGATCCGGCACCCGGCATGAAGACCAGCGGCAGCAGACCGAAGATACTGGTCAGCGAGGACATGAAGATTGGCCGTACCCTCTGACGGGTTGCCATACAGATGGCATCGGCCGCTTTCATACCGGTTTCCCGGAACAGATACAGGCTGTGGTCGACCAGCAGAATGGCATTGTTCACCACGATACCGATCAGAATCACAAACCCCAGCATGGTCAGCATGTCGAGTGCCTGATAGCCCCCGATGTTCAGCAAAGCCAGTCCGCCGATACCACCGGCTGTTGCCAGCGGAACAGACAGCATGATGATCAGCGGATAGACGAAGCTTTCGAACAGAATCGCGATTACCAGATAAACAATGATGATGGCGACAAGGAGGCTGTATTGCAGGGCCTGCCAGGTTGCCGACAGGTCATCAGCCGCACCGGAGAGCTGGAGCTTGATATCGTCCGGCAGACCTTCGGCACGCATCTTGTCGATAACTTCCGTGCGGATCATCTCGACGGCGGTTTCCAGGGGTATCTTGTTGTCGGGACGAATTTGCAGGGTGATTGCCCTTGCCCGGTCCTTATGGCGGATTTCGGTCGGGCCGGCGGTCATGCTGACCTCTGCCAGTGAACTGACAGGAACGATATCGCCGGAGGGGGTGACGACAGGCAGATTACTGATGCCCTGAGTCTGGGTGACATTGGACACCGGACCCTGCAGCATGAGGTCCATGCGCCGGCCACCAATGGTGATTTCGGTAATCCGGACCCCATCATTGAAGGCATCAACCGTGGTGGCCAGATCGCGCGCCGTCATATCGGCTTCGGAGACACGGGTGAGATTTGGAATGACCCTGATTTCCGGGGCTCCCAGTTCAAGACCGGGAAGCGGGCGGACCTGTGTACCGTCTTTGCGCGGCAGAATCTTCGCAATCAGTTCATCGGCACGCTGTCCATAGGCGATGAGTTCTTCGAGGTTCTCGCCGGTAATATCCAGTTCGATCGAACGTGATCCGCCAATGCCCCGGCCGAACAGAGACGCCTGCGTGATGAACCCGCGGCTGCCGGGTTCCCGGAATACCGGCTGGCGAAGCAGTGGAATAAGTTCACCGACACGATTGCCCTCGACTGCGGTCGCACCAACGAAAGTCTGATCGCGGAATGAGACGACAAAGAAATGCTCGATTTTGGGCGGGCTGCCGGGCTCGGAGGCAGGACCGGTTTCAGATGCCCAGAGCGATTTTACCGACTTCTCGATTTCTTCTGCGACCCGTGTGGAGGCATCCAGGTTATAGCCCGGTGGTGGCTGGACGCGGCCAATCACGAAGTTGCGGTTGCCGTCCGGCAGGTAATCCAGTTGTGGCAGGAAGATGTAGGTGGCGCTGCCGGCACCTATGACGACGACTGTGACGACGGCGATGGCTGCCAGCTTCTGGCGGGCAACAAAGCCGGTATAGCGATTGAGTGATGCTACGAAGAAACGGGCTAAATGATCAATGCCCGGCAGGTTCAGCCGCTTGCCGGACAGGCTGCCGGAATTCGCCAGCAGACGGCTGGACAGGGCGGGAATGACCGTAATGGCAACCAGCAGTGACAGCAGCACTGATACGGAAATCGCAACGGCGATATCACGGAACAGCTGACCGGCAGTAAGCTCCAGCAGCAGGATAGGAATGAACACGACAACGGTTGTCAAAGCCGATGCGAAAACGGCCCCCCAGACCTGTTTGGCGCCGATATAGGCGGCTTCAGGGGCGCTTTTGCCTTCCTGCCGGTGCCGGTAGATGTTTTCCAGGACGACAATGGCAGCATCGACAACCATGCCGACAGCAAAGGCGATCCCGGCCAGTGAAATCACATTGATGGAGAGGCCAAGGGCGGACATTGCAACGAACGTGCCGATAACGGAAACCGGAATGGCCAGGCTGACAACCAGTGTCGCCCGTATGGAGCGCAGGAAGGTCATCAGCACCATCGCGGCCAGTGCACCGCCAAGCCAGATATTACCGGTTACGAGTTCAATGGCCTGATCGATATATGTGGTGTCGTCATAGATCATGGTCATTTCGAGACCGACGCGCTTTACAACACCGGCGTTCATTTCGGCAACGGCTGCACGGACTTCACGCATGGTCTCGATGACGTTGGCACCACGTTCGCGCACAACGTTGATGGCGACAGTTTCATTGCCGAGATAGCGCCGCTGGCTGGTCGATTCCTTGTAGGAGAATTCGACTCTTCCGATATCGGCGATTGTCACCCGGCTCAGTCCGCCGAGATTCCGGTCCTGCTGGGTCCGCAGAACGACCTGATTAACCCGGTCGATGGTTGTTGTTTCTGATTCTGTCCGGACGATATAGCGACGTTTGCCCTCGTCTACGGATCCGGCAGAAACCGATGCGTTGGCACCGCGCAGGGCATTCAGAACATTTGGTACGGTAAGGCCGAAACGCGCCATGGCTTCCGGATCAATGATGATGCGCAGTTCACGTTCGGTCCCGCCCCAGGGATAGACCTGACTGACGCCCTGAATGCGCTGTAACCGGTCCATGATGACGTCTTCGATGAAGTCGCCGTAATTCTCGATTTCTTCTGTATTGCCCGGCAATTGCTGAATGGCGATACGGGCAATCGGATTATCCTCTGACCCGGAAGTCCGGATTGATGGCGGATCTGCCTCGGCAGGGAGGCCGGAAATGCCAATCAGGCGGTTGGATACCAGCACAAAGGCCTTGTCCATATCCTGTGTGACAGAGAACACCAGTGTCACGCGGGAGCGCCCCTGCTGTGACTGGCTTTCCATATCCGTCAGGCCTTCAAGACCACCCAGTTCTTCCTCAAGACGGGAGGTGACCTCGTTCTCGACATCAGCAGGAGCGGCGCCGGGCCAGTTGACCGTGACCTGAAGCACAGGCTGCTGGACATCCGGAGTCAGTTGGATGGGAATGGTCCTGAGAGCGACAAAGCCGAACAGGACAATCATGGCGACGATGGCAACCATCGCGGTGGGTTGTTTGATGGCCAGACGGATAATGTTCATAGCAGCAGTTGATCTCCCCAGGTCGCACGGATCGTACAGAGTTTTGTGTCACAATCATGGCGAAATGCTGTCTCCGGGCAGGTTCTATCCCTCCTGAACCAGGACATCGTCTCAAATGTAGTACATTTGGAATAAAGTTCTAAATAATTATCATGTTCAGCGAACACAAAATTGTGGCATATTTTTTAGGCAATTTTGGAAGGAACCCCTGCATGTCGTCCAGTGACCTGATCAATGTCCGAAAAATCCTGCTGACGGTTGAGGAAATCAACCATGATGGCGGGCCGGAACGTGATGACCCCATTCTCAAGGGGGCCATAGGTGCGGTTCTGGCGAACCCTTTCGCAGGTGACTATGTCGAGGACATTACAGGCATGATGGGGGCGTTGAACCCGCTGGGCCTTGAGATGTCTGAACGGCTGGTCAGTGCCCTCGGCGGTGATGTTTCAGCCATTGAAAGCTACGGCAAGGCAGCGGTTGTCGGCGTCAACGGAGAGCTGGAGCATTGTGCGCTCTGGCATGTGCCGGGTGGCTACGGCATGCGCGAACTGCTGGGGAGCGCCAAGTCGCTGGTGCCGTCCTCGGTCAAAATGGGTGGCGCTGGTGTGCGGATTGATATTCCGCTGCATCACAAGGATGCCTGCTATGTTCGCAGTCATTTCGATGCGATTGAGGTCGGGGTGCCGGATGGCCCGAAACCGGATGAAATCGTGTTCTGGCTGGCTATGACCACAGGAGGCCGCCCGCATCCGCGGGTTGGCGGTCTTGAGGTTGAGGATATTATTGGTGAAGACGGCTTGCGTTGACCGTTACAGGACAAAGCAAAGCAGGGCGTAACATCCCGTGCCTGCTGTGCGGGAAAGATACCAGAGACCGATATCCAGCAGGCTGGCGACGGACATCACGGGAATCGCCACATGCAGTATGAAATACCAGAGCGCCCATCGGGTGAATCTGGGGCCGGGGGCAATGACCCCATTGATGGCTTTGGTCTGTTTGCGCGACATGTCGGGAGCAGTATCGCATGAGTGGCGCTGCTGTCCATCCCGCCTCCGTCAGGCTTGAACTCGATGCCATCGGGCAGGCGGCATGGGAACGTCTGTTCGATGCCATCCCGGACAGTGTTCTGGAGCAGAGCTGGACATATGGTGAGGCTGTCCGGCTGGCGGCTGGCCGGTCCGTGTCGCGGGGGCTGATCATATCCGGTGAGGTCCCGGTTGGTCTGGTGCAGGTTTTTACCCATAAATTCTTTGGCTGTATTGCCATTCCGGAGATTCTGCGCGGCCCGGTATTTCTGCCGGAGGCCAGTGAGGATGAGAAACGGGTTGCGCACGCGCTGGTCAGGCAGCAGTGGCCGCGGGGCATTGTGCAGTTTCCGCGCTGGATGCCGGAGTTGCCGGATACTCCGGAGGCTCACAGTCTGCTGCGGCAACTGGGTGTGCGACAGGTTGTGACCGGGTATCCGACAGTTCTGGTCGACCTGACGGCATCAACGGTTCAGATGCGGGCCGGACTGGATGGAAAATGGCGGAACGCCCTGTCCCAGGCTGAGAAGTCCGGGCTGAAGGTGAAGTTTGCGCGTGGCGGAAAAGCCGTAGAAAAGGCGGTCCGCCATTATGATGCGATGCGACGCAAGCGCCGGTTTTCTGGTCCGTCGGGGGTTACTGCAACGGCGTTTCATCAGCTGGTTCGCCGCCAGCGTGATCTGCTGGCGGTAACGGTCTCCCGGGGGAGTGATGTTCTGTCCGGGGCCCTGTTTCTGGGGCATGGCCAGACAGCAACCTATTACATGGGCTGGACCGCGAAAGCGGGCAGGGCGGTCAATTCACAGAATCTGGCTCTGTGGCGCGGGATGCTGAAGCTGTCAGAAGACGGTTTTACCAGTCTTGATATGGGAGGAGTTGATACCTGGCGCGAGCCGGGAATTGCCCGCTTCAAGATCGGGACCGGTGGTCGTGTCCATATGACGGCCGGAACCTGGATGTAGGTATCTCCGGGATGAAATGAACGCCACCCCCCGGAATGAGGGGCGGCTGTTCAGTATTGCTTACTGATCGACAACAAAGCCATCGCGATGCGGGCGCATCACGATGGGCTTCACGTAGGGAGGGCGACGGGTTTCTGCGTCTTCCACCAGATCAATGCCAATTCCCGGACGGTCCGGAATGGAAACAAAGCCATTCTCCGGCACCGGCAGATCATCGACAATGTCGGCCCCGAGATGGGTGTCCCCTGACTTCATGATGCCGGCTTCAAAGCCGGTTGCATATTCCTGGATGGCGAAATTCGGAATTGATGCATCGAGTTGCAGACAGGCAGCAAGGCCAATCGGTGACAGCGGGTTATGCGGGATGACCTGCACATGGAAGGCTTCGGCAAGTGCCGCAACCTTGCGGGCGCCGGTGATGCCGCCGCAGAGGCAGAGATCAACACGGGCATATTCAACACCACCCTTGGCGATCAGTGCCTGGAATTCATAGATCGTCGAGAAACGTTCACCGGTGGCAATGGGAATATGAATTTTGTCAGCCACCCGGACCATTCCGTCAGGGCCTTCCGGACGGATCGGGTCTTCGAGAAACATCGGGGTGAATTCCTCTACACCGCGGGCAAAGACGACAGCTTCAGCCGGGGTCAGGCGGCGATGTAGTTCGATGCAGAGATCCACGTCATCACCGACCGCTTTGCGCATCCGCCGGACATTGTCGATGGCGTCCCGCATTTTGGTGATATGTGATTTGAAATAAGTCGCGTCTTCTTTTTCATCGAGAAACGGATTGAGGTGACCAAGTGCCGTGAAACCGGCCTCTTTTCTGCGGACACATTCGGACAGCACGTCATCAATGGTTTCACCATAGACATGGCCATAAACCCGGACCTTGTCGCGGGTTGGTCCGCCAAGCAGCTCGTAAACCGGCGCATTCAGTGCCTTGCCCTTGATATCCCAGAGGGCAATATCGATTGCCGAAATACCGGCATTGATGGCCAGACCCTGAAAATAGCTGAATCGATGCATGACGTTCCAGTGATGCTCGATAGCGCGCGGATCCTTGCCGACAAGATACTCGGCAAAGCGGGCGATTGCGGCGCCTGATGCTTCTGTCTGTCCCCAGGCGCCGGCCTCGCCGACACCATGAATACCTGCGTCGGTATCGATACGGACGAACATGAACTGCCCAATATGCAGCGGCTTTACGCTGGTAATCTTCATTCGGAAACCTCCCTTTTGTACGGTCATTATATCGTTTGAGGAGACCCTAATCTATCGCTGCAGCCAGAACAAAGACTCATATCAGACGTTTCCATGATGCGGTTCGTCATGAACGGTTTTCCACAATGGCGGAGAATGCCGCCTCAATCTATGGTCTGCTCATGAAACCTAGGGACTTCCGCTTTACCAGAACCTACCGGCGTCTGGTGGAAGGGAAGAACATCAACCGGACGTCGTTGCTGGCGACTGATTACCTCAATCATTTTAACGAGGTGGTCATGTTGCTGGAAATGGCGCTGGACATGCCTGAAATCCTTGAGGATGCCAGAGACTGGCAGCCAAGGACTTACTGTGAGCATTTTACAGACAGCACTTTCTCTGACCGGCAACTGGCTGTCTGGGCTTATGAAAATGCGCCCAAGGTTGTCATAGGACCGTTTGAGCAGTTGGTCGCACGGGTCGATAAATATATCCTTGAGGCCATCGAGGATATCAGTGCCGCCTCGGCTGACCTTCCGCCGGAACATTTGCGCCTGCTGGTCAATGAGCGGCTGACCCTGATCAAGCGACTGCTTGAGAAGATTGCGTCGATTATCAATGGTGCAGCGCCGCCGAATACCCAAGCAGAGATTGATGCCCTGATCAACGCTGATCTGGCCGACCGGTCAGACGTTTAGTTTCGCGACATCCTTGATGCCGCCGCCGCGCACGGTTTGCTGTCCGATGGCGCGTAACACGCCCTCTGCGAATCCGAGACCAACGCCATTCTGGCTCTGATAGTAAATCTTCCACTCAGTGTTCTCAAATTTCAGGAAGGCGAAGGCCCGGGGTAACTGTGCGGTGCCATAATCATCGAAATCCAGTTGTCCGGCGAGCCCGAGACCATGGTCGTGCGGGCCTTGCTGATATTCGGTCTGCATGTAATTGCCACCGCCCTGAACGTGATAAACCCGGTAGTTTCCGGCATCGATCTGGTCAACACGTATATGGCAGCCGCTGAAATCCGGGGTGAAAACAAAAATCCGGGCCCCCGGGTCCACGGGAACCAGACAGGATCCACCCTGCGGCACCCAGTAGCCAAGCAGGGGTAACTCACCGGCATTGGCGTTCCAGGGGGCGAGACGGGCGACGACATTTCCGTCAATGGTATGCTTGTGCAGGTTGAATGGCGCGCTGCCCGCCTCCAGCCCGGCGATGCCGGCGGCGGTCATGAATTTTGAAGAAACAAAGAGCAGGGTATTAGCGCGCAATTCCTGATTCAGATTATCTGACATTCAGGTTCTCCCGTACCGGGTAAGACTCGATATCTGCTGTTTTACCGGCAGGGGGCTTTAGAATTCCTTATATGCCGCCGGATGTGCCGTCAGAAGTTTGCCGTGCCATAAGGATCATCGCATTTGTTGCAGAGCGGGATATGCCCGACGGAGCCCTTTTCAAAGGCCTTGAGGATGCGCCGGAACTTCTTCCCCTGCATGATGTCTTTCAGGCTTTCCTGAGTGATATTGCCGATTTCCAGTTGGCCGTTGGCGTCATAACAGCCGCAGGCAGTAACCCGGCCGTCGAAATAGATACCGACGGACTGGGTCAGTATCTTGCAGACCGAAAGCGAGGAATGCTTCACGTCGCGATAGCTGTAGAGTTCTGTTTCTTCGTCATATTTGCCGATCTTCATGGTCCCGCCAAAATTGTTCGGGGTGACCGGAAGAACCCGGAAGTCACCGAGGTCGTCGAGAAACTCCTGTGTCTTGCGGACAAAGTCGGCGGAATCCGTCGATGTGACGGCTTTGACGGTAAGCTGGGTGCGAGAGCGTTTTTTCTGCAGGGCGTCAGCTATATGCCGGAGGTTCTGGGTAACCTGTTCGAACTTGCCGCCGACATATGTTGTCTCATAGCTCTCCTTGTCCCATCCGGCGAAGGAGAACTGCATGAAATCAATTCCGGTACCGGCAAGCCGCTCAGCCCGTTCCTCGGTGAACGGCGTGCCGTTTGAGACGATACCGACATGAAAGCCGCGACCGACAGCATATTCGAGGAACTCGAAGATTTTCGGATGCAGGAAGGGCTCTCCCTGTGCGGCAAGTATAACAATGTCGAACAGCCCGTTTGCGGCACATTCATCAAGTGCCCGCTCGAACAGCTCCATGGTCATGAAGCCTTCGTTTGATTCCCATATATGATGGCCACACATGGTACAGCGCAGATTGCAGCGACGGGAAAGCTGGATATAGACCTTCTCGCGCTGAAACCCTCTTTGCTCAAACTCCTGAACCTGGAGTTCGCGCGCCATCTGAAAGGCGTTGGTCGAGTCATCCTTACGACCTGCCAGGGCCTCAGCTGTGCCGCGCATGAACCAGCTTTTTGCATGTGCAGGTTCGGCTTCGATAATTTTTGCCAGTTCGCCAACAGCCTCATCAAGCCGGATCTGTTCGATCAGGCAGGCGGCAAGGTTGGCCCGTGCGTCTGTTAGCGAAGGCTTCAGTTCCAGCGCCCGGCGCAAATGGGTCTCTGCGGTCTGATGCTGTCCCAGACGGAGCAGGATATCGCCCAGGGCTGCTTCTGTTTCCGGGTGATCGGGCAGCAGTCCGGCGGCTTTCTTGAGGGCCGTGATGGCATCTTCATACCGTTCGTCGGGAATCAGGGCTGCTGCCTTGTTATGCCAGGCCTGGGCAAAATCTGGCGCAAGGGAAAGGGCCCGGTCAAAGGCATGTCTTGCCTCCCGGAAATTCTTCATGCCAACCAGAGCAAGGCCAAGATTGTTAGAAATGTTCGGGTCTTTTTTGATCTGTAATTGTTCGGCTTTTTCAATAAACTGAACAGCATTGTTAAAGTCATTTTCGAGGTATCGAAGGACGCCTTTCATATGCAGTGATTCTGCATTCTCCGGCTGCCGGGCAAGAATCTGGTCGAACAGTTTTTCTGCAGCGCCACGCCGCCCTTCACGATAAAGCGCATAGCCCCGGGCCATGGCTTCTGCAATCGACGGGCCTGTGTTCGATGGTGTGCCGGCCAGCAGATGTGACAGGGTTCCACCGGTGCTGCCGGGGGTAAACTGTCCCGGCTGCCGGGCGGTCGGGTTACCGCCTTTTTTCTCCAGTGCTCTGCGCTGTTTTCGATTCATGCTGCTTCCCGGTTCAGGACAGGTCAGCCTTTGGTGCTATGACCTGTTCCTGCCTGCGTTCGCGATAGGTGATATAGGCCGTGGATGCAAAGATGATCATCCCGCCCGCCCATGTAAAGATGTCCGCGACTTCGCCGAACACGACAAAGGCAATTGCAGCGACCCAGATCAGTTTGAAGAAGTCGAAAGGCATGACGACGCTGGTCGATGCAGATTTGAGGGCTTCAGCCATCAGCATTTGCCCGGCCCCGCCACAAAGCCCGATCCCGATAAACCAGATGTAATGATGCGGTTCCGGAGCCACCCAGACAAACAATGCCGGGATAAGGGTCAGGGGGGTCATGAACAAAGACATGTAGGCTGTAATGGTGACGCTGGATTCGGTCTTGCCCAGAACCTTGATGACCATCAGTGCGGCGGACCAGACCAGGGAGGCAAAGATGACCAGTGACTGGCCCAGACCGACTTCCTGAAAACCGGGGCGAAGAATCAACAGCACACCGAGAAACCCGACGATGGTTGCTGACCAGCGCCGGATACCGACTTTTTCGCCGAAAATGATTGTTGCGAGAATTGTCGCAAAGATCGGTACAGAGAAACCGAGGGCGGTCACTTCCGTTACCGGTGTGATGGTCAGGGCGGTAAAAAAGCAGAGCATGGCTGCTGCATTGATGATCGCGCGCAACCCGTGCAATCCGGCCCGTTCTGTTTTGAAAGGCAGCAGGCCAAAGCGAATTATCCAGGGGATAATGATCAGCATGCCGAATAGATTACGGAAAAAGGCAATCTGAAAGGGATGAATTCCCATATCCCCGACATATTTGATAGAAGTATGCATGCTGGCAAAGAACAATGTCCCTGCAATCATCAACAGCGCGCCTTTGGCCGCGCCGGAAAATCCGCGCTTATTCGGTTCAGTCTGTGACAAGATATATATCCGGTTGCGGGTCGGGATCGACCTCGTAAACCATGCATGAGCGGATGATCGGCTGCAAGCCTGCAGGGCAGATTGTGGATCATCCCTATTGATTCCGTAATCGTGCGGAAAGATGATCCGGCAGGTCGGGTTACCCTGAAACACGGTGACAGAAGAGGAAAGGTTACGACTCCAGATGGAACTGTCAGGCGATGGACCAGGATTTGTTGATCGGCTTCGCGCCTGGTGGGAAGGCGAAGAGCAGGATCCGGTCTGGCAAAACGGACAGCCGGTCGAGGTCTTTACGCCGAAGAACCGTCCGCCGGAACTGTCGGAGCATGACGAGGCGGCCCGGGCTGCCGGGTATCTGCCGATGCCTGCACCTGAATTCCCCTCTGTCGCGGACCTTGATGATCGCTGGCCTGAGTGGCGTCTGGATATGGCCGAACGGCTTTGGGGCGATGGTTTTCTGGTCCCCGGCGGGCTCAGCTACGCCACAGATTTCGTAAAGGCGATGATGCCGGCCTCAGAGAAAAGCTTCCTTGATCTCGGCGCTGGAATTGGTGGCGCGGTACGCGGCATCAATAAGGAATTCGGGGTCTGGATGACCGGGATGGAGCCGAGCGAGGCGCTGGCGGAAATCGGCAAGGAAACTTCAATCAAGCAGGGCCTTGGCCGGCGTGCCCCGGTTAGCTGGTACGACCCGGACCGGATCAGGCTTGAAGCCCGGAAATATAACGGGGTTTATGCATTCGAGACTTTTTACAAATTTGCCGATAAGGGCGCAGTATTCGATGCCTGTCATCTGACACTCCGGCATGGCGGGCATCTCATGTTCACTGATATTGTCCTGGCCCATCCCGGGGATCCCGGAGAGACGGTACGTAAATGGATGAGTACGGACCGGGTTGTTAACCCGCTCTGGACAGCAAAGCAGGTCCATGCGGCTCTGGCAGAGCGCGATTTTGATGTGCGAGTTGCCGAGGATATGACCGATCAGTACCGTTCGATGGTGCTGGCTGGCTGGCTGCGTCTGCTGGACAGCCTGACACCGGGAAAGGTTGAACGCAGTTTTGCGATGAACATGATCCGGGAATGTGAATACTGGATGGCGCGTGTCAGCGCGCTCGATAGCGGGGCTTTGCGGGTCTATCGCTATCATGCAATGAAGCCATCTGCGGAAGTAATGTAACTTTCCGTCAAGTGGGCGTTGACAGCCCGAGGCCGACCCCCTATTTTCCGCCGCTCTCGAACACAGCCGCGTTTTGACGCAGGGGTTTGCAATGAAAGTACGGAATTCGCTTAAGTCTGCGAAAGCGCGAGATAAGAATTGCCGCATCGTCCGCCGCCATGGTCGGGTGTATGTCATCAATAAGCGCAATCCACGGTTCAAGGCTCGTCAGGGCTGAACTGCCGGATCCTTCCGCAGAACGGAAACCGCGCCTTACGGCGCGGTTTTTTGTTTGTGGGGCCATTAATGTCGTGGCCTATCTCTCTCGTCTAAATATGGCTACAGTTTCAGGCCATCGTCGGGAGAACAGACCATGCAGATGCCCAAACCAGATCAGTCGATCTTTGATCGCCGACATCAGATCATCGCCGCAATGCGCGATATCGTGCCGGGAGAAGGGGTCATCGTCGATGAAGACGAACTGCGGGCCTATGATTGCGATGGTCTCAGCGCCTATCGGCAACTGCCCCTGATCGTCGTGCTGCCGGAAACCACCGATCAGGTGGCCCGGATCATGCGCTACTGCAATGAACACAAGGTCAAGATTGTCCCGCGGGGCGCGGGCACTTCGCTGTCTGGCGGCTCGCTGCCGCTGGCTGATGCGATTACGCTGGGTCTTGGCAAGTTCAACCGGATTCTGGAGACAGACTGGGAGAACCGCTGCGTCGTAACCCAGCCTGGCGTGACCAATCTGGCCCTTACCAAGGCGGTAGAGCATCGCGGATTTTACTATGCACCGGACCCGTCGAGCCAGATTGCCTGTTCGATCGGCGGCAATGTCGCGGAAAATTCCGGCGGGGTGCATTGCCTGAAATACGGCCTGACGGCGAACAACCTTCTGGGGCTGGAATTTGTCACGATGGAAGGCGAGGTGATGCGCATCGGTGGCCGTCATCTCGATTCGGGCGGTTATGATATTCTTGGCATGATCACCGGCTCCGAAGGGCTGCTGGGCATCATTACTGAAGTAACGGTCCGTATTCTCCAGAAACCATCAACCGCCCGCGCCCTGCTGATCGCCTTTCCGACGGTGGGTGAGGGCGGGAAATGTGTCGGTGACATCATATCCGCCGGCATTATCCCCGGCGGTATGGAGATGATGGACAACCCGGCAATTGTTGCGGCGGAAGCTTTTGTGAATGTCGGCTATCCCACTGATGCCGGATCCCTGCTGATTGTCGAACTGGACGGGCCGGAGGTTGAAGTCGACTATCTGATCGAGCGGGTGCGTGAGATTGCCGAGGGCTGTGGTGCTTCCTCTGTGCGAATCAGTGAGAGCGAAGAAGAACGCATGGCCTTCTGGGCGGGCCGCAAGGCCGCTTTCCCGGCGGTCGGTCGCCTGTCGCCGGATTATTTCTGTATGGATGGCACGATTCCCCGGTCCGAACTGCCGCGGGTGCTCTCCGAGATGGGGGAGATGTCACAGAAGTACGGTCTGGGCGTCGCCAATGTATTTCATGCGGGGGATGGAAACCTGCATCCACTGATCCTGTTTGATGCCAACAAGCCGGATGACCTGCGCAAGGCAGAGGATTTCGGGGCCGATATTCTCAAGCTTTGTGTGCGGGTCGGCGGGGTGCTGACCGGTGAGCATGGGGTTGGCGTGGAAAAACGTGACCTGATGGGTGAGATGTTCGATGAGGATGACCTGAAACATCAGCAGCGTCTGAAATGTGTGTTTGATCCGGACGGATTGCTGAATCCGGGCAAAGTCTATCCGACCCTGCATCGTTGCGCCGAAATGGGCCGCCTGCATATCACCGGGGGCAAGATCCCCTTCGCTGACCTGCCGAGGTTCTGAACATGCAGACATTACGACCGGAGAATGCCGAAACCGTGCTGGAAATGATCCAGTGGGCGCTGGCAAACGAGCAGGCGCTGACAGTGCGCGGCACAGGCAGCAAGGATAGCGTTGGGCGCACCGTCGATGCGGGACACGGGCTTGACCTGTCCGGGCTGAGCGGTGTGACGCTGTATGAGCCGGGGGAACTGATTCTGGCGGCTGGTGCAGGCACCACGATGGCGGAA
>TARA_R110000787_G_scaffold3020_1_pt1 | contig 45498 bp, 46 predicted proteins | sample TARA_R110000787 | Tara Oceans TARA_R110000787 (sample SAMEA4397920) | marine metagenome | biome: Polar Biome; feature: [DCM] deep chlorophyll maximum layer (ENVO:01000326); material: water (ENVO:00002006), including particulate matter (ENVO:01000060) such as... | depth 35 m | reverse complement strand
GGCCCTCGTTGACCGCGTCGAGCGCCGCCTGGGCCTCGAGATATTCGAAACGGTTACCGGGCACGAGCAAAGCCTTTGATGACACATCGAGCCGGTGGTTGGCGCGACCGATCCGCTGCAGCAGACGCGACGAGCCTTTCGGCGCGCCCATCTGGATCACGCAATCGATATCGCCCCAGTCGACCCCGAGATCGAGCGAGGCGGTACAGACCAGCGCCCGCATCCTGCCTGACGCCATGGCATTCTCGACCTTGCGTCGTGCCTCCCGGGACAGACTGCCGTGATGGACGCCGATCGCGAGATTGTCCTCGTTGATGTCCCACAGCTTCTGGAAGGTAAATTCGGCGAGAAACCGCGTATTGCAGAAGACCAATGTCATCCGGTTCTTGCGTATCTGCTCCATCACCTGCGGAATCGCATAGGTTCCGGCATGACCGGCCCAGGGCACGCGCACCGGGTCGCCTTCGGGCGTTTCGGGCAGCATGATCGATACGTCGGCCGGCGCGCCCTCCGCGCCAAGCACATGGGTCACCGTGTCGATATCGCCATAAGGCGCGAGCCAGGCGCGGAAATCGTCCGGCTCGGCCACCGTCGCGGACAGGGCGACCCGCTGCATCTCCGGTGCGATTTTCTGCAATCGCGCCAGCGACAGGGCGAGCAGGTCGCCGCGCTTGCCGGTGGCAAAGGCATGGACCTCGTCGATCACCACCCGTCTGAGACCGGCGAACAGGGCGAAGCTTTCCGGCTGGCTGAGCAGAAGATTGAGCGATTCCGGCGTGGTCAGCAGGATCTGCGGCGGTTTGACCCGCTGCCGCGCCTTGCGGCTGGCCGGCGTATCGCCGCTGCGGGTCTCGACCGTGATCGGCAGGCCCATTTCCTCGATCGGCGTCAGCAGGTTGCGCTGGACGTCCACCGCGAGTGCCTTGAGCGGAGAGATATAGAGCGTGTGGAGATCGCTCCGTCTGCCCGGAGTCTTTGGAAGGCTAGCTTGTGTCTGGGCAGATGCTTCGACAGGCCCAGCACCAACGGTGGTTTTATTGGTACTGGCAGGCCGCGTCCGTTCGTGCTGAGCTTGTCGAAGCACGGGGCTAGGCGCATCCGGCCCGTCGATAGGTTCAGGGCGAACGGGTTTTCTGTCCGTCTGTTCAATCAGATCAATCAGCGTCGGCAGAAACCCCGCCAGCGTCTTGCCCGCACCGGTCGGCGCCGTCAGCAAGGCATGGCGTCCCGCCTGCGCTGCCGCGAGCATCTCCAGCTGATGTTCCCGCACTGCCCAGCCGCGCGAGGCAAACCAGTCGGCCAGGATCGGCGGGATTTTGTCGTCGGCCATTACGCTGATCTTGCTCCGTTTTTCCTGCATCGACAGGCCTACACGCTTCCTGCGTAATATAGTGTCGATATTGCGACTAACAATCGCGCCTGATCCTTGCCCGCTCTGAATTAATCCCGTATCTGCAGACCAGAGAAATATAACATGGTCGCGGCAGCAGACCCAATAAGAGCGACAAAAAATGAACGATCCAGCGGCATCGAAGAAACGGGTTGAATGGGGTTTTCTGATCACGCTTCTGGTGATCGTCTCGCTGGCATTTGCGGTGCTGGTCGAACCGTTTTTCGGGGCCATCGTCTGGGGCGTCGTTGTCGCGGTGCTGTTTCGTCCGGTCTACGAGCGTCTGCTGGGCTATCTGCCGGGCCGGACCAATCTCGCCGCTGTGATCACATTGGTGCTGATCCTGCTGCTGGTTGTGGTCCCGACGATCCTGCTCGGCATGGCTCTGGCGCAGGAAGCGGCGAGTCTTTACGTGCGGGTTCAGGATGGCGAGATCGATTTCGGAGCGGTGTTCGAGGCGTTTGAACGCTCGCTTCCCCATTGGATGCAGGTCCAGCTGGCCGCCTATGGCTATAATGATTTTGCCGCCATCAGGGCGGAGATAGAACAGTCGATTTCCGCGATTCTTGAATTTCTGGTCACGCGGTCACTCAGCGTCGGTCAGGGGGCCTTTCAATTCTTGCTCAGTCTTGGCGTCATGATGTATCTGACCTTCTTCCTGCTCCGCGATGGTCGCGCGCTGACGGAAAGGATTGATCAGATCATTCCTTTGAGCCCGGAAAATGGCCGGATTCTGAAGGAAAAATTCCTGGTCGTCATCCGCGCGACGATCAAGGGCAGTCTGATCATCGCGATCATCCAGGGCAGTCTCGGTGGTCTCGTCTTCTGGGCGCTCGATATCCGCGGTGCTTTGCTATGGGCGGTGTTGATGGGGATATTCTCGCTGATTCCGGCGATCGGAACAGGATTTGTCTGGGTTCCTGTTGCGCTATTCCTGTTCGTCTCCGGCGATATCTGGCAGGGTGTCGTGCTGATCCTCTGCGGCATATTCCTGATCAGCATGGTCGACAATCTCGTCCGACCCACGCTGGTCGGCAGGGACACGCGGATGCCGGACTATGTAGTGCTGATCTCGACGCTCGGCGGACTGCAACTGTTCGGGATCAATGGCATCGTCATTGGCCCGTTGGTCGCCGCCCTGTTCATCGCGCTCTGGAGCATTTTCTCCGATATGCAACAGGGGCAGGCAGAACCGGAGAAAGCGGTCGATTAGCCGCTCAGTCGGTGCGCAGATGATAGGTCAGCGCCATCGCGACGCAATGTTTGACCGCATCGACGGGCAGGGCGTCTGCCAGATCGAACAACACTGCGCGACTGCCTTCAAATTGCAGAACGTCGCTGTACAGCGCTCTGTAGCGCTCGACGAGATCGGTGCTGCAATGGACATAAAATGCATATCGTGTCCCGGATTTCTTGTGGGCGTTGATGCGGACGGTGGTGCCGGATTTGCTGGCTGACGGCAGAAAGGCCGGCTCTCCCCATTTCAGCGTTTCCTGCAATGGCCCCACGGCGGGGTTTTCCGCTGCCGTTTCGAGAATGAGCGCGCGAAGATTTCGCAACGCGCCAGCCATTTCCTCCGGGAGCCGATCGAATATGTCCGCTGTCTCTGCCGGAAGCGACTGTTCCACGCTCTCTATGCCCCCCTGATCAACCGTCCCGGTCGCGCGCCGGTGGACTGGTCGAACCGCCGGATGATCTCGCCCGACACGATCGTCGCATCATAGCCGGTTGCGCGCTGGTGCAATCTTTGACCACCCGCTGGCAGATCGCGGACGATCTCCGGCAGATGCAATTGCAGCCGGTCGAGATCGATCACATTGATATCTGCCTTTGCGCCAAGCTTGAGCAGACCGCGCTGGTCCAGCCCAACCGCCTTGGCGGCCTTGTGCGACAACATATGGATCGCTTCCGCCAGCTCAAAACTCTCGGCTCCCGGCTTGCGGACATATTGGGTCAGCAAATAGGTCGAGTAGCTGGCGTCGCAAATCGCGCCATAATGGGCGCCGCCGTCGCCGAGGCCGGGAATGCAGTGCGGGTGGCTCAGCATTTCGTGAGCGCTGGCCAATGTGCCGTTCTCGTAATTGCCCAAAGCGGCGAGAAACAGGCCCTTGCCGTCGGTATCGAGCAGCCGGTCATAGGCAATCTCCTGCGGCGTGCAGCCTTTCGCGGCTGCCTGTCCCGCCATGCTCATCTCTTTCGGCGGTGCATAATCCGGTGGATTGTCGAGCGGGAACAGCCAGTTCCAGTCGCGGGCGAGCGCGTTGAACGGATGCCCATGTTCGAACTCCTCGCTTAGCAGGGCTTTGCGAAGCTCCGGGTCGCACATCGCCGCGACCTGTTCCTCTACCGACAGGTCGGCAATCTTCGCCCAGCTCGGGCAGAGAATGAAGGGATGGACCGTCAGCTCCAGCCCGGCGATCAGGCCGATCGGTCGCGGCATGATCTGGGCGGTTGCCTTTCCGCCATTGGCGTGGGTGGCCTCCATCATATCCAGCACCTTGCGCCAGCGCGGCGGTCCGTCATTACCGGAGGCGAGCGTGAAAGTGGCAGGCCGGCCGGATGATTCGATCACCCGTTCGATCACCTTATATTCCTTGTCCCAGCCGACGAACGCATCAAGCACCACCTGGAAGGTTCCGGTGCCTGCATCCGCCATTCCGCCGCAAATCGCTTCCAGTTCGGCCACATCGGCTTCGAATGTCGGGATAGAACCGCCGTCTGCGGTCTTGTGGATCGAGAGACGCGAGGTCGCGAAGCCGATCGCTCCGGCTTCCATCGCTTCCCGTGCCAACCTGCGCATCATTGCCAGATCATCGTCATTGGCCGGTTCGCGGGACGCGCCGCGCGCACCCATGGCGTACACGCGCAAGGGGGAGTGCGGCAGATAGGCTGCGATATCGATATCGCGCTTGCCCTTGTCGACGACGTCGAGATATTCCGGGAATGTCTCCCAGTTCCAGGGCAGGCCATCGGACATGACCACGCCGGGAATATCCTCGACGCCTTCCATCACGTTGATCAGCATGTCGTGATCTTCCTTGCGGCAGGGCGCAAAGCCGACGCCGCAATTGCCCATGATCGCCGTGGTCACGCCGTGCGAAGACGACGGGCTGAGCTCTTCCGCCCAGATACACTGGCCATCATAATGGGTGTGGACGTCGACAAAGCCGGGGGTGACGATCTTGCCCGTCGCGTCGATTTCTTCACGACCCTTGCCGGTGATCTGCCCGATCGCCGCTATTTTGCCGTCGCTGACTGCGATATCGCCGGAGATAAGATCACCACCGCTGCCATCGGCAATGGTTCCGCCGCGTATTATCAGGTCAAAATCCGCAGCCATGATCATTCCTTATAATTTCTGCATGAAATACAGTCTGCATATCTAATCACAGTCAGCAGCGACGCGCCAACATGTAATTTGATAGTCGAATGCCGATGGCCTCGGAACTTGCCTGACCAAAATATGGGGAAATTTCCCATTAATCAGGATCAATGGCGGACGACTTTTTCCGGAATATGAGGTAACATATTGATACACATAGAAATATACGAACTGGCACGCTGTATGCAAAGCTATTCCTATCTTCGCTAACAGAAATTGCGGAGGCCAGTTTTAAACATGAAGGAATTTCAAAATGTCGAACGTCAATATCCAGAACCAGATCGCCGCCGCTTTCGCCGCTATTTTTTCTGCTGCCGTATTGGTCGCCGCAAGTGTCGGTCCCGCGGTTCGGAATAGCGCGTCGTTGATCGCATAATGCCAGCCAGCAGGAAGGAAAATATCATGCCCCGCTTCACTTTTCGTGAGGAAATCGCCGCCGGTCTCGCCGCCATGTTCTGCTCGGCAATATTTGTAATCTCCGCGGTCGGTCCCGCGGCCAACGGCGCGACCTTCATCTGATGAAGGTCGACCGGAGCGTATCTTCCGTCCGGCCGTCGGGGACTAATGCCCCGCTTGCTCGCCGCGCTCCAGCCCCGATAGTGCCAGCTGCTCGTCAATCTGCGCCATCAGCCGGTCGAGCCCGTCATGCGACTTGGCTTCGGCCCGGGCGACCAGCACATCCTGGGTGTTGCTGGCGCGCAGCAGCCACCAGCCGTCTTCGGTATTGACCCGCGCGCCATCGGTATCGTTGACTTCTGCGCCGCTGGCCGAAAGCCGTTCCAGCACTTCGTCGATTACCGCGAACTTGCGGCTTTCATCAACCTGGAATCGCATCTCCGGCGTGTTGATCATCTCGACCATATCGCTGCGCAACTCGGTTACCGACTTGCCGATATTGGTCGCCGCCTGGATCAGGCGGATCGCCGCATAAGGCGCGTCATCGAAGCCATAATAATCATGTTTGAAAAACACGTGGCCGCTCATTTCGCCGGCGAGCGGCGAACCTGTTTCCTTCATTTTCGATTTGATCAGACTATGGCCGGTCTTCCACATCAGCGGTTTGCCGCCAAGCTCCGCGATCCGGTCGTATAAAGCCTGTGACGCCTTGACGTCAGCAATGATCGTCGCGCCGGGATCGCTTTTCAGCACATCCTCGGCATAGATTTGCAGCAACTGGTCGCCCCAGATCACCCGGCCCTGGCCATCAATCGCGCCGATCCGGTCGCCGTCGCCGTCAAAGGCGACACCGAAGTCGAGACCTTTTTCCGCGACCAGAGCTTTCAGGTCCTCGAGATTCTTTTCCTCGGTCGGGTCGGGATGGTGATTGGGAAAAGATCCGTCGACTTCAGTGTAAAGCAGATGATGCTCGCCGGCGCCTCGCTCGGTCAGCAGCCTGGTCAATTTCTCGATCACCGGTCCGGCCGCGCCATTGCCGCAATCCCAGCCGACCTTGAAGGCATTGCCGGTGAAATTCTTCAGCAGGCGCTCGACATATTCGTCGATGATGTCGATGCGCTCGAGCGAACCGGTACCGCTGTCCCAGTCACTCTCTGACGCCATGCTGCCGAGCTTAAGGATATCAGCACCGAAAAAGGGACGCCCCTGAAACACCATCTTGAAGCCGTTATAATTGGCCGGATTGTGACTTCCGGTGATCATTATGCCGCCCTGGACCTGATTTAGTACAGATTCGGCATAATAAAGCATCGGAGTGGGGCCCATGCCGACAGAAATGGCATTGATTCCGGCATCATTCAAACCGCGAACAAGCGCCTCTTCCAACATCGGCGAACTGGTCCGGCCATCAAATCCGGTTGCCACCGCAGAACCGCCGTCCCGGGCGATCAGCGTCCCGAAACCGCGGCCAATGGCATAAGCATCCTCCGCGCCCAGCGTCTCGCCGATGATGCCGCGAATGTCATATTCGCGCAGCGAACTGGGGTGAAAATCGTGCGAGGATGGTGAAGTCATGTTGGAAGTCCCGGATTGTTGGATTTTCCGGTTTGTAAGCGGCATATACCTATAAATCCAGCATTACTGTCGATATGAATCGCAGGTTCACTGCCCGTTAGATGCTTCCAAATCTTCCAATAACAGGTCCCGGGCGCGGTTGATCATCTTCGCCAGCTGCTCGTCTCCGCCATTGTCGGGATGATGTTCCGCCAGCCGTTCTTTCCAGGCGGCATTGATTTCGATAAAGCCGGCGCCATCGCTGACCCCCAACAAGGATCGCGCCCGGTCGAGTTCGAAATTGCGCGGTTTGCGCTTTGGCTCCACCCGATCGCGGGCCGGTATCAAGATCCGCCAGCCGCTCAGAAAAGCCGCGCCGGCAATCATCGCCCCGCCCATGACCCAGCCACCGCCGCGCAGGAAATTCGCGCCCACCAGCGCCATTACCAGGGCCAGCCACTGGTTTGGAGTCATGGTCTTTGCCTTGCCCGACAACACCAGCCAGGCCAGAATGGCGCCGCCGAATATGAGCAATGGCATCATCGGTCAGGCCACCAGCTTTGGTTTGCCGAGAGCAGGTTTATTATCTTCCGGCTGCCGTTGGACGGCTGGCGGTAGCGCGAGATGCTTGATCAGTTCCCGCAGTTCCTGACGTGCAGCCAGATGGCTTGTGGCCAGGCGGCCGAGATGCTTCTTGTCCAGCATCGTCAGGCCCGACGGAAACAGTTCGCGGTAAATGACCCGTTCGCTAAGGCCGGGAATGATACGGAATCCCACGCGCTGCGACAATTCGGCAAGCGCTGCAACGATCCGTTTCATATTATGCGCTTCGACATATTGGGTCCGGTTTCTCAGCAGCACCCAGTCGATCGTCTTGCCATCAGCCTTGGCCCGCTCCTTGCGAGCCTCCCAGATCAATTCCGCGTAAAAACTCAGTTTCCGCACCTTGTAGGTTTCCGGGTCCACCTGGCCGATCAGATCGAAATCGACGAAACTGTCGTTGATTGGCGTGACCAGTGTATTCGCGCGCGTTGCTACATAGCGGGCAAATTTGTCGTCGCGGCCGGGCGTATCGTAGAGCAGAAAATCGACGCCGTGGGACATCCGTTCTATCTGCTGTTCGAGCCGGGACAGATTATCCTCTTCGAAGACTTCAAAAAAAGGCTGCGGAATATCGATATTCAGCCGTTTCATCGTCGCGTCGCGATTTTCCAGATAACGATAGGTGGTGCGTTGGCGCGGATCGAGATCGATGATCCCCACCTTGTGACCCTGATGGGCAAGCGCAACCGCGACATGAACCGCAGTGGTGGACTTGCCGGTCCCGCCCTTTTCATTGGCGAAGACGATATGATGCGCATTATTGGTCACGTTTTCAGCTATATCCCTGTTCTAGGCCCTTGCGAAGGGCGGTTCACCGTCGCATAGCCTAACAGAGCTTTACAGAAAAATCTAAATGCAAAGAGTGATGCATGCAAATTGTTCGAGAGTTGGATTCGCTGCGCAATGCTTTGGCGGAGTTTCGCACGTCGGGACTTAAAATCGGGCTCGTCCCGACCATGGGCGCGCTACACGCGGGCCATATGCGGCTGGTGGAAGTGGCAAAAGAACAAAGCGATGCAGTGGTCGCTTCGATCTTCGTCAATCCGACGCAGTTTGGCGAAGGGGAGGATCTGGACGCCTACCCGCGTCAGGAAGCCGCCGATGCTGCTCTGCTAGAGGCGGCAGGTGTAAAATTGCTGTGGGCACCGGCGGCGGACCAGGTCTATCCACCGGGCTATGCCACCAATGTCAGCGTCAGCGGGATCAGCGACGGACTATGTGGTGCGGCGCGGCCAGGCCATTTTGACGGCGTCGCCACAGTCGTCGCAAAATTGTTCAATCAGGTCCGTCCCGATGCTGCCTTTTTCGGAGAGAAAGACTATCAGCAGCTTGCGGTTATCCGGCGGATGGCGCTCGACCTTGACTTCACCCATGAAATCGTTGGCGTTCCGACCGTTCGCGATCCCGATGGTCTGGCCCTGTCGTCGCGCAATGCCTATCTGACAGCAGAGGAAAGAGGCAATGCCGTAGCGCTCCCTCGAGCGATGCAGGATGCCGCGAAAGCGATAGCCGCTGGCAAGCCGGCGGCAGCGATATTGACGGATGCCAAGGCTCGATTGCTGGGGTCAGGATTTCACAAAGTCGACTATCTCGAGCTGCGCGACGCCGATACGCTTGCCTTACTGCATGATTTTACAAAACCGGCCCGTCTTCTTGCCGCTGCCCATATCGGCCGTACGCGGCTGATCGACAATATCCCCGTTTCCTAAGGCTACACTGCTGTTTTGTTAACCATTGAATAATATGGGATTGCTTGATTTCGCGCCCTTTTTACACGGCCGAATCAATTTTCCCCAATTCCCGTTAACCATTCCTTTAGGAAATTGCGGTGAAAGTCGTCCTGTCGCCAGTGAATGCGGCAACAAAAACAGGACTGAGAATATGGGCAATAGCATGAAAAGCGCCGCCTTTCTGATAGAAAGCCGCCTCTCCGAGGCAGCACAAGGCAGCAGCAATGCATATTTTGATCTGGGCGTGATCTATTCTACCGGATCGGAGGGCATCGACGTCGATTTGATCGAAGCCCATAAATGGTTCAATCTGGCCGCCTTGTCAGGCCATGATGAAAGCAAGATCTGCCGGGCAGAAATTTCACTGGAAATGACGGCTCGCGAAATTGCCGAAGCCCAGCGGGACGCACGCAGCTGGTTGCAGGACAATACACGCCGCGCGGCATAGGCTAAGACGATTTTTTAAACGGCCCCATATCGGCCAGAAATTCGATATCGGCAGCAACCGCCTGTCGCTCGCGTTCCAGATAGTCGGCAATCGCCGACCGAAATCCCGGATCGACGATATAATGCGCTGACCAGGTCGGCACCGGCTGATAGCCGCGCGCCAGTTTATGGCTACCCTGTGCTCCGGCCTCAACCGTCTTCAATCCTCGCGCTATGGCAGCGTCAATCGCCTGATAATAGCAAATCTCGAAATGCAGAAACGGGATGTCGCGCGTACAACCCCAATAGCGGCCGTAAAGCGTCTCTTCGCCAATGACGTTGAGCGCGCCAGCCACCGGAATACCATCCTGCATGGCAAATATCAGCAACAGCTTGCTTGCCATTTTCTGGTGCAGCAGATCAAAAGCACTGCGTGTCAAATAGGGCTGCCCCCATTTGCGCATCCCGGTATCCTGGTAAAACTGCCAGAAATAGTCCCAATGATCCGGCTGGATATCATCGCCCGACAAGTGGATGATTTCCACTTCTTCCCGGGCTTTGGTCCGTTCCCGGCGGATCGCCTTGCGCTTTCGCGAAGACAGGGCCGCGAGGAAATCATCAAAGCTCTCATAGCCGTCGTTGCGCCAGTGGAACTGGCTGTCGGTGCGGATCATCCAGCCCGCTTCGCGAAAATAGTCGAGCTGGTCCTCGCTGACAAATGTCGCGTGCACCGACGAAATACCGTTATTTTCGGTGAGTTGTTCCGCTGCTTTTAGTAGCGGCAAAGCCAAATTTTTGTCGCGCAGCAGCAAGCGGGGTCCGGGCACCGGCGAGAAGGGTGAGGCTATCTGGATTTTCGGATAATATTGGCCCCCGGCATGTTCAAACGCATGCGCCCATTGCTGATCGAAAATATATTCGCCCTGGCTGTGCGATTTGAGATAGCTTGGCAGGCACGCAGCGATTTGGCCGGCTTCATCTTCGATGATGATCGGCAGGGACTTCCAGCCAGTACCCGGACCGACGCTACCGGATAACTCCATCGCGGACAGAAAAGCGTGGGAGACAAAAGGATTGGCCGATCCGGCACAGGCATCCCATTGTTTCGCCGGCAGGCTGGCGATATCATCGGCAACGCGAGCGTGAATTTCAACAGGAGCGGCCGGGGAATCAGACATCGCGATCAGCTCTGCGGCATCTCGTAAACCGGTTCGTCGGCATATACTGACGCGATTTCTTCCTGTTCGGACGAGCGTACCGTCCAGGTCACGATTGGCAGACCACGGGCGCGTTGCGCAGCGGCAAAGCGGGACGGCAGGTCGCGGATATCATAAGCCAGAAAATCGGGCTTCGCTGTCCAAAGATTGCGGTGGCGGGCGATTCTGCCGCGCCAGTTCTTGCTGTCTTCTTCCGTCACCACCAACCCGCGAACGATATGGTCGGCATTTTTCCGAAACCATGCGCCAACCAGCGGATTGAAGGACATGATAGCCGCTTTGCCGCCATAGCCTTCCAGAGCACGGCGTACCGAAAGGCACAGCGGACCAACCCGCATGTTGCGCGATTTGATTTCGATCAGGATTGGTACCTGACCCGCGACTTGGGCGAGTGTTTCGCGCAAACGCGGAATCTTGCCATGCCCGCCTTTCAGCTGGACCCGGTCAATATCGTCGGCGCGCATTTTTACGATCAAACCGCTTTGGTCCGTCAGCCGGTCCAGTTCATAGTCATGAAATACAAAGGCGCGGCCGTCTTCGGCTGCCTGGACATCACACTCGATCCCGTGACCCAGCTTGATCGCGGCTGCAAAGGCGGCGGGGCTATTCTCCAGCACGCCATTGCCGTGCAATCCGCGATGGGCATATGGCTGGCCTTTCAGGAACGCTACCCGGCCAGGCGCCGGAGCCGGCGCAAGTGCATTGTCTAGCAGCGGCCCGATCACTCGGGTTTCAGGGCGATTATGGCGTCGACCTCGACCGCTACGCCGAGCGGCAATGACGACACGCCAACTGCGCTGCGGGAATGCTGACCTGCGGCACCGAAAATCACTTCCATCATGTCGGAACAGCCATTGGCGACCTTGGGATGGTCGGTATAATCCGCCGTACTGTTGACGAAAACGCCGAGTTTGACGATCCGGTCGACCCGGTCGAGCGATCCGGCCGCTTTCTTGATCTGCGCCGCGATCATCAAGGCACAGGCCTTGGCGGCCTGTTGCCCCTCTTCCAGAGACATATTTTCGCCAAGCCGTCCGGTGATCAGCTGGCCGTCGGCCATCGAGACCTGTCCGCTGATATAGAGCAGGCCATTGACTTCCACAGCGGGAACATAAGAGGCCACGGGGGCAGCGGGTGTAGGCAGCTCTATGCCTTTGGCTGTCAGGGCGCTTTCAATATTATCGGTCATAAGGCAAATCTCTCACGCATGGTTGGCGGGGTCAAGCTCTTGCGACGGCAGATCCATCGCCGGAGCCGGTAGGGCATTATCAAATTTTTCGGATATCCAGGACAGGGCTTCGCTCCATATATCGATACGGGCGCTGGCAGCAGGGTTGGTCGTGATATGTTTTGCCAAGATCGGCTCACCGACCAATTGCAGCCGCCAAACGTCGGGTGCATGTTTCGCGACGCTGCCATGCTGATGACCCAGATCATCGACAAAGACGGCGACGCTGGGCTCAAATTCGGCGATTATGCTGTTCAGCAACTCTCCTTTGCCGCCCTGATTGGTGTAGACAGGAAAATCGATGCCGACGGCCTTGAGCTGTTCCGCCCGCGCTTCGCGGCGATCGTCAAGCAGATTGGTCAATATGACAACATCGGCGACTTCGCCGAGCTTGTTGATCGATTCTACCGCGCCTTCGATGGCGCCCTGGCGGTACATTTCGGTGTCGAAAAATTCCTTCAGCATCGGCCAGATCTGCTCCGGCAAAACCTGTGTGCCATCATGTTTGTGGCGCAGCGCCTCGGCAAAATTGCTCCCGTTCTCGAGATCGAAGTGGATATGCTTGTCGCTATCCAGCCATTGCTGGAACGGCACTACCATATGGAGCAAGACTTCGTCGCAATCGCTGATCAGAAGCGGCCTGTTACTCATAAAAATCTCCGGGGGCATTAAGATGATTTGCGGCGGCAGCCAGTTTTTCGGGTGCGACGCCGATGGCCTCTGCGCAGGCGATTAGATCGGGTTCGTGATTGGCAAGAAAACCGAGCAGGGATGCCAGCATCGTTGGATCTTCCAAGCCAGACCGCAGTTCGCGGGGGTCCAGTCCGGTCAAAGCGAGCAGCCGTTCCGCGCGGTCTTGATCCTGCAGCACCCAGCCGAGCGCCTGCAAGGCGATGATGTCGGCATCGGGTCCGAGATTGGGATTTGTTTCCATTGCCGCTTTCGCCTAATGGGTCGGCAGCAAGTTTGAAAGGGCAAAACCGGTCGTGGCAAAAAGAGTATTGGTGGTCGAGGACAATGAATTGAACCTCAAGCTATTTTGCGACCTGCTGCGGGCCCATGGTTTTGTGGTCGAGCCGGTCAGCGATGGCCGGGAAGTGCTCGAAAAAGCGCGGAGCTTTGTCCCGAATCTGATCGTGATGGATATCCAGTTGCCGCACGTCAGCGGTCTGGAGCTGATCGAGCAGATCAAGAAAGACGGCCAGCTCAAGATCATACCGATCATGGCCGTGACCGCTTATGCCGGCAAGGGTGATGAAGACCGGATATTGAGTGCCGGAGCAGAGGCTTATGTCTCAAAGCCGATATCGGTCGCGAAATTCATCGAATCGGTGCAGCAAGTTCTGCACCGCTAAAGTCTGGCCAAAGCCTGCTTATTTGATTTTGGCTTCTTTGAATTCGACATGCTTGCGCACAACCGGATCATATTTGCGCTGTACCATTTTTTCGGTAAGATTCCGCGGATTTTTGCGGGTTACGTAGAAAAAGCCGGTATCCGCCGTGCTGACGAGTTTGATCTTTACATTGGCTGGTTTCGCCATGGTGCATTCCTTAAGGCAGAAGCTGAAATAAAAACAGCGACGCTATCCGGCGCCGCATTCGTTCCCCGCGCTAATGGTGAAAAGGCCGATGAATGTCAAGAAAAAGCCTCCACCACTATTCCGGCGATAAACTTCATTCCGTTTACCGCTTCTTAACCATGTTTTTGCAATGATATCATCGAAACAGGGGCAGTTGCGATGGACCATGATCAAAATCTATTTGTGCAGGCAGAAATGCGGACTTTGCTCGACGATTTGCCAGTTGAATTGGTTGCCCGGCACCCGGTGCAATTTCTGATGCATCTCGACCATGTCCGGCAAAAGGCTACCCAGCATCACCTGTTTGCGCTCCACGATCTCAGTTGTGCCTTCGAAACCGCCCTGCAGCCCGCCATACAAAATGGTGGGGCCACTACGGTTGCGCGCTTCTATCTTGAAGCGATGCGCGCGACTCTGGATTGCGAAGAGATTAGCCCGGCCATGACCGAAGCGCTGATGGCCAATGTCGCGCTTCGTCTCGGCGGCCAGCCCTAACCGCATAATATAGTGGATGCGTTTCTAACTTCTCTTTTTACAATGGCACTCGCCGAATTTGGCGACCGTCCGCAGATCCTTTGTGCGGCTCTGGCGATGAGATACGGGCGCATCTCTCCGGTCATTTGGGGATTGGGCTTGGCAACCCTGTGCAATTGCGCGATTTCTGCGGTAGCGGGATCCGCCGTCAACCAGTGGATAAGCGAAGAGCCGTTACAGCTCTTCTATGCCCTGTCGCTGATATTTGCCGGGGTCGGCATGATTGCATGGCGGCGCCCGACCGACTTGCTGGAAGGTTGGAGTATCGGGCCCTTCTGGACATCTTTCCTCGGGCTGTTCATTCTGCAATTCGGCGACAAGGGCCAGTTCATTCTGGCGGCGACAGCCGCGCGGACCGATATGGGAATATTTGCTGCTGCCGGTGGCTGGATAGGCGTAATGATCGCCTGTGTGCCCGCCATTTTATTGCGACAACGGCTGGCAGATGCAGTTCCGATGCAGGCTGTCCGGCTTTTCGGTGCCGCCGGTTTTCTCCTGATCGGCAGCGTCTTGGCGCTCAGCGCATGGGGCATTTTCTAGTTCGATCACGGGAATCCTTAACAGCGCCAATCTGATCGATATTGTCAATCTGTGACAACCAGTTTTTCCGTTGGGAATATCGTCTTCGCGCCTTTATTTTTCCTGAGATGGAAAATGAAAAGGAGCAGATTATGACCACCGGTGACAATGCAAAAAAGGCCGTAGCGGAGGCGCTAAACGGAGTTCTAGCCGATAGTTTCGCACTCTATCTCAAGACCAAGAATTTCCACTGGCATGTATCGGGGCCCCATTTCCGTGATTATCACCTGATGTTCGACGATCATGCGACGCAGATTCTTGCCACCACCGACCTGATCGCCGAGCGGGTCCGCAAGAACGGTCATCGCACGCTCACGTCGATCGGCGATATCGCCAGACGGCAGAGCGTATCCGACAATGATGATGCGAAGGTTGCAGCGGCGGACATGCTGGAGGAACTGCGTGCGGACAATCTCAAGCTCGTGGCAAAACTGCGGGAGACGAAAGAACTTGCCGCAGAGGCTGGCGACAATGCGACCGATGGCCTGCTGGATGACTGGACAGACCAGGCGGAAGAACGCGCCTGGTTCTTGCTGGAAATTGCACAGAAAGATTGAATGATCTCCGCTGGAATGGGCAGAATTGGGCAGCCCACTCGAATTGCCGCCGTCTGGATAACATGTAAACAGACGACGGATATTTTTGGCGGAAATTGGCCAAAGCGTGTTGCTCAATAACCATGGATGTCACCAAACATTGACTTTGTAGTTTAAGGAAACCTCGGAAAACTCCCATTTACCCGGCTATCATAAATCCAGTTAACTATTAACACTTTGATTTGGATAGGAAAATAAAGCAAGGCCTCGGCCGGGGTCTATTCTAACAGAATATTACAGGGGGCTTTCTTTCATGATCAAGCATTTCCGACATTCCACGCGGTCGGTACTTCTGGGTACCGCAGCTGCCGGAGCAATCGCAACACTCGCTCTGGTAACTCCCGCTCAGGCGATTGTTCCAAATGACAATTATACACCGGAGCAGATTGTTGACAACGACGGCGGTGTGAACGGCGTCGGCATGTTTTTCCGCAATGATGGGTTTGTCTGCAGTGGTACCTTGATCAACCCGCGGACCGTGTTGTTCGCTGCGCACTGCGTGAATGATCGTCCTGAAAGTGATTTTGAAACCAACGGGGCTATTCAATCGGCGTTTTCGTTCGATGTGAATGCTCTTCCCGGTTTCCAAAATTGGCTCGGGAACAGTTTCGCATCCAATCCCGATCTGTTTGTCTATAATATCAGCCAGATTGCCTATAATCCCGATTCTGTAGCACGGGTCGAAGGCTTTGGTTTTCTCGAAGGTGATATTGCCTTGGCCACTCTGTCCGATCCGGCAGCCAATATCCCGACATGGGCCCTGTTATTCTCTCCGCTCCCCGACCCTGGCGCAATCGATGATACGGACGGCACCGGTTACCATGTTAACATCACAGGCTACGGTCGCACCGGTAGTGGTACGACAGGTGCCGATATCGGTATCGACTGGCGACGGAAAGCCGCCGAGAATATGCTCGGCGCGCTGACCACGTTCGATGACCGGAACACGTTTCTTTTCGGTGATCCCTTTGGTGATCTGCCGCAGGTTCTTTATCGTATCGACTTCGACGATCCGAACCAAGCCGATCCATTTGACTTCAATCTCTACAAAGATGAAGCCCGTGTCGGCGAAGGTACGACGGCAGGGGGCGATTCCGGCGGTCCGTTGATCCTCGATGCAGCGAATAACAGCCTCTCGACCGAAGATCTCCAGATTGGTGTCCTGTCCGGCGGCTCACGCTTCTTTGGCCCCCAGGTTTTCAGTTCCTATGGCACCGAAAGCTTTTACCAGCCGCTGTTCCTGTTCGCAGACTATATCGCAGCGACAAATCCTTATCGCTATGTAAGTGCGAAGGCCGGTGACGGCGCATGGGAAGATGCAACCCACTGGCAGACCGATCTAGATCCAGCCTATCGTATCATTGATGCAAGCGGTAACGTGGTAAACGGGTTCCCCGATGCGCAGACTGATGGAATCACGCAGTCAACACCGCAGTTTGGCGAAGTCTGTTACGATGAAGCCGGTGATAACGCAGGTGATGGATGTTTTGATTTTGCGACTGGAACGGATACACCTCCATCGCGCCCAGCACCCACGTCGGCACAAGTTCCTAACGCGGAGGCTGCTTCTAGCCTGACTTCGGGCAGTGAAACGCAGGCAGATGCGGTTGCAGCTCCTGCCGCACAAACAGCTGGACGGCCACAACTGCTGGCCGATGCCGCGATCCGCGGTGATGGTATGATCGTCGAAAATATCGCGATTAGTGGCAGTGCGACTCTGGTCGAGAATATCGCAATCTCTGGCGGTGCCATCCCGGCCGGCGACCTTGTCGCTGAAACCAATGGCGGACCGGAAGGCGCTGAAGAAGCACCTCAGGCCGCAGGCGACCCATTCCCGGCTCCGACGCTGGATAATGGTCTTGTCGGCGCAACAGATTTCGTTCCCGATAACATAGATGCCGATGTCGCAGGCGGCGTCAAGGCTCGCTATTTCGAAGTCACGTTGGATCAGGCAGGCGCGACAAGTCTGAACAGCGATGTGACCATTGATCGATTGAATGTTGGCGGTGCGGCTGGATTGATGATCAATTCCGGATCAAGCCTGTCGGCTCAAATTGACGTCAACCAGACCGCAGGCCGGATTGCTGTTGACGGTACACTGAACAGTGTCGGCGACTATTCCCTCTTTGCCGGATTGCTGTCGGGTTCCGGAACGCTGAACGTGCCATTCCTGACTAGCATTGCCGGCGGTATCGCTCCGGGCACGGTTGGAACAATTGGAACATTGACGGTGAATGGCAATGTCATCCTGTCTTCGGGTTCCACATTGATGGTCGATATAGGCGCCTCGGGAGACTCCGATCTTCTAGCTGTTAATGGTGTCGCCGATATTGGTGGTAACGTTGTGTTCTCGCCCGTTGGCGGTTTTGAAACGACCGAACGCACCTATCGTATTCTCACCGCGACCGGCGGCGTGACCAATGAGTTTGATAGCGCAACCCAAATTTCTGCGATTTTGTCTTCTCAACTTGTGTATAGCGCAAATGCTGTCGACATGACGATTAGCGTTCAAAGCTATCAAACGGCTGTTGACGGAAACGATCCGCTCCAAGTCAGCTATGCAGCGTTGATGGATCGGAATCGCGGAAATGCTGCTGTTTCCGGACTGTTCGACTTCCTGGACTACTCAGATGTCGAAACCGTCCAGGCTACATTCGACAGTTGGGCCCCGACAACAGAGGCTGCTGTCCAGAACATGGCCCGAGGTTCTTTGACCAACATCGGCCGGTTCTATGACAGTCGGATGAGCTTTGCCGACCGTTCCACAAATGGCGGGACGATCGCGGTGAGCGGCAAGCCCCTGCAATTGGCTTCGGCCTCTTTAAGCGGCGCCAATATTCCTGGTTCTCCGGCAATCATGAGTGATGCAACTATAAGCGCTGTGGACAGCATGGTGACTTCCGGTAGCGTCAATGAGGATATGGCAGTCTATCTGTCCGGAGGCTTTGTCGAGGGCAATACGCAGGCTATGCCGGGTACTGGCTCTTCCGACGATGAATTTGACGGCTTCTTCATCGCTGGCGGCGTGGAATATTATCTCGGCGAAAACAGCATGATCGGCGTGTCGGCATATTATTCTGATGTTGATGCCGGCGTGACCTTGGGGCAGCAGGCAGAGAGCCGCACGATCATGGGTTCAATCTACGGCCAGTCGCGCTTCGGTGGTGACTATGTCTTGGATGCCCAGTTGAGTATCGGTACCTTCAACGCTCAGACTCTGCGCAACGTCGCTGTCGGGGCGCAGACTTTCGCTTTGACCACCGATGATGACAGTCTGATCTATGCGTCGAAAATTGGCCTTTCGAAAGAACTCGATATTCTCGATACGATTATAGCTCCGGGAATTGGTGCTCGATCCGCCCACATCAATTTCGATACTATTTCCGAAGCTGGTGGCGGACCGGCTCTGACGATTGTCCGGCCCGATTATAACAGTATTCAGGGACTGGCTGGCGTCGAGTTCAAGAGCAAGCCAGGCAAGAAATTGCAGGCGCGTGTTTCGATGAACTTTGTTCATGAATTCCTGAACGACAACCCGAGCACGTTCGGCGCAAATTTCGTTGGCGGTACCGGCGCTCTGGCAGGCTTCGCTCTGGCACCGGTTGACCGGAACTGGGGCGAACTGGGCGTCGGCCTTCGCTACAACGCCGGCAGCACGTCGTTCGACCTGATGGTCGATACCTCGGTCGGTCGCAGCGATGTCGAAAGTCAGGTCTATTCAGCGGCGGTTACCTTCCGCTTCTGATAGTCGGAAAATTTGGAAAAGCCCGTCGGACAAGTCCGGCGGGCTTTTCTATGTCCGTTATACAATACTGTCTCGAGAGGCATCCAAGCTATCAGATACGCAAAAAAAAGGCGGGCCAAAAAGCCCGCCTAATTCGTGATATAGTGTATAGCGTCCGGTTAGCTACTTTGCGACCAGATTCACTGCTGCGGTCTTGCCGCGCTGATCCACTTCTAGTTCAAATTCCAGCTTATCGCCTTCTTCCAGCCCGCGCATACCAGCGCGTTCTACAGCTGAAATATGCACGAATGCATCAGGCTGTCCGTCATCACGCTGGATGAATCCGAAGCCTTTGCTGCCGTTGAAAAACTTGACGGTGCCAGTGGCTTTCTCGCCGGTAAGTTCTCTGCGAGGGGCTCCGCCGCCACCGCGATCTTCACGAGGAGGGGCGCTATCGGTAACTTCTATAAGATCGCCTTCGATCTGAATGTCCGAAGCCGAAACCTTGCCGCCACGATCAACCAGCGAAAAGCGCAATGTCTGACCTTCGGCAAGGCCTTTCAGGCCCGCGCGTTCAACTTGGCTGATATGAACAAAAACATCTTCGCCGCCACCATCTTGCACGATGAAGCCAAAACCTTTTTGCGCATTGAAAAATTTTACGGTGCCGGTGCTTTCGCCGACTACCTGGTCCGGCATGCCGCCGCCCCGTCTGCCACCGCCGGAATCACTGTCTGGCCGCGTATATCTTTCTACGGGCGGACCGTTATCACCTTGATATCCATCGAAGTTTTCGTCGCCGAAGCCGTCGCGTTTGTCCCGGCCTCTACCTCGCCGGTTTCTGTCAAAACCCATTCTTAAATCGCCACTTTCAATTCGCCCTATCCAATAATCCCAATGTCACAGCGGACGATTTCCGGAACATTGCTTCGCGCGAATCTAATTGCCGCGCGGCACAACTATATAGAAAAATAGAGGAATAAGCGAATGAAATCGGCGTTTGCGTCGCAGCTAGACCGATTCTGATATTCTGATGGGCCCGATCAGAAAAGCCATGTTTTCGGATCGGCGATCGATTCCTGTTTCTGTGCTTTCAACAATGCAACCACAGAACGGACCAATATCAATATGAAAAGTGCCAGAGGAATAGGAATCCCGATCAAAACGAAAGAGAGAATACCGCCAATTATACCGACGACCTGTTCTTCCAAGCCAACGCAAGTATAAAGCCGAAAATTTTGGTTATCCCGATAACCAACCCTGCAATATAGAGAAGTGAGACTATGGTCGCCTTGTTGAAATTGAAGCCGGGAGCGGCTGGTTATGGCATTTTCGCCGTTATATCGGTAAACTCCTGCTGCAGCGTTCAAGCTTCAGGTGTGATTTCATGTTTAAACTAAACTTGCTGTTTGAACCCGCCTGCGGCACATAGCATATCCAAAGAAACGGGACTGTCAATTTCCCCAGCCGCTGCTCTGGCCATGGCCGAAACCAAATATCAAAATGGTTGTCGCGCCAGCGCCACGGTTGAGAAAATGAGTATGTTCCAGCAATAGAAACAGACAGGCAAATTATCATGGCAGTTTTTTTTCATGAAGAAGATCTTCCCGCTGACGTTCTGAGCGACGGCCCGGTTGCGGTGGATACAGAAACCATGGGACTGCAGACTCCCCGTGACCGTCTGTGCCTGCTTCAGATATCAGATGGCGGGGGTGACGAGCATCTCGTGCGTTTCGGTCCCGATAGTGATTATGCAGCGCCCAATCTCCGTGCCATCTTGGCTGATCCCGAGCGGTTGAAGCTTTATCATTTTGCCCGTTTTGATCTTGCGGCTATCGAGCATTATATGGGCGTGATGGCGGCTCCCGTATTCTGCACCAAAATCGCTTCCCGTCTCATCCGTACCTACACGGATCGCCACGGATTGAAGGAACTCGTCCGGGAATTGCTTGGCCAGGACATTTCGAAGCAGCAACAATCCAGTGATTGGGGAAATCCCGAACTGAGTGATGCCCAGCGGGAATATGCCGCATCCGACGTTCGCTTTCTGCACAGATTGATGGATGAACTGGTAATCCGGCTCGAACGGGAAGGCAGAACGGCGCTCGCGCAGGCTTGCTTTGAATTTTTGCCTGACCGCGCACGACTGGATCTGGCGGGCTGGGCGGAAACGGATATTTTTGCCCATGCCTGAACGCCTGGGTCTTTCGCTCAATTGTCGTAATTTCTGATTTTTGGAATTGTAGTTCACCTATGTCAACTTCCGCCAATCCAGTCCGGACGAAACGTCAGGAATTTGCTGCCCCGAATGGCACGCATGACCGGAACGTAAAATGGTTGCGTTTCATATTGCCTGCCGGAGTTGGCGTATTGGGGTCGATGCTGGCGCTGGCTCCCTTCACCATGTCTGGTGAACTGAGTTTTGTTCTCGACAAGAATAGCGTCGACGTAGCCAAGGAACGGATGAGAGTCACTGAAGCGCTCTATCGGGGTGAGGATAGCGAAGGCCGCCCATTCTCGCTGAAAGCGGGCTCCGCCGTGCAGAAAAGTTCGAGCGAAGCTGTCGTTGAGTTGCAGGATCTCTCCGCGCGTATTTTGCTACAGGACGGGCCGGCCCAGATACGTGCAAACGACGGTAGCTATGATATGGATCAGGAAAATGTTCGGGTGCCAGGGCCGGTGCAGGTTGAATCAGCCAGCGGTTACCGGCTTTCGACCAACAATGTGACGGTTGATCTCAAGCAACGGACATTAAAAAGTGGCGGGGTGGTTGAAGGCCGGACCAATATCGGCACATTCCGCGCCGATCGGCTCGAAGCAGACCTGGCTGAGCGCACCGTAAGCCTGGACGGCAATGCGAGTTTGCGGATCGAACAAAATGGATTAAGAAGACCATAAGATGAAATTGAAACTTTTTCTTTCCCTTTCCGCTGGTACGGCTTTCTTGGCTTCCGGGCTATTGCTGCTCGCAGGTCCTGCTCCGGCACAGGTTTTCGGGAGTCACAACAGCAACGCGCCGGTGAATTTCGATGCCGGTCGTATCGAGGTTCAGGATCGTGCCGACCGTGTCGTGCTTTCAGGCGCTGTCCGGGTCGAGCAAGCAGGCCTTGTGCTCAACGCGGCACGGATGACCGTTGCCTACCGGAACGCCGGCGGGATCGAGATTGACCGGATCGATGCATCCGGCGGCGTCACCGTCCGCAAAGCCGGCGACACCGCGTCGGGAAATGTTGCCATATATGATCTCAACAGACGATTGATCACGCTATTGGGTAATGTCACGCTTACCCAAGGTACAAATCGTCTGTCCGGCGGGCGTGTCATAATCGACCTCGCATCCGGAAAATCGACGATAGACGGACGTTCTACCGGGGGGGCTTCCGTTGGTACGCAAGGCTCCGGCGGGCGAGTATCAGGCACGTTCACCGTTCCTCAGCGTAAAGACTGAAATCACCGGCAATGTTGGTAAAGTGTCAGTCCCGATCGGGAATCAGAAGACTCATGGATATTCCGAGCCCGGCCTAGCTTGATTCCGTTCATGAAAAGACCATTTTCAATCAACCATGCACAAAGCTTGCCAATTTGGACCAGATTGGGGCATGCTGTTAACCAGCGAACAAGACAGCCCATGCAAATGAGGACGACAGATGAACGACACCGCCGCCAGTGACATTCCGGTAATGGCCGACCCGGGGGCCGCTATGGCAAGTGATGCCATGGAGCACGGCCTCGCTGTGGTTTCGATCGCCAAGAGTTACGACAAGCGCTCGGTCCTGTCCGATGTATCGCTGTCTGTCGGACGCGGTGAAGTAGTGGGGCTTCTTGGCCCCAATGGCGCAGGCAAAACGACCTGCTTCTATTCGGTGATGGGTCTGGTTCGACCGGACGCCGGGCGGATCATGCTCGATGGCGAGGATATCACGTCCCTCCCCATGTACCGCCGCGCTATTCTCGGTATCGGCTACCTTCCTCAGGAAACGTCTATCTTCAGAGGGATGACCGTTGAACAGAATATCATGGCGGTTCTGGAAATGGTGGAGCCTGATTCTCAGGTCAGGCATGAAACGCTTGACCGTCTGCTCGATGAATTCGGTTTGACCAAGCTGCGAAGCTCGCCAGCGATGGCACTGTCGGGTGGCGAGCGGCGGCGGTGTGAGATCGCCCGTGCGCTGGCTGCGAGTCCTTCGATCGTGCTACTGGATGAACCTTTTGCCGGTATCGATCCGCTTTCTATAGCGGATATCCGCGATCTGGTGTGCCAGTTGCGCGAGCGCGGCATCGGTGTGCTGATCACTGACCATAATGTTCGCGAAACGCTCGATATCGTTGATCGGGCCTGCATCATTTATGACGGGCAGGTGTTGTTCGCCGGAAGTCCGGAAGATCTGGTTGCGGATGCCAATGTACGACGGCTCTATTTGGGCGAGGGCTTCGCACTCTAGCTATGGCACTCGCGCCTCGTCTCGATTTGCGGCAGAGTCAGTCGCTGGTAATGACGCCGCAATTACAGCAGGCGATCAAGTTGCTGACCTTATCCAATCTCGAGCTGGAAACCTTTATTTCCGACGAGATCGAAAAAAATCCGTTGTTAGACACTGGCGAGATTTCGACGGAGAGTGGTGAAGCAAACGATAGAGATGTTGAACCGAGCGAGGCTGCAGCGCAGGGCAGCGACGAAATATTGTCGTCCGGTCCGGCGGAATCGGAATCCACTCTCGACATGCAGGGTGACACGGACAGTTTCTCCAATAATAGCTTGTCGGAAAGCGATGGCGCGCTTGACGGTCAGCTGGGATTGAATGGATCAAGTTCCAGTTCCGGTTCGACCGCAAGCGGTGAGGCACCGGATTTCGAGAATATGCTGGTTGCCGAGACAACCCTGACCGACCATTTGATGGATCAGGCGGGCGCCGTTCTTTCAGGCATGGATCTGTTCGTCGCCCAGCATATCATCGACCAGATCGACGAGTGCGGTTATTTGCAGGCTGACCTGCTCGAACTGACCCAGCGCCTGAATGTCGGGCTCGTTGACATAGAGCGTATATTAGCCGTCGTTCAGACGCTTGATCCTGTCGGTGTCGGCGCGAGGGATCTGGCAGAATGTCTGGCGCTGCAAGCCAGGGATGCGGATCGCTATGATCCTGCCATGGAGCGCCTGATCGACAATCTGGACCTGCTTGCCAAAGGTGCATTGCCGCAGCTCAAGCGGATATGCAGTGTTGATGACGAAGACCTGATGGATATGATCAGCGAACTGCGCAATTATGATCCGAAGCCTGGCTGCAAGATCGGCGGTGGCGCGGTGCAGTCGGTTGTCCCCGATGTCTTCATCGCCGAACGCGCGAACCGCTGGATCATCGAAATCAACAGCGCCACTTTGCCGAAGGTGCTCGTGAACCGCAGCTATTATTCCGAGCTGAAGGACGGTGCGCAGGACAAGCAATCGAAAGAATGGTTGAGCGAATGTCTTGCCGACGCCAACTGGCTGGTCAAGGCGCTTGATCAAAGGCAGCGCACGATCGTCAAGGTCGCGACGGAAATCGTCAAGCAGCAGGAGGAGTTTTTCCGCAAAGGTGTGGCGCATCTCCGGCCGTTGACGCTCAAGAATGTCGCCGAACAAATCGAGATGCACGAGTCGACTGTCAGCCGGGTGACGTCGAACAAATATCTCTCTTGCTCGCGCGGGACGTTCGAGCTGAAATATTTCTTCACCAGCGGCATCCAGTCTTCGACCGGCGGCGAGGCGGCATCGGCGGAAGCGGTGAAGAGTCATATCAAGTCCCTGATCGACAATGAGGACCCCAAGAAGATCCTGTCCGACGACAAGCTGGTCACCCTGCTGAAAGACAAGGGCTTCGATATTGCCCGGCGCACGGTGGCGAAATATCGTGAAGCGCTCGGCATGGGCAGTTCGGTCCAGCGCCGCCGGCAAAAGGCGCTCGAGGGCAAGGCCGCCTAGATCGGCTTGCGCAGCACCGCGAATTCCAGATCCGGCGATTTGGGCCGGCCAAAGCGCGGATCGCCGTGGGGAAAGGGTCGCAGTTCGCCGGTCCGCCCATAGCCGCGACGTTCATAATAGGCGATCAGATCGCTGCGCTGGCGGATGACGGTCATCTCGATCGCTTTCGCCTGCCAGTTGTTGCGGACAAATTGCTCCGACCGGGTCAGCAATTCCTTGCCAAGCCCTGCGGCCTGCAAATCAGGATCGACGGTCAGCAAGCCGAGATAGGCAAGCCCTTCCCCGACATGGGAAAGCTGCACGCATCCCGCGATGGCATCGCCGTTTTTCGCGAGCAGGATCACCTGCCTGTCCGCTTCGATGATTTCCCGTAGCGCCTTGGCATCGGTCCGCTGCCCGCCGAGCAGGTCGGCTTCGTGGGTCCAGCCGCGCTTGGCGCTTTCTCCGCGATAGGCGCTTTCAACCAGCGCATGGAGACGTTCGATATCACCGGTTCCGGCACGGTCGAAATTCATGCCAGCCGGACTCCGTCTGCTTCGAGCATGGCATTGCCGGTAGCCCGTCCGGTCACCACCACCCGTTTCTCGACCTCGTCAATCGGGGTGCGCAACAGCTCGAGCCGATAGCGCTCGCCATCATCGCATTTCAGAAAGAAGCCGGTCGCATCGCGCTGCAGCAGTCCGGCATATTCCCTGGTTTCTTGGTCGTCCTTTACCATCATGCAGCGGCGAGCAATGTCTCGCTAAGCTCCCACAGCCGCTCGGCATCTTCGTCGACGGTAATATGCGGTGCGCAATGCATGAAGGAGGGTGAGTCTTCACCAACCAGCTGCGCGACGTCGCAATCTTCGCAATAGACGCCCGGCATGTCATCGAGCAGCGGTGACGTGGCGGCCCAAAGGCTCGTGGTGCAGCCCTGGGTCGTTGTCTTGAAAATTTCCGCAATCATCGGCGGCACCGTGCCGTCCTTGTTCAGCCACCCCAATTCGATCTGCTCTTCCTGGGGCAGGTGGCGCTGCAGCGGGGTGAAAATGCCGCCCGGATGGACCGAGAAGGCGCGACCGCCAAAGGCTTGCATACGGCGGCTCAACGCGTTGGCGAACAAGGCATTGGCGCTCTTGGCCTGGGCATAAGCCACCCATTTATTATAGTCGCTCTTCTCGAACTGGATATCATCCCACAATATGCCGTTGCGCTTGTGGGCGACCGACGACAGCGCGACCACGCGAGGCGCGGCGGCTTTCTCGAGCGAGGGCATCAGCGCTTTGGTCAGCGCGAAATGGCCCATATGGTTGACGCCGAACTGGCTTTCCCAGCCGGGCCCGACACGCTCGATCGGGCAAGCCATGATTCCGGCATTGTTGATCAGCAGGTCCAGCGAGTCGACATCGCCGGCAACCGAGGCAGCAAAATCCCGCACCGAAGCGAGATCGGCGAGATCCATTTTTGCCGAAGAGACATTGCCGTCGACGGTCGCCAGATTCTCTTTTGCTTTTGCCGGATCGCGAACCGGCACGATCACCGTCGCGCCCGCACCGGCTAAAGCACGGGTGGTCTCCAGGCCAATGCCGGAATAGCCCCCGGTGACGATGGCGGTCTTGCCGGACAGATCAATGCCGGCGAGTATTTCGTGCGGTTCGCTCTTCGCTGGAAATCCGGAGCCGAGCGGTTTCTGGTCTGCTGCTGCCATGTAGGTCCGTCCTTCTTGTTATGCCGTTCGTCCTGAGCTTGTCGAAGGACATATTTCGTCCGAGAGATGTGGTTCGACAAGCTCACCACGAACGGATCAAACAGCTGTTCTCCAACCAGATTACGCCTTCAGTCCCACAATCTCCGATACCGGCATATATTCATAGCCCAAATCTTCGGCGACCGCCTTGTAGGTTACCTGACCATTCCAGACATTCAGGCCTTGGGCCAGATGTGCGTCATCGCGCAGCGCCGCTTCCCAGCCCTTGGCGGCAATCGCTAGCGTGTGCGGCAGGGTCACATTGTTGAGCGCATAGGTCGAGGTCCGCGATACCGCGCCGGGCATATTGGCGACGCAATAATGGACGATATCGTCGACCACATAGGTCGGGTTTTCGTGGGTCGTCGCCTTGGAGGTTTCAAAACAGCCGCCCTGGTCGATTGCTACGTCGCATAATACCGAACCGGGGCGCATGGTTTTGAGCATTTCGCGTGTGACCAATTTGGGGGCTTCTGCGCCAGGGATCAGCACTGCGCCGATCACGAGATCCGCGTCGGCAACGCATTCGGCCAGATTGGCCTTGTTCGAGAAACGCGTCTTGGCGCGCGATTCAAAATGGGTGCCAACCGATTCGAGCACATCGGGATCGCGGTCGAGGATCGTCACGTCGGCGCCGAGACCAGCGGCCATTTGTGCAGCGTTGAAACCGACGACACCGCCGCCGATGATCGTCACCTTGCCGGGCGCAACGCCCGGGACACCACCGAGCAATATGCCGCGGCCGCCATGGGCTTTCTCCAGCGCGGTCGCACCGGCCTGGATGGACATGCGTCCGGCGACCTGACTCATCGGCTTGAGCAAAGGCAATCCGCCGGTGCCGGTTACGGTTTCATAGGCGATGCAGATCGCCTTGGATTTGACCAGATCGGCGGTCTGCTCGGGATCGGGCGCGAGGTGGAGATAGGTGAACAATATCTGGCCTTCTCGCAGCATCGCCCGTTCGACGGCCTGCGGTTCCTTGACCTTGACCACCATGTCGCATTTTTCGAAGACTTCGGCGGCTGTGCCGGCAATCGTCGCGCCTGCGTCGATATATTCCGCGTCTTCGGCACCAATACCCAGTCCTGCTCCGGTTTCCACCAGCACATCATGGCCGTGGGCAGTCAATTCCCGGACTGACTCAGGGGTCAGGCCGACCCGATATTCATGGTTCTTGATTTCTCTGGGGGTTCCGACGCGCATGGGGAGGCTCCTGTTTTTTTGAGTCTAGTGGCAATCAATAACAGCAAATACCGGCCTGCGCGAGACGCCTTGTAATTTTGTTGCCCTATCTTGAAACTTTCCTAATCGGCACTGGCACGGTGCAAATATTGCCATAGCCGCCATGGGCCTCGATATATTGCAGCAGCGCAGGGCTGTAGCTGGCAAGATATTCATAAGCGGGCTGCTCGGCGAGCGGCAATTCGCTGGCCAGCCGGATCGATTTGATCTCGATATGCTGAGATTTATTGGCGTAAAAACCGCCCGAGTCCGTGCCCAGCGGCAGATTCTGTAAATGCTCCAGCCCGTCGATCACCCGGCCGACCATGCCGAAAGTCGTGTCGAGACTGCGCGCCGCTTCGCCGGTGATCACCGACATTTCTGCGCCCGTTCCGGCGTCTGGCGGGTCATAATGGGCGGGCGACAATGATCCGCGACATGTGAGCGGATAATATTTCGTTTCGCCGTCGACACTCTTGCTGCCAATCGGCCAGCCGCCGCCAAAGCCGACCTTTTGCGCGCCGCCATTTTCGTAGATCATCTTCATCAGCGGCCGGATTTCGGTGCCCTGATATTCGTTGCTATAGTCGACTGCCGCTTGCAGCGCCGCCATGTCGGCATCACGCTTCACCCCGAGCGCGGCGTTATAATATTCGCTCTCCGGAACCGTCTCGAGGCCTTTGGGAAGCTTCTTGGCATCGGGGTTGCCGCCGAACTGGGTGACGAAATCCTTGGCAACGCGGTAGATTTTGGTGCCGTCCCACCAGCGGCTCTTTGCGAAGGTCCGGACGTTGCGGACGTGGCCGCCGGACAGATTGGCGGGGAGAAGCTGGATTACCGCATGGCGTTTTGTACCGTCTGCGGCATCGGGCAACGTGAGCACCATCAGGTCGGTGAGGGGGATGGGTAGCCAGTGTTCGACCGGCGCGGCGGCGAGGATTTCGGTGGGGCTTTTTTCTGCGACCTCCTCTTGCGCCAGTGCCGGAGAGGGGAATGAAAAACACGCTGCGGCCAAGACCCAAAAGGCGATGTGCGCTGATCCAAAATAGTTTTTCATGCGACTCCTTTCTTGATGAACTTTACACACTTTACACTGTTAAGAAAAAGAAAGCTTCCTGCCCTTTTGCAGGTTCCTGTGCTCCGTTCTGCGGCGAGGAATAATCTTCGGGTCACACAGAGTCACACACCCTATTATGAAGGAAAATTCCCGTGCGGAAATTGCTGAAAACCGTGGTGGGGAGGCGGTGGACAGGATTTGGAACATGAGGCCAGACTAATAGAAATTACGAGATGTAGGAAAGAGAAATTGTGCCCCTGCGCAGGGCAAATCGAGGCGGGTGTCTCGCTTTGCGGTCCATCTCGAGAAATGGCGTCTCGAGCATATGGTTCTGGATGGAATCCCGCCTTCGCGGGAGAACACAGCTACCATTATCCCCTTACCTCAGCTCACTCCCCGCTCACTCGGCGCACCGGCACCGGAATATTGCAGATATCCGCTCCGCCAGCTGGTTTGATGAAAAACGGATCACGGCGGTTGGCGCGGGCGTCGGCATATTTGGCGAAGACCTTGCTTTCGGTATTGAGATATTCAAACGCAGGTGCCGGGTCTTCATCCAATGCATCGCCCAGGCGGATCGAGGAAATCGGCACGCGCTTGCTTGCATCCTCGTAAAATCCCAACTGCCCCTTGCCGCGCGGCAGGCTCGAGAGATACTCGATCCCCTCGATGATCCGCCCGACCACGGCAATATTACGGTCGAGATGGCGCGGCGCATGGCCGATCACGGTGTAAAGTTCGGCACCGCTGCCGGTGTCGGGGGAATAGTTACGACCTACGCCAACTGCGCCGTAGCAGTGGATTGGCCAAAGACTGTTATTGCCTGAACCAAGTGGCCAGCCTAGCCCGAATAGAGCCGTTCCATAAGCATCATCCCTGTAACCCTCTTTCGCGTCGGACGCTGGATCAGAATTGTCTATGTTTGAGCTCTCGCCATCAATCGGCGTCAGTTTCGATAAGTACTCACTCTCCGGCACCGTCTCCAAACCATCCGGCAAAGCCTTCTGCTCGGTCTCGCCCGATTCCGGATTATCGTAACCGGCATCGCCCCATTGCACGACATAATTGTCCTGCACCCGGTTGATGCTGGTGCCATCCCAGAATTTTGCCTCAGCCAGCTTGCGGATATTGCGGATCCAGCCTTGCGAAAAGGGTTCCGGCATAAGCTGGATGACCACGCGGCGTGCGTTGCCTTCGGCACCGGGCGCGAGGTCCATGACCAGCAGGTCGCTCGGCGCCATCTTCACCCAGTCGCTGGCCGGGGCCGCATCTACGATGGCATTAGGGCTGGGGAACTCGGTTTTTTCGGTTTCCTGAGCCAGAGCTGGTGCGGATACGGCAAGCGCCGCCAGTGAGGCGATGGAGAGCAATTTGTTCATATAAAATTTCCCGTTTCCTGCCGTTAGTGGTGAGCCTGTCGAACCACGCTGTTCGTCGCGAGGCGTCCTCCGAGAAGCTCAGGACGAACGGTTTAAATTCCCAATATTCTGTTCCTCGGCATCCTAACCCGACACTATCGCTTGCGAAAGCCTGTTTCCCGCATTAGGGAAGCGGCGCTGTCTGATATTCGACCAGATTCACGGGTCAGACGGTATATGCGGAGACGTGGCAGAGTGGTCGATCGCGCACGCTTGGAAAGCGTGTATAGGGCAACCTATCGAGGGTTCGAATCCCTCCGTCTCCGCCAATTCACTTTCCCCGAAAGTCCCTTATAGTCCAGAAACCCGCAGAAATATTGCGTTTTTCTACTTTTCATTATCCATATTGTTCTCTATATGTTCATATGCATCCGACATAGAGTGTGGGTCTGAGTGTGGGTCTGAAAGGAGCGAGTGATGGCAAGATTGACGTCAATCGGGATCAAGAATCTTAAGGAACCTGGTCGATATTCTGACGGAGAGGGCCTGATCCTCAAATACGCAGGAAAAGGCAAAGGAAGCTGGATTGTGCGGGTCCAGGCCAATGGGAAGCGTCGGGATATCGGGCTGGGCAGTCTCGCTGATCTCGCTTTGACCGATGCGCGCGAGGCCGCGCGCGCTTTGCGCAAGGAGGTGAAAGCAGGTGTTGACGTTCTGGCCGAGCGTGAGAAAGCAGCGATGACGATCCCTACCTTTAGCGACGCGGCCAAACGCGTTCATGAAGAGCACAAAGCTGCATGGAAGAATGGTAAGCATCAGGCTCAGTGGATCAACACGCTTGAGACCTACGCTTTCCCGGCCTTGGGCGAAAAGCTCGTGTCGGAGATTGAAGGGCCAGCAATTCGTGATGTACTCTCTCCCATATGGCTGACCAAGCCCGAAACCGCAAAGCGGGTGCGGCAGCGAATCGGGTCCGTGCTGGATTGGGCATGCGCAAAAGGCTTTCGTGAGACTGAAGCTCCCATGCGTTCAGTTATCCGTGGCTTGCCACGTCAACCCAAGAAGAAAGGCCACTTCGCTGCAATGCCCTACCCCGAATTACCGGCATTCATCGCATGGCTGCGCGAGCGACAGTCGATTGGTCGTCTGGCGCTTGAATTCCTCATCCTGAACGCGTCTCGCTCCGGCGAAGTGCGCGGCGCACACTGGGCAGAGATCGATATGGAGAAGAAGCTCTGGACCATTCCCGCTGGACGCATGAAAGCCGGGACCGAGCATGTTGTCCCGCTGTCAAAAGCTGCATTGGAAGTGCTAAAGAGAGCGTTTATATTCCGTTCCCCACTGAGTAATCTGGTCTTTCCCGGTCAGAATCCGCAGCGCCTGCTGTCGGATATGACCTTGCTCAAGATATTGCGCGACAAGGGCGAGGTATACACAGTGCATGGTTTCCGTTCGTCGTTCCGCGATTGGGTTGCCGAAAGGACGAATTATCCCGGCGAAGTTGCAGAAGCCGCCCTTGCCCATACAATCGCCAACAAAGTCGAAGCAGCCTACCGCCGCACAAATTACCTCGACAAGCGTACGCCATTAATGGCTGATTGGTCAAAATTCCTGATCGGGAAAAAGTGAGCAGCCATTGTTAACCCCATTCAACCGACGATAGCCTTCCAGCGGGATATCACTTTTCTAACATATCCCGGCGTTTCGCGATTTTTGGGGATTCCCCTCGCACGTGCAACTGCTCCGGGACCGGCATTGTAAGCTGCAAGCGCAAGATGGATTGCCCCGAACTTCCCAAGCATTTCCTTTAAATATCGCGCACCCCCGTCAATGCTGGCATCGGGATCGTGCCGGTTCGCCACGCCGAGATAGCGGGCCGTCCCCGGCATTAGCTGCGCCAAACCAGCTGCCCCAGCCGGACTTATCGCCATTGGATCGAAGCGCGATTCCTGCCAGATCAATGCCTGCAGCAGCCCGGTTGGAATACCATGGCGTAATTCGGCTTTTCGAATTGCCGCTTCATATATTTTCTCTCGAAACGATGATCGAGTTGGAGAGTGAGTTATGGGCTGAGCAGCTTGCTCGAGATAAATATCTCCAGCATCCGGGCTGGCATCGTTTCTCGGCCAAATACCGTGTTGAAAGAGTTCAAAATGTGCAGTCGGAGGAAACAGCCTTTCCGCGCTTCCTGTTTCATTTCCCTGCATATTTTCACCGGCTGTCGCGCCGCCGAGTAGCGCCGCGACAGGCAACAAAATCCAATATAATTTCAGCATATTTGATCTCCATGTTGCTTCGAATCAAATAAGAACATAATGTGAATATTGATCTGTAGGAAAACGCTTTCTGCGGGTTCGAAGAGGGGAGAGAGCTTCAATTGGGGGATCAAGTTTGTTTAAAAGGATCCCGCCCCATGTCCCAAATTGTCCAAGGCCAGTCCCGGTCGTCTCTCGAAGAAACGGCTCGTGATCTTTGCAAAAAATTGAACGGCCACTGGTCAGGTACCAAGGGAATGGCCTGCTGCCCCGCGCATGATGATCATACGCCATCGCTCGGAGTGAGCATCGGTAGAAATGCAATACTCTTTCACTGTTTCGCAGGCTGCGCGCAGAGTGAAGTGCTAACTGCCTTGGCGCACCAAGGCGTGGATCAGCGCAATCTGTTCGATGGCGGCAGCGTACCGTTCGATGGACCCGCGCGCGTGGACGTCAGGCCGTCACGTGCGGCACTGCGTATATGGCGCGAAGCCCGGTATATCTCTGGCACAAGCGCCAAAGCCTATCTCGAAGCCCGAAGCATATTGGCCTCATCGCCAATGCTGCGTTTTAACGCCCAAACACCATTGGGCCCAAAAGGCATGGTCCGTTTTCTGCCGGCCATGATTGCAGCTGTCAGTCTCGACGAAGGTGTCATTGCCGTCCACCGGACATTTCTGGATGGCACGCTTCCCCGCATAGCAAACTTCGAAAAACCCAAGCGCGCGCTTGGCCGCCTCGGCGAAGGCGCAGTTCGTCTGTTTCCTCCAAAAGATGGCTGTCTTGGCTTGGCAGAAGGGGTGGAAAGCGCGCTCTCAGCGCGTGCGCTCACTGGCATTCCCTGCTGGGCAACGCTTGGTAACGAACGCTTTGGTCTTGTTGCCATCCCGGAAAGTGTGACCGAGCTCCATCTCTTTGTCGATGCCGACCAAGGCGGCGTCCTCGCCGCGAAACGCGGTCGGTCAGCCTATTTGCGAGCTAGCCGCCGAATTCTAGTCCGCACACCATCATTGCCCGGAACTGACTGGAATGACGAGCTGGTGAACTGGACGGCGCGGCGAAAGGTTTAAGAGGAAAGCAGGCTTTTTGAGGGGTGACCATGGGTCTGACAATAGCGTCAGGCCGGTCGCGCAAACCTCAGGAGGCCGCCCATGAATTTCCAGACATCCCTATTCGCCAATCCCGAATCCACTGCCGACACCTTTACGTCGGCATTCATTAAAGCCGCGCGGCAAATTGTATGTGCTCTTGGCTGTGGGCGACATCTCAAGCGGAATGATATCAATGAATTTTTTCAAACCACAACAGGCGGCAGTGATGCTGCGCATTCCTGGTCCATAGCCGACAGCAATCATGCGATCGAACTGGGCGCGCTGCTCTGGCTTCGAGAGCACAGCCGGATAGGGAGCAATTCTCCATTGGCAGAAGTTGAAGCCCGGCTTGAATGGCTAAATTCCGCACTGCCGCCCCGCCATGTGCGCAGCGAGGAGCAAAATGCGCTTCAGCAATTTTCCACGCCGCCGATACTCGGCTGGCTTATGGCAAAGGCAGCGCAGCTCTCGAAAGCTGACCTTGTCCTCGAACCATCAGCCGGCACGGGTATGCTGGCGTTATGGCCAGCTATCCATAGAATTCCCTTACTCCTCAACGAGATTGATCCCTCGCGTAGGCTTGTTCTACGCGAGCTTTTCCCGGGCGCCGCTATCTCTGCCCATGACGGCGAGCTGATCGATGACCTTCTTCCCGCAGCACCCCAGCCAACTGTCATACTCATCAACCCACCTTTTGCGCGGAGCGCCGAACGCGGCAAAGACGCCAAGACGGCGATGCGTCATCTGCGCGCTGCCTTTCGTTTGGCATCGCCGACAGCACGTATCGTTGCAATCATGCCCGAAAGCTTCAAGGCTAAAGACTTTGTTCGACGTAACGATCCGGCTGGGTTGCATCTTGATCTGGTCATCGAGGGAGCCTTTCGCCAAGTTGGTACAGGCGTGTCGGTGCGCCTGGTTGTGATCGACAAGGGCAGCAATAGGGAGTCCGCTGGCAGTCAGGTCACGACATCGCTAGGCGCACTATATGATTTGATCGCGTCCTTGCCCGCTCGGCAATCTGCTTCTGCGCTGAACCTTGTGCTACCCACGCCTCGTCGTCCATTTTTACCTCTGAGCGCTGAACAGCGAAACCGGCCGCTGGCACCCTTTGCGAACCGGGGCGCAGAAATTGCCGTTTGCGAGGCCCTCGACTATGTTGTTCTTGATAACCCGGCGGACCTGCCCGAGCAGGTGGGCATCTATCTGCCCTACCGGCCAAGCCGCGTATCGATAAAGGAAGCACCGCCGCACCCGACGCCGCTGGTGGAATCGGTTGCGATGGGTTCGGTCCCAGCGCCAATCGTCACCGCAAACCCCCTACTACCTGCTGGCTGGAAAGACAGCGGCCTCTTGTCGGAGGCGCAGTGCGAAACACTCATCTATGCCAGCGCCGCCTTTGAACGCGATTTGCCCGGTAGATTTGCACCGGATGATAAAGGCACCCAGTTAGCAATAGCCGAAGATGGTCACAGCTACCGCCAGGGCTTTTTCCTTGGCGATGGAACCGGCGCTGGCAAAGGCCGTCAGATAGCTGCGATTATCATGGAGCGCTGGCTTGCGGGCGAGCGCCGCCACATCTGGATATCCAAGAACGAAGCACTGATCGAGGACGCGCGTCGGGACTGGCAGGTGCTTGGCGGATTGCCGCTCGATATCCAGCCCTTGTCGGCGTGGAAACTTGGTCAAAAGGTTGGAAGCTCGCAAGGCATCCTGTTCGTGACCTATCCGACATTGCGCTCGGGCCGGATGGAAAGCACAAGACTTGATCAGATAATCCAGTGGGCCGGAGGTGATTTCGAGGGCGTTATCGCCTTTGATGAAGCCCATGCGATGGCCAATGCGCTTGGCAGCACCGGTAGCCGCGGACCGGTCAAGGGATCCGAACAGGGAATAGCAGGCCTTCGCTTGCAAAATCTCCTACCGCGCGCACGTGTCCTCTATGCTTCGGCAACTGGTGCTTCGGATATTGACAATCTTGGCTATGCGACGCGTCTTGGTCTCTGGGGCCCAGAAACCGCCTTTACGACCTATGACGACTTTCTGAGCAGTATCCGCGCGGGCGGTATTGCGGCGATGGAATTGGTCGCCCGTGATCTGAAGGCGCAAGGCCTCTATCTTGCCCGCGCGCTATCCTTTGCTGGCGTCGAATATGAAATCCTCGAGCATCAACTTACCGCTGCGCAGATTGCGGTGTACGATGCCTATTCAGCGGCCTGGTCAATCATCCATCAAAATCTGGAAGCCGCACTCGAGGCCACGCGCGTGGTTGACGAGGATAGCGGTGATACGCTCAACCGCAATGCCAAGGCAGCGGCCCTGTCCATCTTCGAAGGCACCAAACAGCGCTTCTTTGCACAGCTCTTGCTTTCGATGAAACTCCCGTGCCTAATTCCGGCTATCGAACAGGCGCTCGCAAATGACCAATCGGCCGTCATCCAGCTGGTATCGACATCGGAAGCAATGCTCGACCGGCGGATCGCCGAACTCAGCGATGAAGAGCGCGAAGCCCTCGGCATTGATCTATCGCCCCGCGAATATGTGATCGACTATTTGTCCAAAAGCTTTCCGGTTCGCTTGATGCAGCTGTTCACTGATGAAGAAGGCAATCTCCGCTCGGAGGCAATGAGCGATGCGCAGGGCAATCCCGTTCTTTGCAGCCGCGCGGTTGCCGCCCGTGATAGCCTCATCGAACAACTCTGTGCGCTTCCGCCCATTGCCATTGCGCTCGACGCAGTGATCGACCATTTTGGAAAACAGGCCGTTGCCGAAGTCACCGGACGCACCCGCCGGCTGATAACTGACCTTAAAGGCCAGCAGCAACTCGAACGCCGGTCGCCGCGCTCCAACCTCACCGAGGCGCAGGCCTTCATGGACGGGGCCAAGAGGATCCTGATATTTTCAGACGCTGGCGGCACCGGTCGGTCCTATCACGCTGACTTAAGCGCCCAAAACCAGCAACGCCGGGTCCATTTCCTGCTCGAACCGGGCTGGCGGGCGGACAACGCCATCCAGGGCCTTGGCCGCACCAACCGGACCAACCAGGCCTCCGCGCCTTTGTTCCGTCCTGTAACCACCGATGTCAAAGGCGAACGCCGCTTCATATCGACAATCGCGAGACGTCTGGATACGCTCGGTGCGCTCACCCGGGGCCAAAGACAAACCGGCGGTCAAAATCTTTTTGATCCGGCCGATAATCTCGAAAGCGATTATGCTCGCGATGCGCTGGGTCGCTGGTTTCATCTGCTCTATGACGGAAAGCTAGAAGCGGTCTCTTTTGCCCGCTTCTGCGAGCTGACGGGCCTGAGGCTTGAAGACACAGATGGCGGTCTCACTGACAATCTGCCTTCGATCCAGCGCTGGCTGAACCGTATCCTTGCGCTGCCGATCGCCATCCAGAACGCCATCTTCGATGAATATCTGGGGCTCATCGAGGCGCGCATCGAAGCCGCCCGCGAAGCCGGAACGCTCGATCTTGGCATCGAAACGATCGCGGTCGATAATTTTGCGATTGTTTCGGATCAGCTGCTGCGCGCCGATCCGGTATCGGGCGCGACCACGCATCTGCTCAGTCTCGATGCCGAGCGGCAACTCAAGCCGCTGCGATTTGAGCGTTTGGCGGGGTTGCATGACCTGTCCTCGCCCCATGTTCAGCCTATGCGCAATGCGCGCTCGGGCGGCGCTGCGCTTGCTATCCCGGCTCGCCGTATCATCAACGATGACGGATCGGTGACTGAGCGCAGGCGTCTCCTGCGCCCGCTCAAATCTGCCAACTGGACAATCGAAGCGCTGAGCGAAAGCCTCTGGGAACCTGTCGACCGTGAGTCATTCGAGCGCATCTGGCGCGCCGAAGAACAAGAGGCCGCCCGTCGCCGCGAGCACATGAGAATATATCTGACCACCGGGCTGCTCCTGCCGGTCTGGAACAAGCTTGGCGACGAGCATATCCATGTCGCTCGTATTGTTGCCAAGGATGGACGCGCGCTGATTGGCAGGCAGGTTGATGCCGCCGATCTTGCAGCGATTTCAGAAAGCTTCGGTCTTGCGCATTCAGGCAGCGTTCCGGCCAGTGATATCGCAAATCTGGTCATGACAAATGGCAAGCCCATAGCGCTCGCCAGCCATGACGCGCTCGTTGTGAAGCGATCGCTGGTCAATGGATCGCAGCGCATTGAGCTTACTGGTTTCAGTCCCCAGCGCCTCGACTGGTATAAGGCAAAGGGCTGTTTCACCGAAATCATCCGCTACCGCACACGGCTATTCGTGCCGACGAATGAGGCTGCTTGCATTTTGACCAATCTCGCGGTCTGACTGGTCATAGCGCTTTCACCAAATTGAGCCGAACCGGCGTAAAACCGGCCCCAAAAGCCTTGAGAGAAGAGCGATGCTCGGGGGTTTATGAACCTGCCTTTCGGGCTGGTTCGTCCATCTCAATCAGGAGTAAATATCATGATCCAGTCTATTGCATTGAACAAACTCGTTCCCAGTCCCCGCAATGTGCGCAAATCTTCCGATCCAGCAGCTGACGCGCAGTTGAAAGCCGATATTGCAGCGCGCGGTCTGCTGCAGAATCTTCTTGTCCGCTCAGCACGGCGCGGAAAATTCGAGGTCGAAGCCGGTGGCCGCCGTCTGGCAGCCCTCACGTCTTTGGCCGAAGAGGGCGTGTTGAAGAAAAATATGCCGGTCACTTGCCTGGTGATCGAAGGCGACGAACACGAAATGCGCGAAGCCAGCCTTGCGGAGAATTTTCAGCGGTTGCAGATGAACCCCGCCGACGAAGCGCAGGCTTTTGCAGCAATTATCGAAGCGGGCGCATGTGCAGCGGATGTTGCGCGCCGTTTCGGCGTCACCGTGCGATTTGTGGAGGGCAGACTGCGGCTCGCTGCGCTTGCGCCTTGCGTCTTTGAAAGTCTGGCTGCCGGAGAAATCACGCTGGATATCGCCAAAGCCTATGGAGCAACTTCGGATATCGATCGGCAAGCTCAGGTATTTGCCGAGGTTCAGGACGCCTATTATCAAATCACCGCCGACAGTATTCGCCGCATGGTACTCGAACGCAGCGTCCGCGGTAGCGATCCCCGGGCTATTCTTGTCGGCCGCGACGCCTATATCGGTGCTGGTGGCCGCATTGAGCGCGAACTGTTTGACGACGAAGCAAGCGAGAGCTGGCTCGATATCACTTTACTTGAGGAACTGGCGGCCAGAGCCATGGACGCAGCGGCACAAGCAAAAGCCGGCGAAACCGGTCTTGCCTGGGTCAAACCGACACTCGACTGCTATGTCAGCCATGAGCTCGTAGGCGGTCTTAGTCGGCTTCCTGCTGAACCAGCACCGTTGGAGGCCGCCGAAACGGCACGTCTGGGTGAACTCGAAGCCGCCTACGACATCCAGGCAGCGATTTTGGAAGATGAGGATAGCGCCGAAGACGAGGTGATGAAGGCAGAATCCGAACTTGCCATAATCGACAAGGAACTGCGCGCCCTTAGCAATCGCCCACCCATTCTTGCCGAAGAGCTGAAACAAGATGCGGGCGCGTTCCTCATCCTCTCACGCGAGGGTGAACCGATGCTGGTGCCCCAATATTATAGCGCAAGTGAACCGGATAATGCGGACGACGGCGCGCTTGAGCCCGTCGCAAGCGAATCCCAAGATGCAGGCAAACCTGCAATATTGTCCCAGCGCCTTCTTGATGAACTCTCGATGCAGCGCCGCGATGTTCTCGCGCTCTATCTTGCCAGTGATCCTGCGCTCGCGCTCGATCTTCTGGTCTTCACGCTCGCTGACCAGGATAGTCATGATTGGCAGAAGGCCAAAGCGCTCACAATTTCCGGACCAGTCGCACATGGCCCGGTGGCGGGATTTGAGGCGAAGGACGCGCCAGCTACCGCAGCGCTTGCAGAAACATCGGCTGCATTGGATGAAAGCTGGCGCAGCGGTGACGGAGAAGTCGCTCGCTTCCTCTTGTTCCGCGGTCTTACAGACGATGCCCGCGGCCAATGGCTTAGCCACGTGGTTGCACGCACGCTAGTCGCTAGCTTGGCGGTAACTGGCGAGCGCCAAAATCCGCTGCACGACTGTCTGGGCAGCATGCTCGGTATCGAAATGGCGCATTGGTGGCGGCCAACTGCAGCCAATTATTTTGACCGGATACCCAAGGCGCGCACCCTTGAGGCGTTCGATGCTGTCGGCGGACCTGAACTTGTTAGCCGCTACGCTGCGTCCAAAAAGGCAGATCTGGCCGCGACTGCCGAACGCATCTTCTCCGGCAACTTCATTGCCGAAGCAGGCGTGAAGGAACGCGCATTGGCATGGGTGCCCGCTGTCATGGCTTTCCCGCCGCTTAGCTCCGCAGGCGATTCAGGAGATTGTCCGGACGCTCACGATGCCAGCGACAAGGAGATAGCCGAACAAGCGGCCTGACGTCCTCCTGACAGGTTTGTTTGCTCGGCTGAGGCGGTCCATCCCGATGGGGATGGGCCGCCTTTTCGCTTGCCCGCATCGATCGGCCGCACTTCACAAGCCCGGTACCAATCCAGAGGGAAGAGGAGAGAGCGGCTTTTTGCCGACATGAACCGGACATTCTCGTCCGGAGATTTCAGGAGAAAAGCCATGTATAAGAAAAAAGCCACTAACCGCCGTCATTCACGGCAAAACGCGGTGTCACCTGCCCAGCGCATCACAGCCGCGATTATAGAAAAACTTGAAGCTGGTACCAGGCCCTGGGTTCAGCCATGGCGCGGCATTCCTCTCTCCCGGCCCTTGCGCAGCTGCGGAACGCCCTATCGAGGCATGAATGTTTTCTGGCTCTGGATGGTAGCCGAATCTGCAGGATTTTGTTCGCCCTACTGGATGACATACCGCCAATGCGCGAAGCTCGGCGGACAGGTCCGTAACGGCGAAAAATCGACCATCGCCATATTCTATAAAAGCTATACCAAAGAAGTTGAAGCAGCGGATCATAGTGAGGTGCAGGAAGAAGCGCGCCGTGTTCTTAAATCCTATGCCATTTTCAATGCCGATCAATGCGACGGTCTGCCGGAGCGCTATTATCCAAAGGCTGAACTGCTTGAGATTGAACCCGAAGGGCGCGCAGAAAATCTGGATCAATTTTTTGCGCGCATCGGGGCCAATATCCGCGAGTATGGCAGCAGTGCTTATTACGAGCCATTAGCAGATCGCATTACCATGCCGCCAAGAAGTCTGTTTGATGATCAGAACCAGTTTTTCGCTACCCTTGCCCATGAAGCGACCCACTGGACCGGACATAAATCACGCTTAAATCGCAATCTTAAAAACCGCTTTGGCAGCGCTGCCTATGCCGCAGAAGAACTGGTAGCTGAACTTTCAAGCGCCATATTGGGCGCAGAGCTTGGCTTGCCGGTAAGTCATCTTGATAATCATGCGAGCTACATCAGCCACTGGCTCAAGCTGCTGAAATCAGATGACCGCGCCATGCTGACTGCAGCTGCACGGGCCGAAGAAGCCGCATCGCTTCTGCTGCGCCTCGGCGGCAAAGAGCAGATGAGTGCGCAGGATAGCGACGCTGCATTTGCCGAAGCAGCCTGAAGGAGAATAGATCATGGGACGTTCAGTGAGCTATCCAACCGGCGCCATCACTGCCTATCAGTTTATCGAAGCAGGCGATGATCATTGGGACCTGGAATATGAAGCGATTGTCGAGAATATTATCCATCAGGCCAAACAAGCTTTTCCGTCACTTAACCTCTATAATGGCTGGCGCGGACGCGAGGATCGCATCCTGCTGCGCAACGCTTTTGCTGATTTTGGTATCTCGGTATATTGCGGTCTCGCAGCCATCTGGATCACAGCGCGTGATGACAATCGCTATTGGGACAAAGATAGCATTGCTCCCTTGAAGGGCCGCACAGATCAATGGCTTTCCCAAATTGAAGCCCGCTTTCTGGTGATGTTTTCCCATTATCGTTGTATCGGCCGTTTCTCGAATGGCGAAGCCATATATGAGCCAGTGTCTGGCTGATGCGATACGTTCCTTAACTGCTCGCTACCGGTACGTTTTGGCATGAACTTGCTATTGCCCTCTAATCATTGCGTGCTGGCTGCAGCGCTGCTCACCCCTTGCCTCCTGTCAGGACAGGCCCTTGGACCGGTCGGCAGCCAGCCGCAACCTCAAAGGACTGCGGCCCGTGTGGCCCGCGCCAGCCTTGCCTTTGAGGTTTCCCGCCGTTGGCGGTGCGGCATGTCTGCCTATTCCCGGTCCGATGCGGGCACTGCCGGAGGCAACAGCGCGTCGCAATCCCGCTGCCCGCTTTGCTTCCAAGTTCAGGAGGCAAAACCATGTATGACAATTTTACCCGGTCGCTGTCAGGACTTGATCTTTCAGGTCTGTCGATCACCACGCCGCCATTTGGCCCCACAGATTTTCCATGTGAAAACGCGATCCAGCAGACGCTTGCCGGCGTCTGGTCTGATCTCTTTGCGCTTTTCAGCGATACCGCTCTGGAAGCTGATGGCGAAGACATCGCGTGGGGCTTCGTCAATCTCTTTCACCGCGCCGCTTCGCGCAAATCCTCGGCTGTCGACCGCGCAACCGACGAAATCCGGGCGCTTCTTGCAAGCGCCGACGGATCAGAAATCCACAGTTCCAATCTCGAAGAACAGATCGAACGCGCACAGGCTGCTGAAGCAAGCATGATTGCCTTTGAGGCCATGCGCGAAACGGCTGCCTCTCTCTATATCCATGAAACCGGCTCGTCCTGGAAGCCGATGACCGGTTCCCGGCCAAATCATGCCAAAGGCATCACATCAGCGGTGATCAATGGCCGTGATTTTCTCCGCGCTCGCGCGCAAAGTCGGAAGAAAGCCCATATTCCCGAAGGTACGCCAGTAATTTTCGCTGGCGGCCGAACAAAACAAAACAGCACTGACGATGCGAAGCGATTTGCCGAAAATATATGGGAAACACTCGACAAGGTATCGGACTGTGTTCCCGATATGGTTCTTGTCCATGGCGGCGACACCAAGGGGGCAGATCGCTTAGCCGCGTCCTGGGCGGAACGTCGCGGTATTCAGCAGCTAGTATTCGCGCTCGACCGTCGCCTCGGAGCCCGGGCAGGATTTAAGCGCAACGAGCAGATGCTCTCCCTCAATCCGCGATATTTGATAGCCTTTCCTGGTACAGGTGTTCTGGAACGTCTTGTCATTGAAGCCAAGACGCGCCGCATAACGGTTGTGGACCGCCGCGGCCTGCTTGGGACTTCTCCAAATTCGCCTGGGTGAGCGATTTTTAAACATGCAGTACCAAAATTGCCCAGTTTGCGACATCTTCGACAGCCCGTTCATTGTCTACAACCGGCTATTCAATTAGGTAGTGTGAAATGGCTTGGTGTGGGCGGTAGCGGACTGTTGGGTTTCGTGCGATTCCAAGTCGAAAAGCAGTCGTTAGAATTACTCGCCGAACCTAAGATGTGGCAGCCGGAGATAGCGTTCAACATCGGCCTCTTGAGGTTTCCCTCGTATGCCCTTGCAGATCGGGCAATCGGCCGTCGGTTCGTCCTTACTAACCAAGACCTTCGACTCCCAGCCGCGATATTCCTGCAATCTAGTCGGCTCTCGCATGCCCGTGACGGCCACCATAAATTCAGTCGCGGCGATGCTGGCAATCACGCCATTGATCGGCGAAACTGAAGGGCCCTTTTCTTCCAGCGCACCTTGGGGAATCCCGTAGATGGCATCTTCACGCTCGCGCTGCTCAGGAGTTTCGAAGTAGCGTCGAACCTCGCGGCGGTCGAGTAACCCCATACACTCCAAGCAGCCGTTGCCATTGAGAGACACGCAGACACGACCGCCGTAAATTCCCGGTTCAGGCACGTCAGAGGCCAGATCGATATAGGGCTTATCGTAGACGGCACTAAGCTCGTTCAAGATCGCCCTCGGTCCGTCCTTGTCGAAACAGCCGACGATCCAATCAGCTTCTCGCGCAGCCGCAAAAACCTCCGCAGAAACTAGATTGAATGGGAGGGGTTGCACATCAACCTCTGGATTGATTTCCTTCACCGTCCGACAGACGAGATCGACCTTCGCGCTGCCGGGCACAGGATCATCAAACCGTGCTCCCACAAATCGGTTGCGGTTGGTTTCGTCTAGTTCTTCTGCATCCGCCGCCATCACACGCTTAACCCCCAACAGAGCGAGGTGTTGTGCAAAGGGGCTGCCGAGACCGCCCGCGCCAACGAGAAGAACGCTGGTCTCGCAAAGCCTCTGCTGGCCTTCTGCACCGAAGAGTAGCATGCTGCGGTGGTAGCGGTCGGACATACCACTCACAGTCAGCCTCCCAAAGAGTTGTTAGTAGGATGCAAAAGCCGAGACCCGGTGCGGATGCCTTCAAGCGGCTTGGCTATTTTTGGATCAATGCGCCAAACCAATGCGTCGAAACCGCTCTGTGCGACTACGATCGCGAAATATGGGCGCTTCTTCAAACGCCACCACATGTAAGGGACAGTTTCGCTCAGCCCACGCCTGTCTGCCCATGAGAATGCCGCTGGAAACGGCCCCGGATGGGAATGCATCTCAACGAGCGAGGCATCAAGGTCATGCGCCTGCTTTATGAGCTTGGCACGCACTTCATCATCTAATTCAAGATAGTCGTTTTCCTGAGCAGCGAAATCGACTGACGTAAGTCTTTCTGAGGCCACAACCTCGAAAACGTTCTGATCGTCAGGAGTTGGTCGCGCGAAGAGGAAGGCCGCTTGCTCTCGCCCACTCTGCGGTGGGAGAAGATGACTGATCAACCCATCGTAAAGCGATTCTGACATGGCAAGGATAGTCATTAGGCGCCCTCCTTCAGACGTTGGGCGAAGCTGCGGACCCAGGCCAAAAGATTAGCCCCCTTTTCCACATCGCTAGTGGGGTGCCAGCCGTCCGGGCTCCAAGAGAAGTGCTGCCATTCGCCGGCGAAGGGATATGCTATTGGCGACCCCGTGTTCTGTGGGGGCTTGCCCCGGAAATTGATGCCAGCGGGAGCTGCAAAGCCATAGGGCTCCCCTGTTGGATATGTGGCGACAACCTTGAAGACGATAGGCGCTTCGGAGATCGGTTCATCCTTGATTCCCCAACCAGGTGGGAAGGCGTAGGCAGGGAGACGGAACCAATCCTCCCCGCCGTGTTCCAAATGTTCGATGTCAGGAAATCGCTCTCGAAGCAGCGCAAGCTCCTGCTCTATCCGAAGCCTCATCAGCCGCGCTTCCACTTGTGCTTCTTGCTGAAACCGCGACCGGGCTTGATCTCGACCACCTCGCCCGGCGAGAGCGTCCGTTCATTGTTGTCGGCATCGATCTCGATGACACCCTGACTGAGATCCCAGCCACCGAGTTCAGCAATCTGTTCGGTCGTGATTGTGGGCTCTTCCCACGGCACCACCGTGCCTTCGATGTCAAGAAAGTAGTTCGGGCCGAGGTTCTTTTCGGGCTTAGCCATGGTTGCATTCCTTCCATAATCGGGACATTGTGTCCTCACCACTTACTGCTCTTCAACCTAGCAAGTTCGGACACCAATTTTTTTTTTGGCCTTTGTGTCCGAATGTATGCCGGGGCGGAGCAGCATAAGTGAAGGAGAGAAGTGCTAATGGACGCCGCGGCGAGCAGCGTAGAATATTACTTGCCAGAGGAAGTGCTAGAGAGGCTTAATGCTATCTCTGACGCTGATGTTGCTCGTCTTGTCGGAATATCCCGTCGCCTGGCAAGGAGCGGTCTCTCTTCAGATGACTTGTTGCAAGAGACCTTTAAGCGGGTTTTGGAAACTGAGAAGCCTCGCAGGTGGCCAAGAGACCTTGACCTTGGACCTTTCTTCTTCGGGGTAATGCACAGTATTGTCGTAAGCGAGAGCTGTAGGCCGCCTTGCGCGTTGTGCCATTGAA
>TARA_R110000787_G_scaffold16622_63_pt1 | contig 45571 bp, 43 predicted proteins | sample TARA_R110000787 | Tara Oceans TARA_R110000787 (sample SAMEA4397920) | marine metagenome | biome: Polar Biome; feature: [DCM] deep chlorophyll maximum layer (ENVO:01000326); material: water (ENVO:00002006), including particulate matter (ENVO:01000060) such as... | depth 35 m | reverse complement strand
CTGGCAGGCCGGATATTGGCGAAAAGATCGAGACGCTTGCGGATTGTGCCCGGCACATTCAGCCATCCCGGATGACCTTCGGGATAGTCTGTCATACCTGCCGGACCCAGTATTACGCCGTCAGCCGCCATGGCGGCGCTGATCGCCTCTTCCGGAACCGTGCTGCCACAATCCTTGAAAGCGGCAACCCCGATCGGACGCTCTTCAAAATCAAGTCCGAGGCCAAAGATATCGTCAGCAGCTGACAGAATATCACGGGCGGCCGCAGAAATTTCCGGCCCGATATCGTCACCCGGAAGAACGAGAATATCCATTATCTTTCCTTTATGAGTTAGCCTGTGGAGGTCAGTCCCGCCGCGGTAAATCCGCCGTCGACCGCAATGATATGCCCCGTAATGAAGGCCGCTTCTCTGGAGGCGAGGAATTTTACGGCCGCCGCAATTTCGGTTTCCGTACCGTAGCGCTTTACGAGCAACGCATCGGTCCAGGCCTTCCGTCGCGCCTCTGAATGATTTTCCCTGGCATGCGGCGTATCAACCGGCCCCGGTGCAACCCCGTTCACTGTGATCCCCCGGTCGGCCAGTTCAACCGCCAGAACCCGCGTCAGGCTATCGACACCGCCCTTGGAGGCGGCATAGGCAGCGCGGTTCAGACTGCCCAGACGGCCGGAATGTGACGACAGATTGATGATCCGTCCCGGATTTGCGAACAGCGGCAGCAATGCCTGTACGCAGTGATAGACACCGGTCAGATTGACACCGATCACCTGCGACCAGTTGTCTGCCGTGACGTCTTCGAAAGGTGTCGCACGAACCACCGCCGCATTGTTCACCAGAACATCCACAGGCGCAGCACTTTGCGCGATAGTCCGCACAGCAGAATCCACAGATGCCCTGTCGGCAACGTCAGCCACGACGGGAATGAAGGCTGCGCTGTCGCCAAGACCAGCCTTCGCCGCATCCAGTGCCGCAGCATTAATGTCGATCCCGAAGACCTTATCGCCTTCGGCGAGGAACGACTTTACGAGGGCCAGACCGATACCCTGTGCTGCACCAGTGACAACGATCGTTCGGGGGGTGGTGCTGTTCATTAAAGTCTCCCGGTCGTGTTACGCATGCGAGAACATCTTTGCACCCGGCGTTGGAAGATCGACCGTAAGAATTGAACCGGTCGATGACTCCGTGATGAAAAGCGTCTTGTTGTCTTTGCCGCCGTAACAGGCAGCCGTTGCATCAAGTCCTGTGGGTGTATGGATCCGGTAAAGCGGAATACCCAGCGGGCTGAACACCCAGACAATTCCGAGCCCGCAATGGCACACAACCAGATTACCGTCAGCATCAATCGCAAGTCCGTCCGGTCCTGTCAGTCCGCCGGAAAGATGCAGGAAAATGTTGACCTTTGTGGTGGTACCATCCGGATGCAATGGCAGACGCCAGACCTGATTGGCCCGGGTGACAGCCACATAAAGCACCCGCCCGTCCGGACTGATCGCCATACCGTTGGGGCTCGGGATCGTGTCGACCAGCAAGTCGATCTCGCCATCCGGCCGCATACGATAGATTCGTCCGGTCGGGTCCTGCATCCCGGTCTGACCCTGATCATTGAAGTATAGATTCCCGTCGAGATCGAACAGGGCATCATTGAGACCCTTGAATCCCTCACGCCGGATGCGCCTGAGAATATTATTGGTGGTTCCTGTAACCGGGTCGACGGTCATCAGGCCATTCCTGTGGTCGGCGACATAAAGCGTGCCGTCCCTGTGAATCGCCAGACCGTTCGGCTCACCCTCAAATTCGGTAATGAGATGAAATTTGCCGCTGCCATCAACGCGGAAAACACGCCCAAAGGGGATATCGGTAACCAGAAGGTCACCGTTCCGGTCGATGCTGGGCCCTTCCAGAAAAGACCCCATATCCGGGTTGGCCTTGCCGAAAGACCATTCTGACTTATGGCCGTTTCTCTTTAGCTCGTCCGGGAGAACGGCAAAAACCTCGGCAGTTAATTCAGGTGGCGGTGCAAACATATGATATGTGCCGGACTGGAGGCGGTCGTCTTGTCCCGTGCCTCTAGACCTGTACACCCTCCTTCAGGAAGGACCAGATTTCCTGACGCATATTCAGGAACTCCGGAAGTGATTTGATACTTTCGTGACGCGGACGGTCAAAAGGCACGTCGATAATGCGATGGACGCGTGCCGGCCTTGGCGTGATCACGGCGATACGGTCGGCCAGATAAATGGCTTCTTCGATACTGTGCGTGACGAACAGAACGGTTTTCTGTTCCTTGTCCCAGATGTTCAGAAGCTCGTCCTGCAGGATGTCCCGGGTTTGCACGTCGAGCGCCCCGAACGGCTCGTCCATCAGCAATATTTCCGGCTTGATGGCCAGTGCCCGGGCAAAGCCGACACGTTGCTGCATACCGCCGGACAACTCGTGCGGGAACGAATCTTCAAACCCCGACAGGCCGACCAGATTGATGTAATGCAGGGCACGCTCTCGCCTTTCGGCGGGAGCGACCCCTTTAACCTCCAGTCCAAATTCGACATTCTCGCGGGTTGTCCGCCAGGGGAAGAGGTCAAAGCTCTGGAACACCATGCCACGACCCTGGCCGCCAACGATCCCCGTAACATCGCGCCCATCCATGAAGATGGAGCCCTGATCTGCCGGGATCAGGCCATCAATAAGCCTGAGCATCGTTGACTTCCCGCATCCGCTCGGACCAATGACGGCGAGAAACTCGAGATTACGTATCTCCAGTGAGAAATCTTTAACAACGCGGATCGGTTCTTCCTTTCCGCGCGGGAAGCTTTTTTCGAGATTCCGCAGCTCGAGTTTCGCCGTCATGGTGTTAACCGAGCTCCTTTAGCGCCTGATCGACCAAGGATGTTTCGACAACCTTGGATATATCCACGGTACCCTTGATCGCATCAGCAGCCTTATACACCGGCAGCAGTTCTTCATAGACGCTCAGTTTGTGGTCCATGTTGTTCGGCCAGCATCCGATCTCGGCACCAAGCGCCTGCCGGACGACTTCGATTTCTGCATCAGTCGCCGTCGCCATATCCTTACTTGTGCCGTACTTTCTGTACATTTCCGCATACCATCCGGCATCCGAATTGGCCCGGCGGAACGCCTGTATCGTTGCCTTGATCAGATCCTTGGCGGCTGTCCTGTTGTCGTCTTTGGCAAGCCATTGGCCGCTGCAGATATACACTTCACCCAGGAAGGATTCATATTCCTTCGCAGGCTCGATCAGCACTTTGAAATTGCCCTGTTTGGCGAGTGCCGAGGCCTGGTCAAAATGCAGGGGCACGCCATCAACCTTACCTGCGGCAAGGGCGCGCATCCGCGTACCCGATCCGCCCATCTTGATGACATTGACCTTGTTCATGTCGATGCCTCGTCTGGTCATCGGGCCGACAACCATCACATGCGTAAAGTCGCCCTTCGAGTTCACGGCCAGCGTCACGTCATCTTTATACAGGTCTTCCGGTTTCTGGATCTTGTCGCCATTGACCACAAAGACCAGGCTGGTGTGCATGAAGCCGTTACCAATGATCCGGAGATCAGCCCCGGCCTCGACAGCCCGCAACGTCGAGATCGCATCGCCGGCGGCCACTTCGACCGAGCCGGACAGGATGGACTGGGTAATTGTTTGCAGCTTTTTCACACGTTCCCAGTCGGCTTTCGCATATCCCATGGAAGGCAGGATTTCATTCATCGCCGCCATATAGGGAACGTGAACACCGAGCGTGTTGCCGGGAATATTCATTTTCAGGGCACGTCCGGCAGCCTGTGCCGCCATGATGCCGCCGAAGCTGAACGGTTGCGAGGTCAGTAAACCGACACCGGTACCGAGTGCCGCGCCTTTGAGCAGATTGCGTCTGGTAATCATTTTCTTCTCCTTAACTTGGCTGTTTCCTTGGAGGTGCGCTTCCATTTTTTGAATGCCGGAAGTCGTTAGAAGTTTCGAAGTCGATTAACATGTCGAAGGCAGCATCAGATTCATTGCCCCGCTGCCATTTTGGAATCGTACCAGGGGGCAACACGCCGACCGACCCATGAAAGCAGGAGATTCGCGCCGATACTGACAATCATGATGGTGACGAGGTACGAGAGGATAGGCGCCGTCGAGAGGTCCTGACCTGTCTGGAAGATCAGGCCGCCATAGCCGACGATGACGAACATTTCAGCCACGATCATGGCCCGGATCGCATGAACCAGACCGAGACGGGCGCCGGTAATCAGATAGGGGAACAACGCAGGCAGCACGACCTTGCGATAGATATCAATACGGCCGGTTCCGAATGACCGGGCCACATCAAGCATCTTCGGATCAATCCCGCGGGATCCATGATATGCGGTCAGCACAACATAGCCGATGGAAGCAACGAAAACGATGGCCGCCCGGAATTCAAAGCCGGTGCCGAACAACAGGATGAAGACCGGCGCCAGCGCAGCCACGGATGTCACCACCATCATGCTGATCCATGGATGGACCAGCGCATCAATGATCTTTGAACGACCCATCGCCGCACCCAGCGGCATGCCGATCAGGCATGAGAAGCCGAATCCGACGAACATCTGCCGCATCGAAGCACCGAGTTCGGTCAGCATCTCGCCATCAAGCAGCAGCTCGATATAACTCACGGCGACGATGGAGGGTGGTGCCAGCAACAGCTCACCGAGGACACGGCCACTGAGTTCCCAGATCACCAGAACAATGGCAACGCCGCTGAACTGCAGGAACATTTTTCGGGATTTGTCCATTTTCAGTCCCTCACATGCCAGGGCAATAACCGGGTCTCCAGCCACTTGATGGCTTCCTGACATCCGAGACCGAACACCGCGAGACCAAAGACAACGGCCAGCATTGCCGGCGCATTAAACTCCGACGCGGCATCTTCCATATATTCGCCCAGATTGACCGTGGCGAAGAACAGTTCCGCGGTGATCATTGCATTGACGGCACGGACGGTTCCAATCCGGAACCCGGTCAGCAGGAACGGATAGCTCGCCGGCATCAGAACCTTGAAGAACATTGACCGTCGGTCAGCACCAAAGGAACGGGCGACCTGAATAATGCGGGGCTCGATATTCCGGGCACCGGCCGCCACCGTGACCAGAATATCGAACACGCACATGACGAAAACCAGCGAGACCCGCGCCTCAAAAAACACACCGAACCAGATGATCAGGAAAGGAACGAAGGCAATTGACGGGATTGAGAAGATCGCATTGACCACCGGGTCGAACATCTGAAAGACAGTATCGTTTCGCCCCATGAGGAACCCCAGCGGAACTGCAACAAGCAGGGCGAGCGAAAGGCCCAGCAGCATATGCTGGAGCGAACTGGCAAAGAGCCGCGGCAACTCACCCGTCAGCGTCGCATCAACAAGATGCAGAACGACAGCACTGGGTGACGCGAAGATAACATCCGGAATCTGCGTCGCGATCAACTCCCAGACACAGAGGCCAAACAGGAAAGACAGCGGATAGAGAACCCGGGGACGACCAGCCAGCCCTTCCAGACGGGTGCGCAACCCGCCCGGCACCCGCGTCTGTAGCATGTCAGTTGGCGATTTTGCCGGCATCCCGATGTCCCCCGTTTCCATACTTGCCACGATTTATCCTGCGTGGTCTTATTTGTCTGTCATTGTTTATTTAATGACTAGTCATTTTATTAAAGGACTGTCATTTTCCTGTCAACACGGATTAATCTATGCCTCCACAAGCGTTTGAAACGGTGCCGATCTACCAGAAAATACAGCGGCATTTCCTGAATCTGATTGCAGAAGGCGATCTGAAAATCGGCGACCGGCTGCCGACCGAAAATGAAATAGCAAAAGATTTTGAAACCAGCCGGGCGACCGTCCAGACCGCCATGTCCCGTCTGGTCTATGAAGGATGGATCGAGAAACAGGCCGGCCGGGGAACCTTCGTTGCAGATGCGGGCCGCTCGGCAACCATTGATCTCGATGATGTCCGCTCGTTCGAGCAGGACGCCGTCTCTCACGGTGACCGCGTCAGCTATCGGCTGATTTCAGTCGGACGGCAGGCCGCAACAGAAGACGTCGCAGGCCGGCTGGGGATCGACCCCAAAACCACGATCTTTGCGTTCGAACGGCTGCGTGTCGTTGGTGAGGAAATCATCGGCATGGAGCGCCGTTTCTTCATGCCCGGCATTTCCCTCGATTTCCCGGTCGATGCGCTTGATACGGAATCGACCCACTCCCTGATCCAGGGCTATCTGAAACAGAGCATCGGACGCATGGAGGCCGCCATCCGCGCCGTCGCCGCCGACGATGAAGCAGCAAAGAAACTCGGCATCAAACCCGGAAGCCCGCTGCTGCTCCGCCGCCACACCATGTTCGCGACCACAGGCGACGTCATCCTGTTCGGCGAAGCCTTCTACTGCGCCCCCTTCGCCTTCCGCTACACCGCCGGCTCACAGCACGATATCTGATGCCCCGTTTCTGCGCACATCTCGGATACCTCTTCACCGAACTTCCTCTCGAAGCACGGTTTTCCGCTGCATCCTCAGCCGGGTTCATGGCTGTCGAGCATCCCTCCCCGTATGATTTTGGCATTGCCCGGTTTCGCGATTTACTCACCGAAAACAACCTGACCTGCGCCCAGATCGCAGCCCCCGCCGGAGACGCCGGCAAGGGAGAAAAGGGCCTAGCATGTCTGCAGAGCCGCAGGGCGGAATTTCGGGAAAGCGTCAGCACCGGAATAGCAGCGGCAATCGAAATCGGCGTGCCCCTGTTGCACATCATGCCCGGCATCCTGCCCGACGGAGCCACCCGGCAAGACTGCCGCGCGACCTACATATCCAATCTTAAATGGGCGGCTGACCGGTGTGCCGATGCAAATATCACTGTCTTGATCGAAGCAATCAGTGACGAGTCTGTTCCAGGATTCTACGTCAACCACCCGACTTTCGCGCTGGATCTCATCTCGGAAATCTCGCACGAGTGCGTGGCCCTGCTATTCGATGTCTATCATGCCGCCGTTAAAGGCCTCGACCCGGTTGCCTTCATCGACCGGCATATCGGAACAATTGCTCATATTCAGATCGCGGATTATCCGGGACGCCATGAACCGGGCACCGGTACAATTCCCTACAAGGAAATTTTCTCCCGACTGGACATCCTCTCCTATCCGGGCGTCGTCGGCTGCGAGTACAAACCGGAGCACGAGACGATCAGGGGCTTGAACTGGCGTGCCGAGTTCAACAAAGATAGTCCGAAACCAGACAACTGTTAACCCGACGCACACACTCACCGCTTCATCACAACGCCTGAGCGCAGCAAACAAACCTGAGACAGGAAAGTGGTGGGCTGGTGAAGATGAAGATGGGCAGTGAGTGATCCCATCTGCATATATTTAAAGCTCGCACATTAAGCTCATAAACGAGCCTGATGGAATTTTTGAATGTACCCCATAGATTGCGAGGTTCAGGCCACGCTTTCTGTTAAACTTTTAGAATTTTTATAGTTCCCGGTAAGCTAAATCTAGGCCGTAAGATCATAGGCATTGTAAGACATTTTATGAGCATAGCATTACACACCAAAGGCATAGAATTGTCCTAGTTTTTAGGTTTTAGCAAGCGTTTCTATTTATCATTGATATATTCATTACGTCCTTCTACTCTTATAAAGAGAGATTCCGTGTGGGGCCAGCTTTTGGAACATGGATGTAACCTTCGGCACTCTGGAACAGAGAATAACAATGGGACAAATTATACACTGCAGTCACACTGACGGAGTTAGTGGTATTATCGCAGCATTGGAGAAAGCCACGCATGGCGATGAAGTAAATATCGCGTGCGGTCGCTATCTGGTAACTAACCCGATTTCGGTTTCTAGTGGAGTTACACTGCGCGGTGCAGGACAAAGCCAAACTATTTTCGTGCATGAAGGGCATTGGCCCGCGCTTCAGATAATCGACGCTGATGACGTTAACTTGGAACATTTCGGCATCGAGAGCACAATTAATTCAACCCCAAGGCGAGCCCTTCCCGAGACAGAACCATTTCCGGAGGACTTTCCAAATCATAACTGGCCCACTATAGAATGGGGCGCTCTATGGATTCGTTCTTCACAAAGTATCACAGTTCGAAATGTGCATCTATGTGGTCAGGTTCAAAACCACGGTTTGAATGGACTTTGCGCTAGCGACTGTCGGAAGATTGAAATCCTCAGTTCATGTATTGAAAATTATGGCGGTCGCGGCTTAACGTTTCTAGGCGTTGATGATAGCAAGATAATATCCTGCGAAGTACAAAATTGCTATTTGCAGGGAATAGCTGTAAGCGCGAATTTTGAAGCAAAAATTAGCCGTAGCGAGATCAGGGATAACAATTGCCATCACAATGGCGGCGCTGGCATTGGCTTGTTTTCATCAGAAAGCGCTGATCTGCGAGGGAATTATTGTTGGTGTAATGGCACTTCAGGCATAGCACTAGAGTGTACACCAAATGCCCCTGCTGAAGTATCCTGGGCCTCAATCATAGAGAATCGATGTTTTGATAACAAGGGATCAGGAATACAGCTATCTAAGGCCTACTTCTGGTGTTTCCAGAGAAATCAATGCCGTGGAAATGGAGGAAGTGGCGTTCAACTGATATACAGCCAGGAAAACCAAGGACACCAGAATGGTTCTATATTCTCCAAAAACTCTCTCTCTGGTAATAAAAATTCTGGATTATTTATATCGAATGGAAATATTGGGAAATTAATTAATAATGACAGCTGGAATAATGGTATTCATGGTTGTGAGATTTTGAATGTGTCCGGCGTTCAAGAAGACAAAGAACTTTCTGAGATTTCTTACAATCATTTTCACTCTAATGGACATTCAGGATTGGCTATTTTTTCATCTCAGATTGATGTTATAAGGAATAATAATTGTTGGAAAAATTCATATTTTGGTATAATTCTCAAATCTATTAAAGAATTACTTCCAATTTTATCGAAAGCAGAAATCGTTGGCAATCAATGCCACGAAAATAACCAAGCGGGCATTGCATTATTTTCATCCGAGAGCGACAATCTTAGTAATAATCATTGTTGGGATAATGCCAAATCTGGAATTGTAATTGAGCGTAGCGAATTTGAATCTGCCCCCCCCTCTAAAGCTATAATATTGGGCAATAAGTGCCACGACAACCAACAATCAGGTATAGCTATATTATCATCAGAAAGTGATGACTGTAGAGAAAATGAATGTTGGAATAATAATATTCACGGAATCATATTAATACCAGCAACGGAAACTGCAGATTCTATAGAATCTGCTATAGAAAGTTTATTACAATCCCCTGCTCCCAAAGCAAAAATTATTGATAACTTATGCCATAGAAATGGAAACTCTGGTATAGCATTGTTTGAATCTCCCTGTGAATTAATTCAATCGAATGAATGCTGGAATAATTCAAAGCAAGGAATTCTTATATCAAATACTTTGAGTCGACCCAAAATTTATTTGAAAGAAAATCGATGCCACAGTAATAAATATGGGTATACAGCACTCAACACAGATGAAATTGACTTTGACCACAATTTTTCATGGCGAAATAATTCCCCCCCGGCTCGCACAACGATCGACGACGTTTTTTTGGGTAATATTGATGAAATTTTCTTGGACCCTGAGGAATCAGTAAAAGCTACAGCTGCCCGAATTCGACTTAAATGTCATGGTGGAAATATTTCTAATATACTTTCCAAAAGCAATATTCCCGAGCCAGGTTTATTGTCAAGGTATCTAGTAAGTCATGGCGCTATCGACGATCTCAAGCGCTGGCAGGGCGCGTCGCCAACAATCTCGCCGGCTGACGATTTCAAATCCGAACCTCTCGGCGCAACCTTTAAATCAGTATATCGGCTCCATCATCAAAACAACAATTACTACGCAAATGATGACGAAGCTGACGTTGTTCGATTTCTGCAGACATCCCATTCATCTGAAGGTGCATTTTGGGACATTGTATATAACCATTCCGTAAATAAAAAACCTAGAAAGTCAGTGATTGCCGTTGTTGGAAATAATCAAAAGTTAATTGATTCGATGATTCTAGAAGTAGTAAGAGCTGACAATCAGCTAACTGCTAGCGAATTGCCAGATATCCACGAGGCTATTGATGCCCGAGATAAGGCCATGGTGCATCTTGATATGCTCGGTCAGCGACTCGCAAAGCCATTGGTTATTGACTATACTTCTCGCAGCCAACTTGCATTGCAATCGCTTGAAACCAAGACCCCTTTTTTAGAACCAGGATCGCCCCAAGGTATTCATGGAATTCTGTCACGATTAAAATTCCTCTTTCTTTCCCCGCGTTTCCTTCGCGACGCAATTGGGACATTCCTAGGAATATTTACTTTACTCATATTTCTAGGGTTCTTGAAAGGAGCGCCGAACCCTTTAAACAATCTGACCGGAACGGCTTGGTTTTCAATAAAGCAAAATCTGATGGGATTACAGATTACAGACGTGGTTGAGATGATTTTCTTCGGCAGTGCTCTTGGGTACTTTGCCTTCAGGCTAAACTCTTACCTTCCGGCCCACCTAAAATTCCATCGTCCTGAGTATCAAGTTAGACATAAAACTGATCTACAAGATGAAAATGAGCCAGCCACCCCGGAACGCAAGCTTCCCTGGCGCTTATGGGTAAAGAGAAAGATATATAACGGTAACGTCTGTACATTAGTGATCCGCAATGTATCCGAATGGCTTGATGCTGACTTAATTGCTCTCCGAGAGACAATCCAAATGTGTCCGCCAGACAAAAGCCTGATCATAATTATAGAAACTCCAAGCAAGACACTCCTAGACAGGACTCTTCTCCGACCATTTTACGATCACGAAATTAGATCGCTAAGAATGAAGGAGGTAGAATTAAACGTTTACCTCGGTCATGAAACAGAGAGTCTACAATTTGATATTGACAAAACTGCCATTGGATTACCTGTGCTTCTCGGCACACAGTCGTTCGGGCAACGGGATCAGGCGGCTGTCGAAGCAGACATATTACGGCCTGAGCTTTCGGTTGCAGACTTCTTACCCATGTTAGTCATTGGTTCAACTCAATATTCACCGTTTCATATTACGCTGCCTTTAACAGTTCAGTCCCGGTTTTTCTCACCAGATACTGAAGAAGCAATTACTCAATATGCTGAATTGTTTCCCGGATCGACAGTGGAGAACCTGAAAGACAGTAAAGCACTGGATCTGTTACGACGATACGCCGATAAAGCTGCATCTGTGACAGTGATCCAACGTAAAAATGACCGGGATAAGATTGAGGAACTTGTTGGAAGACACAATAACCGGTCTGATGTTGCCTCTGCGTTAGCAGATGTATTTGGCACTAACCTCAAAGCTAGAAGTTGGTATGTCGTCTTGCTGTTGCGGTGCGGTGAACTTCACGCACTTGATCAGTTCAAACGGTCAATCAGCCAAAGAAACCACATTCGTCCTCGCTGGAATCAAGCCTTTTTAACGATGCGGTCTGCGTTCCTCCTTCGTTCAGAGGCTCTTCGAATATCTAGCGGAATTGACGATTCTGATCAAGCGACTGATATTACCGTAACGCGAACCACCGACAACTGGCATACTGCAATCAATTTATTCAACAATGTTAGCGTCAATGACTTAGAGCCTCAAGATTTGATGACAATTTCTCGCATATTTGCCCTCTCCCTTAATGCCCCTGATATAAAATTTAATATAACGACTGATTTGAGCAGCAATAAACCGAGTAACAATTCTCCTAAAAACTGCTTTATGAACATGATAAATTCAAAATTGATCTATTTTGACAAACTTGACCGTGTATATGCTTACTCACGATGCGTCGGCGAATTAAGGCCGATATTTGATGTGCTGCCCGAGTCCCAATCTAACGATCTTCATGAGATGTTGAACGACCGTAAAGTTACTGGTCTTGATCTCGCGCAGTTTCTCGATAATGCGATTGACTCTCGATCTCTCCTTGAAAGTCTGCGTCTTAATAGCGGCATAAAAATGGATATGGTCGCTACATTGTTTTCAGTTCTGGCCCGACATGCTGAAACAGTTCAAGAGCAGATAATGCTCGCACACAAAGTTGCTGAATTGACAGCTCAGGGGGTTGTAATTTCAGCAAGTGCAAGGCCACGAGGTGTTTCTCGTAATCTCTCAATGCCATTAACTGAATTTTGCGAGATCCTTACAGATCCAGAAGTCATTAGTTGTCTGACGCTAGGGGATGCAACCGAGAATGATAAGAGCGTTTCGCTCTCTGATTTGATTTACGGTTCACGCGGTTCTTTGCAGGGAAGCGGAACAGATAAAGTTAGAATAGAAATTTTCTAGTCTTAGGACCTATTAAATTGCTTCCCCTGTGGTCGATAGTCTAATTCAAGAGCCTCGCTGAGGAGGTGTTACTATGAATAATTTGCTTGTCGGAGGCGCAGATGCGCCGGATAGAATCATATTTCCCATTGTCACATGGAATTCCACGGGTTGAAGATTGCCGGATTATCATCGGCATCATCTTTGTAATCCGCACCAGCTTGCGCTGGCGCAATGTGCCCGCCGGCTATGGTCCACCCAAGACGATCTACAACCGGTTCATCCGCTAAAACGGATGGACGTCTTCAGCAAGATCTTCGCTATCTTGCGGCGACGGGTGGAAAGCCGGATCAGTTAATGATCGATGCCACGCATTTGAAGACTAACCTGACTGCGGCCAGCCTGATCGATAAGCAGTTCCTGGAAACCCCGTTTTACGGTGTGCGTCAGATGACGTGGCATCTGCGCAATAAAGAGCACCTGGTGAACGAGAAGCGCATCCGTCGCCTTATGCGGTTGATGGGTCTCATGCCGCTCTACCAGAAACCCAACACCAACAAAGCTGCGAAAGGCCACAAGGTTTACCCCTACCTACTGCGGGGCCTACGCGTAGATCGGCCCAATCAGGTTTGGTGCGCTGACATCACATATCTGCGATGCGGCGCGGGTTCCCCTACCTGGTGGCCATCATGGACTGGCACACGCGCAAGGTTCTGGCGTGGCGGATATCGAACACATTGGAAGCGGAGTACTGTGTCGAAGCCCTGAACCAAGCAATCCACAAGTTCAGCCCGCCCGAGATCACGAAAACTGATCAGGATAGCCAGTTCACCTCATTTGCATGGACGGATCAGTTGCGGCGTTCGGACGCGCGTATCTCGATAGACGGCAAGGGCCGGTTCCTCGACAATATTTCCGTCGAACGACTGTGGCGATCGCTGAAGTTCTGCAACCACAAACGCCCGATTGTAGCCCTTGTCGGGCAACCATCTGCCGTGGTCTATTGGCACAGAATTGAAACAACCAACCCCGATCATCAGTTGCAAAGCATAGCTTAATTTATGCCAGATCCTGTCCAAGAAATGGGGAGTAGCTCATATCGACAGCTTTGCCAAATCAGTTCGCCTGAAACTCCGCGACAAGGATAGCAGTTTCAGAAAACGCTACCTGAATTTGTTTGTGGATCGCATTGAGGTTGATGATACGGAAGTGCGTATCTTTGGCTCGAAATCAGCACTTGCGACTGCGATTTCTGAGGGAGAACAGTCAGTCACAGACAAGGTGCCGCTTTTGTTCGGGGGTGGTGGGCCCGGCAGGACTCGAACCTGCAACCAGACCGTTATGAGCGGCCGGCTCTAACCAGTTGAGCTACAGGCCCCCCGTAGCGACGGCGCCATATTAGTCAGAGAGACGGCAAGGTCCAGAGGGTTGGCGGGGTTCGGGCGGGATTCATTGGCGGATCATCCTGCCGGGTGGTCGCAATCCCTCTTCAGGCGCCGGTTCCCTGTATATGTAACTTGACAGAAAAATGCCTGTCTGACTTTCTGCATCCAATCCTTGAGTGCAACCAACAAAATATTGAGGGAGAAGATGATGAAGAAATTACTGGCCGCTGCTGCCGGCATTGCCATGGCGATGAGCGTTGCTTCAACCGCCCAGGCCGAAACCACCATCCGGGTGACACTGCAACTGCCGCAGAGCCATTCGCTGGGTCAGAACTGGCTCGCTTTCCAGAAGATCATCGAAGAGAAATCGAATGGTGAACTGAAGCTGCAGCTGTTCCACTCTGCGCAGCTGTTCAAGGATAACGAAGTCCCTGAAGCTGTTGGCTCCGGTGCTATTGAAGCCGGTTCCGTGTTCCTTGGCCGTTTTGCCGGTTCGGTCCCGGCGGTCGACGTGATCAGCCTGCCGTTCTTCTTCCGCGATGAAGCCCATCTGCGCCAGTCGGTCGCGACCGGCTCGAAGATGCGCGACGTGCTGGACGCTGCCGTGCTGAAGGAAACCAATGCCAAGATCCTGTGGTGGCAGGCTTTCGGACGTAACGTCTATCTGTCGAACGATGTGGCGATCCGCACACCGGCCGACATGCAGAACAAGAAGGTCCGGACTTACGGCAAGGTGCTGGGCTGGACGGTTGAGGCGCTTGGTGGCGCACCGACCCTGATGTCCGGTTCGAAGCAGTTCCTCGCCTATCAGCAGGGCGCCGTTGATGTCGGCATGACCGGCGTGTCCGCCGTGAAATCCCGCAAGCTGTTTGAAGTGATGAACCACATGACGCTGACCTTCGACAGCGCCATCGAATTCGTTGCCGTCATGAACAACGACTTCTTCAACAGCCTGTCCCCGGCACATCAGAAGATCGTGCTGGATGCTGCTTCCGAAGTTGAACAGCAGCTTCGCGACGCGATTTACAAGGAAGAAGAAGACGCCATCGCCGAAGTGACCCCGAAGATGACCGTCATCAACCTGACCCCGGCAGAGCGCCAGCAGTGGGTTGATGCCACAACCGGCGTCATTGACCGCTTCGTCAAGGAAGGTGGCCAGACCGCCGCTGACGTGGTTGAAGCCGTCTCCAAGAAGTAAGATGACCGGATGCGCCGGTACCCTGCGGGGTGCCGGCGCTTTCTCCGGCCCGTCAGGGAACAAACGTGCTGCAAAAATTCACCGACATTATCGACAGGCTGTCTGACGTCACCGGAAAAATCGCCGGCTGGGCGTTTTTTGCTGTCGGCCTGTTTGTCACCTTCGAAGTGGTGATGCGCTATCTGTTCAACATGCCAACCATCTGGGTGGATGAGGTCAGCCGCATCATACAGGTCTGGGCAACCTATCTGGCGATTGCCTATGTCATGAAGGAACGCAGCCATATCGTCATTGATATCGCCTTCCGCAAAGCCGGGAATCTGCTGCGCAGTCTGGTCGAGACCTTTGCCCTCATCGTCATCATTTTCTTCTGCGTGATGACCGTCTGGTACAGCTGGCAGATCTGGCTGAAATCGACGCTGGCCGGTCATACGACAGACAGCTATCTCGCGGTTCCGCTGGTTTTCATCCAGTCATCGATCTGGATCGGGTTTGGCCTGCTGGGGCTGCAGGCCATGGCTGAAATGGTCAAGATCTGGACCGGACGCGGACCGGCCACCCCACTACCGCCACAGGTGCACTGAGACCATGGAAGTCATTCTGATTCTGGGCGCCCTGATTGGCCTGCTGTTGCTGCGGGTACCGGTTGCCTTTGCCCTCGGCGCACTTGGTATCGTGCTGCTCTGGGCCAAGGGCCTGCCGATGATTGCCATTCCGCAGCGGCTGTTCGGCACGATGGACAGTTTTGAACTGCTGGCTGTGCCCCTGTTCCTGCTGATGTCGAATGTGCTGCTGAAAGGCGGCGTCGGACGTGATCTGTTTGCCAGCGTACAGGCCTGGGTCGGGCACTGGCCGGGAGGGCTTGGCGTCGCCACCATCAAAAGCTGCACCCTGTTCTCTGCCATCTCCGGGTCGTCTGTGGCGACCGCCGCCACAATCGGTACCGTCGCCATTCCGGAAATGACCAAACGCGGCTATGACCAGCCCTTCATTCTGGGCCAGCTTGCCGCCGGTGGTACACTGGGCATCCTGATTCCCCCCTCCATTCCGCTGATCATCTATGGCGTGATTACCGAAAGCTCGATTCCCACCCTGTTTCTTGCGGGAATTGGGCCGGGCCTGCTGCTGGCCTTCTTCTTCATTCTCTATGCCATGCTCTACAGCCGCCTTGGTGCCGCTCCGTCCCTGCCGAAATCGGACTGGCCAACCCGCTGGCGCTCCACCCTGCTGGCACTGCCCACCGTGATTCTGGCCGTCGCCATCATCGGGTCGATCTATGCGGGTATCGCAACCCCGTCAGAAAGTGCCGGCGTCGGCTTCGTCCTGGCCCTGGTCATCACCTTCGTCATGCGCCGGATGAGCTGGGCGAAGCTGCGGGAAGCGGTTGATGATTCGCTGAAAACCACGGCGATGATCTTCATCATCGTTGCCGGGGCGAAGGTCTTTTCCTATGCGATCACCCTTTATCTGATCCCGCAGACCATCAGCGCCTTCCTGACCACCCATATCTCTGACCCGACCCTGTTCATTCTGGCGGTCGGTGCCGTGCTGCTGCTGATCGGCTTCTTTTTGGAAGCCCTGTCCATGCTGCTGATCATGGTGCCGGTCCTGTTCCCGGCTCTGGAGGCCATGAATATTGACCCGATCTGGTTCGGCATTTTCTTCGTGGTGCTGATTGAAACCGCGCTGATCACCCCGCCGGTCGGCCTCAACCTGTTTGTCATTCAGGCGGTCGGCAAGGCGCGGCTGGAAGATGTCGTCCGTGGGGCCTGGCCCTTCGCCGTGATGATGCTCGGCACGGCAGTGCTGTTGTGGTTCTGGAAAGATCTGGCGCTCTATATTCCGTACACGCTGTTCCGGTAACGACGGTCTCTCATTCCTTGAGGTAACACAGCACCGCGTTGCAGTAAGCCTGCGATTCCGCTCCCTGTGGTGTCGGGGTTTATCTCTTGTTTCCGGATGACCTATAGCCGCTTCCCTGCCCTCTCCCCTGGTGACGAGGCTCTGGTCGCGGGGTTCATTTCAGCAAATTCCCGGGTTTGCGGATGAATTGACCGGTATGTGACTTGTGTCAGCGGATCGAAACGCCAATTCTGTAACACTGACTACGCTTTTCCTGATAACAGGTCCCGAGGTTTACCGTGATCCTACGCCCGCTGCTTTCGCTGATGCCCCGCAATACGCTGCGGGCAGTTGCTGTCGCCACCATGGGCAGCCTGCTCGGTTGTGCAGCCACCGGCGCGGATGTCGGGGAATTGCGGGTACAGGCCACCTGGCCGGACGACACAATGGCCAAACCGGTGGATGTACGCGACACCCCGTCCGGAGCCTATCTTGCCGGACAGGCCGCACAGAAAGCCCGCCGGTACGAGGAAGCTGCGACTTTTCTGAAGAAGGTTATTGCGGTCGAGCCGGACAATGCCGACCTCGCCCGCCAGACCTTCATGTTACTGACGCTGGAGGGCGAGTTTGATGAGGCTGCGGATATCGCGGCACGCCTGATCGAAGAGGGCGACCGCTCCGCCATCAGCCGCTATGTCCTGTACCTGAGAGAGATGAAACAGGGAAAATGGGCTGAGGCCAGCGCAGAGCTTACGGATATTCCGGACCGGTCTCTGCATCTGCTGGTCGGCCCCTTCATGGAAGCCTGGGCGGCTGCCGCGCAGGGCAATGCCGATGCAGCCATGGCGGCGCTGGAACCACTGTCGAAAGACGACAACTTCAAGGCCACCTACGCCTTCCATGCAGCCATGGTGAATGACCTGCTGGGCCTTAATGACGCGGCCGCCACCTTCTATGCGGAAGCCGCGGCATCATCCGGGGGCCTCACCCTGCGTGTTGTACAGATGTACGGTAATTTCCTCGAACGTCAGGGTCGGCGTGACGAGGCAGAAGTCGTCTACAACAAGTTGCTGGAACCGAATGCCGACAACAGCATGCTGGTTCCGCTCTCGCTGCGACTGGCGGCAACCGATGTGCCGGCGCCATTGCTGCAATCTGCTACCGATGGACTGGCAGAAGGCCTGTTTTCCGTCGGAAGTTCACTTCGCCAGCAGGGTTCACAGGATTTCGGCCTGATTTTTGGCCGGATGGCTCTGGAACTTCGCCCCGACTTCGTCATGGCCCGTCTGCTGGTTGCCGATATTCTGGAGCGACAGGACCGGCTGGCCGAAGCCAATCAGGTCTATCAGGGAATTCCGGAAGACTCTCCCTTCCGCTGGTCCGCCGATCTCAACCGCGCCCAGAATATGGCCGACCTGGGCGAGGTTGAAGCATCTGTCGAAGAACTGGAACAGCTCGCAGCCACCCGTCCGGAACGGTATGACGCGCTGGTCACCCTGGCCAATGTACTGCGGCAGGATGAACAGTTCGAAGCCTCGGCCAAGGCCATGGATCGCGCCATCGAACGGATCACCGAAATCCGGGAAGAGCACTGGCGGGTCTTCTATTCCCGCGGCATTGCGCTGGAACGATCAAAACAATGGGCCCGCGCCGAAGCGGACTTCCTGAAGGCGCTGGAACTGCAGCCGGAACAGCCCTATGTGCTGAACTATCTCGGCTATAGCTGGGTCGATCAGGGCATGAACATCAAGCGGGCAACCGACATGATCCAGCGTGCCGTGAAGTTGCGGCCGAATGACGGCGCGATTGTCGATTCCCTCGGCTGGGCGCTCTATCGGGTCGGCGATTTCCCCGGCGCCGTCAGGCAACTGGAACGGGCCGTCGAGCTGATGCCGCACGACCCCACGATCAATGACCATCTGGGCGATGCATACTGGCGGGTTGGCCGCCAGCATGAGGCACGCTTCCAGTGGCAGCGCGCCCTGTCTCTTGAGCCGACAGAAGACCTTCTCGACGTCATCGGTGACAAGCTGAAGAACGGTCTGAAACCGGTTGAAGAGACGCCTGCCAAGGATGGCTGATTCAGCCTTGGTTACGGAATTCGCCGCAGCAAAGATCAATCTCTGGCTCCATGTAACCGGTCGCCGGGAAGATGGCTATCACCTGCTCGACAGCCTGATCGCCTTTGCCGGGGTTGGTGACCGGCTTACCCTGACCCGTTCTGACGATCTGTCCCTGAGCCTTGCCGGGCCGTTTTCAGAAGGGCTGACCACGACCAGCGACAATCTGGTGATCCGGGCTGCCACGCTGCTGGCATCGGAAGCCGGCATCCGTCCGGCGGCGGCCATTACGCTGGAAAAAAATCTGCCCGTTGCCTCTGGCATCGGTGGTGGTTCTGCAGATGCCGCGGCTGCAATTCGTGGTTTGTCGAAACTCTGGAATCTCAGCCTCCCGACAGAAGTCACCGCCCGGATTGCCCTTCGTCTGGGCGCTGACGTGCCAATGTGTCTGGCCGGTCAGGCCGCACTGGCCAGTGGTATCGGTGAAGTGCTGCATCCGGTCGGCCAGATGGCCCCGGCCTGGCTGGTGCTGGTCAATCCCCGGGTTGCGATTTCCACACCGGAAATATTCCGTCGACGCGAGAACAGCTTTACGGATATCACGACACCGGCCGCCGGAAAGCTGGCCACGCTGGCAGACCTGACCGCCGCCCTGCGCGATCGCCATAACGACCTGCAACCTCCGGCCATCCGGCTGGCACCTGTCATTGGCGAGGTGCTGGAACGCCTGCGCGGTCTCAGCGGATGCCAGCATGCCGCCATGTCCGGAAGCGGGGCAACCTGTTTCGGGTTGTTTGAAGACCGGCAGACCGCAGAACAGGCGGCAGGCAGCCTGTCCTCAGAGAATTCCAAATGGTGGTCTGCTGCGGCTCCCCTGCTGTCTGACGCAATTGCTCAGCAGACTATTGCAACAGCGCTTTCAAAGCCCTAAAACACACCCCGCACAGGGGCATGGCCAAGCGGTTAAGGCAGCGGGTTTTGGTCTCGCCATCCCAGGTTCGAATCCTGGTGCCCCTGCCAATCTCCTTATTTTGACGATCCCGGCCAGCATCAGGGCCCCGCGAGATCAGCTGATCATGTTCTGCTGATAGGCAGCATCCGGCGCGATGCCGAGGCCCGGAAGGTCCGGCAGGGTTCGGACGCCATCCACCACCGGGGGAACATCAGCAAGGTCACGGGCGTAATGTCCGCTCAGGGAAAACCCGCTATGCGCAAGCGGGGCGGGGAAAAGCGTGGTCATATGCAGACCGGCGACCGTACCAATGGCGGTTTCAAGCGGGCCTGTATTGACACTCTGGATTCCCGCGGATGTCGCAAAATCGACCATTTCCTTCAGCCGGTCCGGGCCACCGGCACGGGGCATCTTGTAGATAAACACATCCACAGCCTCCGCATCGACAAGACGGTGCATGTCCTCCAGCGTCTCCACCGGGTTATCCCATGCGGAGCGGATAGCCCCTGATTTCCGGACAGCCGCCATATCTTCAATTGTCGCAATTCCGGCATCCAGCGGGTCTTCGATATAATCAATCCCCAGCGGGGCAAACCGTTCCATATTGGCAAGTGCATCCGGAACCGTTTTCCAGGCATCATTCGGGTCCAGCCGGAAGGCAAAATCGGGAAACGCTTCCCGAAGGGCAGAAACCCGGGCGAAATCATGATCGACATCAGCAAAGCATTTGATCTTCAGGGTGGTCATGCCCTGTTTTGCATAACCCTTTGCCTGCGTCACGGCAGCACCGATATCCTGCTCTCCGACCAGTCCGTTAATCGGCACCTGCATCGGCGGCTTCACATCGTCATCTGCCATATACTGGTTTAACGGCTTACCTGCGGCGGCGGCACGTGCCGACAACCAGGCCGTGGCGATGGCACAGCGCATCCGGTTATGCATTTCCCGCTGATCAAGCTGAACCAGAAAGTCGTCATCCTCCGGGTTCAGTCCTTTTGTCAGGGCCAGCAATTCCAGCGCCAGTTCCGCACCGTTAATCTCGACATGCGGGCCAAAAGCGACTTCGCCCCAGCCTTCATACTGATCGATCATGCAGCGCAGAATTGCACCTGCACGGCTGGTATGTTCGCCCTTCGCCCAGCGGTAGACGACTTTCAGCGGTAAATCATAGGGTCCGGCGGAAAACATGCTTAACTGTCCTTCAGGGGCACCAGAAGCTCTGGCGGTATATGCAGACGGACCTTGTCGCCTGCCTTGTTGATGGTATGAGATGCTGCCTGCACAGCGACCTGCCGGTCGGCAACAGCCACCACATACTCGACATGCTTGCCCGAGAACGAGGCGGAGACGACCTGACCCTCAAAACAGTTCGGTGCGTCCCCTCTGGAAGCGTCGGCAAACTGAATATGTTCCGGGCGAACCAGCAGCACGTTGCCCTCATCACGGTCATTACCGCTGACCAGCATCGGACCAAAGGGTGTTTCGGCCTGCTGGCTGTCGCCATTGCGGGTCAGCCCGCTGCAGGGAATAAACTCTGCCTGGCCGATGAACCGTGCGGTGAAAATATGCCGGGGACGAAGATAAAGCTCCAGCGGTGTACCCGTCTCGATCAGATCACCACCATCCATCAGCGCAATCCGGTCGGAGAGGCTGAGCGCCTCCTCCTGATCATGGGTGACATAGATTGTTGTCTGGCCAAGCGTTGTCTGCAGGCTCCGCAATTCGCTGCGCATCTGTTCGCGAAGCTTTGCATCGAGGTTGGAGAGCGGTTCATCCAGAAGCAGCAGGTCTGCTCCCTTCACCAGCGCCCGGCCAAGGGCCACACGCTGTTGCTGGCCACCGGAAAGCTGTGTCGCGGGCCGGTCTTCATAGCCGTCGAGCCCCACCATCCGCAGCGTCTCCAGCACCTTCGGCCGGATCTGGGCTTTCGGCATCTTCATGCTTTCCAGCGGAAAGCCGACATTCTGTGCGACGGTCATATGTGGCCAGACCGCATAGGACTGGAAGACCATCGAGATATTGCGTTTTTGCGGCGGCGTGATGAGGCCGGTCTCCCCGTTGAAAACGCTAACGCCCCCGATGTCGATCTGGCCGCTGGTCGGTGTCTCAAGGCCAGCCACACTGCGGAGCGTCGTGGTTTTCCCGCAGCCGGACGGTCCCAGCAGGGTGAAGAACTCACCGGCAGCCACTTCCAGCGAGGTGTCGCGGACAGCAAGGTGAAAGCCGCCCTCAATGGGGTAGGCAACCTGTAGATTTCGGATCGATAACATTTAGACGGCCTCTCTGCCCGAGGATTTGCTGCGACTTGCCATAATTTGCCACCCCGCCACACAGATCAGCATGGCAAACACCAGCCAGACTCCGATGGCAGCAGCCTTGTTCGGTTCTCCCCCCGACCAGTAGCCCCATAACAGAACTGGCAGGGTGGTGTTGTTCGCGCCCTTCAGCAGCAGGGCCGATGTCAGTTCCCGCATGCAATGGGCCAGCACCCAGATCCAGACGGCGGCTATGGCCGGGAAAGCCAGCGGAATGATGATCCGGCGCATCCGGCGCCACCAGCCGGCACCACTGGTCTTTCCGGCGTCCTCCAGATCGGCATGCAGCTGAATCATGACCCCGTGTGTGGCGCGACTGCCGAATGACAGATAGTTGGTGGTGTAGGCGATCATGATGATCCAGATCGTGCCGTAGATCGGAATGAAATTGATCGTCAGATAGACATAGATCAGCCCGACGCCGATCAGCGTGCCGGGAATGGCGATCGGCAGGAAGGAAAGCGCGTCGATGATCTTCCGTCCCGGTGCCTTCGACCGGATCACAACCCAGGAAACCAGAACCGACAGCAGCGCCACCGCCGTGGAGGCGGACAGCGCAATCAGTACACTGTTGATCGAGGACTGTACCGCCCGCCGGTTAGAGAAAAAGTCGATATGATTGGCCAGCGTGGCCTTCTCCAGCATATCCAGCGAGACCCCCGCCTGATAGGGCATCAGGCTGGTCCAGATCAGGATCGCGACAGGGGCGGCCACCGCCAGCAGGAAATAGACAGCGATCATTGTGAAGGCGGGCCAGCGCCATTTTCCGAGCGCCACGGACCGGGGCCGCCAGCCCTTGCCTGTTACGGTGACAAACTGGCCCTGCAGGCGGGTATAGCGCTGATAACTCCAGGCCAGTGTCAGGACAATCACCAGAAAGAAGATCGCCATGGCGCTGATCAGGCCATATTCAGGCAGCCCCCCGGGCGCATCATTGGCAAGATAGACCACCTGACTGGACAGGACGAAAATCCCGACGGGCATACCGATGGTTCCCGGAATATCAAAAACCAGAAAGCCCACGATCAGCAGGAATACCGCCGCCGCCATGATGGTCGGGGCCAGCAGCGGCAGGAAAATCTTCCGGATGGTGGTAAACAGCCCGGCACCACTGGTGAAGGCCGCTTCCTCCAGACTGGGATCCATGTTCCGGAAGGCGGGTGACAAAATCAGGAAGGTCGAGGGGACAAGGGCCAGACCTTCAACGAAAATCATCCCGCCCATGGAATAGATATTGATCGGTGCTGAATCGAGATTGAACAGATAGATCAGCAGATCATTGATCGCCCCGGTACGCGGACTGAGCAGCATCACCCAGCCGATTGCCATCAGCACCGGCGGCGTTGCCATCGGCAGAATGACCAGTGCCCGCACCAACCCCTTCATGGGCAGGTCAGACCGTTCTACCAGCCAGGCAATCAGCGCTCCAAGTGACAGCGCCATGATGGCGGCACCGAAGGCAAACTGGACGGTATTCCCGACCAGTTCCCAGAATTCGGCACTGAAATAGACATCGCTGTAGTTGGTGGTCGTCCAGCCCTTGTCGGACGGGAAACCGGTCGGCTTGAAACTGGAAATCAGCACCAGCGCCAGCGGCACCAGTACCAGCCAGGCCAGCAGAACCCCCAGCGAGAGCGAGGGGAGCCAGCGGGCAAGCCGCCACCGAAGTGACTGGCCTGCCCGCTGATCTGACATCACGACGGCGTCCGTCATACTGATTTCACTTCACATCCGGACGCCGCAGATCAATTCATCCGTTACCGTGCAGCCCCGGCAGAGCCGAGGATCTTGTTGAAGACCTTGAAAGTCTCCTGATACTTATTTGTCTCTTCTGCCGGCCACTCCGAAACCTCGGAATCCTTGACCAGATCATAGGTTTTGGTGCCTTCCATCAGATGACTGCCCCGATTGGTTGCCCCCTCGTAAGCAGCGGCACCTTCCGGCGTTGCCAGCCAGGACAGGAACAGCTTTGCACCCGGCGTATTACGCGCACCCTTGGTCAGCGATGTGTAAATCGTATGCATCGGGGCCGGATTAAGCGCGATACGTTTTACCGGCGCACCCGCATCCATCGGCGGCTGTGCCGTATGGAAAAAGCCGATGGCAATATCGACTTCACCGGCACCAACCTGCTGCGCCAGCGGGAAAGTGGATTTGAACAACAGCGGCTGAAGCTTCACATAGTCTTCCAGTTGCGCCTGGGCTTTCTCCACACCCCAGACTTTCGCCATCTGGGTATGTGCACCGGCACGAACCCAGCTGCCCATACGACCTTTCCATTTCGGATCATTGATATCTTCCCAGCCCTTCGGCTCGTCAGCCGGCTTCACCCGGTCCGTATTGATGATGATCACGTAAACAGAGGCCGCAATTGCAACCGTGAAGTCAACCGGCGTCAGTTTCTCCGGTACGCCAAGCGCCTGCCAGTCGGCAGACTGCAGCAATGAACGATCATTCATCTCCCAGGCCTGCGCTGCACCGGTTGTCACCAGGTCGCCGGTATACCCCTGCCCCTGAACTTCCTGAATGATACGGCCCGTCATCTTGTTGCCGCCGGCGACCCGCAGATGCTGAACCTTCACATCCGGATAACGCTCGTTGAATTTGGCGATGACTTTCTCGATCTGGTCTTCCTTGGAACTTTCATACCAGACAACCGGATGTTCGTTTGTGGCAGCTTCCTTGGCCAGATCTGACAACATGTCAGCACTGGCGACAGTTCCTCCCAGCCCGGCAGCGGTGACCAGAGCAGCGCCAGCGGTGATCAGTTTACGAAATCTCTGCGTGATATTCATGACGTCCTCCCAAACGTATTTTCAGCATTATGCATGCAGTTATTAAGACGCGAAACCATAATTGTTCGTTTTTTGTACAGAATATCGCATCTATGCATGCAATTCAGGCAATCAGGTCATTTCCATTCAATTCATTCCGGACCATTCCTTCTGCCGGCAGGCCTCAGATAATAGCGATATCGCCTTCCTGTCCTATCGATCTATCGAAAAACAGCATAGCCCGGACAGGCTGCAGCATGAAATGATTCCCTGTGAGCGGCATGTATAGAGCGGCACAGCGCAGGGTAATGACAGATGATGGTGGCTCTCCTGACCGCCCAACAAAAAACCCCGCTGACTAATCAGCGGGGTTTTCTGAGGAACCTCTGAAGGTTCAGATTAGTGAACGTCGGCCCAGATACGGCGCTTCGTTACATAGGCCAGGATCGTAAAGACGATCAGGAACAGGATCACCTTCCAGCCAGTCTGCTTGCGCACTTCCAGTTCCGGCTCAGCGGCCCAGTTCAGGAAATGGCTGACATCCATTGCCAGCTGATCCAGCGTCGGATTCGGCTGACCGTCAGCATAGGTGACGATTTCATCCGAAAGCGGCGGGGCCATAGCAATCTGCTGCCCTGGGAAGTAGCTGTTGTAGTACATCCCGGAACCCAGCTCGACGCCAGCCGGCGGGTCCTTGTAGCCGGTCAGCAGCGCATGAATATAATCCGGTCCACCAACACGCGCCTTGGCGATCAGCGACAGGTCAGGCGGCAGGGCACCACCATTGGAGGCCCGTGCGGTCTGCGGGTTGGGATAAGGTGACGGGAAACGGTCCGAGACACGGCCCGGACGATCAAACATTTCACCATCGTCATTCGGGCCATCGGTCACCTCATACTCGGAAGCAAAAGCCTTCGCTTCTTCTTCCGTATATCCGAGAGCGGTGAGATGACGGAAGCTGACCAGCCGCATCGAATGGCAGGCTGCGCAGACTTCCTTGTAGACCTGATATCCACGCTGCAGGGCAGCCTTGTCATAGGTGCCGAACAGGCCGTTGAACGACCAGTCCATGGCCGGCGGATGCGCGGCATCACCGGCTGCATAAGCATTCCCACCAAGGCTGACGCCGGCGACGAAAGCAAGTGTCGTGACAAATTTACGCATTATGCTTTCTCCATCGGCTTGGCAGCGGCGGCGGCAGAGGCTCCGGCGCCGCCTCCTTTCAACACGGATGCTGAAATAGATTCCGGCAGGGGCTTCGGTCGTTCGAACCAGCCAACCAGCGGCAGGAACGGAATGAAGTAGCCGAAATACATCAGGGTCATTAGACGGGACAGGTCGACATACTGGAACCAGCTGAGGCCAAGCACCGGTGCATCCGGCGACTTGCCACCGCAAATCCCGAGAATGATGCAGACGACGACGAAAACCCAGAAACCCAGCTTGAAGACCGGACGGAAACGGCCCGAGCGGACCCGTGATGTGTCGAGCCAGGGCAGGACAAACAGGATCAGGATCGAACCGAACATCAGCAGCACGCCGCCGAGTTTCGACGGAACAGCACGCAGGATCGCGTAGAACGGCAGGAAGTACCATTCAGGAACGATATGCGCCGGTGTCGAAAGCGGGTTCGCCGGAATGTAGTTGTCCGGATGGCCAAGATAGTTCGGCGCATAGAACACGAAAGCGGCGAAGAAGATCAGGAACACGCCGAGGCCGAACACATCCTTGATGGTGTAATACGGATGGAACGGAATGGTGTCCTGCTTGCCCTTGACCGAAATACCGGTCGGGTTGTTCGAGCCATGCTCATGCAACGCCCAGATATGCAGGACAACAAGTCCGGCAATCACGAAGGGCAGAAGATAATGCAGGCTGAAGAACCGGTTCAGGGTCGGGTTATCAACCGAGAAACCGCCCCAGAGCCAGGTGACAATCGGATCACCGATGATCGGGAAGGCCGAGAACAGGTTGGTGATAACGGTCGCACCCCAGAAGCTCATCTGGCCCCACGGCAACACGTAGCCCATGAAGGCTGTCGCCATCATCGCCAGCAGGATCAGGATGCCGATCCACCAGAGAATTTCGCGTGGTGCCTTGTAGGAACCGAAATAAAGGCCGCGGAAGATATGAATGAAGACGACGATGAAGAACATCGACGCACCGTTCATATGAATATAACGGATCAGCCAGCCGAAATTCACGTCACGCATGATGCGCTCGACGGAATCAAAGGCCATTGTCGTATGGGCGGTGTAGTTCATCACCAGGAAGATCCCCGACAGGATCATGATTCCAAGCGTGATGCCGGCCAGCGAACCGAAGTTCCAGAAATAGTTCAGGTTCTTCGGTGCCGGATAACCGCTTCCGACCGAATGATCGAGGAAGCTGAAGATCGGCAGGCGATGCTCTACCCACCGGATGATCTTGCTGTCGAATTGCTTCTTTTCAGCCATTTTTACTTGCCTCAACCAATGCGAATATGGGTGTCGTCAAGGAACGTATAGGTCGGCACGACCAGGTTCCGCGGTGCCGGGCCCTTCCGAATACGTCCGGACGTATCATAATGCGAACCGTGGCAGGGGCAGAACCAGCCATCAAAGTCGCCCTTGTTCTCACCAGAAGAGGTGCCGAGGGGAATACAGCCGAGGTGGGTGCAGACACCGACCAGAACCAGCCATTCCGGCTTCTCGACCCGCGCCGAATCCGGCTCCGGATCTGGCAGTGCCGCAACGTCCACAGACTGTGCCTCGTTGATTTCATCAGCCGTCCGGTGACGAATAAACACCGGCTTGCCGCGCCACATGACCTTGACCGCCATACCTTCAGCGATGTTGTCCAGTGCGGCTTCGGTTGTCGACAGCGCCAGCGTATCGGCCGCAGGGTTCATCGAATCGACGAACGGCCAGATGGCGCAAGCTGCGCCAACAGCGCCGGTTGCAGCAGTTGCGAGTGTCAGGAAATCGCGGCGCGTCCCGCTCTCTTCAGAATGTGCGCCGTGTGCCATTTCGGCCATGTCGTGTGCCTCTAGCTTGGTTGCATCTCATGTCGCCCGGATTTTCCGCGACCTTGCGTTCAGATGACCATTGTCAAAATAATCAATCAGAACAGGCACGCGGGACGGATCGGCGACAGCTATCCTTCCCTCGCCAGCGTATATCGCAGCTTTTCGGCCAAGCCAAGGATTTTGGCGGTCTTTCAAGGCGATATCCTCGTCTGCAGTGGAATTCTGCCACATAGCCGCAGTCACAAGACGTGATCATCCGAAATTCGTTCAGGCGATATCACCCACTCAGAGTAAGGCCTTTCGCGACTCTGGCTTTCAGTCGGGAATGTGGATTCTACGAATTGCGGTCTTCGGCACAGAATTTAAGTTAAATTCCATCAACAACAGGGCGGAAAGTCCTTCTTCATGTCGATGGTTCATTTCAAGAAATTTTCGTCCGTTCGCCGATACCCGCAGTTCATGGCCTGTATCCTCGGGCTGATTTTGTTTCTCCCGGCCAATCTTGCTCTCAGCGCGCAATTGCCCAAGCCGGCAGGAGAAATCATCCTCACTGTCACCGGACAGATCGAGAGAACCAACCGCGAGGGCGCTGCAGATTTTGACATGGCGATGCTGGAAGCCCTCGATGCAACAGAAGTCGATACGAAAACTCACTGGACCAAGGGAAGCTCGGTCTATCGCGGGGTCAAACTCGAAACGTTTCTCAAACATCTCGGCGCGCAGGGGAAGACACTGAATGCCGTAGCCCTGAACGATTACAAGGTCAAAATTCCCGTTGATGCCATGGTCAATGCCGATGCCATCATCGCCTACCGTCAGGACGGGGACTATATGCGCATCCGGAAGTACGGGCCGCTGTGGATTGTCGTTCCGGCGGAGAATAACCAGCCTGTTAACGGCACTTACAGGCTGAACGCCTTTCTTGTATGGCAGTTGAGAAAACTTGAGGTTGTCGACTAATGCTCCCGGCTTTCGCCAGACGTGGAACGCTGCAGAGAATAGTCGTCTATGTTGCCCTCACCATATCATTTGCCGGCATATTCTACGTTCAGCATCAGGCTCTTCGTTCACAGCCCCATATTGACCTTGTCAGGGGACGAGGCGGTTTCTGGAATATTTCTCAGGTTGAATATGAACACCAGCGGCTGATGTTTTCGCTGCTGACGCTGGCTGCCGAAAGCACATCAGGACAAGCCGACAATGTCCGGCTGCGGTTTGATATATTCTGGAGCCGCGTCACCAGTCTGGACGGCGAATTCTTTACGGTCGGCGACCGGTCTTCCGAGTGGCAGAAACCCTTCATCAGCCAGATTGTCGGCGTACTTGAAGCAATCGACGACCGGGTGCAGAGGCTGGAGGACACTGATCGCGAAGAAGCAAGAGCACTTCTCCAGATCATCAGCAGTCAGGAAGAATTCGTTCACAGCGCCGTACTGGCGCAGAACGTGCCTTTGTTTGGCAACCAGTTCATCCATCGTGTCGTTCAGAATTTAAAGGACATCGAACGTAACAACTTTCTGATGTTCGGCTTCTTTCTGGTCGCGCTGACGCTGCTGCTGATCGAACTCAGAATCAGCCACAAGCGGACCCGGCAGGAACGGGATGCCAGAAAGACCATCGAAAAAGCTGATGCCGCCAAGGTAACATTTCTCGCCAATATGAGTCATGAACTGCGAACTCCGCTGAATGCCATCCTCGGATTTTCCGAAGTGATGAAGGATGAGATGCTCGGCAAGCTGGGCGTCACGGCCTACAGGGATTATGCCGCAGATATTCATGGCAGCGGCCATCTGCTGCTCGAAATGGTCAATGACATTCTCGATTTCTCACGGATCGAAGCCGGTGTCATCGAAGCCAGTCCCGAGCCGTTTGATATCCATGCAGAAGCGACCCGAACCATTCATCTGGTACAACGGACCGCATGGGAAAAGCAGATCCGGATCACCCTGAACTGTAACTGGGAACCGGATATGACAACCTGTCTGCTGAACGCGGACGACCGGTTGATCCGGCAGGCGCTGCTTAACCTCATTACCAATGCCATCAAGTTCACAGCTGAAGGCGGCTGGATTGAGGTCGGCCTGCAGACCGGAGAAGACCAACTGACGGTCTCAGTCTCGGATTCAGGCAAAGGCATTTCAGCCGAGAATGTGGATAAAGTCACCGATGCCTTTTTCCAGGTAAATGGCGTCATGACCCGCCGCGAAGGTGGTGTCGGGCTGGGGCTTGCCATCTCAAGATCCTTCGTCGAAGCCAATGCGGGCCGCCTTGAAATCGCGAGCAAGGTCGGTGTCGGCACCATCGTCAGCATGATTTTTCCTTCCCGACTTGTGGTCATGACGGATACAACCATTCCTGTGCCGGTCACCGGACCGGTTTCTGAAATCACATATCCCGGAAGCTGATGCCCCTTTCACTGGCGCTCTATCAACCCGATATTCCTCAGAATACCGGCGCAATTCTGCGCCTTTGTGCCTGCATGAATACAGATCTTCATATCATTGAGCCCTGCGGCTTCGTGCTTGAAGACCGTCGTCTGCGCCGGGCCGGCATGGATTACACCGACCTTGCGCGGATGATCCGCCACCAGTCATGGCAGGCCTTTCAGGAAGCCGCCGTCTGTCAGCGTCTGTTGCTGATGACAACGAAAGGCTCAACAGCCTATCAGACAATTACCTATCAGGATGGTGACTGCCTGTTGCTGGGACGTGAAAGTGCCGGTGTACCACAGGACGTTCATGACAGCGCAGACATCCGCCTGCGGATCCCCATGGCCGAAGGCCGGCGCAGCATCAATGTTGCAAATGCCGCCGCCATGGTGTTGGGAGAGGCCCTTCGACAGACGGGAGGGTTTCCGGAATGACCGACTATAATGACGATCACAAACAACGGGCCAGCAGTTGGTTCCGGAGCCTGCGGGACACCATCTGTAATGACTTCGAATCCATAGAATCAGAACATAACGGACCGATGGATGACCGGCCGGCCGGATCCTTTGAGCGCAGCCCCTGGACAAAGCCTGCCGGGGAAAGTCTGCAGGGTGGCGGCGAAATGTCGATCATGCGTGGCCGGGTTTTCGAAAAAGTCGGCGTCAATATCTCAACCGTTTACGGTGAGTTCTCCGAAGAATTCCGCAAGCAGATACCCGGCGCCGAAGAAGACCCCAGATTCTGGGCCAGCGGCATCTCGCTGGTCGCCCATATGCAATCCCCGCTGGTGCCTGCGGTGCATATGAACACGCGTATGATCGTCACCACAAAAGGCTGGTTCGGCGGGGGCGCAGACCTGACTCCGATGTTTCCGGACGCTGACGACACAGCCCACTTCCATCAGGAGCTGAAAGCCGCCTGTGACGCTCATGACCCGGCCTATTACCCGCGCTTCAAAGACTGGTGTGATGAATATTTCTTCCTTCCCCACCGGAACGAGCCCCGGGGCGTCGGCGGCATCTTCTATGATCGCCACAATACCGGGGACTGGGACGCAGACTTTGCCTTCACACAGGATGTCGGGCGCGGTTTTCTTCGGGCCTATTCACCGCTGGTCCGCCGCCATTGCGACCGGAGCTGGACGGAGGCAGAGCGCGAACATCAGCTTGTCCGACGGGGCCGCTATGTCGAATTCAACCTGCTGCATGACCGCGGCACCGTGTTCGGCCTCAAGACCGGTGGCAATGTCGATGCCATTCTGATGTCAATGCCGCCGGAAGTCCGCTGGCCCTGACCACGCATAATCAGCGCCTTGTACCCTCACCCTCCGGATTGGTAGCCGGCGGGAAGTGATCGAGAGTTCGTGTCTCGCGGAAATAATTCAGGGTCCAGGTCACCGTCGGGAATGCCAGTTCGTCCCAGGGGATTTCATCCCAGTGGAACAGCCCCACTTCCTGCGATTCCGGTCCGGCCTTGATGGTCTTTTCATTCAGCAGCCGTGCCCGGAACATGATCTGAATCTGGCTGATGCGGGGAATGTTATACATACCCAGCATCTGATTGATCTCGATTTCTGCGAAGGCCTCTTCCCAGGCTTCCCGTGCAGCACCCTGCTGCACGGTCTCTTCATTTTCCATGAAGCCTGCCGGCAGGGTCCAGTAGCCGACGCGCGGCTCGATAGCCCGGCGGCAGAGCAATATCCGGTCGTCCGACGCAACGCAGACAGCGCCGGCAACGATCTTCGGGTTATCGTAATTGATGAAACCGCAATCTTCGCACACAAGCCGGTGGCGGTTGTCGCCATCCGGAATCTTGTTCACAACCGGGCCTGAAAGTTCTTTCTTCATGGCCCTAGATTGGCCCGCAAAAGGCCCTCTTACAAGATGCCTGATCGGGAGCCGTCAGGCACTGATATCCAGAACGGTACCGCGTAACCCGTCTGACGATGCCCGGGAAACACGTGCTTCGGAAACTGCGGCACCACGGTCGGCGGCTTCCTGAACGGCGTTCGCAATTGCCGCTTCCTGCTCTTTCTGCATTTTCAATGCCTTGAGGCCGCGAATATTAGCCTTGGTTGCGCCAGTTGACTGTAGTGCGCTGATTGCCTGGGCGTCCATAATCGTCTCCCGTTAAACGGGGCTATATAGCCCCGAGTAGTGATAGAAAGACGTACCCGCCAGTAGCAACAATCGAAAAATTCATGGCGCCTGTGAGCACGTTATCCAGTGTGATCGCGATTTCTTCGCGGGACGGGAACATGACTGCCTCCTTGTTTGCCATGGTGAACAGTACCTGCTCCCCGAACTTCATGATGTGTTATCTATCACAGGCATTCAGAAAAATTTACTTGGTATTAACACTTACTGGACCTGACCGGCCTCACCGCTGGCCGCAACCAGCTGGCGCAGCTTCTCATCATCATAGGCTGCATCAATTTCCGCGCAGATGCGGTCAGCCTCACTCTCAAGATCTTCCCCACAACTGACCGGCGGGGCTTTTCTCCATTGAGCAAGATAGCTGTCGGTATCAGATGCCCCGGCGCGCATAGCCGCACGATCAATGGCTTCCTGAAACCGATCCGGCAACATACGTTTGGCCTTCTCCCGCCGCCCCTGCCTGACCTCGACCATCGACGGAATATCCCGCCAGTAGGTAATCACCAATTGCGCCATAACCAGCCTCCTCCGGCACCTGAAAACTGCCCGTTTATAGCCGGAATTCCTCTCAAAACAGTGCCGTTTACGACGCGATAATGTCCCTTCGCGCCATCACAAAAATGAACTTTCTGTCTGATTATCCACAACTTTCTGCCCCTCAGACCCTAGCCTATATAGTGGTCCGCAGGTATAGTCAGACTAGATATTGTGAAATTGCCGACACGGGGGAACTCTATGGCCTGGACCGACGAGAAAGTCGAAACACTGACGCAACTTTGGCAGAGCGGTAAAAGCGCCAGCGAAATTTCGGCCATCCTTGGTGATGTCACGCGGAACGCCGTTATCGGCAAGGCGCATCGTCTCGGTCTGGCGTCGCGTCCGTCTCCGATCAAACGCCAGCCGAAAGCCGCACCGGTGGAGCCCATCGGGGTCAAACTGATCGATCTGACCGAACGGATGTGCAAATGGCCAATTGGTGATCCGGCGACACCGGGCTTCCGGTTCTGCGGCAAACCGTCAGAAACCGGGCAGTCCTATTGTGAAGGTCATATGTCGATGGCCTATCAGGCTCCGTCCTCGAAGCGTGACCGCGACCGTGAACGTCAGCGTGCCCAGCGGGCCGCTAATTTCTAAACGATCAATTTCAGTTCGATAAATCCTGACCGCGGCATCACTGCCGCGGTCTTTTTTTATGTTCGCCGCTCACTATTCCCGGCAGATATTCTCAACAATCCATGCCACAGGATCATCAGACCCAGCAGTCCGATCCACCAGTTCTGCCAGAGACCGAAACTTGAATTCGCAAACACCATCGCCGCCGCCAACCCCGCACAGTCTGTTCCGCTGACGATCCGGGATGTCGCACGGCTTGCCATGCGGCGGATCAGCATCAGACAGGCCAGAACGAGACAGGCCACGCCGACACCACCCAGTTCCAGCCAGAGTTGCAGCACCTGGTTATGCGGATGCAGCGGCAGCCGGAAATCCGTAAACAGCACCAGTTCATCCTTCTCGGGTGTCAGGTAGGTGATATCCACCTTTTCATTACCTCCGGGAACAGACCTCGACGCTCCCAGACCCCAACCGGCAACCGGTCGCTCCGCGATTTTCTCCAGAACAAAGTCCCAGATAACCAGACGCCCGATCATTGATGCCGGAATCCTCTGGGTATTCCCGGATTCCGCCGACAGATCGATACGTTCCACAACCTCCTGCAGAACCGGCGGGGCCAGTACCAGCCAGACAGCCGCCAACGCAACCAGCAGCCTCGGCAGAAGATTGGGCAGCAACATGCCTGCTGCAGCACAGATCATCCCGCCAGTCAGGGCAAGGAACGCCGTGCTGTGACCTGTCCGGATCACGAGAGCCGTCAGCAGGACGACAGCAAGCAATGCCGCAAAGCGTTGTCCCTGTACCCAGAGCCAGGCTGAGGCGGGCCAGACGACCAGAACGGCAATCACCACCCCGTTCTTCACAAAAGAAGCGACATTGACCCCACCAAACCCGATATTGATGACATCGCTCCAGGATAATCCACGCGCCAGACGGGTCAGCTGATAGGCAGACAGAACTTCAAACAGTATGACCAGCAAGGCGACCAGCAGCCCTGCTGCAAGTCCATACAGCATGCGGTCAGCTTCATCCTGATGGCAGCAACGGGAAAACCGGAACAACAGGGCTGTAACACCGGCCAGCGCTGCAAACCCGACCAGAGTCGACTGACTGCGATCCGGATCAACTGTCCAGATCAGGGACAATCCCGCCCAGACGGCAAAGGGTAAGACCGGCAGTATCAGGCGACGCCAGCTGCCGGGTTCATGCTTTCGGTGCCAGACGATCCAGCATCCCAGAACAGCCGCGAGTATCATCATGACCGTCATGGCCTTGGACGAAAACACACCCAGAACCGGCTGAACGAAGGCCAGTATCATCAGCAACTGTGTCAGTATCTGGTTGGTTCTCCGCATGCTCAGGCTGTCATCAGTTGTTGATAGGCATCATCGGTTCTGTCCCCATAATCGGACCAGTCAAAGCCCTTTCCAACCGCCGCCATTGCCGCAGCGCCCTTTATCAGGCGGCTCTCATGGCTTTCCAGCAATGCGCCTATCGCCTCCGACAATCGTTCAGTCTGGCTCGCGGGAACAGCAATTCCTGCTGCTCCTGACGGATCAACCGTCTCAATTCCCGTCTCCCGCGATGCGATCACCGGCAGGCCTGTTGCCATAGCCTGCAACAGGCTCAGCGGTAACCCTTCCTCAAGGCTTGGCAGACAGAAAATATCCGCCTCCTGCAGCGCCCTGACAACGCCTTCTCTCGGTAATGCTCCGGACAGGTGAACCGACTTTACCGGCAGCCGCTTCAGCAATATGTCCGCCTCCGGGTCTTTCGGGCCAACCAGATGCAAGGCTGCACGGTCCGCATAAGGGGCGAAAGCCTGCAACAAGGCGGGAAGGCCCTTGCGAACGCCTACCCGGCCAACGCACAGAATAACCGGACGGTCGCGGACCGGCCTCGGTTCTGATGGCGGCCGGAACGCCTCCAGCGAAACACCGTAGGGATTAATGATCAGTTTGTCCGCAGACACTCCTTCCCGAATGAAGCTGTCTGCGGCAATCCGGGTCGGGACCGCGATCCGGTCTGCCAGATCATATTCCCGACATTCCCGTTCGATGATCTCGCCCTGGGTCATCCGAAATGACAGCCCCCATTCCGCAAAGGCTTCACTGAGAATTCTCTGCTGGGTGAGGATATGGGTCGACCCGCGCTCAATGACGACTTTGACACCCCGCCCCTGAGCGACCGGTATGGCTTCCAGCATTGCTGAACTCCAGCCCGTCAGAATATCAATATCAGGCGGCAGATTTGCGGCCAGCCAGCGCCCAAACTGCCGCGAAATGAAACTGTCCGTTCGTCCCGGCAGTCCGAGCCGCTGATGGCCACGCCTTATCAGCTCCAGCCACGGACAGGTCCGAACTGTTACTTCCGGAGGCAGAAACCGGCGCACAGCGAAATCCGGATAAGTGGTAAAGACCCCGGCCAGACGGCCTTTGCGCCGTAACTGATCCGCCAGATCAAATCCGTGAAAACGCCCGTGAACAGCAACAGCGACCTTCATTACCTGCCCCTGATGACGGATTGCAGGATATCTTCCAGTATCCCGGCACGCTGTTCCCATGACAGCACCGCCCGGTCAACCGGACTGTCAGGACTACTCTTCGACAGGGCAGCCTGCACCAGTTCAGCGACCTCCCCTGCTGTTACGGCTCCGGACAAAGTTACCCCCGCCAGCACGGCAATATTACGGGCCTCATCTGTTTCCGGCGGTACGGTCAGCACAGGCTTGCCCGCGCCAGCCAGATCGAAAATCTTGTGATGAAAAGTCCGGTTGCTCTTCACGTAGCAATTGACCGCCGCCCCTGACAGTACCTCAAGCCACGCCCCCAGCGGTTGCTGCTCACGGATATCCACGGCAATCAGCTTTTCAAGCCTGGCCGTCTGGGCCCGTACCATATCCGCATCATAACCGGCATAGCAGAACCGGACTTCCTGTCGGGCCGCCGCCTCCATCTCCCTGACGGCGGCTTCGATGCCGTCAATCAGCACTGCCAGGTCTGCCTCATCGTAAACTGCGCCGGTCAGCGTGATTGTCTGTGCGGGAAGTGCCTGTTCCGGATAAAGAGCAGGGTCGATACCGCTGTAGACCACCTGTCCCGGACGGCGGAACCATTCACGAATTGTCGCGACATGGTCGTCGGAGAAAGCCGTGAAAGCGGCGGCATCTCCATAACGTGACGCCAGCGGATGCCGCAAGACAGCCGGGATGAAGCTTTGCCAGTGATCTTTCATGTCGGCCACCCAGGGACAGGCCGATTCCCCGGCAATATCACGGGCTATCTGCCAGCTTGTTGCATTACCAAAAGTCGCCCAGACAACATCCGGCTGAAAGCTCTCTGCCAGTACGGGAAGACAGCGACGAACGCCCTCCTGCCAGTCGCGATGCACCCCGCCATAAAACAGATAATGCATCGACAGCAGGGCCTTCCCCGCCAGTCCCGGCAACTCACCCCGTCGCGCTTGAGACAACCGTTCATATCCGGCAGGGGCTATATCCAGACAAAAAGGCGCTGACCAGTCATGTTCGGTCAGCCTGTCTGCAAGCACCTCCGGGCATTGACCCCGTTCTTCTTCAGAAAGGGTTTCCGTCAATAGAACAACCTGATGTCCGCGGCCCGCCATCGCCCGGGCGAACTCACGCATTCTGACAGCACAGACATGCGGCTTTTCAGGATGGCAGTGATTTACAAAAACCGCCCGCATCTACCGACGTCCCAACAGGTCGCACGCTGAGGCAATAACATCTTCTGCGGCAATCTCGCGGATACTGTTTCCGCCATCATGCGCCCCCGGAACAGCCGGAACATCTGCGGCATATGACTGCGGATAATGAACTTTGTGACCGGCCCCTGCCGGATACCAGACACCAGGTTTGGCACGGGCGGAGAAGACAGCAACACAAGGCACATCAACCGATGCAGCGAGATGCATTGGCCCGCTGTCGACACCCAGAAACAAATCCGCGCCCATCATTGCTGCAGCAGAAAGGCGCGGACTTAACTTCCCGCAGAGATTGGCAACCGGGCCTGTCCAGTGGCGGCCATATTCCGCCAGATTCTCCCGGTCAGAGGCCGCCCCGATGAGAACAAGCGCGAGATCCGGAAAAGCCGATGTCAGCGCCGACAGAACTTCCTGCCATCTGTCATCGCCCCAGTCTTTATCGGCTGTTTTTCCGACGGGAGAAAAGGCGATGAAGCGCTCCGCTCCGATTTCTGCCCGTCTTACTTGTTGAGCAGTTTCCTTTTCATCATCGTGAAGATTCAGGTGATGCAGGCTCTGTCCTTCGTGACCAGAAAATCCACAAACCCGCATCAGTCTCGCGGTTTCGCGCTCCCAGCCTCCTTCAGCCTGTTCCAGATACAGACGGTCAGAGGAACTTACCGGCAGGCCGGTAACGGCCAATCCGGCACAAATGCGAAAAAACAGCCAGTCCCGGCAAACAGACAGGAAGCCATTCGGTTCACTGAGATAGACAAGCCTTTCAGCTCCGGCCCTTCTTAACCGGCGCAGAAGGCCGAAACCGGAGGCAAGTCCAAGTCCTGCAGGAAACGCCAGATAGCCTGCAATCCCCGGCTCTCCGTCCAGCAACTGCATCATCGGCGCGGCATTACTGGCAACCGGCTCATTGGTCAGCAACAGAATATCATGGTCCGGCCACCGGTCCCGTATTGCGGCGAGTAATGGCAAACTGACCACACCATCTCCGATGCTGCCCCGGCGGAAGACAACTATACGCTTTGAATGACCAACGATTCCCATATCGCCGCTGATCCTATTCCCGCCAAGGCAGAGGACAAACAGTTTGATCGAAAAGCCCCGTTGGTCGATTATCCCGGCTCACCGGAGGACAGGTACGACGCAATGGAGAAACAGTTTCTAAAAAGCAAAAAACTCCGCGTCCTGATTAACGGCATTCACGCCAAAAGTGGCGGTGGTATTACCTATCTTCAGAACATCCTGCCGTTGCTGGCGGAAGACCCGGACCTGGAACTTCATCTGTTTCTGCACCCGGATCAGTATGTCCTGTTCGGGCTGGTTGATGAGCGGGTTCATATCCATCTTATGGATTACAATAGCGGTTTCTTCAGTGCGTTGTACTGGGAGCAGGCATCCCTGCCCATCCTCGCCCGGGCGATGTCGGCAGATGTAACCTTGTCACCGGCGAATTACGGCCCACTATTCGCCCCGGCACAGGTTATCGTTCTGCGCAACAGTCTGGCAGTTGCCGGGCGTGAGACAAGATTGATCAAACGGCTCTACTGGGCCGCTCTTACCCTGATGACAGCCCTCTCGCTCAGCCGTTGCCGGAAAGCCATCGCCGTATCAAAATATGCCCGGAACGCGCTGACTTTTGGTCTTGGCAGTCGCCTGATCAACAAGGTTGCTGTCGTGCATCACGGTGTCCGCGATGTGTTCCAGCCTTCAAACCCTTCGCGGTCTGAAAACTTCCTGCTCGCTGTGAGCGATATCTATGTTCAGAAAAATCTGCATACGCTGATTTCGGCTCTGCCGGAAATCAAACGCCGGTCGCCTGATATCAGTCTGAAAATTGCCGGCCGGGCCATCGACAAAGGATATCTCGCCGAAATTCAGACCGTCATCAATGAGAACAACCTGCAGGATTCTGTTGAATTTCTTGGCCCCCAGACCACAGAGCAACTGGTTGACCTGTATCAGCGCTGCAAGGTTTTTGTCTTTCCTTCCACTGTCGAAACCTTCGGCAATCCGCTGGTTGAAGCCATGGCAAGCGGCGCTCCAATAGCCAGTTCGAATACAGCCGCGATGCCGGAAATTGTTGATGACGCCGCCCTGTTTTTTAATCCGCTGGATGTGAATGACCTCGCCCTGAAAGTCTCTGCTCTTCTGAATGATGACGAGCTGAGACAGACAATGAGGCAGAAGGCGATTCGACGGTCGCAAGACTTTTCCTGGGAACTCACAGCCCGGAAAACCGCGAGAGTTCTCAAGGAGGCCGCACCAAAGGAACGGCGCATGGCCATCGGGATAAACCTGAATGAGAACACTGAAGGCGCACGGTGACTCTCCGACTGCTATACATCGTCAGCCACCCAATCCAGTATCAGGCGCCCCTGCTCCGTCAGATCGCCCGGCAGCCGGAGATCCGGTTGCGTGTTCTTTTTGAAAACGTCGCATCTGATGGTCAGCATTACGACCCCGGTTTCGGGCGCGAGATCCAGTGGGACGTGCCACTGCGTGAAGGCTACGACAGCGCGCCGGCAGACGATGTATCGATCGCAGATGAAATTGCAGCCTGTGATGTCCTGTGGGTTCACGGCTGGCAGACAGGAACTCTCAGGTCAGCGATCCGACGGGCAAGCCGGCAGGGCAAACCTGTCCTGATGCGGGGCGAAAACTGGACCGGGGCAATGCCTGACGGTCAGGGTCTCCGGGGATGGCTGAAACGACGTTATCTGTCCTCAATATTCAGAAATTGCAGCGGCTTTCTCTGTATCGGGAAGATGAACCGCGATTACTATCGTGATCATGGGATAGATGACGCCAGACTGTTCGACATGCCCTATGCCATCGACAATGACATGTTCCGTGAGAAAGCCGACGCAGCCGATATCGGCGCCCTCCGGCATAGTCTCGGCATCCCGGAAGACCGCAAGGTTATCCTGTATGCCGGAAAGCTGTCGCCGCGAAAACATCCGGACATCCTGCTGACAGCCTGGAAGACAGCGAACTGGGCCGGACCAAAACCAGTTCTGCTGTTCGTCGGTGATGGCCCTCTGATGACCAGTATGCACCACGAAGCCTCAGAGGATGTCATTTTTGCAGGCTTCCGGAACCAGACCGAACTACCGGGACTTTATCGTCTGGCTGATCTGTTCGTTCTCGCCGCCTCGCGGGAAGCTTGGGGGCTTGCCATCAATGAAGCGATGGTCTGCGGCACTGCCGTGATCGCCTCAACCGAATGTGGTGCTGCCCATGATCTGATAGACCGGAACTGTGGCCGGCTGGTGCCGCCCGGAGATGCCCCGGCGCTGGCCACTATATTGCCTGAAGCGCTCGAAAACAGCCGGTCCCTCGGTGAAAATGCCCGGTTGCGTATGGCAGAATGGGATTTTGACGCTGATATCCGGGGTCTGACCCACGCTATCCGGTCTGTGGCATGAGGCCGCTGAACATCCTCTTCGTTGCGGAACTGGCCCCCGGGTCACGAAGCTATCAGCGTATCCGCCGGCTGCAGATGATGGGGCATTCGGTCGAAACCCTGTCGCTGGTTCCCCCGGATGCAACCTATGAAACAAAACCCCGCCTGATCGACCGGATACGCCACAGACTACGCTATCCGCAAGACCGGAGCGGTGCGAATGACAGACTGCGCAACCTGCCAGCAGAGCCCCGGCCCGACATCATCTGGTTTGAACGGGCGACAACGGTTCCCGGTGCAACCCTGCGGGCCATCAAACAGGCGCATCCGGACTGCAAGCTGATCTGGTATGCAGAAGATGACATGATGAACCCGGCACATCTCAGCCGCCAGGTTGCCTCCGCCATTCCCTTCTATGACCTCTGGGTGACCACGAAATCATTCAACACCCGGCCAGAAGAACTGCCGTCACTTGGCGCGAAATCGATACTTTTCGTCAACAATGCCTATGACATCGAGGCGCATTCACCAATCGAACTCTCCGGGACGGACCGGCAGAATTTTGCGGCAGACATCTCGTTCGTCGGGACATGGGAACATCCGCGGGCAGAAACTGTCCGGCAGCTGGCCGAAGCAGGCCTGTCCGTGCGCATCTGGGGTAACGGCTGGGAGCGAATGGTTGATCCGCCAGCCAGTCTCGATATTGCCTACAAGCCGGTATACGGTGACGATTATCGCCGCGTCGTCTCGGCATCGAAAATCAATCTGTGCTTTCTGCGCAGGGGCAACCGTGACCTGCAAACCTGCCGCTCTTTTGAAATCCCGGCCATCGGTGGTTTCATGATGCATGAATTTTCGGTTGAAATGTCACAAATCCTCCCCCCTGATCAGGGTGCTGTCTACTTTGACAACGAAACGGATTTGCCCCGACTTTGCCGCTTCTGGCTGGAGCATCCGGAGAACCGGGAGAAGATCGCCGCAGCAGGACGCACTGAACTGCTGACGGCCGGACATGAGCATGAAGACAGATTACGCGAAATCCTTGAAGCCGCTACCGGCGAAGGCGACTGAATGAAAGTTCTTGTGAACGCCCTGTCCGCCAAGAAAGGCGGCATTGTTACCTATACAAAAAATCTTCTGACATCATTGTCAGAGGCCGGAATAGACGTGACCGTTGCCGTGCCTCCCGAATTCAGCCATCCGCTGAAACACTGTCTTATGCCGATTGATACATCCAGGTTTTCACCGGCTCGACGCTTCCTGTGGGAGCAGACCATCTGGCGTTCCATCGTTAAGCGTCACAATCCCGACGTGCTGTTTTCGTCAGCCAATTTCGGCCTTCTGAACAGCTCCTGCCGGCAAATACTGTTGCTGCGCGAGGGTGGCCTTTTCGACCCGGACTATCTGGCGAACATGGCCCCTACTCAGGGTGTCTACGCCTCGCTGAACCGGTCAATCCGACGTCAGCTGATGCTGGCCTCGGCATCCCGGTCCGACACGATCATTACACCGACCGAGGCAATGCGGGACATGGTCGGGCTCTGGCTGCCAAACGCCCGCGAAAAGCTCATCGTCAATCATTACGGCACGCTGAATAAGTCATTCGCCCCGACCGCCAGCCCACGCAAATGGCGGGCAGACGGCGTCTTGCGGCTGTTATATGTCTCCGTCTATTACCCTCACAAGGTTCCCTGGCTGTTATGTGAAGCCGTTGACAGGCTGAATGCGGCGGGCATTCCGACCACGGCAACCATCACGATGACCTTGCGCGAAATGACTGACATGCCGGGTGGAAGTCTCGACCACGCCGTCATCTCGCAGGCTGTCGCCAAAGGGACCGTCAAGCTTGGCCATCACGATTATGGGAACCTGCCGGACCTCTATCGCTCTCATGACGCTTTCGTCTTCCCGTCGGTCTCCGAAACATTCGGCCATCCGATGGCGGAAGCCATGAGTTCAGGCCTGCCTGTGGTCGTCTCCGATACCAGCGTCAACCGCGAAATCTGCGGTGATACGGCGCTCTTTGCCGACCCCTATTCAGTGACTGGCATTTGCGACCAGCTGCAGACACTCGATCGCAATCAGGGGCTGAGGGATATCCTGCGCCAGCGTGCCCGCCAGAGAACATTGGAAATGTATGACTGGCAAGGACATATCGATCGCCTGCTGGGGTTGTTCTGATCATGGTAGAAGCGGAAAACAGAAATCATCCGGGCGGCATCCAGTTCGGGCTATTGCTTGCTCTTGTTTTCGTCCTTCTGGCTGGCCTGCTGATAACCTCCCGGGATGCCTACCTGCTCCATATTGATGCGAGTTCGGCCAGAACACCCTATAATGAGCTTGCCTATTTCTGTGATGATATTCCCGCCTGTCTCCGAGTAGGTTCCGCCTGGGGCTGGAAGCTCATCACTCAGGTGATGAATGCTGGCATAGGCATTCTGGACATTATCAAAACCGGGGGCTTCACCGACACCTCTACCGCACAGATTGAAAGTAACGCGGAACGGGTTGCTACTGTCCTGCATAGGCTTCTTGTACTGGCACCGATTCCGATCGCCGCAGTGCTGATCACCCAGACAAAACCAGCGACCATTCTGATCCTGAGTCTGGCCTTTGCAACGATGCTGGGCTGGAGCCCGCTACTGTACCTCCCGCTGATTGATTTCTACAACCTGTTTGCGAACTGGCCCCGAAATTACTGGGATTTCGGTATTGCCCTGCAATTCTACGATTTCGTCTCTGTCGGTTTCCTGTTCTGCCTTCTGATCCGGCTTTCGCGTCCGCAGCCTCCCGGTTACGCCGATGCCGTCCTGCTGGTGCTGATCGGGCAGCTGCTCTTCGAGAATCTTGGTATTGTCGCGGGAATAGCGGTTGCCCTGCGATATGGACTGTTGCCCGCAGGGCCTGCCCGATGGAAGCCGGCACTCTGCCGGCTGGCGGCTTCTGCTTCTGCATCAGTGATGTTGCTGGGGGTTATGCTGGCCCTGATTCAGGCCAACAAGGGCGCCGACCCAGTCGGACATGCAGTCACACTCTCCGCCTATTTTGACTCCTATCGTGATCTGGTTGCCGAGAATATACGCAGCCTGCCAATCATCATCGCCAATTTCATAAACCTGATGACCCTGCCGCTGGTCATCGGCGGACTGGCTGGTCTTTTGTTATCCCGGATTGACCGGACACCGGCAGATGACCCCCGGCAACCGGACCGGCTGGCCGTGACTGCCCTGTCCATTTCCACGGGATTTGCGGTGACAATCTGCATCGGGTTTTTCGTCAATTCCTATCAGTCGGAAACCGGACGTCAGATCCTGCCTTTCCTGACCATGCTGACCATCACCAGCTGTCTGACCCTGCGCTGGCTTCTGGCCCGCAGATCCCGGCGCCAGTCTGCTTAAAGCGGTGCGATGATCGTCTTGACGAAGGGATTGAGATAATTGTCGAGCAGGGCGAGATTTTTAATCTGACTGAGCGACGCCCAGCAAAACAGACCGCCAAGGTCATCCGGATTCAGTGCCCCCGGTTCGGCCAGAATAATCCGGTTACTGTTGCTCTTGCGCCAGAACCGTCCGCCTTCCTCGTTATGCTCTGCGGAATAAACCAGCCGGCACGGCGTTTCTTCCAGCAGATAGTCCGTCAGTGGCGGTCGTTTTCCCTGATGGGCCTGCCGGAGATTGCTCCAGGTTGCCTGAGCTGATGGCGCGAACTGCAACATGCCGAGATTACCCGGCTCTGCCTTCGCCTGAAGCAGAAACCTGACCTGCCCGTCCTCGGTCTGTTCACAGACCATCGCCAGAACGCCACCTTCCGGCTGGGTATAGATCGGCTGATCCCAGGACATGACCTCCCGCAGCCCGCGTGCGAAGGTGCGTACCCCGGTAATACCAAAAAACTGCCCGCTTTCATGCGAGATATCGCCGGTGTCGGGATCACGTTTCCAGTCACGGACACTGTTCAGGGGAATAAGCTCGGCCGAGAACCCGGTTTCTGCGCGCTGTCTATCTATCCAGCTTACCAGAGACTGCGGATCACGTGTTTCCCGCTCACCACTGATGCGAACCAGATCACGAAACCATTCGATATCCGTCATCCGACAGACCCTGCGAGACGGCTCAGCACATCAATCACCCGGTCCTGCATCGCATCCGTCAGGCCGGGATACATCGGCAGGGAGAAAATCTCTGCGGCGGCGTCTTCCGAGATCGGAAAATCGCCAGCCTGATAGCCAAGATGACGATAGCCATCCATGATATGAACGGGCCAAGGGTAACTGATATTGACGTGGATATCAGCCTCTTTCAGGCCCGCTATCAGCGCATCCCGCCGGGCATGGCGAACCACATAAACATACCAGGCATGCCGGTTACCCTCAGCTTCAGCCGGCAACGAGATATCGGTATCTGCCAGACCGGCTGCATACCGGTCTGCCAGCACCCGGCGCCGGTCATTCCAGCTATCAAGCAGGGGCAGCTTGACGTTCAGAATGGCTGCCTGCACTTCATCAAGGCGCGAGTTGTAGCCATGTTCAGCCGCGTAATAGCTGCCCTTCATGCCATACATGCGGAGCGAGCGAAGTCGCGCATCCATTGCTTCATCTGAAGAAATCACCATACCGCCATCACCATAGGCACCCAGCAGTTTGGTCGGGTAGAAGGAAAAAGCCGCGAGATCACCGAACGACCCGGACTTTGCCCCCTTTGTGGTCGATCCGGTGGACTGGGCACAGTCTTCAAGAACTTTCAGACCATGACCGCACGCAATATCCATGATCGCCGCCATATCAGCATTCTGCCCGTAAAGATGCACCGGCAGGATAACCTTTGTACGCGGCGAGATTGCCGCCTCCAGCTTCTTCGGGTCCATCAGCAGTGTGGACGGATCAACA
>TARA_R110000787_G_scaffold72118_1_pt1 | contig 45752 bp, 37 predicted proteins | sample TARA_R110000787 | Tara Oceans TARA_R110000787 (sample SAMEA4397920) | marine metagenome | biome: Polar Biome; feature: [DCM] deep chlorophyll maximum layer (ENVO:01000326); material: water (ENVO:00002006), including particulate matter (ENVO:01000060) such as... | depth 35 m | reverse complement strand
GCACGATCGCTGGTTCCTTGACCGCATGGCCACGCACATCCTCGCCTTCGAGGGCGACAGCCATGTTGAATGGTTCGAGGGCGATTTCTCGTCCTACCTTGAAGACAAGAAGCGGCGCCTCGGCGAAGACGCAGTCAATCCGAAGCGCCTGAAATTCAAGAAGTTCGGACGCTAGCGGAGAGGGATGCGCGACTCTGCCAATCTCAATTAGAAACCTGGGCAAAAAATTTTCGGCGGGATGACCGGCTGGTATCGCCGAAGTAGTCGCTCCACCATTCGTCTATTCTCAGGAATTTCGGAGGATTAGCGGAGTTGCGCCACTGCAGCGATTCGCGAAAGGCGTGATGAGAGTAGAGTCGCATAAACTCACCTAGGTAGATATCTGCCGCTCGGGTATTGCCACGAACGACAATCATATTCTCATCATTCGATTTGGTGGAGGCTTCGCTGAAGTTGGCAGAGCCGGCGACTATGATTGGGTCCGAGGAGAGTGGGTCTACAAGCATGAACTTGTTATGCACATATCGCACGTGAACATTCATGCCGGAGAGCCTCTCACCTAGCCAGCCATCCAACTGGTTAGTGCGCACCAGTCCACCGATAGCGAATACATTTTCTTTCTTGCGGCGCAGTGTGTTGATGCGTCTTTCCTCTGCAACTCTGTCCGCAGGTTCGCGGAAAGTACGAGTTTTTGATTCCATGAGCGCGAATCGAAGTGGGGCGGACGAATTTTTATAGACGTCTTTGAAAGCGTCTCCCATTCCAAATGCGAAGGTCATAAACAAACCATCCTTCGCGTTGCCAGCTAGGTCGGCATACCAATTTAGTGCGTCCAGAGTGCGGCGAGGGCTAAAAATTGGTGTGGTTCCCTTTGGAGGCTTGCCGGCGGGTAGAGGTGACAAATTCACGACATCTGGTCGCAGTGACGCACTTTTTGGATTTTGCTCGAGCAGCTTCCAGTAACTAAAAAAAGCAGTCGCAACTGCCGCTTCTTCTATGACGTGCGCAACATTCGAATGCCCATATATTCCGCCTTCAGATAAGTTTGTTCCGCCCGTCCATACAGAAGCAGGCGAGCCCTGAGTCACTTTTACTATAAATTTATTGTGTGAAATTGCTGATTTTCCCTCAGTGCGCGGTATGCAGTTCCCCTGTATTTGGGATTGAGCTATTTTGGCCTCATTTAGGTCTCGAGGATAAGCCTTTCTCGCATCATAAATGATCCGTACCTCAACCCCTTTGTCTATCGCGTTTCGGACAACGTTGAGGAAAGGTGAAAAGTTAAACTCGTATGCAGCAATATACAGTGCGTCCTGACCTGGCGTACAATTGTCTACGAACTTCTCCAGTGCCTCGTACAGTCCGCGTGATAACCAGGAAAGTGCAGCTCCGTTAGGAACTTTATTGGGTTCTACGTCTCCAAATCGGCGGGCATAGGCTTGGGATGCGGCAATGCCCCGATTGAAGTATATGTCATGGACTCCTCCGTCGGGGCTCTCAGTTTCAATGCTGACATTTAGCTCAGCAATTTTAACAAGCGCTGCTGGAGAGCCGCCCAGTGCGGCGACGCGGTAGGTATAACGATGTCCAGGTTTGGCAGAATAATCAGCCCACTGAAAACTTTGTATGGGATGACTGTTTGTCTGATACGTGGCGCCCGCTGGCAAACCTGGATCTGTTTCAGAGAAACACTTAGATGCCTCTAGATAATATGCTTCGTCTTCAGTGTGATCAGTCCGATGTATGGAAAAGCCAAGCAAGCCGTCGCATAGCAGGTGATCCAAATGAAAACCAAGTAAAACAACATAGGTCCCAGCAATTGCGTGAACCTTGAGACCATCAGACGTGCGGGATTTTCGCATCTCGTGTTGCCCCCTGTAACCTCAAGGTATCAGAGGGGGAGATAATTGCAAGCAAAGGTAGATATCCTAACGTTATTTTCCTTTTTCTGGTTTGCTTTAAGATCCACACCTGTCTTTATTAGCTAAGTGCCTGAAACAGGTCACTCTATTGGTCTGCTATCGTCAAGCAGATCTGATTTGTCGGTCAGCGCGCGTTCTTCGTCGACCTTTTTCTCGATGTGATCATCCGGCGCGACGCTCAGGGCTTCTGACCCGGCGGGAACCGACGGGCGTTCCGGCTTGCGGCGTTCCGTGGTCTTGCCGCCCATGTCCTGCACGATCTTGCCGGCATCGACTGGGCCGTCAAAGCGCAGGCGATAGATCGGTTCGGGCAGGGTGAAGCCGCCGGTTTCGAGGGCATCCTTGGTGGCGCTGATGGCGAGGCCGCGCGCCTTGTTGAAATCGGTCTCGTTCTGATTCACCCAGCCCTGGAAGCGCAGCACGATATTGGAATCGCCAACCGTCTGTATGAAGGCGCTTGCGTCGGGCTGTTTCAGCACGAAGGGCAGCGTGTCCAGCGTGCCGAGCCCGAGGTTCATCGCGGCGATCGGATCGTCTTCGGCATCGACGCCAAGGTCGAACTCGAAGCGCCGTTCGGGGTTGCGGCTGTAGTTCAGGATCACGGCCTTGAAGACGACTGCGTTCGGGATGCGCAGATGGTTGCCGTCGAGCGTCATCAGCACCGTGGCGCGGGACGTGAGGCGGACGACCTTGCCCTCCTGATCGCCGATCACGACATGCTCATTGGCACGGAACGGCTGGCGCAGGCTGAGCATGATGGACGAGATATAGTTCTCGAGGCTGTCGCGCACGGCAAAGCCCACGGCGATACCGAGGACGCCGATGCCGCCGAGCAGCGTGCCCATCAGGGCGGTTGCGCCGACAAGGCTGAGTGCCAGGACCAGTGCGATACCGATGGCAATGACACGAACGGCCTGAGAGACGAGTTCGGCGAGGAAGACGTTACGCAGCAGGCGGCGCCACAACCACATCCAGCTGGCCAGAAGGTGGCCCAGAAGGCTGATGATCAGGAAGAGCGCGAGGCCAAGGCCGAGCAGGGGCAGAGCGCGGTAATAGCTCTTGAGCCGGGCATGGAACGTGTCCACCAGGGGGGAGACGTTCCCTTCAATGTCCAACGTGCGGTCCATCTTGTCCTCGACCGTGACGACACCCACGAGGCGCCCGGCAATGTCGATGGCACGCGTGGAGGCGGCTGAGTTCGAAACGCCGCCGGAAAGCGTGACAACGCCTTCGCTGACATCGACCTCAACACGCTTGAGGGAGTCGATCTCCGAGAAAATGGCGATGATGCGGCTCTCGATGGCCTTGTCATCGGGGGCGTCACTGGCGGTCTGGACGACTTGCGTGGGTGGCTGTTCGACAGGGGCTTGAGCCTGCGCCGACAGCATGGGGCCAATAGCCATAAGGCAGAAGACGGCCAGCAGGTGGATCAGGTGTCTCGTGGTCTTGGGCATTGTGCCAGCTCCCCTCAGCCTCATCGTGTAAAGGCATGAGCGGAGCGAGTGTTCCGCAGTGTCTCCGTCAGGCCAGTTGGTCTTCGATATCCGAAATCGTCAGCGATGACACATCCAGCGGGTCGTTTTTCGGGTCGGTGGAGGACTGTTCGGACGCTACGCGGTCATAGAAGGGGTCGTAAAAGGCCCCGGAAACGGCGGGGGAGAACATCTTCTCGGCCGTCAAACGGGCTGCGCGGCGCAGGGGCAGCATTTTTTCAGGCGCCGCGATATAGGGCCGGATAGCGGCCAGCGCATGATCGGCCAGCTTTTCGACTTCGTCGGCAAAAAAGGCCTCGTAGGCTGCGTCACCGTGTTTGATGCCCTCAGGCTGTATCCAGTGGCCGAGTTCATCGACATCAAGTGGCAGCATAAGGCCGTTCAGGCCGTCCTTCACGAATTCCGGTATGGCCTGCACGGGCGTGGCGATGCAGGGGGTGTGCTCCGCCATGGCCTCGATGATCGAATAGCCGAACGTATCGGAGAATGTCGGCAGGAAGCCGAAGTGTGAGCGACCAAGCAGCTGCCTCACGGCGCTATTAGGCAGGCCGTCAAAGCGCGTGACATTGGGCAGGTCGAGCAGGTCCAGGTAGGGCTTGAAGAAGGCCTCGGAGGTGGGATCCGTCCATACGGAGGCGCCGACTGTCATCGAAGAGACAATCTGGATGCGTAAGGGCAGGTTCTCTTCGAGCGCCTTTTGCGCAAGCCGGACCGCCACGCAGCCGCCCTTGCGGGCAAAGTGGGAGCCGATAAATGTGATGACAAGTTCGTCCATATGGCCTTCGCCCAGCTCTGCGGCGAGCGGGTCGACATCCGGCCCCATGAGCACATTCGGGTGCCGCACCAGCAGCTTGGCCTTAAGAGCTTCGGCTGTGGCCACATCCTTGGTCTGGTCGATGAACTGGTTGCGCGCATAATGCGACAGGGCAATGATACGTCGACAATGACGGCTCGAGATTTGGCGCGTCATCCAGTCGGTATAGCCATTGTCGCGCGCAATGCCGAACCGGCGGGGCAGGTGGCTTTCAAACGAGATGACATACTTGCGCTCGCCAATGGGCACGCGGTTGAAGGCGTGGACCAGGTCTGCGTTATGAAAAGGTGCCATCCAGGCGATGCCGTCGAGCTTGTTAAGCAGTTTATCGAACGGCAGGAACAGGCGGCTATCGATCTGGTGCCCGCTGCGACGGGGCACCACGAACGACGTGGGGTATCTGTCCCTGTAAACTGAAACTCTCATCGCGACTTAGAACTCATCCGTATATTCTCTTCCTGAGTGTGCAGGAAGCGGGCCAAACGGGGCGCCATGGAAGTAAATGGCGCCCGGATCGGCTTATTTACAGATCATAAACCAAGTATATGACTAAATCACGAATATTTCCCGGAAACACCGGTTAACGCGCTGAAACGAATAAATTTTAATGGAATTTAGCTGCGCTTTGATGATTCCAGGTCAGCCGTCATCTCTTTAATCTTGTTGATCAATACTTCAGCAGAGCCGTTCGAGCGGTCCAGCAGAGCAATAAACTGGGCGCGCTGTTCTATGCCGAGCCAGATCAGGTTCCCGTCGAGATTAAGTGCCACATCGACGACCTGATACTTGCCGTCGCGGTAAAGAACACGCCAGCGAACATCCATGTCCTTGCCGTCCTGGCGCTTGATGACTGTATTCACAATGGAATCAGTCGCCGAACGGTCAACGGAATCCTTCACGATGACTTCCTTGCCGCGATAGTCATCGAGCTGATTCTCATAAACGGCGAGCGCATATTCCCGGAACGCCTTGCGATAGGCAGCAAGCTCTGCGTCCGTGAAGCGGCGGCTATACTTGCCGATCACGAAATTTGACACCGCGTCGAGGTCGGTGAACTTGTCCATATACATGCTGAAGGCCTTGGTCCGCTGGTCAGCGGTCAGCGACGGGTCGTTGAGGGTCGCCAGGACTTCGCTTGCATTGGTCTGGACATAGGCTTCAGTCTTTGCGTCTGCTGCTGCAGGCAATGCGCTCAGGGTCAGTCCGACCAGGGCCAGACCTATTGTGGTAATGCGTTTCAAGCGGCTGCTCCTGCTTTTCGTAAGCGTTCTGTTAGATCCCAAATTAGTCAAAATCAGGGAGATCTTCGTACGCATCTGCGTCATCGACCGGCTTACCATTACGGATATCTGCCTGACGCTGAGATGAATAAATCCGACGAAGGGCAATATAGGGCTCGGGTTGCTCGTTCAGGGTCTTGATCTGGTCATCGAGGGAAACGCGCGCGTTGAGGCCGCCCAGGATGCCGCGGCCCATGGCGATCTGGTCGTCGAGATCGGGTTGGCCTTCGAATTCGGTCCAGGTCAACGGATCGAAGGCATAATCGACACCCTTGCCAAACAGGTCGCGCGGGTTGGATGGGCCGATGATGGGCATGACCAGATAGGGGCCGCTGTCGACACCCCAGACGGCGAGCGTCTGGCCAAAGTCTTCGGTGTGGCCTTCGAGACCGAAATAATGCGCCGCATCCCAGAGGCCAACGAGGCCAAGGGTTGTGTTGATGGTGAAGCGGAAGAACGTGTCGCTCGCCCGTTCAGGCTCCGCCTGCAGCACATCGTTCACAAAGATGACGGGCGATTTGAGGTTACTTAAAAAATCGCCGACGCGGTCGCGCGCGAACGATGGCGTGATCGTCTCATAGACATTGGCAGCGGGTGCCAGCGCATAGCGATCCACGCCATTATTGAACGCGAACATCTGGCGATTGAAGCCTTCATAGGGGTCGGCCATCATGCCGGGTTCGGGCGGGGGAGCCGATGCGCAGGCGCCAAGACCCAGTGTAAGGGCAGCGCCAAGGAAACGTATTTGCATGAGGAAAGCCCTCTGGGAGGTTGGATTGGATTATTAGAATGGTAATTCGAAACCGCTCCATCAACTCATAGTTTGGTAAATTCATTCTGCATGAACAGATGAAATGTTTATTGCGGAACATATAAACCCATGTTTATATACTGATATGAAGTCTGATCTTGTTCCTGTCCTCGACCGGCTCCGCGCGGCAGGCGAGCCAACGCGGCTGCGCATCCTGGCGCTATTGCGGGGGCGGGACCTGTCGGTTGGTGAGCTTGTGCAGGTTCTTGCGCAGTCCCAGCCGCGATTATCTCACCATCTGAAGGCTCTGACGAGTGCGGGACTGGTTGAGCGCATGCCGGAGGGCTCGTTTGTTTTTTATCGCGCGGCCAGCCGCGGCGACGGCAGAGCCTTTCTCGATTCGTTGTTTGAGCAGATCGCCGTCGATTTGCCGACATTCCAGCGCGATTCGGAGCAGCTCGAGGAAGTGACGGCCCTGCGCGCGGCCTCAGCAGAGTCGTATTTTTCCGGCGTGGCGGGCACCTGGGACACAATCCGGTCGCTTCACTACCCGAATGAGGCCATCGAGGCAGCCCTACTGGAGCTTGCCGGGCCCGGACCGTTTGAGCGGGTTGTGGACTTCGGCACAGGCACAGGCCGCATGCTGGCGCTGTTTGCGCCATTGGCGCGCGAGGCCGAAGGCATCGACCTCAGCCACCAGATGCTGACAGTTGCCCGGGCAAATCTCGAGCGGGCGGGTATTTCCGATGCGCGCGTACGCCAAGGCGATGTTACGTCGGCGCCTTTCGAAGATGCGTCCGCTGATCTCGTCATCATTCACCAGGTGCTCCACTTCATGGATGCGCCGGGCAGGGTGATTGCCGAGGCGAGCCGGGTGTTAAAACCCGGCGGGCGCCTGCTGGTGGTTGATTTTGCCGCCCATGATCTCGAGTTTCTGCGCGCCGAGCACGGTCATCACCGGCTAGGCATGCGCAACGACAATATGGAAGCCTGGGCCCAGGATGCGCAGTTGAAACTGTCCGCGCCCGCTTCATTCGCGCCGCCCGAGGCCTCCGGCCCGGGACTGGTGGTCAATATCTGGGTTGCTGAAAAGGCGGCCCTGCCCAAGGAGGCGAAAGCATGAGCAGCCTGTCGATTGCCAACCGTCAGAAGAACAAGGCGCCGTCCGTATCGTTCGAGTTTTTCCCGCCGAAGAGCGAAGCCATGGCGACGCGCCTGTGGGAAACCGTGCAGCGGCTGGAGCCGATGGCGCCGGAGTTTGTGTCGGTGACCTATGGCGCCGGTGGGTCCACGCGTGAGCGCACGCATGACACGGTGAAGCGAATTGCCAGTGACACGGCACTGCTCCCGGCGGCGCACCTGACCTGCGTGTCGGCGACCAAGGCCGAAGTGCTGGACGTCGCAGATTCCTACGCCGCTGCTGGCGTGCATCATATCGTTGCCCTGCGCGGCGATCCGCCCGAGGGCATGGGCGCTGCCTTCGCACCGCATCCGGACGGGTTTGCCAATTCTGTGGAGCTGATCGAGGCGCTCTCCGAAGCCGGCAAGTTCGAGATATCGGTCTCGTGTTACCCGGAGCCCCATCCGAACAGTCGGGGCTGGGACGAGGACCTCGCCTTCCTCAAGGCGAAGCAGGATGCGGGCGCCAAGAGGGCGATCACGCAATTCTTCTTCGAGCCGGACACTTACCTCCGTTTTGTCGAGAAGGCGCGGGCAAAGGGCATCACCATGCCGCTGGTGCCTGGGATCATGCTGCAGCCCAATTTTGCGGGCCTGAAGCGCATGGCTGGCATGGTGCAGGCGACGATTCCTGCCTGGCTCGACCGCCTGTATGACGGGCTCGACAGCGATGATGAGACACGAGACCTTGTAACCGCGACCGTGGCCGCCGAACTGTGCCACAAGCTGGCCGATGAAGGCGTCAGCGACTTTCACTTCTACACGCTGAACCGGGCGGGGCTGGCGCTGTCGACCTGTCGCCTGCTCGGCATGAAACCCAAGCCTGTACGGCTGCATGAGGCCCTGACATGACACGTAAAGACCGTATCGCCGCGCTGAAAGCCGCCGCCAAGGAGCGTATCCTCATCCTCGACGGATCGTGGGGGGTGATGATCCAGCGGCGCGGACTGGACGAGGCCGATTTCCTCGGAGACCGTTTCGTGGGTCATGAAGGGCAGATGAAGGGCAACAATGACATCCTTTGTCTGACGCGGCCGGATATCGTGACCGACCTGCACAATGCCTATTATGAGGCTGGCGCCGACATTTCCGAGACGAACACGTTCTCGGCGACGACCATTGCGCAGGATGATTACAAGCTGGACGCGGAGGCTGTGCGCGACATCAATCTGGAGGGCGCCAAACTGGCACGAGCGGCGGCGGATGCCTGGACGGCGAAGACGCCGGACAAGCCACGCTTTGCCGCTGGCTCGATCGGACCGTTGAACAAGATGCTGTCCATGTCGTCTGACGTGAACGATCCGGGCCACCGCGCGGTGACATTTGATGAGGTCTATGAGGCCTACCGGATGCAGGTTCAGGCGCTGAACGAAGGTGGGGTCGATCTTTATCTGATCGAGACCATCACCGATACGCTGAACTGCAAGGCCTGCATCAAGGCCATCATGGATCTGGAAGCCGAGGGCATGGAGCGGCTGCCTATCTGGATTTCAGGCACGATCACCGATCGGTCCGGGCGCACGCTGTCCGGTCAGACGGTTGAGGCATTCTGGAATTCGGTGCGGCATGCGAAGCCATTCGCCATCGGTTTCAACTGCGCGCTTGGCGCGGACCTGATGCGCCCGCACATCGCTTCGCTGTCGCGGATCGCGGATACACTGGTTGCGGCCTATCCGAATGCCGGCCTGCCGAACGAGATGGGCCAGTATGACGAGACGCCGGGCCAGACCTCCGGCGCGGTCGGCGGCTGGGCGAAGGACGGTATTGTCAATATCCTCGGCGGTTGTTGCGGTACGACGCCGGAGCATATCGCGGCGATTGCCAAGGCGACGGCTGGCCTCAAGCCGCGCGACCCGGCGCCGACCTCGCATGACATGCGCCTTGCCGGGCTTGAACCGTTCGTGCTGGCATCATGAGCGGCGGAGCGGTCCAGAAAGGCGACCTGTTTGTGTTCTACGGCCTGCTGAAACAGGGCGCGGCGGGGCAACCGGCTGACCTGCCGCTGGAAGAGTCGGGCAAGTTTCTCGGGCCTTGCAGGTTCCGGGGGCGACTGCTGGACCTTGGCGGCTTTCCGGGTGTCGTGGACGGCGAGCAGCTATGCCATGGCGTGCGCTACGAGCTGAACGACGTGTTGATCATCGGCGCGATGGATGAGTTCGAGGATGTGACGGACGATCCGGCGACGTCGCTCTACATAAGACAACAAATTCCGCTGCTGGATGACCATGGCGCGCCGACTGGCGAGCGGGCCTGGATCTACTGGTACAATCAGCCCACAGAGGGCTTCACTGACATTCCGGACGGCAACTGGCCGCTCGGTAGGGGACGCACCCGCAAATGACTTCATCTGCCTCCACCCGCTTTATCAATATCGGCGAACGCACGAACGTGACCGGCTCTGCCGTGTTCCGGAAGATGATTACTGAAGGCCGTTACGCTGACGCCGTCGAAGTGGCGCGCAACCAGGTCGAGAATGGCGCGCAGATCATCGATGTGAACATGGATGAGGGCATGCTCGACGGCGCCGAGGCCATGCGGACGTTCCTGAACCTGATCGCTGCCGAGCCTGATATCGCGCGCGTGCCGGTGATGATCGACAGCTCGAAATGGGATGTCATCGAGGCGGGCCTGAAGTGTGTGCAGGGCAAGGCTGTCGTCAACTCGATCTCGATGAAAGAGGGCGAGGACGTGTTCCGCAAGCATGCGAAGGCGTGCCTCGCCTATGGCGCAGCGGTTGTCGTAATGGCGTTCGATGAAGATGGGCAGGCCGATACAGCCGCCCGCAAGGTCGAGATTTGCCAGCGGGCGTTCAAGATCCTGACCGAAGAAGTCGGCTTCCCGGCTGAGGATATCATTTTCGATCCGAACATCTTCGCGGTGGCAACGGGGATCGAGGAGCACAATAACTACGCGGTGGACTTTATCGAGGCCGCCAAGGTGATCCGCGAGACGTGCCCGGGCTGTCATATCTCGGGGGGGCTGTCGAACGTGTCGTTCAGCTTCCGGGGCAATGAACCTGTACGCCGGGCGATGCACTCGGTGTTCCTGTATTATGCAATTCCCGCGGGCATGGACATGGGCATCGTCAATGCCGGCCAGCTGGACATATATGACGATATCGAGCCTGCGCTGCGCGATGCGGTTGAAGACGTGATCCTCAATCGCAACCCGGACGCCACCGAGCGCCTTGTCGACATTGCCGAGACCTATCGCGGCCAGAAGGGCAAGGTTCAGGAGAAGGACACGCGCTGGCGTGAGGCGCCGGTCGCCAAGCGGCTGGAGCACAGCCTTGTGCACGGTATTACCGAATTCATCGAGGTGGATACGGAGGAGGCGCGCCAGTCTTTCGAGCGGCCACTCCATGTGATTGAGGGGCCGCTGATGGACGGCATGAATGTCGTCGGTGACCTGTTCGGCTCCGGCAAGATGTTCCTGCCGCAGGTCGTGAAGTCTGCCCGTGTAATGAAGGCGGCTGTGGCCTACCTCGAGCCCTATCTGGAAGAAGAGAAGATCCGTCTCGGGACGGTCGATGTATCCAATGGCAAGGTGCTGATGGCGACCGTGAAGGGCGACGTGCATGACATCGGCAAGAACATTGTCGGCGTGGTTCTGGCCTGTAACGGATACGAGATCATCGACCTTGGTGTCATGGTCGCGGCGGAGAAGATTCTCGACACGGCGATTGAGCAGAACGTCGATATCATTGGGCTGTCTGGCCTGATCACGCCGAGCCTCGACGAGATGGTCTATGTGGCCTCCGAGATGCAGCGGCGCGGCATGACGCAACCGCTGATGATCGGCGGGGCGACGACGAGCCCGGCACACACCGCAGTGAAGGTCGAGCCTGCGATCCAATGCGCTCCTGTCATACATGTGTCTGATGCGAGCCGAGCTGTGGGCGTCGTCAGTACATTGCTGAGCGAGACGGACAAGCCGGGTTTCCTGGCACAGACCAAGGCGCGCTACCAGCGGATGCGGGACGCGCGCAAGGATGGCCCGCCGAAGCCGCGCCTGCCATTGGCAGAGGCGCGGGCTGCGGCCATGAAAATCGACTGGGACGCCTATGAGCGCCCTGTGCCGACCTACTCCGGCGTGCGCACATTTGAAGATATCGATCTGGCCACGCTGGCGCGCTATATCGACTGGACGCCGTATTTCTCGGCCTGGGATCTTGCGGGCAAGTACCCGGCGATCCTGACGGACAAGGTGGTCGGCGAGGCGGCGAGCGGCCTGTGGCGTGATACCGAAGCGATGATGCAGCGCCTGGTCGGTGAGGCGTGGTTCCGACCGAAGGCGGTGGTCGGTTTCTGGAAAGCGAATGGCGACGTTGACGATATCCGCCTCGAAACGGGCGACGTGTTCCATACGTTGCGCCAGCAGATGGTGAAGGACAATACGCGCGCGAACTTTGCACTGTCTGACTTTATCGCGCCCGAAGGGGAGGACTGGATCGGTGGGTTCTGCGTGACGGCCGGGCCTGAAGTCGAGGCGATCGCGGCGGACTTCGCGGCGAAGGGCGACGACTATTCCTCTATTATGGTCAAGGCGCTGGCCGACCGGTTCGCCGAGGCCATGGCGGAATACATGCATGAGCGGGTCCGCAAGGAACTATGGGCCTATGCGCCAGATGAGGACATGACGCCAGCTGAGCTGATCGAAGAAAAGTATCGCGGCATCCGCCCGGCGCCTGGCTATCCGAGCCAGCCGGAGCACACGGAGAAGGCGACGCTGTTCAAGCTGCTTGATGCCGAGAACCAGATTGGTGTGTCGCTGACGTCGAGCTTCGCGATGACCCCGGCAGCGAGTGTATCGGGCATGTATTTCGCACATCCGGAAAGCGTCTATTTCGCTGTCGGCCGGATCGAAAGGGACCAGGTTGAAGATTATGCGCGCCGCAAGGGCTGGGACATGCGCATGGCGGAGCGCTGGCTGGCGCCGATCCTGAATTACGATCCGCTGGCCGTTCTGGCGGATGGTGTCGCCTGACATTAATGTTTGCGCTATCATTGCTACTGGTGGCCGGGCCACGAGTCGCATATGACATAATCAGCGCACCGCGCGGCAGGGGAGATGCAGAATGGGCCAGAACCGACTACGCGGCGAGAATGCCAAGATTGTTGCCACACTTGGCCCGGGCAGCCGCTCACGTAAGGAAATCCGCGCGCTGGCGGAGGCGGGCGTCGATGTTTTCCGGCTGAACTTCAGCCATGGCGAGCATGAGGCGCACCGCGAGGCGCTCGAGTCAGTGCGCGCCGCAGAGGCGGCCACGGGGCAGCCGCTGGCGGTTCTGGCCGACATGCAGGGGCCCAAGGTACGCGTTGGCAGTTTTCCCGGCGGGACGATGCGGCTGGGCTTCCGGGCGGAATATGACCTCATCGCTGCCGAAGGCACGGACCGCGACGATGCGATCCCCGTGCCGCATGCCGAGATTGTGGCAATGCTGGAAGAGGGCGATACGATTCTGGTAGATGACGGCAAGCTGATCCTGACGGTGACGCAAGCGGGAGACAAGCCGCGCGTGCGGGCGGAAGTGCCCGGCAAGTTGGGCGACAAAAAAGGGTTCACGGTTCGCGGCAAGGCGCTGCCGGTGCAGGCGCTGACGGACAAGGACCGACGCGATCTCGCATTTGCGCTGGAAATTGGGGTGGACCTCGTCGCGCTCTCGTTCGTGCAGACGGTCGAGGATGTGCTGGAGGCGAAAGCCATCATTGCGGGCAGGGCGCCACTGGTGGCGAAAATCGAAAAGCCGGCGGCGATCACAAACCTGTTGGCCATCGTTGAGGCGGCGGATGCTGTGATGGTTGCGCGGGGCGATCTGGGCGTGGAGTTCGCGCCCGAGGAAGTGCCGGTGATCCAGAGGCGCATTGTGCGGGCCGCGCGCGCGGCGGGGCGGCCGGTGATCGTGGCGACGCAGATGCTGGAATCGATGATCGAGAATGCGGCGCCGACGCGTGCCGAGGCCAGCGATGTGGCGACGGCGATTTATCAAGGCGCCGATGCGGTGATGCTGTCTGCCGAGACAGCCGTGGGGCGGCATCCGGCGACGGCGGTTGCGATCATGTCCCGCATTATCCGCGCGACTGAGAATGCCGAGGACTATCGTCGGTCGATTGAGCAGTTCGATGGGGATGCTGTGACTGAGACGGCTGTAGATGTTGTCGCGCGCACGGCTCAGTCGATGGCGGAAGCCGAAGGTGCGTCGGCGTTGGCATTGCGGACGGGGGCTTTTGACCGGCTGGCGCGGTTCTCCCGCGTTCGCGGTGCAGCGCCAATTCTATACGGGTCGCTCGATGACCAGCGCCTGCGGCAGGCTTGCCTGCTTTGGGGAGTGCATCCGCAGAAGCTGAATGCGGGCGAGGCCCATTGGTATCGGGATCTGATGAATGCGGCGGGGCTTGAGGGCCGTGTGGCCTATGCGCGCTGGGCCGGGGAGGACGGTCGGTTTGCCTGGGAAATCGGCATTGGCGTCGGCAAGGACGGCATGCCGGTTACTGGCGTATGACAAGCTGGCTCTTGCGGAACTCGTAGGAGTAAAGCTCGCCAAGGAAGGTCATGCCGAGCAGGGACTGATCAAGTCCCTCGCGCAGGACCATGGCTTCGACATTGTCGACCTCGACGCGACCGATACTGATCTTTTCCAGTGTCACCGCAGCGCCATGGACGATTCCACCGGCGGTGCGGATTTCCCATTTGAAATCGAGATCTTCCGGTTTCAGGCCGATGCGCTGGGCATCGCGGAAGGTGATCGCGACCGTGCTGGCGCCCGTGTCGACCATGAATTTGACGGCTGTGCCATCGACATCGGCACGGGTCCAGTAATGGCCATCCGCTTCCCGATCAATGATGGCAGCGTTGTCAAATGCCGCCCTTGGAGCGGAGACGACGGCGCTGGCAACGACCGGCATTTCAGTTGGCGCGTGATTTTCCTGCAGCTTTGGTACAATGAAAATGACGACACCGGCTGTAATCATGGCAGCTGCCGCGACCATCGAAACCGTGTTTGCGACCCAGCCGCGCACGATCAGCGTTTTCCCATGGCCTGGAGTTTCGATATGCGCTCCGGCAACAGTTCCATCACCAGATCGCGCGAATCTCCACCCATGGCCATCCATCCGCCAATCTCGGGCAGGGTGCGTCCACAACCGAGACACCACCCTGAGGAGGCGTCGATTGCGCAGACTTTGATACACGGGGTCTTTATTGGTTGGTCGGTCATCAATATACAGCGTAATTCATGGAGCAGAATGGGCAAGTATGCCATGCTTCAAGGTAACAAATCCTTGTCGTGCAATAGCCGTTTTCTCTGATAGATTCGCACTGTCCCCATTAGCGCGGGACCGGGAGACTTACTGACGTGACTGAACCTGCCAATTCCTCAGCGCCACTTGATGATGTTCGTGCGCTTGTTCTGAAGCGGATCCCGCTTGATACCGAGCCGGGCAGGCAGGTACGCGAGGCGCTCCTGACCATGGGGCGCGAAGGCGATTTCGGCCGCTTGGGTGAAGCGGCTGAATGGCTGGCCAACTGGCAGCGCCGTTATCCCCCCCGCATTGAGCAGCCAGTCCTGGCGATCTTTGCCGGGTCGCACGGCCTCGTGGACGAGGGCGTGTCGCTCTCGAGTGATGTGGATACCCGCGCGCATGTTGATGCGTTGCGCGAGGGCAAGGCCCCGCTATCGGCTATAGCTACGCAGGCTGGCGCCAACATAAGGGTATTCGAACTGGCGCTGGACAGGCCGACGCCGAGCATTGCCGAGACGGCCGCAATGTCGGAGCGCGAATGCGCCGCGACGATCGCCTTTGGATTTGAGGCCATAGAAGACAAGCCGGACCTGCTGGCTCTTGCCGTGTCGGGTGCGGGTGTCGGGACGGCGGCAGCAGCTGTTGCCTGCGCGCTTTATGGTGGTTCGCCGGACTACTGGGTTCGCCCCAGTAACCACACGCCGCCCGCCATTTCAAAACGGCGGAGCGAATTGGTAAGTCGCGCCCTGACCCTTCATCGTGGGCATCTATCGGACCCGCTGGAAGCCTTGCGCTGTCTTGGCGGGCGGGAACTTGCGGCCTGCGTGGGCGCCATTATCGCCGCGCGTCATGAAGGCGTGCCCGTTGTGCTGGACGGATTTGCAACGACGATTGCGGCCGGTGTGGTGCATGCAATTGATCCTAAAGCCATCAGCCATTGCCTGGCATCTCATAGCACGCAACGCCCGGCACATGAGGCGGCGCTTGAGCGCCTTGGCCTGCGTCCGCTCATGCAACTGGAATTTCAGACCGGTGGTGGGCTCGGGTCAGCGTCGGCCATCGGCCTGCTCAAGACGGCGTGTGCGCCATTCATTGCGGAACCCGCCGCCTCCTGATTTTGCATGGTTAGTTTGCGAAAATGCAGTGAAATGCTGCGGCAAAGTTTACGTTTACGTGCGCGTAACCTTGCCACGAGCCATATTTGACTGACATAGAAGGGGCAAGTCACCCTACTCAAAAATTGTCCGGAGGAGTCGTCCACCCATGAACCTTGAATTTTCCCCCGAGGAAATCGCCTTTCGGGATGAAGTACGTACCTTCATCAGCGAAAATTATCCGAAGGAACTCGCAGGCGTCGGTACGCGTGAAGACCTGACACGCGAGCAGTTCCTCGCCTGGCACAAGATTCTCGGCAAGAAGGGCTGGTCTGCAGCCGCCTGGCCGAAGAAATATGGCGGTACGGGCTGGACCTCGACGCAGCGTTACATCTGGTCGGAAGAGAACGCGCGCGTTGACGCCATCATGCCGCTTCCGTTCGGCATGGCGATGGTTGCGCCCGTGATCTACACGTTTGGCACCGAAGAGCAGAAAGAGAAGTATCTTCCCGGCATCCTTTCGGGTGATGTGTGGTGGTGCCAGGGGTATTCCGAGCCCGGTGCCGGCTCTGACCTTGCCAGTGTGAAGACCACGGCTGTTCGCGACGGCGACGAATGGGTCATCAATGGCCAGAAAACCTGGACGACGCTCGCGCAGTTCGCTGACTGGGGCTTTTTCCTTTGCCGCACCGACCCAACGGCTGCCAAGCCGCAGGAAGGCATCAGCTTCATACTCGTCGACATGAAGACGCCGGGCGTTGAAGTTCGCCCGATCAAGCTGCTTGATGGCGGCCATGAAGTGAACGAAGTCTGGCTGACGGACGTTCGCGTTCCCGTCGAGAACCTTGTCGGCAAGGAAAACGAAGGCTGGACATGCGCCAAGTTCCTTCTCGCTCACGAGCGTTCCGGCATTGCGGGCGTTGCCCGTTCGAAGCGCGGTGTCGAGAAGCTGCGCGCGATTGCAAGCACCGAGCTTGTTGATGGTGAGCCACTGATCCAGACGAATGACTTTGCCCGCAAGATCAGCCAGCTCGAGATTGACCTGACGGCTCTGGAATTCACCGAACTGCGTACGCTTGCTGCAGAATCGGCTGGCAAGGGTCCTGGTCCTGAAAGCTCGATCCTCAAGATCAAGGGTACCGAAATCCAGCAGCGTCTTACAGAGCTGACGCTTGAGGCTGTGGGAAATTATGCGGAGCCTTACACGGCCGGCATGGAAGCCGATGGCTCGAACGAACTCGGAGTTGGCCCTGACCACTCGCACTTCGTGGCAGAGACGTATTTCAACATGCGCAAGACGTCGATCTATGGCGGATCGAACGAAATTCAGCGCGGCATCATCAGCAAAATGATCCTGGGCCTTTAGGGCGCACGGGGCAGGGAGAAGACTTTATGGATTTCAATTTCACCGAAGAGCAGACCATGATCCGCGACAGCCTCTCGAGGCTGATCCGGGAGCAATATGATTTCGACACACGCCGCAAGGTCGTGGCGTCGAAGGACGGCTGGCGTCCGGAAATGTGGGCTCAGTTTGCCGAACTCGGGCTGCTCATGGCGCCGTTCAGCGAAGAAGACGGCGGCCTCGGTGGCGGCCCGATCGACGCCATGGTTGTCATGGAAGAATTCGGCAAGGGTCTCGTCGTTGAGCCCTACCTGCCGAGCGTTGTGTGCGGCGGCGGCTTTCTGAAGCGCGGCTCTGATGCGCAAAAGGCCGAGTATCTCGGCGGCATCATGTCAGGCGAAGCGATCTTTGCGTTCGCTTATGCAGAGCCACGTGGCCGCTATAACCTGGCTGACCTCGAAACCACCGCCAAGAAAGACGGTTCGGGCTTTGTCCTGAACGGTCACAAGGCAGTTGTTATCGGCGCACCATGGGCCACGCATTTCGTCGTGACAGCTCGCACATCGGGTGATCGCCGCGATGCCAAGGGCGTGACGGTGTTCGTTGTTGCCAAGGATGCCAAGGGCGTTTCAACGCGTGATTATCCAACTGTCGACGGACGCCGGGCATCGGAAGTGTATTTCGAGAACGTCGCTGTCAGTGCCGATGCCGTGATTGGCGAAGTCGACAATGGCTTGCCACTCGTGGAGCTGGTCGCGGATGAGGCGATTGCCGCCCTGTGTGCAGAGGCCTGTGGTGCGATGAAAGTCGCCCACGCCATGACGGTTGAATACTCACGTAACCGGAAGCAGTTCGGTACAGCTATCGGCAAGTTCCAGGTTCTGCAGCACCGCATGGTCGACATGTTCATGGAGCACGAGCAATCGGTTTCGATGACCTATATGGCCACGCTGAAGCTCGATGAAGACGAAGTGACCCGCAAGAAAGCGGCATCTGCTGCCAAGGTCCGTATCGGCCAGGGTGGGCGTTTTGTCGGTCAGCAGGCGATCCAGATCCACGGCGGCATGGGCATGACGGACGAGATGGCTGTTGGCCACTACTTCAAGCGTCTGACCATGATCGATGCCGAGTTCGGCAACGTGGACCATCACCTGAAGCGCTACACCGAACTCTCGGCTGTGGACGTTCCCATGGCGGCTGAGTAGCCGTCAGACCCAATCCTGATCGGGCGTTATCCGTAGAGTTCCTGTTCCTTGACGGACAGAATTGATGTGATGACGCCCGAATGGAACACGGCTCTCAGGAGCCAGAAATTGCGCTTCGTGCTGGAAAAGACTGCCAGCAGGGCGCGTAGCAGACAGTAGGCAATCTTCAGGATTGTTGTGCACAGCGAAACGGCCGCCTTGGCGAAGGATAATCTTCCTCTTTCAAGGCGGCCGTATGTGATTCCGGACCGGAACTTGCGCTTCGCGATCCATCGAAAATTGAGGCGGGAAGGGTCAACGGGCTCGTAGACTTTTGCGTCCTCGGAGATGGCAAACTGCCCACCGGCGCGCCAGGCGCGGAAGAAAAATTCGGTATCTTCACCGCCGGTGCGGCCCTTTTCGAGCAAGAAGCGCTGGCCTCCGAAGCAGGGCGCGTTTGTGCGGATCATGGCATTGCATGTGTGGCCGGTCTGGACCGTGCCGTGTCGGCGCGTGGGCACATTCGAGTGATAGTCGCTTCGCTTGATCCAGCCAGGGGCTGCGTCCGGATATTCCGCCATGGCGGGGCCGAAGACCGCGTCATAGGGGCCTTCTACAAGCAGGCTGTAGAGTTCGGCAATCCAGCTTGGCGGAGCGATTTCGTCGTCATCAATGAAGGCCAGGAACTCGCCCGTTGCTGCGTCGAGACAGGCATTGCGAGCGAGGGAGATATTCCGGCTGGGGGCGTGCACGTAGTGGACGGGGAAGGGAAGATCTTCAGCGACGCGGGCTACCATATCCTGCGCCGAAGGCGTTTCATCATTGTCTGCCACGATGACGCGAAGCGTTGTCCCTTCAGGCAGGACTTGCTTTCCCAGCGAGTGGAGTGTGTCGGCCAGGGACGCCCGGCGGAAGGTGCAGACACAGATTTCGATCAACAATGGCTTTTTGTCCTAAAGGTCTGTGCGGCATGTTCAGGCATGGTGTGCATCCAGGCTGTCGGCGACGTATTCAGCGATCGCCAGAGAACTTGTGAGGCCAGGCGATTCTATCCCAAACAGGTGAACGAGGCCTTCATGGCCGTGAAGGCTGGGGCCGTCGATGCGGAAGTCGGCTGCGGGCTCATTCGGGCCGGTTAGTTTGGGGCGGCAGCCAGCATAATCCGGAACGATGGCGCCGTCGGGCAGGCTTGGCCAGTAGCGGCGCACCGCCTCGTAGAAATCATCCGCGCGGGCGCCGTCCACCCGGTAGTCGATCCGGTCCGGGTCGTCATGGCCGAGCCATTCGACATCCGGCCCAAAACGCATCTGGCCCGCGAGATCGAGCGTGACGTGAACACCTAGACCGCCATTGACGGGGATGGGGTAGATGAGGTGCGAAAAGGCAGGACGCGTCTGGCAGCTGAAGTAGTTGCCTTTCGCGAGCGTGAATCCCGGCAGTAGCGTGGCCTCGTACCCTTCCATCTTGCTGGCCAAGCGATGAGCGTAGAGGCCTGCACTATTCACCAGACGGTGGGTGGTGATTTCATACGGGTCGCGTCCACCAATACGCAGCTTGAACTGACCATCCGGGAGGATACTGATGCCAAGAACCTCGGCGTCCAGGACAACCGCGCCGCCGAGATCCTCCAGTTCATTGCGCAGCGCGGTCATGTAGCCGTGGCTGTCGAGGAGGCCGGTCTCTGTGGACATCAGCGCTGCAGCGCATATTAGCTGGGGTTCGAGAGCCATCGCTGCGTGCGCATCCAGCATCGACAATCCTTCGACATCATTGCTGCGCCCTTGCTGGAGAAGGCTCTCGAGCTTTCCAATCTGGTCCAGGTTGGTTGCGACGATCATCTTGCCTGTGCGCCTATGGGGCACTCCATGCGATTCTAGATAGGTGTAGAGCTTGCGGCGGCCTGATACACACAGGCGATGGCGCAGGCTGCCGGTCGGGTAATAGAGCCCCGCATGGATCACTTCGCTGTTGCGCGACGACGTGCCAGTGCCGATGTCGCGCGCGGCTTCCAGCACATAGGTTTCATGTCCGCGTCGGGCGAACTCTACTGCGCATGCCAGGCCGACCGCGCCAGCGCCGATAATGATGGAGTCCGCCTGCGTCACAGGTTGGGGGCCTTGGCGCAGTCACGGGATGTGCAGAGGTGGGGTAGGTAAGGAGTGGTCATTCAGGCTCAAATCGGGAAGTTGGGGCCTCGGATGCGAGCCGCATGCCAATCTGGCGCAATCGCACTGCTGCGACCAGACATAGGTGCGCGGCGCGGTCTTGGCTTGGACCAGGCCGGTTGAGGGCTGCATTCTTGCTGGAATTTGAAGATACGAAAGGGTGACAGTTAACCATGAACAGTGTAGCTTTTACTTGCTTTCGGTGTGTTGCGGCTCCGAGTGTAAATACTATTACAGGTGGGGTTTGTTTTTGATCCTGAAGACTTCGGCGCAAGAAGGCGCAAAGTGTTCGGTCGGATCCGCATTGATAGACCCCGTCCTAGCGGCACGCATAGAAAATGGGTTTGGGGGATGCCGGAGAGACGCAGATCAACGAGTGCCCAATTCTTGAAATTAACAATTTTCAAGACTTTGCCACCTGCAAGAAACCCTGAAAATGTAGCAGAAGGTGGCGTCGAATCGATTTTTGGCGCCAATTTCGTCTATCCTGTTCAGCACATTTTCATCCGGTTGGTGCATAGGGTGTACCGAGTTTCACGTCATGTGCGACGCGCGTTGGCGGACTTTGGGGTCCAGCGCGGTGTCGTACAGGGCATTCGCAAAGCGCTGTTAAACATGGTCTCGAGATTGCATCCCCCCGCAGACTTGATCTGGACCGATACCGATACATAAAATTTTTCAAGGGAATACCAGTAATGTCTAACTTTAAGCGCTTCTGCCTGCTCAGTGTGGCGACCGGTGGAATTCTGGCCACATCTGCATCCGCTCAGGGGCAGAATTACTACAGCCGCGAAAAATATGAGGCCGTCCTCGACCGCCGCCAGCCCGCCTATGATCCCGAGCCTATCCGTCTCGGCGCGTTTCTGGTGGATTCCAGCCTTAACGGATCGGCGACCTATACAGACAACGTTCGAGCCACCAAGAATAACAAGATTTCAGACACAATCCTGCGTATCGGTGCGGATGTGGCTGCCCGCACGAACTGGAATGTTCACGAGATTGGCGCTGAAGTGTCAGCCTATCGCAGCGAGTATATTGATACCGGTGATGAGTCGGCGAACGATCTGCGTGCCCGTCTTCGCGGCCGGCTTGACGTGAACCGCAACATTTCGATCGGTGCAGCCGTATTTGCTCAGGACATCGTCGAATCCAGAACCGACCTTGCCAATGCTGTCGCCCTTGATGCGCCTGTCGAGTATACCCGCATGGGTGGCTCGGTGGACGCCAATTATCAGAGCGACCGCTTCCGTTGGTACAACGTGATTGAGGTTTCAGAAGAGAACTTCAAGGATGGCGAGCAGGCCGGAACCGGCATCATTATTGACCAGGACTATCGTGACAACACCGTTACGTCGGCCCGGTCGCGCCTATCCTATGCCTTGTCTCCCAACGTGGCCGTTTATACACAGGCGAGTGTGCGCGAGCAGTCGTACGACCAAGACCAGCTGCTGGGTGGCGCGCTGCGCTCGCGCGACTCGTCCGGTTACACAGCGGTTGTGGGGGTCGATTTCGAACTCAACTCCCTTATTCGCGGCGACGTCAATGTGGGCTATTTGAGCGAGAACAAGGACGATCCATTCTTCAAGGACGTCGACGGCGTTTCGGTCGATGGTCGCGTTCAATGGTTCCCAACGCGTTTGACAACTGTCGGGTTCAATGCCGGTCGCCGTGTGGTCGATATCGGCTTGTTTGAATCCCCAAGCGCGCTGCAGACAACTTATGGGGTTCGGGTCGACCATGAGCTGCGCCGCAATATCATCCTCTCCGCCTCAGCTGACTTCGCAACTTATGACTACCAGGAGATCAACCGGTCAGATGATGTCTCGGACTATTCTCTGACTGCCGCCTACAAGATGAACCGCCGTGTTCACCTTGAGACCTTCGTGCGTCACCTCAATCGTGACAGCAGCGGCAACAGTGTCTTCGGCAGTCCATCCTTTGACGTCAATCTTGTCGGCGTCGGTATAAAACTCTTCCCCTGATTTTTCCCGGATCCGGTTTCGGGATCACTCCAGATACGAATTGGTGTAGTAAATTGACTAAGACTTACAGTCTTGAAATTCCCTCGCAGAACATGCCGCACGGTGGCGGTGGTAGTTCCGATGACATGCCGATCGATTTCAAAGCATTGATCAGCACCGTCTATCGCCGGTTCTGGATTATCGTAACTGGATTCCTGGTGACGCTCTTTGCTGTCGCGTACATCACATTCACGCAGACGCCGATCTATAAGGCGAACTCGATTCTCCAGCTCGACACGAACAAGGAAAACGTCATCGACCTAGGCAGCGTGCTGGGCGGGCTCGCGGCTAGCACGGCGACAATCGATACTGAAGTGAGGGTGATGGGCTCCAAGTCGCTGCTGACCAAGGTCGCGACCAAGCTAAAACTGTCGGAAGATCCTGAGTTCAACTGGACCCTGAGGGAACATAAGCCAAGCCTGATCGAGATGACCAAGGGGCAGATTGGCGCTTGGACGGGTCACCCGCCCAAGAAGACCGTTCCATATGCCAACCTAAGTGCTGCCGAGCGTGAGGCCGCTATCCTTGAGTCGGTGACGCGTACGCTGATGAACAAGGTTCATATCAGCCGTATCGGTACGACCTACCTGATTGAGGTCGAAGTCACTAGCCAGTCACCGGAAACTGCTGCGCGCATCGCTGATGCGGTCGCCGATCAGTACCGTGTCCAGCAGCTTGATTCCAAGCTTGAGGCCACCCGCCGTGCTACGGCTTGGCTGTCTGAGCGCGTGGCTGGCCTCCGCGATGAGGTTGAAGCCAAGGAGAAGCGCGTTGAGGAATTCCGGGCTGAAACCGGCCTGTTGTCGGCACAAGGTGCCACACTCACCGAGCAGCAGATTGCCTACAATACGACGCAGAAGAGTCAGTTGCAGTCGCAGTTGAACCGTGCCCGTTCGCGCTATGATAACATGAAGCGTCAGATCGACAGCGGTGCCGGAATAGACGCGATTGCCGAGGTGCTCGATTCTCCCGTCATCTCAGGCCTGAAGGCCCAACGTGCTCAAATCCTTCGCCGCGTTGCCGAGCTTGAAACCACGCTTGGCCCATCGCACCCCGAACTGATCGGCGCACGCAACGAAGCGGCGGATATCGAAAAGCAGATCGAAGCCGAAGTGAACCGGATCGCGGCGAACCTTGAAAACGAAGTCAAGGCTGCGCAGGATCAGATCAACAGCATCAATTCCAATATTGGGCAGTCGACTGCCCAGCTGCGCGGCAACAACCTCAACCTTGTCAGGCTGCGCGAGCTTGAGCGCGACGCCGAAACGAGCCGTGTCCTCTATGAAGAGTTCATCAGCCGTTCCAAGGAGACGCGTGAACAGGACGACTTGGTCCAGGCTGACGCCAACATCCTGTCGACCGCAACCGTACCGGATTCGCCAAGCTCGCCGAAAAAATTGTTGAACCTGATCATTGGCGCCATGCTGGGCGGCATCATCGGCGGGGGCCTCGCATTGCTGGCAGAGATCTTCGACATGAAGATCAGTTCTGCTGACGATATTGAACGCAAGCTGGGTGTGAACTCGATCGGATCGGTCCCGCTTATCCGCAGCACCAGCCTGCTGCCGTTCTCGCAAATCAATCCGGCCGACTTCCTTGTCGATAATCCCTTGTCTGCCTTTGCCGAGAGTATCCGTTACCTGCGGGCTGCGATCGCGTTTTCGGATCTCGATAGTGAAACGAAGACTGTGGCAATTACTTCTTCGCTGCCGGACGAAGGCAAGACCAGCCTGACATTGAGCCTTGGCCGCATGTCGGCCATGTCGGGCTCACGCACACTCGTGATTGATGGCGACTTCCGTCGTCGCCAATTGACCGACGCTGCCGGCATGTCACCAGAGATTGGCTTCATTGAACACTTGTTTGGTGCAGGCCAGCTGTCGGATGCCATCTGCAAGGATAGTCGCAGCATGCTGGACATCCTGCCGCTTTCGAAGGCAGGCCATGTGCCGCATGACGTGTTCGGAACGCGGGCTTTTGATGATCTGCTCGCGCGGCTACGTTCTATGTATGATCTTATCCTGATCGATACCGGCCCGTTGTTGCTGATGGCGGAAGCGCGGGTTGTTGCTGGCAAGACTGACAAGACAATTCTTGTTATCCGCTGGCGTCGTTCGCTGCGCTCGGCTGTACGTCAGTCACTCACGCTGCTGAAGACTTTCAATGCCGACCTGCTGGGTATCACGCTCAACATGGTCGACCTGACGCAACGTCGCCATCACAAGGATCCTGGCGCCGCCTATAAGGCTTACAGCAAATATTATTCGATGGAGACCAAGCGCTCGATCTTTGGCCGGAACAAACCGCCTAAGTCGAATGGCATGACGTCGGCGCCGAATCCGATGGCTGCTCCCGTCAAACCCGAAAAGCCATCGGTAAAGACGGGATCTTCCAGTGAAGTATCTACGCACTGACCATGAGACATATTGGTGATCAGGGCGGCGGACCGTCGCCCCGGATCCCAACCGGGGAAGGGAATGCGCAAGGGCTCGTAATGACCAAGGTTGCTTTTTTTGGTCATGATGCCGGCGATGCCGCTGTAAGGCGCCGCGTCCAAGCGATGCAGGATGATGGCTTGTCGGTGACGGGCTTCATGATGCGGCGCAAGGATGATGTGGCGACCGACTGGGACAATGTGGATCTTGGCAAGACGCGCGATGGTGCGTTTCTCCAACGCGTCTTGCGCATTTTCTCGGGCGCCCGCGTCGCTGCCAGCTCTTTCGATGTGCTGGCCTCTGTTGATGTAATCTATGCGCGTAATCTGGACATGCTGGCCTGTGCATTTCTGGCCAAGCGCTATACCCGGCTCAAGACGCCGGTCATCTATGAGAGCCTTGACGTTCACCGGTTGCTGACCCGTGGGGACTTTGTCGGCAAGATATTGCGGTGGGTCGAAAAGAGCCTGCTACGGCGGACAATTGGTCTTGTTGTCAGTTCACCTGCATTCCTCACGAACCATTTCGAGAAATACTACGCGGGACTCTACACCCCCTTCCTGATCGAGAACAGGTTGGCTGCGGGTAGTAACTTTGCTCCGCGTCCTGCGGCTCATGATGGCGCCGTTTCCAAGGATGGTGGTCGGTTTGTGCTGGGGTGGGTGGGCAATCTCAGGTGCAAAAGATCCTTCGGTCTGCTTTGTGATCTGGCTGACCGATTTCCAGACACGCTGGAAATTCGACTCCATGGCCAGCCTGCGCGTACAGAGATTCCCGTCTTCGAAGTGGAGATAGATGCGCGGCCGAACATGACTTTCGCGGGTCGTTACCGGTCTCCCGAAGACCTTTCCGGTATTTATGAAGGCCTCGACCTTGTCTGGGCGGGGGACTTCATGGAGGCGGGATATAATTCTGTCTGGCTTTTACCGAACCGCATCTACGAGGGCGGCTATTTCGCGACGCCGGCCATTGCGCCAAAGGATACTGAAACTGCTGCATGGATCGAGGCGAAATCATGTGGCTTCACCATTTCGGAACCCCTTTCTGAGACCTTGCCCCAGTTGATCGCGGCTGTGATGCAGGATCGTTCTGTTATTGAAAGCTACCGTAACAGGTTGCTTGAGTTACCAAACGAGGTGTTTATCCAGCCTGAGGGATTTTTCTCGGAGGTTTTAGCGCGTGCCCTTGCCGGAGCGCGCTCAAAATGAACATGGTCAATCCCATCAAAGTCAGTGAAGAAGAAGTGGTGGGGTTCGGCAACCTCTACAGTTCGGGCCGTTCAGCCCCGCTGTGGGAGCAGGCCGTCATCACGCTCTGGTTCTTCGTAACCTACATACCGCTGGATGGTGTCGCACCTATACGTTACTTGCTGGTGGCCTATTTTGTGGGTCTCACCGTGATGTTTTACCGGGAGATGGTACCGGTCCTCTTCAAGTGCTGGCCGCTTTTCCTGTTGCCGATATTTGGCCTCCTGTCTTTCGTCTGGTCTCCCTATCCTTCTGAAGCGCTCCGGTCAGGTGTGCTGATGCTGCTGACTCCGCTGACGATCATCGTGATCGGCGTGCGGCTCAATACACGCCAGGTACTGCGCTGCCTGATGTTTGCCGGCATGATAACGACAATCTACGTCACGCCGACGCTGAGCACGTTTGCTGATGGGGGAGCATATGGCTCGAAGAATCTGCTCGCCATGCAGATGCTGTTTGCGATGCTGATGAGCCTCGTTACGGCGCTCAATGACAAGGAGCCGATCTGGCTTCGGTTGTTAGGCTTGGCTTTCGTGCCGATCTGTTTCGTCTATCAATACCTAGCGAACTCCGCGACATCGCTCGTCTTCGCCGTTGTCGGTATCGTCGGCATGATCGGGGTGCGCTATTTCTGGATCAGCTTTGGTAAAATACGTCATCTGCGGCTGTCTCTGGCGATGTTTGCTGCATTCGTTGCGCTTTCCAGCACGATGGTTGTGCTCAGCATGCCCGAAAACACCCTGATGAATGATTTCCTTGGTCTGCTGGGCAAGGATTCAACCTTCTCCGGCCGGGCACTAATCTGGCGCGAGGCGGAGCTTGTCAGTCAGGAGCATCCGGTTCTCGGCCTGGGGCTTGAAGGTTTCTGGCAGTATGACGTGGGCGCCGCGCAAACGATCAACGAGAACGATTTCAAGGCCTTCGGAACGAAACTGACGTTCCACAATGCATATTGGGAAGTGCGCGTTCACCTTGGTTATGTCGGCCTGGTGCTGTTCATATTCATATTGGGCTGGTGCATGAAGCGTACGATCATTAGTTGGCTGCGGGCGCCGGGAATGGATAGTTCTGCTCTGCTGATCACGATGGTCATCATATTTACCTCCACCTTCACGGAGTCCTCTCTCTGGAGCACGTTCAATACGCTCGTGAACCTGTTCTATTTCGGGGCGATGACAACAATGGGCGCCGGTGCACGAAATTTTGAAGGCAGGGTGCCGGTCGTCATTCGCCACTCTGCCTGACGCCGACGGCGTTCCATTCTCTCTATAGTTTCATGGAACCAAGGCGCCCGATGCGGGTTTTGAACGCATTGTCGCCTGATTTTCCGGGCATGCTGTATGAATAGGGGCTGAACGCAAAGCACGCTTTTTTAAGCTGTCGTTAAAGTTGGTTGGTCAAACATACGATGATGACTCCGAACCCAGCCTTTCCTTCTAGTCGATCTACTGTCGACTATTCTGTTGACGCGCACATGCGTCCAGAGGCTGGCTATATCAACCATGGCACCCCTAATAAGTGGCCGGTATGGGCGAGATTGCTTATAATCGTTGGCCTCAGTGCGTTGATGTGGGCCGGTATTATCGCTGGCATGGTTTCATTGTTTGGCTGATCGGATATGGATGTCTAACTGTCGTGGTAGGCTCCATTCTGGCGTTGATCCTGCATTGTTGACATAAGCTTCAACTGCAACGCAGATCCTGTGAATGATGCCTTCGAATACGCCTTTTGAAACTCCCGTCGGGCTGACCACTTCGCCGCGGCTTTCGATCATCATCACGAACTATAATTACGCAAAATTTGTCGCGTCTGCCATTGATAGCGTTTTATCGCAGAATGAGGCCGTTGAGCTGATTGTCGTCGATGATTACTCGACTGACAATTCACGGGATGTCATCGGAGAGTATGCCGACAGGGTCATCACGGTTTTTCAGGAAGTAAACAGGGGGCATGGTGCCGGCTTCAATGCGGGATTCGCCCGCGCCACGGCCGAGCTTATCATGTTCCTTGATGCTGACGACTGTCTCTTGCCAGGCGCAATCAGGACCATTCTCTCGAATTACGAGCCCGATGTCGCCATCTACCATTATCGCATGCGCTACATGGATGAAGCAGGCGCTCTCAGCGGCATTCATCCTTCACCAGCCATACCATTGGCTGACGGTGATATTTCGGGACAGCTCAGATCGGCCGGTCGTTACCAGGGCACGATCACCTCTGGGCTTGTCTTTTCAAGGCAGCATCTTGCGCATGTCATGCCGATGGACCCGGAGGCTTTTCGGCAGGGTGGGGATGGCTATCTGTCGGCCGTCGTTCCGCTTTACGGGCCATCGCGCGCCTATGAGACGCTGATCTCCGGATATCGCCTGCATGGAAGCCAGCATTCGCGTTTCAGCAGCGCCTATGCCAAGCGGTCGCGCTGGTGCATCGCCCATGATGCGGAACGCTACAGGGCGATACGTGAGCATTCTAACCGGTTAGGCCTGCCGGTCGCAGCCGATCTTGGTGCGGATGACCCTGACAATATTCATGAACGTCTCATTTCGATGCTGTTCGCACCGGATGAGCATCCGGTGCAGGGAGACTCAATCAAGGAACTTGCTCACCGGTCAGCACGCAATGAGAAAGCCCATGCTGCGGGTGTGCGGTTACTGTTTGCGTATGTCTTCTGGGGGCTTTTCGGGATTCTGCCTGGTAGTGGAAAGCAGCGCCTCATGAGCTGGAAGATCGATGCAAAGAGCAGACCCGCTTGGATGCGCCATCTTGCGAAACGGCTGCGTTCTGGCGGGTAAGCCAGTCAGATCCAGACTTCATTTAATGAAAGTGTCGGAGCATTGTGGGCTCGTGTCGCCCGCCTTGCGGAAGCTGACGCAATAATAGCTTGCTTGTGTGGGGTCCGGGAAGGTGGGTTCACCATGCCAGCTATATTGCTGAGGCGTTCCGGTCCAGACATTCATGATGATCCGACCTGGCGTTTCTGGAATTGGGCGCTCGTCCGAAGTAACCGTTTTGACGAGCTTGTCGTCGATGTACCAAGCAACCTTATTCGGCTGCCAGTCGAAGGCGTAGAGGTGGACTTCCTCAGCCGCGTCAAAGGGCAGGTCGATATAGATGGAACCGCGGGTCTTTCCTTTTGTGAAGACGTTGGCGTGAAGCTGCCGCGTATTCTTGCCGAGGAATTCTATATCGATTTCGTCGTGCGGGTCGCCAAACGTGGCATCCGTATGCGTGAAGAAGGAGGACACCGCACCGGACCCCGGAGCGGCCTGCATCACTACTTCATAGCGTCCGTAGCCGTAGAAGCCGCGCTTTTGAACTTCGGCGCCTGAAAAGGGCTGGGAATCTGCTGGCTTGCGATTGAGTTCGAGTGAAATACTTGGGGGATGGTAGTGAACATTTTCCGGAACCCACCCCACCCGAAAGAACGTGGATGTCAGTACGAAGTCCGAAATGTACCAGTCATCTTCAGAGAATCTGTCTCTAAATGACAGGTTGAAGGATTTGCCATCGCCGCGGTCAGGCGTGAGGACCGGACCCGAGGGGGCGCGCATCTTTATAGCTGTTACTAGTACCGCCGCCAAGGCGAGGGGGATGGCTGTGAGTATGACGGTCTTAGAGCGGGGCAATCGCAGTCAGGTCCATTAATGGTGGTGTGGACGTGCCAATCCGTCCGTATCGTACGGACGAACTAGCGAGCGCCTTTAGAGATCAAGACTGCGGGTATGGTCATGAACATGATCTTGATGTCACCCCAGAAGGAGCGGCTCCGTACATATTCCACATCCGTCGCTACGCGCTCCGGATAGGTGGTGTCGCTACGGCCGCTGACCTGCCAGAGGCCGGTAATCCCTGGACGCACCGAGCAATAATGACGGAAGCTATCACCATAACGAACAATTTCGCTTTCCACGATCGGACGCGGACCAACGAGAGACATGTCGCCACGCAACACGTTGTAAAGCTGCGGCAATTCGTCGATGGACGTCTTACGGATGAAGTTTCCAAGCGCGGTGATCCGCGGGTCGTTCGTCAGTTTTTGGGTTTCATCCCATTCTGCACGGGCGCTTGGGTCCGTCGCCAACAGGAATTCGAGTTGCTCGCGCGCATCTGGCACCATTGAGCGCAGCTTGAAGCAACTGAAAGTCTCGCCGTTGAGGCCATAGCGTTTTTGGGAATAGAAGGCCCTGCTGCCATCCTGCAAACGAATAAGAAGTGCGATACAGAGAATGAGAGGGGCCACAAACAAGAGCGCAACGCCAGCGACAACAATGTCGACAAGCCGTTTGAACTGCGCGTGATCGCCACTCGAAGGCTGGCGCATTGTCGCTGCTGCGTAAGCGGCGGCTTCTGCCTGCCTTGACGGGTTACTTAATCTCAAGCCCATTCTGGTCCCCTAATAATCTACTTGCGGTTTTGCTAATCGGCCGCGTCCACTCGACCTATTTGCAAATTTCCTGCCGCATCTGACTCTGACGCTTATTGCGTTCGAACCCAGATTTGCAATCGTTATACCGCGAATTCCGCAAATAATTAACTAGGCGTATACATTTTCTGTCGTTTTCGCCTCTTTGGGGAAGTATTGGATAAATATTCGTTCATACTCGGCTTTTCGCCGAGTTTTGTGTATCGATACGAGACACACTGCTCAAAACACTGGCACAATATGTAAGCGCCCGTGTGTCCCTGAATCGGACACACGGGCGCACAATTATCAGATTGCGTCTCTGTGATTCGTGACGAACTTAAAAGATGCGCTCGCTGACGCGAAGCGTGTCGCCAGGTTTTACGACCGTATTGGTATTCAGTTCGTATTTCACTTCCTGATCGGCGCCAACACTCTTGATATAGACGACCTTTTTATTAGCCCGATAGGTGAAACCCCCAGCCGCAGCTACAGCATTCAAAACAGTGAGGCCGGAATTGAAGGGATATTCGCCTGGACGGCCCACTTCACCCAAGATGTAAAAAGGCCGGTAATTTGTGACCTCAACACTGACGCGTGGTTCGAGAAGGAAACCATCGGCGAGTTTGTCGGCGATGGTCGCCTCAAGTTCCTGCGAGCTACTGCCCGTGGCGGCCACCTGTCCGATCAAAGGCAGGGATATGGCCCCCGTCCCGTCGATCACAAATTGACCTGAAAGCTCAGGCTGTCCGAAGACATTGATGCGGAGTTTGTCGCCCGTGCCCAAAGTATAGGCAGTATTCGTTTGCGACTGAGTCGGCGCGGAGTCATCAACTACCTGACGGGTAGCGGTGCCGCCGGACTGACATGCTGTTACAAACATGAACATGGCGATCATCGTCGTAAGAATGACCGAACGAAGCAGCGACATTTTGAAATCTCCATATAGGGGCGCTCAAAGGCGCCGGTCGTGTTTCACGCTGACACACTCAGGTGGTCAGGAAGCTAATGTCATTGCCGAAGAATCTTGCCGCAGACAGTTTGCCGCTCAGAAAGGCCCCGGTATCGAGGCCGATACGGCGATTGTCACGGTATATACCTTCGGCTGGCGTATGCCCGTGCACTATGAGATGCGAAAATTGTTTCGTATCGTCAAGGAACTCGTCCCGGATCCAAAGCATGTCGCGAATGGTTTGGTCCTGCATGGCCTTTTCAGGCCGCAAGCCGGCATGGACAAACAAATAATCACCGGCCGTATAGTAGGGTTTGAGGGACCGGTAAAAGTCTAGGTGGGCTTCAGGTAGTCTTTCCCGAAAGCCCGTCCAGAGCGTAGTCCAGGCATCACGGGCCGCGGCCATGGCGTCATGCGAGCCAAGGCTGCCGCGCGTATTCGGTGGCTGGAAACCATAGGAGTAAAGTGTTTCCCCGCCACCAAAACGAACCCATTGGCTGCCAAAGGAGGCATCCTCAAGAAACTTGAGGAAGGCCTCTTCATGGTTGCCCATCAGGAATACCGTGTTGAACTTGTCCAAGCGGTTTCCGAGGAAGAATTCGATCACATCGCGGGATTGCAATCCGCGATCAATATAGTCGCCAAGGAAGACCAACGTAACGGTTGTCCCTTCCGGCAAGGTGGCCGAATCGGATTCAATTTCCTCCATTAACCGCTCAAGCAAGTCGCGCCTGCCATGAATGTCTCCAATGGCGTAAAGGCACTCACCGTCAGGGGCCGATGTCACGCGGGTTACTTCAGTCCTGGCAGGCTGCGTGATTGCGGGTGCCTCGACATGGATGTCACGCGCGCTGCCCGCACGAATCCGGGCGCGCAGAGACGTCGCCGAGCGTGTTAGGCGCCCGAACTGTTCCAGGAAAGACCTCTGCAAAAGTTGTGGCAATCTGGACATGGTGACTTTCTGGTCGATCTCTCTCTTTATAATGCTTTCTTGATAAACGCCAATTTCCTGCCTCACCTGATTATCGAGCCCCCATAAGGCATTGCTTGATGAATCCGGCGGCCCAGCTCATGTGCATCGTGCCCGACGCGAGGCCTGCAAGCAGCCCGCATGAGGAGCGTTTCAAAACGCTGACAATGATCGACGCAGCAACAAGTATGCCGAGGTAACCAAAAGGCAGGATGAGGGCGACTGGGAAAAAGGGCGCGGCCAGAAGACCAGCCAGGCTGCCAAGCAGCGCCAGAACAGGCAACATCTGGCGGATTTTTGGTCGCTGGCGATGTTTGAATATGGTCCGCGCGCGGCCTTTCCCGTAATTGAAGTACTGCTTGGCCAGCGCTCCGACAGTGGAGCGTGGGATGTAGATCTTGCGGATGGTCGCATCAAGGTAGATGCGGCCTCCGGCTTGGGCGACGCGTTCATCATACTCGGCATCCTCATTGTGCGAGAATGACCCGTCATAGCCCCCGAGTGATCGGAAAACGGTAAGGTCAAAGCCTGCATGGTGGCCATGATCCACATAGCCTGAATGGCGGCCACCCCGGTGGGCGGATCCGCCCGATCCGAGCGGCGTATCGACAATCCAGGCATTCGCCTTCTCGAAACAGGTTTCACCGCGGGCATCCATGGGAATGACAACTGATGCGGCACTGGTGTGAACGAGGGCGCTGACGACTGACAGGATGAAATTTTGGGGAAATACGGAATGGGCATCGCAACGCACAAGGAAGCGGGTGTCAGCGTCGGCGCATTCAGTCACGGCGCGATTGACGGCGGCTGACTGGAACCGTTCCGGATTGTAGATAATACTGAGATTGGGGAATTCTTTGATAAGGCCTTCAACTATGTCTGCCGTGCCGTCGGTGCTGCCGCCGTCCACGACAACGAGCGATACGCTGCGCAACCAGATGTCACCCGTCATAAGCGAACGGATACAGGTTTCGATATGACGGGCCTCATTGAGTGCCGGTATCACGGCCAGCACTTGCGAAGCATCGATACTGCTGTCTGTCTTCTCAAGAGGGATGACGGATGATTCCACTGTGAATCCTGTGTGTTGGCTAGTTGCGACAGGACATGAGCAAGTCCCGTTCCAAATTACGCGCAATACACGAATTTCGCGCAAATGAGGTCGGAAATACTGCGATTTCGCTTCAAAAAACGCGTCAGTGATGACCAGCGTGGAGCGCCAAGCCTTTTAATTCCGGAGGAATCCCCGAGCGTGAACCGTCTTTTTGAAGAATGCGCCCCTAGGTCAAGCTTGCCCCGGACAGGGAAGCTCATAGTGTGGAGAAAACAAGTTGCACTTAAGGGAGAGACCACATGATTGGCGTTGTTGCAAAACTCAAGATTCAGGACGGCAAGCAGGCCGAGTTTGAGCAGGTTGCCAAGGAGCTGATGGCGAAAGTCAAGGCAAACGAGCCAGGTTGTCTGACCTACCAGCTGTACAAGACCAAGGGCTCTGAAACCGATTATATCTTCATGGAGCAGTATGCTTCTGCCGACGCGCTCAAGTCGCATGGCCAAACGGATTATTTCAAGGCGGCCGGCCCGAAACTGGGTGCCGTCCTCGGCGGAGCCCCCGAAATCCAGTATTATGACATCGTAGAATAAGACGGAGCGCCAGAGGATGGACCTGTCGTTCACGCCCGAAGATACCGCCTTCCAGCAAGAAGTGCGTGACTGGATTGCTGAAGCCTACACGCCTGACCTTCGGGCGAAGATGGCCCTGTCCAAGAACGGTTATCTGGACAAGGAAGGGCAGGTCACCTGGCAAAAGAAGCTCTATGAAAAGGGCTGGATTGCTCCCAACTGGCCTGAGCAATATGGCGGCCCGGCGCTTACGCCTTCCCAGCGTTACATCTTGAACATGGAACTGTCGTCGGCGGGCACACCCATTGTGAGCCCGATGGGCGTCGCGATGGTTGCCCCTGTGATCATGGCGTTCGGGTCCGAAGCGCAGAAGAAACAACACCTGCCGTCAATTCTCTCGTCCGATGTCTGGTGGTGTCAGGGCTATTCCGAACCTGGTGCGGGATCAGACCTTGCTTCCCTGCAAATGAGCGCGGTGCGCGATGGCGACGACTATGTGCTCAACGGGTCCAAGATATGGACGACGCTGGCGCAATGGGCGGACTGGATCTTCTGTCTCGTTCGTACGGACAAGACCGGCAAGAATCAGGAAGGCATCAGCTTCATTGTCTTCCGGATGAACTTGCCAGGCATCACGATTTCGGCCCTTCCCACGCTTGATGGGCCGCCCGAAGGTGAGCAGGAAATCAATCAGGTCTTCTTCGAGAACGTGCGTGTTCCGATTGCGGAATCCCTTATAGGTGAAGAGAACAAGGGGTGGACCTACGCGAAGTACCTCCTCCAGTTCGAGCGTGGCAATGCCTATGCGCCCGGTCTTCGGAACATGTTGAAGAAGGTGCGCAAACTGGCAAAGGTCGACAGCGTAACAGGCGGTGATTTCCTGAATGACCCGGATTTTGCACGCAAGCTCACGCAAATGGAGATCGGGATTGAATCCCTTGATGCCACGGAACAGCGCATCTTCTCTGCACTCTCGGCAGGAGAGGCGGTTGGGCCGGAAAGCTCGATGCTGAAATGTGCCGGTTCAGAAATGCAGCAAGCGATCACTGAACTCGCGATTGAAGCGGCAGGCACCTACGGGGCGCCATTCGTGCGCAACACGCTCGAACTGGCCCGAGATGGTGCAAATGCCGAAACGCCCACACCGATCGAAGCGGTGACGGCGGTGCCAAGCTATTTCAGCTATCGCAAGACATCGATCTACGCAGGGTCCAACGAGATCCAGCGGAATATCATGTCGAAGATGGTGCTTGGTCTTTAACGTTTCCACGTTGCAAAGGGGCTAAGCATGGCCATTGGATCCCAAGGGAAGCCCAGTCATCTGACGCGCATCGCATTCGGCGTGGGCGGCATTGCGGACGGCGTGAAGAACAACGGCTTCGATTATTTCCTGCTGTTCTATTACAGTCAGGTTCTGGGCGTATCGGCCTCGCTAGTGGCGGCGGCTCTGTTTATCGCCCTTATTGTCGATGCCATATCAGACCCCGTCGTTGGTTACTGGTCGGACAATTTCAGGACACGACTCGGGCGTCGGCACCCCTTTATGTACGCATCAATGGTGCCTGTCGCGATCGCCTATTTCTTCGCCTGGAATCCGCCTACCGGGATGGAGGGTAATGATCTCTTTGGCTGGCTTGTTGCGCTGACCATCTGCGTCAGGCTGCTCTTCACCATCTATGAAGTGCCCCAGAATGCGCTCGCTGCGGAACTGACCAGTGACTATGATGCGCGCACCTCGCTTATGTCGTATCGCTACTTTTTTGCCTGGGTGGGCGGTCTGAGTATCCAGATTGCGCTTCTGGCCCTGCTGCTGCGGCCAACCGAGGCAGATCCTTCCGGCTTCTTCAACAAGGATGGCTGGCACACTTATGGCTTGTGGGCGGCGATCGTCATCTTCCTCGCTGTGCTCGCGACGACGGCAGGCACGCACAGCCATATTCCGCATCTTAAGTCCCCGCCGCCGCAGCGAAAGCTGACGGTTGGGCGTATTTTCAAGGAAATCCTGGAAACGGTTTCGAACCCATCATTTCGAGCGCTGTTCCTTGCGACCCTCTTCGGTCTGCTGGCCACCGGTATTTCCGCGTCGCTGAACCAGTATATCAATGGGCTATTCTGGGGCTTCACAACCGACCAGACGGCCCTGTTGACGGTGGCCGTGTACATTTCGGCTGTTATTGCGCTCATTGTAGCGCCCCTCGTAGGTAAAACGCTTGGCAAGAAACGTGGCGCAATCATCGTGGGTCTCATGGCATTCACAATTGCGCCGGCGCCGGTCCTGGCGCGGGTGCTTGGCATCATGCCGCCCAACGGTACGGACCTTCTATTCAATATCGTCATAACCGTCACGGTGTTTGACGTTGCCCTGATCATCGCCACCCAGATGCTTATGGGGTCCATGATTGCCGATATCGTTGAGGATAGCGAACTCCAGACCGGTCGGCGCTCGGAAGGCATATTCTTCGCGGGGATCAGCTTTATCCGCAAGCTCGCACAAGGGTCAGGCGTGATGCTTGCGGCGATTGTCCTGTCAGTGGCCTCCATTACGCCGGGCATGCGGCCGGGGAATGTGCCGGAGGCTCAGTTACAGATGCTCGGCATCGGTTACGCTGTGTCGCTGCTGTCGATCTGGATGCTCATGATCTTCTGTGTATCCTTCTACCGGATCAGCCGCGAAGGGCATGAGGCCAATCTTCGAGCACTGGCAGAACGGGCAGGGACAATTGGGCCGAATCCGCATTCTGACTGAAATGTCATATATTGACGAATTGCCTCCTGCGTGATGCCGCAATAGAGCCATAGTCATGATGCACTCACTACCTATGACGAAACACATCTCGAAACTGTTGGCTGTAGCGGGTCTGGCAGTTCTGGCGCTCCTCATCGTCGCGCTTTTGCCCTTGTTTGCCGAAGCCGAGGAAATCGTCCCGCAGAGCCGCACCGAGATGGAGCTCTCGTTTGCGCCGCTGGTGAAGCAGACCTCTCCTTCAGTTGTAAACGTCTACACACAGAAGCGTGTCACGTCGCGCGTTTCACCTATGGAGCAGTTCTTTTCCGGCGGCGTGGCGCCGCGCGAGCGTGTGCAGAACTCCCTTGGGTCAGGCGTGATCGTCGGGGCGGATGGCGTTATCGTCACCAATAACCATGTCGTGGAAGGCGCAGAATCATTTCGTGTCGTGCTCAGTGACCGGCGGGAATACCCGGCCGAGCTTGTTCTGGCCGATGAGCGCACCGATCTGGCTGTCCTGAAGATCGACACAGATGGCGCCAAGCTGCCCACCTTGCCTTATGCGGATACGCGAGCGTCGCAGGTTGGTGATCTTGTTCTGGCCATTGGTAATCCGTTCGGTATTGGCCAGACGGTTACGAGCGGCATCCTTTCAGCAACGGCCAGGACCGATGTCGGCATTTCCGACTATGCCTTCTTCCTGCAGACCGACGCGGCGGTGAACCCTGGCAATTCCGGTGGTGCGCTCATCAATACCAAGGGCGAACTCGTTGGCGTGAACACGGCAATCTTCTCTCGTTCCGGCGGCTCCAACGGCATTGGCTTTGCTATCCCAGCCGAAATGGTCAAACGGGTCGTGAATGCGGCCATTAATGAGGGCTCGTTCGTGCGTCCATGGCTCGGACTTGCAGGGCAGACGGTCAGCTATGACATGGCCAAGGCGCAAGGGCTGGATCGCCCCATCGGCGTCATGGTGACGGAAGTGTATGATGATGGTCCTGCGGATCGTGCGGGCCTGCGCCGGGGAGACCTCGTGACGGATATCGACGGTCGCGAAGTGTTTGACGAGAAGGGCCTGAAGTTTCTTGCTGCGATCAAGAGCCCTGGCGAAACAACCGAGCTGACCTTGCTGCGCGGTGGCAAGCAGATGACCAAGAAGGTGAAGCTGGCGCCGCCGCCGGGTGCAACCGAAGCTGATGTCGTCTTGCTGGATGGTCAGAACGTATTCTCAGGCGCGCGGGTGGTTGAGCTTTCTCCCCGGCTTGCGGAAGAGAATGGCCTTGATCCTTTCCAGAAGGGGTCTGGCATCTATGTACACTCGGTTCTTCGCCGGTCAGTGGCACGTGGATACTTCCGGCCCGGGGATATCATCCGCTCTGTGAATGGCGTTCAGACCAAGTCGGTGAAAGATCTGAAGGCCCTGCTCAAGCCCGATACCCATACATGGAATATCGAACTTGAGCGGAACGGGCATATGATCCAGGGCACTGTTACCTTGTAGTCCCCTTAGCGTGCGTGAACGATTACGGGCACGTTTTCAAAGCCAAGCACGAAATTCGAGAGGACACGCTGCGGCTTACCGACGACTTCGATATGTTCAAAGCGCGCAAGGATTTCTTCCCAGAGAATGCGTAACTGCATCTCCGCGACGCGATTGCCCATGCAGCGATGAATGCCGAACCCGAACGAGAGGTGACGCCGCGCGTTCGGGCGGTCAATCATGAACTGGTCGGGGTTTTCGATGACTGTACCGTCCCGATTGCCTGAAACGTACCACATGACGACCTTGTCGCCCTTGCGCATCTGCTTGCCCTGAAACTCGACATCTTCAAGCACTGTGCGGCGCATGTGGGCGAGCGGCGTTTGCCAGCGGATGATTTCAGACACCATGTTGGGAACGAGGGAAGGGTCGGCTTTCAGTTTCGCATATTGCTCCGGAAAATCATTAAGAGCGACAACGCCGCCCGAGATGGAATTGCGGGTCGTGTCATTGCCGCCCACGATGAGAAGCATGAGGTTGCCCAGAAGCTCCATCGGATTATTGATCATGTCCTTGGTTTTGGGATCGTGGGCAAACAGGGAGATGAAGTCGAATTTGCGCGGCTGGGCGGCGCGTTCCTTCCAGAGACCCATGAAGTAGGCGAGGCATTTGTGGAGTTCGGCCTCGCGATGTTTCATGTCGACTTCGATGCCCACGGTTTCAGACGTCGTTGTGACATCAGACCAATAGGGCAGGAGGTGGCGGTCTTCGAACGGGAAGTCGAAGAGCGTGGCGAGCATCTGGGTGGTCAGCTCTTTCGAGACATGCTCGACCCAGTTGATCTCTTCACCGACTGGCAGTGCATCCAGAATGGTGCAGACGCGCTGGCGGATCAGTGCCTCGATATCGCTGAGCTGCGTTGGCGCCACAGCAGGCTGGACCGCCTTACGCTGGACGTCATGTACCGGCGGATCCTGCGCAATGAACATGGGGGTATCGAAATCGTCCGGCGCGTCGCCAATCACGATATCCCGGTTGGATGAGAACACGCGGTGGTTTGAATCCACGGCCATGATGTCTTCATACCGGGTGATAGACCAGAAGGGGCCGAACTGGCTTTTCTCACAGAAGTGAACAGGGTCTTCTTCGCGGAGGCGCCGGAAATAGTCGCCGTGACGATTGTGGAGAAAGAGCTCCGCCCGCGACACATCGAGTGTTTCGAGTGGGATATCCCACGGATTGGGTATGTCAGGTTCCACCTGATGCAGGGTGTCCGCCATAGTATCCTCCCATGTGTTTTTATTCTTATGGCAAACACGCTACGCCTGATCGGGCGTACAGGGAAGGCGTCAGGCCGAACCGATTGTTGTGCGATGCAACAGACGATCGTGACCCTTATAACCACCGGTGGCCATGTGGAGCAGGCTGCGATTATCCCACATCAGCAGCATCTCCGGTTGCCACTTGTGTCGATACTGGAATTGCGGCTGCGTTTGCCACCGATAGATTTCGCTCAGGAGGTCCCAGGATTCTGATGGTTCCATATCCTCAATGCCGATGATGTAGCCGGCGCAGCCGAATAGGGCTTCGCGCCCGGTTTCAGGGTGATGGGTAATAAGGGGGTGGCGCTGGGTGGCATCTGCATCCTCGGAAGGGCGGATATCCATTGAACGACCTGAAGCGCGATCAGATTCGCCGTAGGCGCCGGAGGGTGCATAGGCGTTGCGGGCGGAGTGAATGGCGTAGCGGCCTTCGATTTTCTGGCGCAGGGCATCTGGCATTTGCTCAAGCGCCAGGTGCTGATTTGCGAAGAGCGTGTCGCCGCCTTCCGGTGGAATCGTAATGCCATAAAGGCATGTCCCGGCTGGCGGCGTTTCCTGGAAACTCCAGTCGGTGTGCCAGCTTTCAGCGAATATGGGGGCTGTTTCATCCGCGTCACGTTTGACGGCGATGATGTGTTTCCGGCCAGGAACAGGGGCGATGAAGGGATCGTCGCCGAAGGGGCCGAACAGGAGCGTGAAACGCTCAAGGTCGTCATCGCTCATGGACTGATGGGGGAAGGCGAGCACGTGGTACTGCAGCCATGCGTTTCGTATTTCCTGCACCAGATCGGGCGCTATAGGCTGTGACAGGTCAAGCCCGGTGACGGATGCGGCGAATGGCTGTCCTGACGGACTAATCTCTATCGACATGTTATTTTCCTCCATGGTCACCTTATCATGCAGCTAGTTCCCGCCTAGGAGTGCTTTATGTCCGATCTGTTTGCTGCTTCAGGCCTTTCCGAGTCCGCTCCGCGACCACTCGCGGACCGTTTACGGCCCGCGCGGCTGGCCGATGTGGTTGGCCAGGACCATTTGATCGGTGCGGACGCACCGCTGAGCCGGATGCTTGAGGCAGGGCGTTTATCCTCCATTATCCTGTGGGGCCCGCCCGGCGTTGGCAAAACGACGATTGCGCGGTTGCTGGCGGCGGAGACGGATCTCGAGTTCGAGGCGATCAGCGCGATCTTTTCGGGGGTGAAAGACCTGCGTGCTGTATTCGACAAGGCGCAGGCGCGCCGCGATATGGGAAAGGGCACGCTTCTTTTCGTTGATGAGATCCACCGGTTCAACCGGGCCCAGCAGGACGGGTTCCTGCCCTATGTTGAAAGCGGCGCTGTGACGCTGGTCGGCGCGACAACGGAGAATCCGAGTTTCGAGATCAATGGCGCTCTCTTGTCACGCTGCGCCGTGCTAACGCTGAAGCGGTTGGAGCCGGAGGCGATGGAGACTTTGCTGCAGCGGGCTGAAGCGCTGGAGGGGAGGCCGCTGCCTGTTGTTGATCGCGCACGGCAAGCGGTGATCGACATGGCCGATGGCGATGGGCGCTACCTACTGAATTTGGCCGAGCAGGCTTTCATGATGGCGAGCGCGCCGCGCCTCCTGTCGCTGGAGGAACTGAGCGCTGCTGTCCAGAAGCGCGCGCCGGCCTATGACAAGGATCGGGAAGAGCACTACAATCTCATTTCGGCCTTGCATAAATCTGTTCGCGGGTCCGACCCGGATGCCGCGCTCTACTGGTTTGCCCGGATGCTGGAAGGTGGCGAAGACCCGCTTTTCCTGGCACGTCGCCTGATACGGATGGCGAGCGAGGATATCGGATTGGCGGACCCGACAGCGCTTATGATCTGCGGGGAAGCGGCACGGACGTATGAACGCCTGGGGAGCCCCGAAGGGGAGCTGGCGCTTGCACATGCTGTGATCCACCTGGCGACAGCGCCGAAATCCAATGCGGCCTATGTGGCCTATAAAGCAGCCCGCCGGGCGGCTGCTCAGACGGGCAGTCGCATGCCGCCAAAGCACATTCTCAACGCGCCGACGGCCATGATGAAGGATCAAGGTTATGGTGATGGCTATCAGTATGATCATGATACTGAAGAGGGTGTGTCGGGGCAGAATTATTTCCCCGACGGGATGGAGAGCGAGCGCTATTACCAGCCGAAAGGGCAGGGGCGGGAGCGCCCGATCACCGAGCGGCTGAAAGAAATTGCTGCCATCCGTGCGCGAAAGCAGAGCGGCAAATGACGCGCAACAAGCCAGTGCCGGATATTTCGCCTGAAGATGTTGAGTTCATGCGTGGCCTGATAATCTATCAGGACTTCGACCTGATCGGCTTTGACAAGCCGTCTGGCCTGCCTGTCCAGGATGGGCGAGGCATCGACCGCTCACTGGATTCCCTTCTGGTCGCCTTTGCGCGGTCCAATGGAAAAAGACCAAAGCTCGTACACAGGCTGGATGCTGGTACATCCGGTGTGATCATTGTGGCCAAGACACAGCCTGCGGCCGCCTTCTTTTCGGCGGAGTTTGCCGAGCGACGAACACGCAAGACATATGTTGCCATGGTCAGTGGTGCGATACCGAGCGAGCGCGAAGGCATCATTGATGCACCGTTGGTGAAGGTGCAGGAGGGCGGACGCGCGCGCATGATTGTGGCGCGAGCGGATCGTAAGGGGGCGCAAGCGGCTCGGACGGGATGGAAGGTGCTGGCAGCATCCGGAACACATGCCTTGATGCAGCTAAGTCCGGAAACGGGCCGCATGCACCAGATACGTATTCATCTTGCGCATCTTGGTTGCCCGATTCTCGGCGACACGATTTATGGTATGGGAATGCAGAGCGCGCCGCGTCTGATGCTGCATGCCCTGAAGCTGGAGATCAAGCGACCATCAGGTGTGACTGCGACGCTCGAAGCGCCGCTGCCCGACCTGTTCGACGAGCTCGCGGAAGCGCACGGGCTCGAATATTATTCGGGTTTGTAATACTCGCGGTACCATTCGACAAATGCGGTGACGCCGGTTCGGACATCTGTTGTCGGAACATATCCCGTGAGCGCTTTCAGCAAGCTGGCGTCAGCATAGGTCTGCTTCACGTCACCGGGCTGCATGCCGATCATGTTCTTGATGGCCTTGCGACCAATCGCATCCTCGATGGCCTCGATATAATCCATAAGACGCACAGGCGTTTCATTGCCGATATTGACGAGGCGGTAGGGCGCAACTGGGCTCAGCGAATCGTTCTGTCCTGCCGGCGCACCCATTTCAGGTGGCGTATCCATCAAGCGGCGGATTGCCTCTACAAGGTCATCAACATAGGTGAAGTCTCGCAGCAGATCGCCATGATTATAGACGTCGATCGGGATGCCTTTGAATATCTTGTCGGTGAAAAGGAAGAAGGCCATGTCCGGTCGGCCCCATGGCCCATACACGCTGAAAAAGCGGAGCATGGTTGTGGGGGTCCCATAGAGATGGGAGTGGCTGTGCGCGATCAACTCGCTGGCGAGCTTGGTGGCCGCATAGATGGTAAGCGGGTGCGGCGCGGCATCTGTTTCCTCGAACGGAAATTTCTGGTTCGCGCCATAGGCAGAACTGGTCGATGCCATGACGAGATGCTTTGCGCCCGTCTGACGTGACAGCTCTATCACGTTGAATGAACCGACGACGTTCGCGTCGATATATTCGCGCGGATGGTCGAGACTGTATCGAACGCCAGCCTGCGCTGCGAGATGCACGACAATATCCGGCAAGAAGTCGTTAAACACCTTCTTCATGGCATCGTCGTCCTCGACACGGATCGGATGCATTTTGAAAGAGTCGAAAGGTGTCAGGCGCGCAACGCGGTCGTGTTTCAGCTGCACGTCATAATAAGGCGTGAAACAGTCAACGCCGCAGACTTCATGGCCTTCAGAGAGCAGGCGGTGAGCCAGTTCGCTTCCAATAAATCCGGCAGCACCGGTCAGCAGGACTTTCATGCGTAAACTCGTATCTCTCTACTTGGCCCAGATTGGGCGCCGGGTAACAGTGCGAGGCCGCTATTGCACACAATACCGGTCTCGCGAAGGCTTGGGAGCCGGGTGCGCAAAAGGCCTGCCAGTTTCCCGGCAGGCCTTTTGGTGAAGATTGATTGATTTATCAGTGCTCGCGAATGCGTGGGCCAACGGCCATCATTTGCCCTGAATTGGCGGCATCCGCAGCCGTCAGCTCTTCTAGAAGTGCCTGCATGCGGTTGTCATTCGCAACCGTTCCGAGCATGTAGGCAACCTTCGCGCTTTCCTCAGACACACCGAAGATGCTCTCAAGGGCTTCAAAGCCGGTCTTGCGGCGGGGATAGTAGGTCAGGCGTGGTGTCACGTCAGCTTCGATGCCGCCCAGTTCCTTGGCTTTCTCGATGGCGTCCATGAAGCCGCCGATTTCATCGACCAAGCCTTTGCCGATGGCATCTTCGCCACTCCACACGCGGCCACGTGCAACTTCATTGACCTGATCATAGGTCATGCCACGACCGTCGCCGACAATGCCGAGGAAGCGATCATAGCCGCGCTTAAGCCAGGCTTTCACTTCAGCTTCCTGGCTCTCGGTGAACTTCCCCGTTCCGTAGGCATCCGCGAACTCGCCACCAACACTGACAGTGTCGAACGTTACACCGATCTTGTTGAACGCCCCTTCAAGGGCAAACTTGCCGCCGAAGATGCCGATCGAACCGGTGATCGTTGAGCGGTCTGCCATTATATAGTCAGCGCCTGCCGAGACATAGTAACCGCCCGAAGCGGCAAGCGAGCCCATCGATACGACGACCGGCTTTCCTTTTTCCTGCACGCGCTTGATGGCGCGCCAGATCTGGTCGGAGGCGGTGGGCGAACCGCCAGGGCTGTCGACCCGGAAGACAATGGCCTTCACCTTCTCATTGTCGCCAGCATCAAGAATGGCGCGGGCAATTGCGTCGGATGCAAAGGCGGGAGGGCTTGAGAAGGGCGAACCGCCCTCGGCGCCGCCCGTTACAATCGCACCTTCGCCGCCGATGACGGCAATGAGGGGCGCCTTCAAGCTGACCGATGGCGGGATGTAACCTGCCAGTTCTACGATCTCGGAATCCTTTCCGGCGCGTTCCTTGGCAGCGTCTTCAGCCTCTTCCGGCCAGCCGAGCTTGTCCATGATCTTCAGGTCGATGACTTGCTGAGCCGTCTTTGGGCCGCTTTCGAGTTCTGCCTTGAGCTTGTCGACCGGGATGTCGCGATCTTCTGCGATCTCGCGGAGCGAGACATTCCAGATCGATTCAGCCAGAGCCGTCATCGCCTCGCGGTGTGGCTCTGTGTAGGCGGTCTCATTATATGTGTTGGGCGCGTTCTTGTATTCATAGAATGGGTAGATTTCCGGGGTCACGTCGATCTTGTCGAACAGGCCTTTGAGAAATTCGGTCTCAAATGTGACGCCGGTGGCAAAGAGGTCCGTTCCGGGTTGGATCCAGATCTCGTCGGCAGCCGTGATGGACCGAAGCGCGGACGGGCCGCTCATGCCGTAAGTGCCTTGCGTATGCGCGATGATGAACTTCCCCGAGTCGCGGAAACTGTGGAAAGCTTGGCGCAATTCTTCTGCGCGAGAGCTGCCGACACCGATCATGGCGCCCCTGACATAGAGACCTTTGACGGAATCGTCGGTCTCGGCTGCCTTAAGTTTGGTCAGCAGGTCTATAAAACCGGGCGTTTGTGAAAAAGCTGCCAATCCGCCAACAGGACTTTGATCGGGGTATTCTGCATTGAGATCGAGGCTCAGAACTATCTGATCTGGTTTGGGGGGCGCGGAACTCGTTGCCCCGGCAATGAGCACCACGACAAATGAAACCATCAGCAGGATGAAAACGAGCATGGCCGCGAACGCACCTGCCATGGAGAGAAAGAATGTTTTCATAGGGGGGTGAACTCCGTTCGGTGTGATCGTTGACCGTCGTGAGGACGTTGCCGATTATCGATAAAAATGTAAAGGGCTGGCAACATGTGACAAAGAAACATGCGCCTTGTCACAGGGTTTGATGGGATATGACCGCTCAAACCGTGTGATCGGGTGTTGCCAGCGTGTGCAAGAGTGGCTATCTCGCCTGCTTCGCGTTGGGGTGTCGCCAAG
>TARA_R110000787_G_C13443394_1_pt1 | contig 45780 bp, 55 predicted proteins | sample TARA_R110000787 | Tara Oceans TARA_R110000787 (sample SAMEA4397920) | marine metagenome | biome: Polar Biome; feature: [DCM] deep chlorophyll maximum layer (ENVO:01000326); material: water (ENVO:00002006), including particulate matter (ENVO:01000060) such as... | depth 35 m | reverse complement strand
CGTTGGTTTACTCGACTGCCCTCGTGAGAAGACAGTCTGGCAAATCGTTATCGTTGAGCCTTCCAGCTCTTGAGTATTTGGCGACCCTGATCAAGCGTGCAGTAGTCGTTTTCTTCGAGCCAGTACGGTGCGTCGTCGATGCTGTCGAGCGCGTGGTCTCTTTGGTGATTGATGTCAGCGTTGATCTCATCGATCACTTCAGCGATGAGGTCGCACTGCTCCTCAGACAACCGGTTCATGGGTGGCAGGTCAGTCTCGGCTCTGATCTCATCAAGGCCATCGATGACGCGCTCAATGTCAGTGTGAGGGTGGTTAGCCTTGAGCCACTGACTCAGGTGATACCATTGACCATCATTGAGCAGGTCGTCGTACCCGCCTGAATTGGTGAACTCTCGTGCGATGCGAAGGTAACGGCTCATAGTGATTCTCCTAAAAGTTCCAAGGTGTAGCGTTATGCTGTGCTGCTAGTTGGCGTGCCTCTTTCTTACCGGCTACTTTGATGGTGATACCGATGGGCTGTGGGGTCGTGGAAATGATGAGTAGATGCTTGAAGTAATGTGCGTATTTCATGGTGATTCTCCTGTGATTTGTCTCACATTGTAGCACAGTGATTGAGGAGTGCAAGTGAAAATAGTATGAGCATGAAAATAGTATGAGCATGTGAAATAGTATGGGCATGTGAAATAGTATGAGCATGTTGGAGAAATAGTATGAGCATGTTACGGAATAGTATGGGCATGTTAAATAGTATGACCGTGTTTGATGCCTGTGGGGATGAAAAACGGAAATGTTACCAGCACTATAAAATCGTCCACATACGGGTGAAATACATGAGAGACCTTCTGAAAACCACTGATAGCACGCCACTCATATTTATTTATTAACAGTATAATATACTAGAATATAACCTGATAGTTACAGTATGACTGGGCTAGAGACGACGAGTGATTCTCACTCCTCATTTTCGGGGTGTTCTAGCCGGGAAAAAAATGTTTTTTACATTTAGCACCGGAGCTACCTCAAACAGAGGAGTGAGAGTGTTATATATTACCAGTAAGATATTACCAGTATGTTTGATGGTAAATGTGCTACTATGTGACACGCTAAATTATAGGAGAATATACAGTGAAATATGATGACCTGAGAGCCTTGATTAACTATAACCCATCGACCGGTGATGTAACGTGGCGTGAACGCCCTCTATCGAGTTTTAAGACCGTTGGCTATGCTAAGGGGTGGAACCGTCGGTTCGCCGGAGAGACGACCGGGTATGAGCTTGTGAAGTGGGATGCTTACATGATGGAGGAGACTTACGTCACCATGCGTATCACCGTCAACAATAACCACTACAACCTTGCCAAGATCATCTGGCTGTACATGACCGGTGAGTTCCCTCAAGGGCACGTTCAGTTCCGCAATGGTGACCGTCGCGACATGAGGTGGAGCAATTTAACCACGCTCGCCGGTAACAGTGGCGCATCCTTTTTTTGACAATTAGGCAATAACCGTGCCAAACTCGGAGGATGAAGAAACGTATATCAGCACATCAGCTTGCGAACGGTAGTCTTCCAGACGTTCAACTGACCTACAAGCACGCCTTGTTCGTCGTTGAATATCTGAAGGACTGTGCACCGCGACGCGCCGCTGAAGCCGCAGGTTTTTCACCTGACTACGGTCAAACCCTTCTCGAAATGCCCAACATCATCGCCGCCATCGACTACATCCTCGCTCAACGTGTGGATGAAGCTGTGGTCAATGCTGATTGGGTGCTGTGGAACATGGTGGACATCCATGCCATCGCACTGCAACGCGGTCAACTGAGTGCAGGTATGAACGCATTGGTGAACATCGGCAAGCATAAGCAGGTCGATGCCTTCGTAGCCAAAGAAATCAAGATGGAAGTCAGCACCAACGACGAACTGTTACAACGTCTGAAGCGAGGCCGTGACCGCAATTCGGGTAAGGGTGATGAGGTGTCATTCTTTTGAGTATTGAGCAATCGATGGTAGCTGGTGCGGGTCAAGATGTTGATCTTATGCTGGCTGATGAGGTTGCACAGTTTTACGCCGACCCGCTTGGCTTCGTCATGTGGGCGTTCGATTGGAACTACGGTGAGCTTGAGGGTTTTGAAGGCCCGGATGATTGGCAACGCGACACCCTGATCGAGATCGGTGAGGAGGTACAACGGCGACGCTTCAACGGAGTCGCACCAGTAGACCCTATTCGAGAGGCTACATCATCAGGCCACGGCATCGGTAAATCAGCACTGACTGCATGGTTGATCCTATGGATCATGGCAACACGGCCACACGCCAAAGGCATCGTTACAGCAAACACTTCTGACCAGTTACGCACTAAGACATGGGGCGAGCTTGGTAAGTGGCGTTCACGCTGCATTGTGGGCCACTGGTTCGAGTACAACAACGCACGCGGCTCAATGTCCATGTATCACCGCAAATGGCCTGAGAGCTGGCGTGTGGACGCTCAGACGTGTCGTGAGGAGAACAGCGAAGCATTCGCTGGGCTGCACAGTGCATCATCCACACCGTTCTACATCTTCGACGAAGCATCAGCGGTACCTGATAAGATTTGGGAGGTTGCCGAGGGTGGGCTGACAGACGGTGAGCCGATGTTCTTCGTGTTCGGTAACCCAACGCGTAACAGTGGTCGATTCCGAGAGTGCTTCGGTAGGTCAACACACCGATGGAACACACGACAGATCGACAGTCGTAGAGCCAAGATGACGAATAAGACACTGATCGCACAGTGGGAGAAGGATTGGGGCGATGACTCTGACTTTTTCCGTGTTCGGGTGCGTGGTGTGTTCCCTCGTGGCGGCGACATGCAGTTCATACCGTCTGACAGTGTTACTGAGGCGATGAAGCGTGGATCAGGACGGTACATCGGCAACGACCCATTGATCGCAGGAGTAGACCTCGCCCGTGGTGGTGAGGATAACTGCATGATCCAGTTCCGTCGCGGGTGGGACGCTAAGAGTGAGAAGGTGTACAGGATACCCGGTGAGAAGTCGCGAGACTCCTCGAAGGTAGTATCACTGCTCACCGTACTGTATGACCGCCATAAGCCTGACGTGATGTTTATCGATGAGACTGGCCTTGGTGGGCCGATCTGTGACCGTATGGTGCAGCTTGGATACCACTGTATCGGGGTGAACTTCGGTGGCAGTGCTGATGAGAAGAAGTTCTACCGCAACAAGGCGGCTGAAATGTGGTCACGAATGCGTGACTGGGTGATGAAGGGCGGTGCGATCGTTGATGATCCTGAGCTTGAGAGTGACCTGACGCACCGTGAGTACGGTCACAACGAGAAGGATCAGTTGTGCCTTGAGAAGAAAGACGACATGAAGAAGCGTGGCATGAAGTCACCTGACTGGGGTGATGCCTTGGCACTGACGTTCGCGTATGACGTACCACCGCGAGAAGTTGATCGCGGCATGGAAGATGCAGCTATAGGGCTGCGAGAGGATTATAGGGATGATTACCACCCGCTAGACAGATGACAGTGATGCAGATAGACTTGGCACACTTATTGCCTAGTCGCACAAGAGGATTCCAGAATGTGCAGTAGTAAACCGAAGAAGCTAAAGCCACCACCCGTACTACCAGAAGCACCGACGGCACCCGACGGCATCACCGAGAGCAGCGGCACAGACAAGCGTCGCCGTAGAGCAGCATCGGGTAAATCAGAAAACAGCACCATCCTGACCTCTACACGCGGTACAACTGGTGCAGCCCCAACATCCACTAAAGTGCTCCTTGGTGCGTAAATGAAACCGACAGTTAAGCAATTCAACTCACGATTAAAGCTGCTCACCAGCGAGCGGTCATCGTTTATTCCAATCTATCAGGAATTGAGCGACAACCACCTTGCTCACCGTGGGCGATTCTTAACTGACGACTACAACAAGGGCCACAAGCGCAACACCAAGCAGATCAACAATACGAGCCGCTTGGCTTCTCGGACATTAGCCTCGGGGATGATGGCGGGTATTACCTCACCAGCACGCCCGTGGTTTCGTCTGAGCACCTCTGACCCTCGACTGAAAGACAATCCCGACGTGGTGTCGTACCTGCACCGCGTTCAACAGATCATGTACGAAGTATTCGCACAGTCGAACACCTACAACTCACTACACACCCTGTACGCTGAGTTAGGCGTGTTCGGTACGGCTGTGATGGGTGTGTTCAATGACTTCGAGAACGTCATACGGTGTCGTCCTTACACTGCTGGGAGCTATACGCTCGGCATGAACGGGTTGAACATTGTTGACACGATGTATCGCGAGTTCGAGTACACCGTAGGGCAGTGCGTCAAAGAGTTTGGGATCGAGAACTGTAGTGAGCATGTGCGAGATCAATGGGCGAAAGGTAACACTGAGTTCGGTGTCAAGCTGGTTCACGTTGTTGAGCCGAATGATGACCGTGAACAGATGTCACCGATGGCACGCGACAAGGCGGTGCGCTCCGTGTACTACGAGGTTGGAGCCAGCACGCTGAGAAGTAACCAGTTCCTACGAGAGTCAGGGTTCGACACGTTCCCTATATTATCACCACGGTGGGAAGTCACCGGGGAGGATGTCTACGCGACTGATTGCCCCGGTATGACTGCACTCGGTGACGCTAAGATGCTTCAGCTCGGTGAGCGTCGATTGTATCAAGCACTGGATCGCATGGTTGATCCACCCCTTCAAGGCCCAGCAGCACTCGTGAGAGCAGCCAAGAGCCTACGGTCGGGAGATAAGCTGGCTACCACTGACCCAACGGGCCTACGGTCGATTTATGACGACAAGCCTGACTTAGCGGTGATGGAAGCCATCAATAACAAAGTGGAGCGTCGTATTAGTCGTGCGTTCTATGAAGACTTATTTCTCATGCTGGCAAACAGTGATCGCAGTCAGATCACCGCTCGCGAGGTTGCTGAGAAGCACGAAGAAAAATTACTGATGTTGGGGCCAGTGCTCGAACGTCTACACAGTGAGTTGCTCGATCCGTTGATCGATCGTACCTTTGACATCCTGCAAGAGAACGGTGTGCTGCCTGTACCACCTGAAGCACTGCAAAACAGTGAGCTGAAGGTCGAGTATGTATCTGTGCTGGCACAAGCTCAACGCATGGTGTCGGTAAGCGCGATCGAACAGATCACTGCCTTCGCTGGGCAAATGACACAAATATGGCCTGAAGCACGTCACAAAATTGATGCTTCTCAGTCTATTGATGAGTACGCGAATGCGCTCGGGGTGAACCCTTCCATTATCAGGAGTGATGATGATGTGGCCGCACTGGTGGCAGCAGAACAGCAAGCCGCCGCACAAGCACAAGCAATGGAGCAGGGACAGCAGATGGCTGACACCGCTCAGACTATATCGAACACGGACACCGCCGAAGGTGGAACGATCGATAAACTCATGCAAAACGCAGGAGCATAACGGTGGGGGACGATGATCTTGGCACGGAAAATGCAGAAGCGATTGAAATTGCCGAGATTACTGAGGTACTATCTAACCGCACCATGCGTAAAGTTATGTTCGGTGTGATAAATGACATGGGGTATTTCAGTGAAATTTTTGATATTGACCCTTATGCAAATGCTTACTTTACCGGACGACGGGCCTACTCGGTGGAGCTAGTAGATAAGTTAAAAGAAATGGCCCCTGACAAATTTGCGCTAATGATAACGGAGAACTGGTAATGGACATTGAAGAAACTGTAGTACCGACTGATGGCATAGGCACGCCCCCCGGCGGTGAGACTACACCCCCTGTTGACGGTGAGACTACTCCACCTGTTGACGGTGAAAATTCTACTGCTGATGGTGAAACACCGTCAGCGGATGATAGCGGTTCAGATGACAACACTGTTCCTGAAGTGTATGCCGACTTTACTCTACCGGATGAAATAGTACTGAATGAGCAAGTGATGGGAGGTGCCGCCGAGCTTTTTAAAGCCGACGGTCTCACTCAAGCACAGGCTCAGAAGTACATTGATCTCGCGGCAGATTTAGTGCAGCAAACCTCCGAGGGGCAAGCGGGTGCGTATGAGCAGCAAAAGCAAGGATGGTACGACCAGTCGAAGGCTGATCCTGATTTTGGTGGTGATAAGTTCGATGAAACTGTCGGACTTGCCCAGCTAGGATTAAGTAAGGTTGGTACGCCGGAGTTGAATGCCTTGCTGCAAGAAACAGGATTGGGCAACCATCCTGAGATTATCCGTGCGATGAGGAATGTAGGTAATTTGATGAAGGAAGACAACCCCGGCGGCGGTCTCCCCAACTCGAAGCAGTCCGATCGTATTTCTACACTCTACCCAACATCACCCGCTAATTAAGAGGTAACACATCATGGCTACTTTAGGTGCCACTTTTGTCGATCTAATCGACATATACAAGCAGCAAGACGGTAACGGTCAATTTATTGAAGTTATTGAAATGCTTGCTGAAATGAACCCTGTACTAGACGACGCAATGGCTGTCGAATGTAACAAGGGTACCACTCACATGCACACCGTTCGCACAGGTCTACCATCTGTTGCTTGGGGTCGTCTGTACCAAGGCATTACTCAGGGTAAATCCGGTAAGGCACAGGTTGAAGACACCACTGGCTTCGTTGAAGGTCTGAGCACGATTGATGAACGCTTGCTGGCTCTCTCGACGAATGAAGGCGCAGTACGTCTTAGTGAAGCGATGAGCTATCTGGAAGCGATGAATCAAGAAGTTGCGACTAAAATGTTCTACGGTAACTCGGCTTCTGATCCTGAAGAATTTATGGGTCTGTCTCCACGCTTCAATGACTTGTCTGCTCCTAACGGCAACCAGATCATCGATGCAGGTGGTACTGGTGGCATTAACACGTCGATCTGGTTCGTTACTTGGGGTGATAACCAATGTCACTTGCTGTACCCCAAAGGTACGGTCGCGGGTGTTTCTCGTGAAGACATGGGTCGTCAACGTGTACTTGATGGTGCTGGTAATCCTTACTTCGCCAAGGAAGAAAAATTCACTTGGCACGTTGGACTGGCTGTTAAAGATTGGCGTTATGTCTCGCGTATTGCGAACATCGACACTACTGCGATGGCTGCTGGTACTGTGCTGTTGTATGCCTTTATGCGTAAAGCGTACTACAAGCTACAGCAACGCCGTGTTGCAGGTGGTCGTATGGCTATCTACTGTAACCGTGACGTACTGGAAGCACTCGATGCACTGGCAAGTAATGCCGGAGCAGCCGACAGCTTTGTTCGTCTGAAGCCAATGGAGATCGAAGGTAAGGAAGTAATGACTTATCGCGGTATTCCGATTCGTGAAACTGATGCGATCATTAACGCTGAAGCACGAGTAGTGTAATTGAGCTGGGCGGTTCGCCGCTCACTTCTCACTTTTTTGAGGAAATAAATATGATCTTTTCAGCGCAGCAACTATTTTCGGATGATCAAGCTATTACAGCTTCAGCCGATTCAACTAATGTTATCGATCTTGGTGTTCCCGGTACCCCTTACGGCGGTGCCGCAGCATTCACTCGTGACATTGGTAAAGGCACTAAGATTCCCGTCTTAGTACAAGTCACCGTAGCCTTCAACAACCTCACCACGTTGCAGGTTATTATCTCCACTGGCGCAACTACCGCGTTGGGCACTGCAATCGCGTCACAAACGATTGCTTTGGCTGACCTAGTAGCTGGTAAGCAGATCAGCATTGATGTTTTACCTAACGACATTACCGAGCGTTATCTTGGTATTGAGTATGTCGTAGTGGGTACAGCACCAACGCTCGGTCAAGTTACTGCCGGTATTACAATGGGCAATCAGACCAACGTAACTGGTGTATAATTGAGTGGGGTGGTTTCGGCCACCCTGCTTTTTTTACTGAGGGAGAATTAACATGGTTCGATATAAAGTTGTGGAAACTTGTTTCATCAAAGGCACCTATCGAAAGCCCGGTGGTAAACACGATGTTGTTCACTTCGAGGCTCCTCTGAAAGACGTACCCAGTTGTCTTGAACGGATGAAAGATGAAACGCCCGCCGAACAAAAGGCTCGTGCAAAAACAGTTAAAAAAACAGCGAAAGAAGCCGCTGAGAAGAAAGCGTCGGATCAGAAAGACATTGCGGAAGTGACGTTTGTTGATCCTCCTAATGCAGCCGCCCCTGTAGAGACTTTATAAATGAGTTCAGTCATCGATATATGTAACCTCGCACTGTCTAACCTTCGCGCCGGTAGTATTAATTCGTTGACTGAATCAAGTCTTCAGGCGCAGCAGTGTTCATTGAAGTATCCTGTTGTACGGGATTTTTTACTACGGTCTCATGCTTGGCAGTTTGCTCATAAGATCGTACCGTTAGCTGAGTTGGCTGATGATGTGTTTAACTGGGCCTACGTCTATCAGTACCCAACTGACTGCTTGAGAATCAACCGGTTAATCCCTGACATAGAGGAGTTCACTCAAACTGATTCCTCGTATCGACCTCGGCACATCGAGGACGTGTACAGCACCGATTTAACTCGCCAGATCAAGTACGAAGTTGCCAATGTAGACGGCACTAAAGTGATCCTTGCTAATGAAGGTACTTTGCGTGTTGACTACCGTGCGAGAGTAGAAGACACCTCACTGTTTGATCCTTCATTTATCATGGCCTTTCAGTGGTACTTAGCTGCTGAACTGGCTGAACCCATTGTAGGCGGCGACAAAAGTGGTAGTCTACGAAGCTCTGCCCTATCTATCTACCAAGAACACGTTGGTGCGGCTGAAGTTGAGAACGTAAACGAGCAGTACGCTGAACCTGTTATAAGCGATTTTATTAATGTAAGGAGTTAGTTTGTGCCTGAGATCACCCAACGCAGTTTTACGTCCGGTGAGATAGCTCCCGCACTTCGCTCCCGTGCTGATCTAGTCAAATACGCAACAGGACTAGCCCTTTGCCAGAACTTCATGGTACGCCCTCAAGGGGGTGTCTATAGTCGCCCCGGCACACGCTACATCGCAGGACAACTCAGTCATAGTGCTCGCGCACGACTAATCCCTTTCAGCTTCAACACTGAACAGACCTACATGCTTGTCTTTGAGAACTTGAAGATGAGAGTGATCAAGGATGGTGGGTTGGTAGTATCGGCAGCTAAGACGATTACAGGGGCTACTCAGGCTAACCCTGTTGAGATAACCGCAACCGCACACGGATACACTACTGGCGACACGGTGAGCATTAATGCCATCGTAGGCATGACTGAGCTTAATGGTAAGCTGTATCAACTCACAAGCACTGGCGCGAACACCTTCACGCTGGACGGCATCGATGGCACCGGGTATACCGCGTACACCTCCGGTGGTACCTCTGAGAAGGTGTTTGAATTAACCACCCCTTACACTACTGCCCAGTTACCGCGCCTCGTGTTTGCTCAGTCAGCCGACGTGATGACAATTACCCACCCCAGTCACAACCCTTACGATTTAAGTCGTACTGCTCACGACGTGTGGACAATTACGACGATTGATTACTCCCCCATTATCGACGTTCCTATATTTTCAGGAGCGTTGGCTTACACCATCACTAACATCACTACGAGCAACCCGGTCACGGTGTCGATCTCCTTCACACCGACTGCTGCTGGGTTTTTCTGGTTGCCTGTTCTTCGCCCTGTCAACGTCAATAACGAAGTGATCATATCCGGCGTGGTGGGCACCACTCAATTAAACGGGGAGGTGTTTGAAGTAGGGGCTGTCAACGCATACGATCAGATCGCAGGTACAGAAACATTTACGCTAAGAGACGTGGATGGTACGGCTTTCGGTGCCTATGTCAGCGGTGGGACTAACACAATGGGTGGCGGCGGCGTGAGTAACGCTGGCGATCCCGCCGGCGGCGGCACTTACTACAAGACCTATCGATATGTGGTGACAGCGGTCAATGCCGACGGTATTGAATCATTGCCTTCAGCCGAGTCCAGCATCAACTGTAAATCATTATCCACCACCTACGGTGTTAGGTTGCAATGGGCCAATGTAACCGGTGCTGATCACTACCGCATCTACAAAGACCCGTCGAATAACACGGATATATACGGGTGGATCGGCGACTCGAAGAACAGTAATTTTATCGATTATAACAAAGCACCGTTGACAAGTGACGCGCCTCAAGCTGACCGCCAGCCGTTTACTGCGGCTAACGATAAGCCAGCGGTTAATACTTACTACCAACAACGGCAAGTATTTGCGAATACCAACAATGAACCTCAAACATTGTTTGCTACTCAAACGGCAAACCGGCTTTCATTCCGGCTGTCCACCCCTGCCAAGGATGACGACTCGATCACTCAAGTGTTATTTGCTCAACAAGTGAATGAGATACGACACCTCGTGCCGCTTGACGCTTTGATTCTGCTGACTTCAGGCGGTGAGTGGATTATGACCGAGGGTAAGGACAGCGTGATGACCCCGGCTACGGTTGGATTTAAACCCCAGTCGTACAATGGTTCATCATGGGTGCCGCCGGTAGTGATCAACAGCACAGCGTTGTACGTTCAGGAAAAAGGCACACGCATTCGCGACTTAGGCTACGAATTTAGTTCTGATAAATATACCGGTAATGATTTATCGTTGATGTCAGAACACTTGTTTGAAGGTCATACTATTGATGAAATGACCTTTGCGGCTGAACCCTATGGGATCGTATGGTGTGCTCGTAGTGATGGTAAATTGTTGGGTTTAACTTACCAACGAGAACATCAGGTATGGGGCTGGCATCAACATGACCTCGGTGGCGTTGTCGAGTCTATTGCTACTATTAGTGAAGATGGTCGTGATGCGGTGTATATGACCGTTAAACGCGTGGTCAATGGCAGCACTGTTCGATACATTGAACGGATGGAACCGCGCTTTACAGCGAACGTAAAGGACTCATTCTTTGTTGACTCAGGGCTGACTCTTGATGTGCCGATCACAATCTCAGGCGCAACTCAGGCGAATCCTGTCGTAGTGACAGCAACGGCTCACGGGCTTGCTAATGGGGATATTGTCGATATTGATGATGTTGTCGGCATGACTGAGCTTAACGGGAACCGCTACAAGGTTGCCAACAAAGCGACAAACACTTTTGAACTGACAGATTATATCGAGGACACTAACATCGATGGCACTGCTTTTACTGCCTACATCGAGCTAGGTGATGTGCGACTTACCGTGACAACGATCAACGGCCTTGATCACCTTGAGGGTAAGGCTGTAGCTGTACTGGCTGATGGGAATGAGGTTGAAGAAGTCACCGTAGCAAGCGGGTCGATTACGATACCAACAGCCGCATCACGAGTACACGTCGGGTTATCATATATCCCTGCGATTGAACTTCTTGATGTTGATATACCCGCTGAAGCACTGAAGCCCCGACAAATATCAGTGAGCAGAGTCACCATTGAGGTTGAAGCGTCGCGAGGTGGCTGGGTTGGCCCCATCAATGACTTCGGTGAGCCGGGTAGAATCCGTGAAATTAAGCCTCGATTTGAGTCTGACAACTACGACACCATGCCACTGCGTTCCTTTAAGCAGGACATTCACATTGAACCAATGTGGGAAAAGAGTGGCGCAGTACGCATTGAACAACGATCACCCCTCCCTATATCAATTCTTTCGGTGATCCCTGATGTCTCAGTTGGAGGTTAATTTCAGTCAACCCACCCCTGCTGCGATTAGACACATAGCAGATAATATGAGAGAGCAGGACGTGCGTGAGGTTGCTGCGTCACATGGTCATGCGCCTTATGAGGCGTTGCAGTTTAGTGTTAAGAACTCGCAGTTTAGTACGGTCGCCTCGATCAGCGGTGAACCGTTTTGTGTGTTCGGGTTAAGCACCGGTGAATCAGCCATTACTCATGTCGGATCGCCGTGGATGTTAGGTACCAAAAAAGTATCTGTCTACCGCAGACCGTTCCTGAGAGCATCCTTTGATGTAGTTGAGGACATGCTGAAGGAAAGTGACTTGTTAGTGAATCATGTTCATGTTGAAAATCATGTAAGTATCAAGTGGTTAAGAGCATTAGGGTTCACGATAGAAAGTCCGGTAGAATATGGAATCAATAAAGAATTGTTCCACCAGTTTCATTTGAGGAAGACATAATGTGTGAACCCGCAACGATCGGTGCCATTGTAGTTGGTGTCTCTACTGTCATGCAGGGTTATGCCGCTAAACAGCAAGGTGACTACGCCAACAGTGTTGCCAAGTACAATGCTCGGCTATCTGAAAACGAGGCCATAAGAACTCGGAATAAAGGTACTGAAGAAGAAATTCGGCACCGCGACCAAGTTCAACACATGATCTCTCGCCAGCGTGCTCAAGCAGCAGCCAACGGTGTGAACGTCAACAGTGGATCGGCAATGCTGCTTCAGACGGACACCGAGATTGTTGGCAACGCTGATGCACTAAAAATTCGCAGCAACTTTCAAGACGCTGCTACTGCGTTGGATGAGCAAGCCAAACTCACTCGTGCTGAAGGTAAAGCTGCGAAGGCGGGTGGCAAGTCAGCCTTTACCAGTTCATTGTTTAAAGCTGCGGGGACTGTTGCTGGGTCAGGTGTGGCTGACAAGTGGTTCGCTACAGACAGTGCTGCAATTAGTGAACTATCCACGGTATCCGCTACTGACTTTACTGGCATTCAAGGTGTCAACACAGCTCGTCAGTTTGGAGGGTTTGCCTAATGCCAAAGGTGGAACAGTACGGTCTTGCAAAGGTTGAGACCGCGATTGCCAGTAAACCTCGTGCGCGTAACGCTCCTGCCAGCTCGTTCGGTTTAAATTATGCGGCTGATGCAGCCAGTTCGGTCGGTAACGACTTAATCGAAATGCAACAACGCATCGACACCACAGCAGCCGAGGAAGCAGCGGTACTATTTGAACGTGACAAGAACAAACTTTTCTTCGATCCTGATGAGGGGTACTTCAACACTCAGGGCCGCAATGCTTACGACGGGGCCAAAGACGTGAGTACAGCGTTGGGCGAGTTGCAGAAGCAACACGGTGCCTCACTGAGCAGTGAACAGTCCAAACGGATGTTCAATCGAGTTGCCCAGCAGCATGTGACCAGCGGTAACAGCAGTATAATGAGACATGCCAGCAGCGGGTTTAATGCGTGGGAAGTTGCCACCATGAAATCTCAAGTTGAGAACACCATCGAGAATGCCGTGTTGAGCTGGAACGATGCCGAGGGACTGAAGGTTCAAGAGTCGCTGGGTGAACAGGCCATCATCGATATTAATAATAAGATGGGTCTCGATGGCGATGCAATGCGGGAGAGCCTTGAGACATACCGTTCATCGTTCGCGTCTGCTGCTATCACTGCGGCCACTGCTAAAAGTGCTGCTGCTGGTGAGGATTTGCTTGAACGACTCGGTAAGCGACTGGAAGGGCCAGACAAGTTAAAAATTGAAGCAGCGATCGTCACGAAGAAAAAGGCGGAGAAAACATCAGTTGATGCTTCCACTGCCATTAATCTCGCCAGCTCCCTTCATCGCGACAACTTGAGTCGCACGGAAGCCCTCGATGCGGCTGAAGCCCAACTGTCAGGAGAAGACCAAGCAGAACTACGCAAGTCTACCCGAATAGAAATTGACAGGCTGTACCGTCAGGACTCTACTGCTGAAAAAGAAAGCAAGGCTGATAACTATCAGTATGCTGAAAATAAGATACTTAAAGAAAATATATCAGTGGCAGCATACATGCAGGTTGATTCTGAAAGCTGGAATAACTTGACTGACGCTCAACAAACTAAACTGAGAGCCGGTAAAAAAGTTGTCACAAATCAGGCGGTATTTAATAGCATTTTAGCAATGCCGCCTGATGAGCAAGCCAAACTCGATTGGACTAAGTACACCGCGAAACTTTCTACCACTGATTTAAGCAAAGTGCGATCTACGATTGATGATGCTAAAGAAGGAAAACACAACACTTACTTGCGTACAAAGTCTAGCGTTATGAGCGGTGCTGCTGAAAGGTTGTTCGGTAAAAATGACGACGATAAGGTGAATGAGTTTTATGCCGCGATGCAGAATGGCGTTGAGTTAGCAGAAGATAGTAAAGGAGCTAAACTGACTCCCGTTGAATTAGAAACGCTGGTTAATACCACAACGAATAAATTTGTGGTTGAAGATAGCACGTTGTGGTTTGATAAAAACTACACCGCAAAAAATACTCCCATCGCTGACCTTATGGCGATGAACACTGTTGCTGCTACTCTTGGCGGGAGTAATAAGGTTAAGGGCTACATTGCTGACATTCGTAGCAACTTAATTGAGAACGACATCCCCGTGACGGCTGAGAACATTCTAAAGGCGTACAATAGTGGACTTTGATATTGGGAAAGTTGATTGGGACTCGATTGAGTCAGCTCCTCCTGTTGAGGAGATCAAACCTCAACCGAAAAAACTTGATCCGATTACAACTCATCACCTGAGAGAGTTGGAGTCAGGCGGTGTCCCAAATGACGATGGGTCTGTTTCTACTGTTCGGACTTTGAGTGTTGATTTTGAGGGTGTGCCGACGTTAGTCCCGACGGTGTGGGATGGTAAAATTCTTAGCAACGAAGAAGCGATTAAGAGGGCGAGAGATTCCGGTATAAAATGGCCCACCGCTAAAACACACGAAGAACTTCGGGCAGTTGATAAAAAAATACACGAGCGGTTTGACGATGATCTCAGAAAATCGAGAGAAAGCAACCTCGTGTCTCCTACAGAAGACAAGCAAATCGAAGCACTTCATCGAGGAGCTACCCCGGAAGAAGCATCGCTGAACGGAAAGCTGCCGGTAGTTCGGAATATAGCTGAAGACGTAAAAACCGCACAGGTCGAACAAGCCCAGCGATTACGCCCTACACTCAATGAAGCAATCAAGGTGAACCCTGATAAGTTTATTGAGACTAAACGGCTGTCCGATCAAACAGGACTCCCCTCGGCGGTCATTGAAGCTGACCCTGATTCGATCAAGCGTACTCAGCAATTAGACAGTATTGATTTTTACGACATGGCGCAGAAGAACCCTGCGACGTATGAGCACTTGAGCCAGTATGAAAATGCGGCTGCAATTCACGATGATATTCCTGCCACTGTGCGATTGGAAAATACAATCAGCAAGTGGAAAGACATTAACCAAAAAATGTCTGACAGGAACATTCAATACTTCAGAGACATAGACAATTCGGTTGTACGCGGTAGCGCGAATGTGGATGCGTTTGAGCTTCACACTAAAGACTTTATGTCTGTTCTATTTGACACTGCTCCGTTGACTGATGAAGACATGCAGCGGTTGACTGATTTATCGAAAATACAGAACACCAAGCGACGCACAGATTTAGGCTTTTTTACTGGTGCACCATTGACGGCGGCTGAACAGTTACCGATCTTGTGGGACATCACTAAAGAAGGCGTAAAAGGCGCAGGTGCAGGTGCTCTCCTTACAGGGGGTGTTCCTGCTCTTGCTGCTGCGTTTGCTACAGGTGGGCCGGGTGCGATACCTACGTTTCTCGCTGCCGGTGCGCCGGGAGCTAAAATAGGCGGTCGTATTGGTGTAGCGAAAGCGGCGTTCGAGTTAGAAGGCGGTGCAGCTTTTTCTGAATTTTCAATAATGAAAGATGACGACGGTAATGTTCTTGACCGAGAGATTGCAGCACAAGCCTCATTCTTGGTGGGTGCTGTAAACGCGGGACTTGAGTCATTATCCATCGTGGCACTCGGACGCACCGTAACCCCTGCTCTACGCTACGCCTTGCGTAACCGTGTCAAGCAAGCATTGTTGACCGAGACAGGCAGAGACGTGATCACAAGGATTGCTGGCGGGTATATGTTGGCAATGGGGGCCGAAGGAGTCACTGAGAGCATTCAAGAATTTACTACCCTCATGGGCGGTGCATTGGCACAAGTTGCTGACCCTGAGTCGTTTAAGGATATGTCAGCCGAAGAAGTGGTTGACATCCTCCTCGCCCCTGAGACATGGGATCGCGTAGGTGAGGCAGGGGCAATGGGTCTTCAGGCCAGCATGGTGTTCGGGTCAGTTGGTACTACTACTCAAGTTTACCAGCATAACTCGAATCGACTTCGGCTTGCTGAGAATGAAATACTTCAGCTCGATGCGATCAATGAGTCGGCCAGTGAAGCGAAACTAAAAGAACGCAGCCCCGAGAAATTCAGGGACTTTGTTGAGCAAGCTGATGGGGAAAATAACACCCATGTGTTCATCGATGGAGACCTTGCGACGCTTTACTTGCAGGGTAAGACCGATGAAGAAATTAACGCTGACCCTGCGTTAAAATTAATAAAAGATAAATTAGAAGAATCCAGCTCCTCGGACACTGACATCAGTGTACCGGTAGCCGACTTTGCTACTGATATTGCCGGTACCGATCACCTTGCCGCCTTAAAGCAGGGCATGACGTTAAACGAGGAGACAGTGAACCCCTTCCGTCAAGGAGAGGCGAGAGCTAGTTTCGAGGGGTACATGAGCCGCTTAACTGACAGGGCGAATGAAAACGTCAGTCAGTATGTTGAAGCACAGGCTCTTTATAAATCAGTAGTTGATCAGCTTGTAGATACGGGTCAAGTGTCACCGCAAAACGCCGGTGTCATGGCAAAATTTGTTCCCGCCTATATGACCGTGTTTGCTAAAGAACGCGGTCTCACTCTTGAGCAAGCATTTACACGGTATGGTTTCAGGGTTGAAGGGCCACAGACCGGTGAAATGGCTCGGCTGAGTGCTGAAGCATTGACGCAAGAACCAGCGTATGCAGACGCACCTCTCATCTTTGACAATGCCAAAGAGAAGTTCCTGAGCATTCTGCCTGAAGATGCTGACATGGATGAAGTCATGGCTGCGGTTGAGGAGGGTGAGTTTAGCCCCGAGTATAAGAATTTCATTAAAGCATTAGATAGGGATGACTGGTTAGGGTTCGACTACCCATCACAAGCGATCAGTGCAGCACTGTCGGGAGACATTAACGACTGGAGTCCATCACAAGGACTTAAAAGTGCAATCGGTCGGATGATCAATTCCGACAACGATGTGTTCAGGCAAGAAGCTCAAGAAACCCATGAGTGGAGTCAAGCTGTTGCACGCGGTTTGGATATGTCACACGACGCTCGAATGTTGAGAGCGCACGAGCAAGGTTACAATATAGTTGAAGTAATGTTACACGGCACAAAGTCAGACATTGAGTCGTTTGATGAGTCAACCTTTGGTGATCGTGACGGTGGCTTTTTGGGCAAGGGAGCATACCTGACTTCATCACCCCATATTTCTAATTTCTATGCTAAATCTGCTGCTACAAACGGCACCGCCCCAAACACGTTGAGATTATTCACGCGGGTTAAGAAAACTAAAGACATCAGGGTGGTTGAGAAAACTGACCTCGGGGTAATGCTCCATGAGAACCCTAAGAAACATGCGGCTTTGATTCAAAGCTGGAAAGATGAAGGGTATGATGGTGTACGGGTTATTGATGCTAGTGGTGCTGTTATCGAGCTTGCGGTGTTTAACCCCTCTCAAATAAGGTCAGTCAATGCCGCCTTTGATCCTGACTACACTGACTCGAACAACTTGCTGGCCCAACCATTAAGTGCCACTCAAGACTTTGGTGATGCTACCATCAGTGAGAAGGTTGAGATTGAAGGCACTAAAGAACCTGTTACCATAACCCAATCTGCTCAGAAGGTATTTGACGACACCATGAAAAGACGAAACGTTGTTGACCAGATATTGAGGTGCCTCAATGCGTAAGCTATCTGCTGCTGAATTACTGAAGCTCATGTCGAGCGGTGCGACGATTGAAAAAGAGGATGTCGAACCGATGGTGGTCGAAGGGCTTGCCACGCTCATTGAACAGATGCGGGAGATTGCAGAAACACAACAGCAAATGAACCAAGCCCAATGTGATGTGATGGCAACCGCTGTGACTAATCTCACGAAAGCCCTTGTTAATTTTAAGGGCGGCACAGTTGACTTGAAGCCGTTGGAAAAATTAATCGAACAACTGAAAACACCACCAGTTGTAGAAAAACCCAATTACCGATTTAATGTGCAACGCAATACTCGTGGATTCATCACCGGTATGACCGTCGCGCCAGACACCCCAACACTAAACTGAGGAAGTACCAATGGCTACATTCGTTAAACTAAATGGGTTCGTCGAGCACCTTGCCGAGAAGACTCACAACTTGGGTGCTGACGTACTGACCCTTGCGTTGTCCGACACTGCACCAGCGGCTGAGACACCAGACCCGTCTGTGCTCACGGCTGATTGTATTTTGGCTAACGTCACTCAGGTGGCTTACACCAACTTGTCAACGCGAGTGATCACCACCACGTCATCCGCTCAGACGGGCGGGATTTATAAGCTGACCCTGACTGATCTGGTGTTGACTGCTGGGGCTGGCCCGGTTGCTGGGTTCCGTTATGTTTACATCTACAACGAGACTGCCACCGTCCCTGTAGATGCTTTGATCGGTTACTATGATTACGGTTCAACGCTGGTGCTTGCCGCTGGTGAGACACTGACCGTTGACTTTGATGATGCGAACGGTGTTCTTCAGCTAGTCTAATGGGTATGTCTCGTGTCTCTCTGCGGAAAAGCTGAAACGCACTGCTGCTGGTTTGAGGGCAATGTTTGTGAGTTCCTTGAAGCCAGCAAGCAGCCTGAGTTTGTGTGGTCATGCAGTCTGCGTAGAGAGCTTGGAAACTGGGAGAATGTTTATCAAGACCCTCGTTATCTAGCCGAAGTAAAACCTAAGTTCGACCTGCTGCCTTATAAAAACATGGGTTGCGGTGATTGGCCCCCTAAAGGGATGACTTGTAATGAATGCGGGAATTGCGGATAAATGGCTAGTCTAGGAACACTTGTACCAGCCTCACCGTTAGACGCGAATGACGCAACCCGTCATGCTTTTACGAATGATACTGATCTTGAAACCTCAGCACACGCATTAGGTAACACCCCCGCCGATTTCAATACGATGGATGCCAACCCGTCTTGGCAGGTTGACTACTCAGTTGTCGGGTATGCAGATGACACCTATGGCTTGCAAATACGGATTGTTAATGGCGCAACGATTCTAGCGGCTGCTGACTCTGGCGGCACGTTCTCTGATGTTGACCTTGCGATAACAAGTGCCACTGACGTTCTATCCGCTGTAACAGCATTTGCTTACACTAATACTACGGCCAACAAAGCCACTTGGGATGGAGCTAGTGTTGAGATACGCCAGCTTTACAGTAAGTCAAAAGGTAATGATGGCGGTCACGTTGAAGTTGACTATGTAGCGATTACTGGGACGTACACAGCCGCCGCCGCAGCATTCACATTAACTGCTGATCAACAGTCGTATGCGTTGACAGGGAACGCTTTAACGAGCCTTCTCGCGGATCGGCAGCTACCTGCTGTTCAGCAGGACTACACACTGACAGGGTACGCCGCAGGATTGAATGTCGGTGTCATCCTAACTGCTGACCAACAATCATACACGTTGACAGGGAACGCTTTAACGAGCCTTCTCGCTGATCGACAGCTAACTGCTGATCAACAGTCATACGCGATGACAGGGTTCGATGCTGCTTTTACTCGCAGCCTCATCTTACCCGCCGACCAACAGTCGTATGCACTCACAGGGTTCGATGCCGCACTCCCTACTGGGGTCAGTCTAACTGCTGATCAACAGTCCTACGCGATGACCGGGTTCGATGCTACCTTCAAGCGAGGAGTCAAGTTACCCGCCGACCAACAGTCGTATGCACTGACCGGGTTCGATGTTGCTTTTGGCACTGATGTCACAATGCTGGCTGATCAACAGTCATACGCGATGACCGGGTTCGATGCAGCCTTCAAGCGCGGCCTCAAGTTACCTGCTGATCAGCAATCGTACACTCTCACAGGATTCGCCGCTGGATTGAAAGTCGGTGAGGTTCTCCCTGCGAACATGCAGTCGTACTCCCTCACAGGCTTCGATGCTGCTTTTACCCGCAGCATCATTCTAACCGCTGACCAACAGTCATATGGGCTGACCGGCAACAACGCGGGGTTTATCTATAGTGGCGGCGGGGCGGTACTGACTGCTGTTCAACAGTCCTACGCGATGACTGGCAATGACGCTGCTCTCCGTCTAGGGAAAGTGATGGCTGCTGACAGCAGCAGCTTTGCGCTCACCGGTAACGATGTAGCGTTTGCCAACGGCGAGAAAACAATAAGTTGCACGCTGGTTACGAGGACGGGTGTTGCGATCCCCAGTTTGAGCAACCTGTCATGGGCATGGTTCGATGAGACTGACCCGATCAACTTCGTTGCACCCTCTGAGCAGGGTGAGATTGAAACGACTGACATCGATGGCATCATATCAATCCCTGTCCTCGGGTCTACATTGTTACCCGGTCAATCAGGTACGTTAGTGTTACGGTCTAATGATGGTGTACTATTGGGTGCTTACGGCCTCGCGGTGACAACCTAATGTCATGCGTGTTCGAGAGTCCTGTACACGCGAACGGTGGTTGTATATTTGACAACCCGTTAGAGGTAGTCAGCGGTGTAGTATCTGGCGGCGGCATTATTGATGAGATTCGACCCGCCAGCCGGTCAAGAATGGAACAGCAAATGCGTGAAGAAGACGACATCCTAATGATGGTTGCAGCAGCGTTTATGGAGATTATGTAGTGAGTTTAGCTGATTGTTTTAAGAAAGCCGGTAAAGCCTTATCGAGTCAAGACCGTAGTGCTATTGAAGCACTGGTGGCTGATGGGCTGTCTGAGGAAGATGCTGTACAGCAACACCTCACGTCGCTTAACGGTGAGCTTCAGAGCGTGGCTGACACTGTTGAGGCCGATGGAGGGACTGTTGCACGGGATGCCGTAGAACAGCCTGAAGTGCTGCGTCAAGCAATCAACCCACAACGCAATCAGATTGGCCTGTACCAAGGTGTCGAGGAGGTTGTGTTGACGATGAACATTCCTGCTTGGACACCTAACAAAAAAGCTAAAAAAGTTGTTCAAGCAAAAATGGACAAGCTGCATGAACAACGGAAAGAGCTTGTTGAGAGACGCAGGGTTGTTGATAAAGCATATATTCAAGGTCTCGATGCACTACAGGCTAAACCTAATACTACACCGGCTGAAGTCAATGCGTACATGGACACTGACGTTGACGGTGGGAAGTTGGACAATGAGATCAGGGCACTCGATGCTCAGGTGGCACAACTCGCCTCTGAACGCGATGGTGATCCTGCTGCCAACGGTACCGATATATGGGCAAAGATTAACGCATCAGCCAAGAAGAAAGAGCTGGAATGGATCGCTTTGGAAGAATTCCTGACCCTCGCGAGATCATCCAAACAAGAATTACCCCTCAAGTTTACCCGCGAAAATGTGCTCGACTTCATTCACGCCAACGGTTTGGAAGTTGAGGAAATGAACACCGACACGAGCGCGGCTGAAGTCGAAGGCAGCGGCACGTTTAATTGGAGCGAATCTATCGATGATGACTCTGCCAACTGGGACGGTCGTGCTGACGACTACATGTATGAGTTTGACAGGAATGACACTATTGAAGACATGGCTGATGATTTGTACTTCATCACCGGCGATGAGTTACAGACATTAATTAATGAAAAAATTGAAGAACTAAAAGAGTCACCTATTGCTGATCTCCCTGAAGCGGTAGTTGAAGCACAAGAAAAACTCAAGCAGCTTGATGACATATCCCCTGACCAAATGACACTGGAAGGCATTGAGGAGCGTGACGTTACTCAAGAGCGCATTGCTGCGTTGGCTGAAATTGAGAAAGCAATGCTGCCGGAAATCCGCGATGCCGTTTATGAGCGAGCGGAAAAAGCAGCCGAAGAAGACTACATGGATAACCCTGTCAGAATGTATTACGACTCTGACACCGGCGTAGAGATCATAGGTAACGATGATTATGGGTACCGTGTCAGCCACCAAAACGGCGGTTTAATTGACGATATATGGTCATTCAATGAGGCTGAAGTTGCCGCACGAGACATGGCCTATGAGAACGGACTGTTTGACGGTGACTATGATGGCGACGGTGAGAACGTAGCCAAGTGGGGCGATGAGTCATATAACACCCCCGGCGATTACGACAACTACCGTGAGTTAAAGTTAAAGTTGCCTAAGATTGAAGGTGACTTTTATCAGACTGCCCACTTCCCCGATCGCAACATCGTGGCGTTCCTGCGGGTAGATGATCGGACAATGTGGGGCGAGTCTAAAAATGAAATAGCTGGGCGATTATTTGCGCCTGATACAACAGGCATCACCGTTAAGGAAGCTGAGGGGTTCACCCGCACTGCTGATGGCGAGGTTATGGTGTATGACTTATTTAGATCGAACGGGGTAAAACTTGATCGAATCACCGCAGCAAATGCTGATCAGGCACTTAGTAAATGGGCTGAGAGTAGCAAGCAGGATGAGTTTTTCCGTAACAAACTACCCACCTACTTCATCGAGGAGTTCCAGTCTGACTGGCACACGGCTGGGCGCAGGTTCGGGTATGTGACAGCAGAAGAACTGCCTAACTTGTTTGAGTTGAAACTGGAAAACAGTAGGCTTGTTAATGAGCTAAACATTACCTTTGAGCCATCATCAGAGCTGGATGGTTTAACTCACCCTAATGGTGATGGCACGTTTAATGTGAGGAGATATGCAACCTTTAAAGAGGGGGTTTTACGCAATCCTCTCGCCGGTGAAAATGCTAAGAAGTACGTTAAAGACGTTGACACCTTTCTCAAGGGTACCGAGGAAGGAATGAAGGTGTTTAACAGCATCGACGACTCCATTCGATTTGAACATAACGTACCAGATGCACCGTTCAGCGGTGACGACTGGCTCAGATTTGGATTGAAGCGTGCGATTGTTGATGCTGTTGAGAATGGTTACAAGGCGTTCGCATGGCCCAATGCTGCGTCGATCTCCGCACGGTGGTCTGATAGTTACGACTACTCATCACAGTACGACAATAAGATGACAGCCATCGTTAAGAAGCTGGTTCACATCCCACCGGCACATTTGGACATGAACGGTGAGGCGATGGATGCCCCTGCAACTAGGGAAGATTTCACCATTGTGCAAAGAGACAACGGTCTTTTTGATGTGTTCAAAGACGGACAGGTTCAACTTAACGAAGCACTATCTGAAAAAGAAGCAAACAGATGGATTGATAGGAACACGGGTACCGATACAGGCTACCACATCGTACCGATCACCGAGGAACTGATGGCGCGGGTTAAAGCTGAATCGTTCCCACTGTTCCAAGGTCTCGACAGCACTGAGGCACGCGGGTACTACGATCCTGCGGCCAGCCTGATTCGGCTTACTGAAACAGCGAACCTGTCCACCTTCATGCACGAGTTCGCTCACTTCATGTATGAAATGGAGCGCAAGACTGGCGGTAAAACACTGGATCAAATTAACAAGTGGTACCTGCGGATCGCTCCCACTATCGCAAAAGAATCGGGTACCACCGAGGGGGAAGTGCGTCAGTATGTGAAGTACGACACCACCGGTGATGCCAAGGTGGACGCAAAAATTCGTACTGCGGTGCATGAGAACTTCGCACGCGCTTGGGAACAATACTTGATGGAAGGTAAATCACCATCGGTAGAAATGAAGAAAGCATTCAGGGCCATCGCACGATTCTTTGTGGCTGTTTACAACATGGTGAAAGGCGAACTAGAAAATCAGCTTGATGATGAAATGCGTCAAGTGTTTGATCGCATGATCGCCACTGAAGAACAGATTGAATTCGCAGAAGCGACTGCTCAAATAGAGCCGATGTTTACCGATGCTGCGGCTGAAGGGATGACTGAGGAACAGTATCAAAGTTATCTCGAAAGACAACGAGAGTCGTCTGACACTGCGGCTGAAACTTTGCGCGATCAGCTAATCAAACAATTCACTCGTGAGACCTCTCAATGGTGGCGACATGAGAAGTCAGTCGTTGAGGATGATGAACGTGAGAAGCTGAAAACCGACATAGTGTACATCGCACGAGACTTACTGCTTGGCGACACGCTGAAGCTGGATCGCACAGCGACTCACGAGTTGGTAGGTAAAACAGTCACGGACAAGCGCGGTGTTAAATCGAAAAGACTACCGGCTAACTTAAACAAGATGACGATCACCGGTGGTGAAGGTGTTCACCCTGATCAAGCAGCCGCGTTCCTCGGGTATGAGTCTGGCGGTGAAATGCTGGATGATCTGATTAACGCCCCTTCACTAAACGATGCGGTGAAAGAGCGTGCTGAAAAAATAATGAAAGATCGACACGGCGACATCCTCAACGACGGCACCATTCAACAGCTTGCTGATGATGCACTGCACAATGAGGAAAGAGCGAAACTGTTGATGACGGAACTGAAGACACTGGCGAAAGGCACCCGTCAGCCGGTGATCAGCCGTCAGGCCATTCAGGACATCGCTGAACGCACGATCGGTGAGCGCACATATAGTCAGCTTCATCCCGGCAAGTACCGTAAGGCTGAACTGAGGGCCGCACAGGAAGCTGCCATTGCTCACGAGCAAGGTAACAATGAGGAAGCAGCTCGTGCCAAAGCCCGTCAGCTAATGAACTTCTACTTGGGTAAATCAGCACAGGAAGCTCGTGATGCCACCCTCAAGATCGTAGAGCACACTGCACGATACCGATCCAAAGCTACTCGCGAGAAAATCAGTAAAGCTGATGGTGGGTTCATCGGTCAGATCGACAAGATACTGAAGCGGTTTGAGCTGCGTAAATCAGCCACACTGAAAGCGGTAGACAAGGCGAACGAGAGTCTTCAGAAATGGGCTAACGATCGCATCGCAGATCACGGTGATGCACTGGTGTTAATTCCTGAAGTGCTTGATGAAACTTATGTTAGTCACTGGAAAAACGTACCCTTTAAAACATTGAAAGGCATTTCTGATGCACTAAAAAATATCGAGCACGTTGCGCGGTACTCCAATCAGATCACCGAGGCGCAAGAAAAAGTTGACTTCAATAAGCTAGTAAACCGGTGGGTAGCTCACATAAAAGGCAACGGTAAAGCGAAGTTTAAATCAACAGAAATGACAGTGGTTGAGACTCGTAACTGGGGTCGCTGGACAATGGCTCAGATGACTAAAATCCCGTGGATGGCTTCATGGTTAGATGGCGGTGAGCGTGCGGGAATGAGTCACGATATTTTAGTGCAGCGTTTTACTGAGGCATACAACAAAGAAATATCGTTATGGCGAGAAGTCGGCAATGTGGTGATGAAAGCAATTCACGATCGCAGCAAAGCTGACCGCAAAAGACATAACTCTAAACTTTACATCAAGGAACTAGACATCACCTTAATGGGGCATCAGGTACTAGCGGTTGCGCTTAACACAGGTAACGCGGGTAACTTGAGAAAGATGCTGCTGGGTGAAGGGTGGGCTACTGCTGAGAATGAAGCTGACATTGTGTTTGAAAATCCAAAACTGCAAACCGTGCTTCAACACATGACGAAAAAAGATTGGACTCTTGTGCAGTTGATATGGGATCAAATGAATGAGTTGTATCCTCAACTAGCTGAAGTACACCGTCGCACTACTGGGCTGGTACCACCGAAAGTTGAAGCGACTCCTATTCAAACATCGCATGGTACATTCAATGGCGGGTACTACCCGGTGAAGTATGACCCTAGCAGGTCACACCAAGCGGCGAAGAACGAGGAGCGAATGAATGCTCAAGTCGAGTCTATGTTCGGTAGCACTGGAAGTATTCAAGCCTCGGTAGCCGCGTCAGCAACGAATGAGCGCACCGGTTATTACGGGCCTATTCGTCTCAGTTTAGATGTGGTACCTACCCACTTCCAAGAGACCATTCACTACATCACTCACCATGACGCAGTTCGTGAAGTCAACAAGCTGATCCAAGATGAGCGAGTAGCGACTGCGATCAAAGAGTCGATTGGCCCTGAAGAATTTGCACAGTTGAAACCGTGGCTTCACAGCATTGCTAAAGACGGACGTGAGACTGCAACCAAGTTGTCGTGGGACACCGTGCTGGGTAGGCTGAGGTTTGGCCTTACTCTAGGGATCATGGGGTTCAAAGCCTCGACCGGTATCATTCAGGTGCTTGGCTTATCCAACACCGCTGCTGAAGTAGGTGCTAAGAATTTGTACCATGCGGTGCGTAACATCCTCGGTAGTCCTGATGACATTAAAGAAGCGTGGGAGTTCGCTGTTGCTAACTCTGAAGTAATGAACCATCGTGCTCAGACTATGGATCGTGAGATTAAGAATGCGATGCACCGGCTCACCGGTAAGACAGGTTTAATAGCGGGAGTGCAAGAAATGTCGATGAAACACATCGCATTGGTGCAGACCTACATGGTCGATCTCCCGTCATGGTATGCCGCCTACATTAAAGGGATGAATGAGTGGGGTGATGAGGCACGCTCGTTTAAGTATGCTGACTGGGTAATTGAGAATGTTCAGGGGTCAGGCGCAGTTAAAGACTTGACCGCACAGACGCGCTCTCAGAATGAGTTCTTCAAGCAGCTAACTATGTTTATGACATTCTTCAGTTCGATGTGGAACAGTCAGCGTGACGTGGTGAAAGGGGCTGCGTCTAAACGATACTCCCCCACCACTATCGCCGCTAAGTTGATGTTCATTCTTGTGATACCGGTGTATCTGGAAATGCTGATGAGGGATGACTTTGACGACGATGATGATGATGAGACAGCATTGCAAAAATACTTGACGCAGTTGGCAGTGTACCCCACCCAGTCTATACCGGTGATTCGTGACATTGCTCAAGGGGTGTCAACAGACTACGGGTACAACTTCTCACCATTAGACCAATTACTGTCTAACGGGATTCGCACCATCCCCGAGTTTGTTACTCGCGGGTTTACCGATGAAGACATTACGAAAGGTCAGTGGAAGGGGACAACTAAAGTAGTCGGCGCGGCTACAGGCTTTCCCGGTGTCAATCAGGCATGGGCCACTGGTGAACATCTTTACGAGGTGTTTGAGGAGGGCGAAGAATTAACAATGCACCAGTTATTATTTGGCCCAAAACGATGATACACTTGGCACAACTATTGCAGGATTAAGTTATGACTGTAGCTACTACTAACATTACAGACGGCCCGTTTACAGGAAATGGAGTAACAACTGCGTTCGGGTACACCTTCCGCATCGAGGATGAAGCACAGATCATCGTGTATGAAACTGATACTGCGGGAGCTGTCACCACCCTAACCCTCACTACGGATTACACGGTGTCAGGAGTAGGCAGTGATGCAGGAGGATCGATCACTCGTGTGGCTGGGGCACTTCCTAGCGGTTACACATGGTACCTTCGATCTAACTATGCCCTGACTCAATCCACAAAGTTTCGGTCACAAGGTAGATTCTTACCTGAAGTCCATGAAGCTGCGTTCGATAAACTGTCGTTCATTGTTCAACAGTTGCTTGATCTAAACAACCGTGCCTTTCGAGTTGCCGCGTCTGATCCTGATGCGTCGGCGATAGTAGAACTTCCTAACGCTGTTACTCGTGCCGATAAGACATTGGCCTTTGACTCAGCGGGTGATTTGATTGTGACTGGTCACATCGGTCAGTGGGTAGGCGACTGGGTTACGGCAACTGTTTACCTTGCCCGAGACCTATATAAAGACCCTGCCGACAGTAACGTGTACACAGTATTAGCAGATCACACTTCAACCACGGTAGCCGCTGACGTAATCTCAGGTTATGTAGAGTTGCTGATTGACTCTGCCGCTGCTGCTACAAGTGCGGCGGCTGCTCTCGTGTCTGAGAACAACGCTGCTGCTGATCTGGTACTGACCAATGCGGATGTGGTTACTGCTGAAGATTCTAATTTAGAGTCGGGAGACTGGGCTAATCAAACTGAAGATGCTCTAGCCCGTACTTTCGCTAGTGGTGTACCGACCAACCGTGCGGCTGGTAATTACTCGGCATTACACTGGGCAGCGAAGGCTGCTGCTAATGTGGTTCTTACCAATGCTGATGTGGTTCTTACCAATGCTGATGTTACAGCAACCAATGCTGATGTCGTTACGGTCGCAGGTATTTACGATAACTTCGATGATCGTTACCTTGGTGCGAAAGCATCGGCACCCACACTGGACAATGACGGTAATGCTCTGCTTACAGGTGCTTTGTACTTCGACTCGACGACGAATACGATGCAGGTGTACAACGGAACAGGATGGCAGGACACGACCAGCTCAGTCCCCGGACTGACTCAAACCTTTACCTACACCGCAACAGCCTCTCAGACCTTGTTCACAGGTGCAGATGACAATGCTTTAGTGATGGCGTTTGATGGCTCGACCGGCATACAAGTATTCCTCAACGGTGTGAAGCAGATACTCAACACCGACTTCACATCTGGAACCAATGCAATCACGCTGCTCGTGGGGGCTACTGTAGGCGATTTGCTAGAACTATCAGCGTTCAGCTTCTTCACGGCAGCAGACACTTACACCCAAGCACAGATCAATGCTAAAGATGCACTGAAGATAGACACCACTGAGATCGGTACTTCAGTCCAAGCCTATGACGCAACCCTAGAAACAGGAGCCACCAAGACTTCTCGCAAGAATGCTGTTATCAATGGTAACTTTGACCACTGGCAGAGGAGTACCTCCCAATTAACAACCGGCGGTGGGCTGTATACCGCTGATAGGTGGAAAAGCACTGACGGAACAGGCACTGTTACAGCATCAAGGCAGACATTCACTTTAGGCCAGACTGACGTACCCGGAAATCCTACCTATTTCCATAGGTACGACATGACCGTAGCGGCAGCGACAGCGAACGCATCGAGGATTTTACATAGAATAGAGGGTGTCAGCACTTTCGCCGGTGAAACTGTCACACTTAGCCTGTACATGAAAGCATCCTCTGCAATATCGCTTGGTAACGATGCTAGTTCAGCCGATGGCATTGAGTTATCTCAATCTTTTGGTACAGGGGGAAGCCCTAGCACCTCGGTAAGCACCACACTGAGTACGGGTACAAGCATCACTACCTCTTGGGTCAAGCACACCTTCACGGTTACTCTCCCATCTATAACAGGCAAGACGCTTGGCACTGCGGGTGACGATTACTTAGAGCTTAGGTTTGATTGCCCATACAGTGTGTATAGTTTTGACATAGCCCAAGTACAACTAGAGAAAGGCTCCGTAGCAACGGACTTCGAGCGCAGGACTGTTGGTGAAGAATTACAGTTGTGTTATAGGTACTATTGGGAGAGGCCGGGCCTTAGCGTCGTAGCGGGTGCTGCAAGCACTGCGTTATTACAAACTCAATTCTCTCTACCCTCTATAATGCGGGTATCACCTACGTTTGACTTAACTAGCTTTTCCTCGGGCGGCAGTTTACCAACTCCATCCGCAGTGGATAGTACAGCTATTAGAGATCACTGGATTAGGGTTTCGCTGACTGTTACTGGGGCTACTAGTGGGGCTTGCGGGCTTGTAGGTTTTGATCTAACAGCAGACGGGGAGTTGTAATGAACACAGTGAAATTGAAAGGCGATGGCTACCTAGTCGATGGCTCACTATTAGTCCCGAACATCCCCGGCAACAGGCACTACCAGCTAGTACAAGAATGGATTGCTGCTGGTAATACACCAGAGCCTGAATTCAACGCTTCTGAGATCACAGCTAATGCTGTAGCTGAATCCAACGCTGTTGAGGTAGCAACACTTACTAGGCTTGATATGGAGTCAATCAGAGACATCCGTGAGTACATAGCTGCTCAACCAGATGCGCCACAGCCACTGAAAGATCGTGAAGCATTAGCCATAGCGTCCAGAGGAAGATTAGCATGAGCAAGACAAGAGAAAATGCGGATGGTTTAGTTGATCCTGATCTTGGTGTAACGGTACAAGGGTATGACGTTGATACAGCCAAGCTGGATGTAGTTCAATCCTTCACAGCAGAGCAAACATTCAAAGAAGTAACAGAAACCGCACACAGCTTCACTGGTACAGTTATTGACCCCGCTAACGGGACTTTGCAATACAAGACACTCGCTGCCAACACTACATTAACCCACTCGCTAGTTGAGGGTCAGTCAGTAACTATTCATATTAACGATGGCACTGCTTACACAATCACATGGCCTACTATCGTATGGGTGGGTGGTTCTGCCCCAACACTACCAACAACAGGATGGGCCATTATTGAACTATGGCGGTTGAACGGATTTGTGTGGGGCATTCACTCAGGAGATACATAATGTTTGCTGGACATAAGTTAAGAAGGTCACGAAAGACTATAGAGGATGTAAGCTACATAACACAGGCTCAAGTGGCAGGGCCGCTAACTGTAGTCACGCACACAGGAATATCTATTGGAGTGGCGGCAACCCACAGGTACGTTGTTTGTTGTGAAACGAACCTATCTCAACCAACTTTAGGTTTAGCCGTAGTTTCAGCCACTATTGGCGGGGTTTCAGCTACGATTTTAGCCACACACGATGCCGCCAATGGTAGTAATGCACTGGTAACGTGGTACATGGCTAAGGTTCCAACGGGGGCCACAGCGAATATAGTTATTACTTTTAATCGTGATACGTCTGGTGTTGGCTCTCAGATATTCGTATACACAGTGACCCCTTCATCTAACAGCAGTACCATAGACTTGTTTGACTCTTTGTCTGAGAGCATCACCACCACAGGGGACACTACAGTATTGTCCACACCTAGTATTACGACTGTAGAGGGTGGGGTAGTACTTTGTGGTGCGTTACAAAGGAATGGGCTAGCGGGGAGTTTTACGGGAGGTGTGTCCACCACAGACTACAGCGCAGACATTCTAACCGCAGACTGGGCTACAATCGGACACGTTCTAACCACGGGTGCTGATATAGACTGTGAGGTTACGACAACAGATACAGGTCTTCTTACCCAAGAGTTCAAAGGGGTAGCCATATCCCTTCGTGCAATATAGGAATAACTAATGAATTATTGCAAACCGATTGACGCAACCACAGCAGAGAAGTACAACCTTCGTCAGTTGAAAGCTGACTACCCTGATGTGTCATTCCCCAAGAGAATCCTTGATGGCTCTCTTGATGAAGCTACGCTGAATGAAAGGGCGGCTGAGTACGGTGTATACCCATATACAGTACCTGCACAACCAGCCTTTGATGCAGCTATCGAGCGCATTGAAGAAGGCTTGATTCTAAACAACGCTGGGACTTGGACGCAGCAATGGATCACTGTACCGCTGACACAAGCAGAACTGGATGCCTTAGCAGCACAGGCTCTTGAAGACGGTGTTCGTGCAGATACACTACTCAAGAACTTCATGGCACTAGGCCCAGCGGGTATTGAGACTTATATCGATGCCAACTCTACCAATATGGCAAGTGCCAATGAGGTATTGAAAAAGCTGGCTAAGATGATTTGGCTCAGTATGAACAGACAGTTCTAAATGCAGTACAAGTCGGGGTACAAGTACCAACTGCACCGGAATTATTCTGTAGTTACCTCCATCAAACCGCCAGTGACGATCGACACCAAGTACATCTGGTTGTTCTCAGATGGCGGTCTGCAAATTAAGAGTGGCTACGCATGGGATGGTGCAAGCTGGGCGATCGACACCAAGAGCTTTATGCGAGGCTCACTGGTGCACGACGCACTGTATCAACTATTTCGAGAGGGCCACTTAGACCCTATTGAATTTAAAGACAGTGCTGATAGACTGTTACAATCTATCTGTAGAGAGGACGGCATGTTCAAAGCCCGAGCGTGGTGGGTTTACAAAGGTGTGAAGCGCGGCGGGTGGAGTTCAACCTCACGACGTAGTGTTAAGCAAATAAGAACGGCTCCGTAAAAACAACTATACTAAGGAATGAGTCATGCCGGAACGAATTGTAGAGTTTCTTCATAGCATACAACCGGCGGCGGGAGGTGTCGTGATGGCTGTTCTTGTTTCAGCACTGAGGGTAGTCTATGACAAGGGTGAAACACGCCCCTGTCGAGTTCTGCTTGAGTCTATCTTGTGTGGTGCGCTCACACTGACAATCAATAGCGGTGTTATCGCTTTGGGCTTTGGGCCTGATTGGGCGGTGTTCGTTGGCGGCGTTACCGGGTTCTTGGGAACCTTCAAAATACGCAGTATCGCCATGAACTTTATTGCTAGAAAAACCAAATGATTGAGGGCATCTTCCCCTCTCGGCGTGCTAACGATGAGGAAGGGGATACTGTTGTCCTTGAGCATCGCGGCATTGATGGCTATGGGTCGGGTGCCTATGGTGCAAGCCGTGGTGATCGAACCCACAAAGGGATAGACTTCAAAGCTCCTGCGGGTACTGCCATCCTGTCGCCGGTCGATGGTGTGGTGTCTAAGCTGGGGTACCCATACTCTGATGACTTTAGTTACCGGTACGTTGAGGTGACTACTCGCAGCGGTCGCAAGCATCGTCTGTTCTATGTTGATCCTATTGTGCAACTTGGTGACAAGATTGCCGTGGGTCAGCCACTCGGTCTAGCACAGCACATTGCCGCTCGATACAACGAGCATCTAATGAACAATCACATCCATTATGAAGTGATGGTAGGACATGATTACATCAACCCTGCGCTCGCTTAAAAGAAATTAACTTCTAAATCATTTGTGGTGACACCATCGCGATACCGTTGGAGTGCAGACTTCAGCCCCTCCTGATCATCAGTCTTACGATCGATAGCATCAGCAACGGCAAGGTCAACGGTGTCGTTGCAAAGAATACGAATGATCGATACAGAACTTTTTTGCCCTTGACGATCAAGACGACCGCACATCTGGTCGTACAACTCCAAGCTCCAATTGATTCCAAACCACACCACGATACTGCCTGACTCCTGAAGGCCATCGATGCCGTGCCCCATTGATGCAGGGTGGCCCACCATTAGTTTGATCTCACCGCGATTCCACCGGTCGATGACCGCAGCGGTATCTTTTGCTTTTACTTTACTGAGGTTGACTGGCTTGTACTTCTTGAACTTCTTCATTATCCGGTCAGCATCGGGAGTGAAGGAGTAGCTGCACAGCACGGGCGACCCCCCTGCCTCCTCCAAGATGTCTTCGAGTGCATCTAGCTTGGCATCATGCAACGCTTCTGAGGTGCCATGCAGGTCGGTGTAAGGGGTACCGTTGCAGAACTGTAGGCACTTGTTTGAAATGCTGGACTTGCTGAATATCTCAACCTCTGATCCCGTCTCAAGTCGGGTGAACAGATCGGCCTCTACCTCCTCGTAAGCCTTCCTAGCTTCTGGCGGTAGATCAACCATGATGTTAGTCGTTATGCTCTCAGGCAGGTCGAGGTAGTCTTTCGCGTCCATCTTAATAGTGATGTCGCTGATCTGGTACTCGATCCACTGCTTGCCGATGTCAGTGGGCGTGTACGTCCAGCCCATGTAGTCACTGGCGAAGTAGCTGTTCTTGAAGTTAGTGATGAACTCACCGAGTCTCTTGCCCCCATCTACTGCGAGATACTGACCGTGCAAATCCAAGTACCCATTACTTGCGGGGGTGCCTGTCAGCCCAGTGCGATAGGTGAAGTGAGGGATGATTTTTTTCCAGCCGGTAATCTTAATGGGGTAAGTCTCACCGCGCTTATCCTTACGGTCACGAGTGCCACCTTTCATCCGTAGCGAGGTGCTGTTCTTTACCTTCGACACCTCATCATAGACAACCATCTGGAAGGGTAGCGGCTTGCCTTGGCTGATGTAGTAATGGTCTAAGGTTTGAGCCAACCAGTTCATGTTCTCATAGTTAATCAGGTACACATCAGCATGGTTGAACATCGCTTTCAACCGGTGCTCCTTCGTGCCGTTCATAATGCTGAAGCGAAGGTGGTTAGTATGTGACCACTTGCGTGCCTCTCTCGCCCACACTGAATTGATCACCCTGAGTGGCCCAAAGATGAGAGTTTTCTGCACCTGTCCTGCGTTCATTCGATCCACGATGGTTGTCAGGGTGACAGGAGTTTTGCCCAACCCCATTTGTAACCACAACATTGAGTCGGTGTGGAACAGTTGGTGAAGGACGCACTCTTTCTGATAGTCGTGAAGGTGCTGCGGTGTTAGTAGATCAGAGGCCATATCGTGAACCGGTCTCAGCAGCCAGTGCAGCGTATGCAGCCATGTCCTCATAGTCATCAATGACGAACTTGCCAGCAGTAGCACGGGCATACTTCAGTACCACCATAAACCGCCACCCCTGTTCTTCAGTGAGATTGGTACCTTCCAACGCATTGAAAGCGACGACAGTTTTCAGCATAGATCGTTCACCGCCGGGACAGTCTCGCTGCTCGGCGCGATCCTCGATGTGCTGGGCTGACTTGCGTAACAGTTCTGAAGGGTTCATTCCTCTCCTCCTGACCCGAGTTCTGTCATTAACCGACTGAGCTGACGCTCTATGTGATCCAACCGGTCATCTGACTCATGGTGACTTGGTGGTTTTTTAGTGGCGCGGTATGCGTCAATAATTTTGGACTGCCCTTGGACATAGATTGGCCTATCGAAAGGAGCACCATCGCGTTCTCCTATGATGTAACCCATCGGCTCAACTCCCATCTTACTCAGTCGAGCAGAAGTCTCCTCAGTTTTACCGGGCGACATGCCTACCATCTTACAAAAATCACTAATGTATAAATACTTCATGGTCGTTCTCCTAGCGGTTTAATAAATACTTATGTCATAAATTACTGACTTGATAAAATTATCCACACCGGTAGACCCGCGCACCCACCGAGCATTTGCACCGTGCGCTCTTAACCGGTTGATCTCTCGGTGCTGTACCGGCGACACATCACCGTCGAGAGTTTTAACTTCAACAAAGTAGACCTGACCGCTGATGATCACGATCCTGTCAGGCACACCATCGCGGCCCGGTGACACCCACTTACGAGTAATGCCGCCGATCTTTTCTACTTCGTCATTGAGATAAGTCTCAACTTTGTTCTCCCTAACTCCCATCAGTAAGCTCATGGTTTGTGGTGAGAGAAGTCAGCTCGTTACTAAGCAACTTGACACACTGGTCAATGGCATCGAGGGTGAAGCTGGGGCAGTCTTCTTTTTCATACTCTAGTCTAAGTAAGAGCATGTACCCCAACGCAGAGAGTGGATTACCCGCGTACATCTTGGCAATCTCACCCGTGTCAGGGTGCATGGTGCTGACGCTGAACATTTCACCGTTGAGAATCCTCGCTTCCATGTTGTCATCAGCGTTAAGAGTACGCTGCTCACCGTTGGCATAATTAATTGTGATCGATGTGTTCATGTGTTCTCCTTCATTAGTGTGACCAATTTCTCAGCCTCTTTGATGTACCACTCGTAGTTCAAGTCACGCGGGTGATAGTTACTTTGAACCCACTCAGCCTGACTCACATCATTACATATTTCAACCGTCCAGCCGGTGTTGATTCCCATGCGTCGAGTCTCATAGATCGATTGGTTTTTGGTGTGGATGCGTTCATCCCACACGCCGTCACCGATCTCAGATTTAATGTCGTTATAAAACTGATCAGTTAAACAGTTGGCTCGTTTGAATTCACCTTCTGTTCCCGCTGGTGGCATAACTTTTTCAAGCGGCTTACCAGCGGTGCTGATATAGTATCTGACAATGTTACCCACCTTCTCTCCACCCCACTCAAGATGAGACGAGCGCGGTACTTTTGTTCTAAGGAAATAATCATAGATGTCGTCATGGGTCGTGATGAACTCTCGGATGTCTTCACCGCGAACAAGTGCTGCTTCAGCCGCTTTCTGCACCACGAGCGCACTTTGGTTTTGATGCCAGTCCATTTCATATTCATACGCCCCCTTACGTTTTAATTTACCACCTTCGTGCTCGGCAATGTAATTGTTCACATCACGAATAAACATCCGAGAGTAGACAGCATCCTCAAGCACTAAGTCAGTGATGCCCTCCCACCAGCGACACACGTCACTGACCCACTGTTGATGTCCTCGTGGGCAACGAATGGTTAAGCCGTCCGTATTGATCTGGATCATTTGCACATCAGGAGAGACCATCAGCTTCTCAGCCAACATGCACAACAGCAGTTGACCATTGACGGTAATCGACATGGTGTACTGAGGATCATACAGTGGGCTGTACTCGTTGTTGCTGTCACCATAGACACCATTGAGTGCCAGCTTCAACATCGCGTTCTCAGGCGTTCCCTTGGCGTGCTGACGGCGTTGGTTGTACACGTCTTTGTAGATTGAACAGAATGATTTACCAAGGTGGGCAGGATACAGGTCGTTCGCGATGGCAATGTTCGGGTAGTAACTCGCCACATCGATGTCGATGATCATGTACTGATCGTCTGAGTGTACGATTTGTGGATCAACTGATCCGTGAATACCACCGGTACCGAAGACAAACTGGAAGCCATTGACGGTGCAGTGAATGTCTTTAATCTGCCCCTTGGTGCCAATGATTGTTTTATTCTTGAACCAAGTATGGATACGTTGGAACTCAGGGTGCTCGAACTGAAGGTAAGGCAGCAGAATATCTTTGACGACGATCTCATTCCGTACTGTCTGCACCATCCCGCGCTTACCATCGACATACTTGTAACAGCAGCCGGGGGTATGCTCCTCCAATTTTTGAATGAAGTATTGCTTGCCGATCTTGGTGTCGTTGTAGTTGATGCAGTCCATTTCATACTTGACTGCCAGCTCCTCACGCAACCGGATGTGGTCGGCTGACTCATGGTAGAACAGCATGGTGGCGCGACAGTCATGCAAGTTGTACTTCAACAGCACATCGATTTGCTCTGAGGTGAGCGTGGTGCCTACCGGGAAGGGCAGGTCTTCGATGTTGTCCATCCTCATGTTGAACTCAAGCACCTTCAGACTGGTGGATCGGGACATGTTATCGAAGTGATGAATTTTAAATAGATCGACCTGTATGAAGGTACGATTGTTTGCCCATATCGCGTGAGTAAACGAGTTGCCTTTAATGCAAGCCATCGCCTTCTCATAGATTTGCTCAACACTCACCCTGCCGTCGCTGGTCTTGATGAAGTGAAGCACCGGGTAATCAAACCCCTCGTTATTAAAGCCTACTCCTCGACAGTTTAGACGCGCCATTGTGTCGATGAATAAGCACAGCCAGTACAAGTCATTCCGTCTGAAGCTGCACTCAAACACCCACACCTGACCGGTGACACAATGCACTGCTGTGCAAGTGAAACAGTTGGGGTAGGTCTCAGTGTCGTAGACCACATCACCGGGTGTGAGGTTGAACATGAAGTCCACTGGATTCTCCCTAGCGTAAAAAAAGACCCACGAGTTACCCCGTGAGCCAAGGTTGGATTAAAACGACGTTGGTACTGGCGGTAACATCATGCCCTGTTCGATCAACATCACGTCTGTCCAGTTAGCAGCGTGGTACGCTTCACGAGTCAGCCCGTTCGCCAGTGCCGTCATCACAAACTGCGGTTGTGGTGCTGGGGCAGGAGGTACAGGAGCCGTCGGCAGGGGTGCCGTAGTAGCCATTGGTGCGGCCATCGCAGGAGCACCAGCACCAGCAAACATCTGTTCAGCAGACGGTTTACTAGACAAGGCATCACGAGGGATTGCCCCCGCTTGATCAGTCACCATGACACCGTTCAAGTATGCCTTTACACCCTTGCTCACTTGATCGAACGGCTCAACACCCGCGTCAACATACACAACCATTCCAACAGCGGTGTCATCCATTTGAGGATTGATGATGGGCTGCATGTTTGCGTCTACAAAGTGGGGCCGACCTTTGTCTGCATTGGTGCTGCACGCCAAGCTCATGTAGTCACGAGTCGCCGCGTTATCAGGCTCAGTGAGAGCCAAGTCTTTCCAGCAAACAGTACCCGCAGCAGGGAAGCCAGAAGGGAAGCCACGCAGTTTTGCGCTTTCAACTTCAGCAGTGATCGCTGGTACTTGAGGATCATTCTTATGGATCAGAATGTTGATGCTAAATTTTTGTTTGTCTGATCCTTTCGGTGCAGACGGGTTAATCATGTGCGCGTAACGCGCAATGCCTTGTACTCTCATATCATTTCTCCTAAAGAAAACTTACAGGTGGTGCATCAAAAATTGAAACAGCGTCTATATCACCGAACATTAATGCCGCGTCATCTTTTTCAACGACCGTGACCTTGGTGAGCTTCAGCTTATTGCTGACCTTGTGACTGATGTACTCTTTCTCAATGGCTGCTTTCTGTTTTGCATTAAGCAACTCAGACTTCAACACTTGCGCCGGTGAGATTAATTTCGACGGGTAGATGTCATCCTTCTTGAACTTCCGAGCCTTCAACATTTTCGCGATGGCTTCCTCAGAGTCATTCCAGACGTTCGATCCATTACCCGGCAACATTGCTCGCCCCGGTACTTTTTCACCAGTCTCAAGGCGACGCTCAAGCTCGGTGTCGATCTTGGTGAACAACGCCAGCAGATCATCCTTAACATCGGACAGCCCTACAAGCTGGCTGCTTTCAAGTTTAGTTAAATCAGCCGTTGCCACCTCCCCGAGAACATCGAGGACTTTCATATCAGTATCCATATTTTTTACCTTCTCAATACTTAGCTGTGTGCCAGCATTACAGTTTGATTTATGACGGCACCACTTGCAGTAACCTTTACCGCCTTTGCCGTCAGCGATCAACGGCGCGTCAGGATCATCAGTAAGACGAGCAGCATGAGACAACTCGATAAGTTTTTTAATCAAGTCATTAACGTCAACATCATCACAACGAACAGTCGGTGTGGTTTTCGGTTGAATGATAGTGACCCTGCACTGACCGACACGATGAGCAAGAAACGGTCGGACTAGATCGGGGCCAGACGCAATGAAGGGTCGAACCTTACCGCCGAGGTAGGCAAGCAGTTGGGTATTGTCTTTAGCATTAACCCAGCCGCGTCCGTCCTTATAGTCAATGACCTCGATGTAGGCGCACACTTCACCGACGACAGCCGTAATGGTTATGTCAGAGGTGCCGTGCCAGTCGTCACGCCCAAACATCCCACCGGGATCAGCATGACTCTCAGCCTCAACCGTTATCGTGGCCGAGGGGTGCTGCTCTTTTAACAGTGCGACCCGTTGCTCCACATAGTCGAGACCCATCTGCACTCGCTCACATCGATCCGGTGCTACCAACCATCCGTTAGGATTGTCTTCATCATTAGCACCGATGATCTGACCGTCATAGTCAGCAGCTCGCACACCGTGACGTAAGCACAGCTCAAGGAGTAGGTGACTGCCTGTACCGTCGATAGCAGCCTCACCTGATACATCAGGGTAAGCCGCCTCCTCACGGATACTACCGGGGCAATTAGGCCACCGCTGATTGCTTGGCCCTAACCTAGCGTGAACACTCATCAGATCACGATCGCCTTCACCGCATCGATCAAAGGCTGGTACTGATCGGGAGTGAGCTGGGTGATAGAGGTTACACCGAAGGTACCCATCGCAGCATCGATGTGAGCACGATCATTACCGAGTCGAGCAAGTTCTGCGAGTAGGGCAGTGTTCAGGTCAGTAGGGGTCATGGCTTCAGCAGGTGGGACAGCAACGGAGGCAGCGGGTGGGGCTGGGGCAGTCACAAGCCGGCTTGGAGTAGAAGGTGCTGTAGCTACCGGCGAGGCGGGTGCCGCAACCGGTACAGGCTTTGGGGCTTCAGTCACCATATGGTCGTCTGTGTCGATGATGCCCCCTTGGTCGGCAAGAAGCTCAAGTGCATCGGCGATACGTTCTAAACTATTTTCGATTGACATAATAACTATCCTTCTGGTTAATGTTGGTGGGCACGATAGACAAGCGATCATCAGCGAACGCTTCAATCATTTCTCGCAGTACATCTTGGTACTGGCGGTTCATTGATTTACATCTGTCTTTGAACGCACTGAGAGAATCAGAATTGGTTCTCACATGAAGCTGGGTGTTTAATTCTGACATTGAATGTTCCTTGTGGTCGCTTGTTAGAGTGTGTCATTTACTCATACATTGTCACACCTGTCAACACAATGTTTGACATTAAAAACTAAAGAGCGTATCTTAATTTGACGCTAACGGAGAACTGATATGATCCATGCTTTTAACAAAAGATTCCCGTCACACAAAGCACTTGCTAAACATGCAGTTGACCTAAGTGACAATCTAGCTATTAATAGAATAATTCACACTATCTGGTGTGAAGCCTTTAATGCAGGAGGGTGTGCTTTATTGGTTAGTGCTGATATGACTGGTGTTTTAACAGCCAAGCTATGTCGTGATGACGGTAAAGAATTTTTACTTACGGCTGAGGATTATTTGATGATCGGCGAGGGTAAAATCTCACCGTCCTACGAGCAGGGAGCATGAACGACTTAATGGTAGGTCTGTGTAGCTGGGGTGCTATTTACCTCGCCATCTGGATTGGCACTTATGATATGGAGAATGGGGTATGAACTTAGGCCAAGAGTGCGGCAGGATAATCGAACAGCAGAAGCAGGTGCAACTGGTGGCACCGGTGAGAGTCAAGAGACCGTGCGCGGTGCGTGTAGCTGATCACGATGATGAGATTAAAAAAATGATAATGGCTGGTGCCGACCGTAAGGCAATCGCACAGAAAATAGGTGTGACTACGCCTACAGTATGGGCGAGGGTGAAGTCTTATGCTGTAGAGTACCGATTAAGAATCAAATATAACGGATGTAGAAAAGGAAAGAGGTATAAAAAACATGACTGAATTTCTGGACGACACCATCAAACCTGAATGGGATGACGCACCTGAGTGGGCGAACTGGTTAGCTTGTGGCCCCGAGGGTCTGTGGTACTGGTATCAAGATGAGCCGCGCATCGATGAAGCGTTGTTTGATTGGGACGGTGAGCACGGTAGCGTTTTTGAAATGCACTTCCCACAAGACCATCCTCAACTGTGTGAGGACTGGCGAGCAACCTTGGAACATCGACCTGATGTGATAGACTGAGAGACCGCCATCCCGAAGGATGACGGCTTACTCACGCTAGGAGAATACCGACCATAGGGGATCGGTAGGCATAGTGTAATGAAAGATTAAAAAAAGAGCAAGAATCATGCCAATTGTTTCTAATGAAGAATTTTTGAAGGCAGCGTTTGCCGAAGACGCACCGTTCACCCACGTTACAGATTTTACCGAAGACCCGAATGACATACCCAAGGAGCGACACTTAACTGCTTGGAAGGGTGACTACTATCACCGTTATCATTTCAAACCAGTCAGCAATCAATACTTCACCATCAGTCACTTCTATGGTGATGAGCAGGGTATCGCCCGTCGGCGCAAAGCCTTGTATCGTCATACCCGCGTGATCGTGCTCGATGACGTGCGAGAAAAGTTGGACATGGTTGAAGTTGAAAAGCTCCCTGCTCCCTCGTGGATTCTTGAAACATCACCGGGATCAGAACAGTGGGGTTACATTCTGAACGAACCCTGCACCGAACGGTCGCGGGTAGAGAACCTGCTCGATGGCCTAGTGGCGAATGGGCTGGCTCCTGCGGGTAAAGACCCCGGCATGAAAGGGGTGACGCGATACGTCCGACTGCCTGAAGGTTACAACAATAAAGCCTCCAAGCTGGTGAACGGTCAGCCGTTTAAATGCACCATGCTTTTATGGAACCCCTTCAGCATTGTCACACTAGAAGAACTAGCAGCACCATTCGTAGTCAACCTCGATGCAGTGCGTCGTGAAGCCCGTGTTGATGGTGCGGCTGATGTGCCTGACCACCCATTAGTCAACATCCCTGACTTAATCCAGATCAAAGAGGTACGAAGCGATGGAAGATTCGATATTGTCTGCCCTTGGGTGTCAGAACACACTGACGGCGATGACTCAGGAGCGGCTATCTTTACTAATGACGACAGGACGATTGGTTTTAAGTGTCACCACGGATCATGTCAAGAACGTACCGCCCGAGACCTTCTACGCTGGATCGACGAACAAGACCCTAGCTTTGCTCCTCGACTACGAAACTGGACGAACGCCCATATGTTCGCCGATCTTAATGCGACCACCTTCATGCAGCCAGTGGAAAGGACTGTTGAACTTGCCAATAATAATCCCTTAGTCGAGGTGCTGCTTGCTGACCCGCTACAGAACGCAATGGATCAACTGAGGCGTATCAACACCTCCTCACCCGAAGCCCAGCAGATCGCAACTGTGGCCCTCAAGGTGATGCAGGACATGGGTGTGATGGAACGACAAAGTAAGCAGGATGAACTGCGTCAAACGATGGGGTGGAACAAACAAGAACTGAAGACCATCCTGAAGGAGCTACAGTCTGAATGGTATGACACCGATCGACAGTCAAAAAGTTTCTTCGACGACATCATCTACATCAAAGAGCAGAACCAGTTTTACGATTACAGCAACCGAATTTTTTACACGCCCGAAGCCTTTCAGAACAGCTACGCTCACGAGGACTATGAGGCCCGTAAGAGTGCGTTGCAAGAGGGCAGGGTAGACAAGGTAGACAAGCTGGACTACGCGCCTAAGAAGCCCCGCATCTTCGAGGAGGATGGACTGACCTACGGCAACGCATGGTCTGATGTCACCGAGTTGCAGGGTGTTACCGGCGACCCCTCACCGTGGCTCGATCATTGGGCGTTGCTTGGGTGGAGCGAGCACCGGCAGCACATGCTTGAGTGGATGGCTTACACCGTTCAACACCCTGAGAATAAGATCAATCACATGATGCTGCTTGGCTCCCTTGAAGGTGCCGGTAAAGATTTCCTGCTGGCTCCCCTCTTGGCGGCACTGGGTGAGAACGCCACCACCATTAGCGGTGATGAGTTGATGGGTGACTTCCAAGAATATCTCCTCCGCACCAAGTACCTGCACATTAACGAGGCCGAACTGGGCGACCGTAAAGAGGCACTTGAGGTCAGCAATAAACTGAAACCAATTGCAGCAGCTCCACCGAAGAAACTATCAGTCAATCAGAAGGGCATTAAACGAATACAGGTGCGGAACATTATCAACGGTACCATGACCACAAACAGCCAGCTACCCCTCAGATTGAACGGGCCTACTCGACGCTTCTTTGCGGTGTGGTCTGATCTGAATGTACGAGACCATGAGGACAACATGACCCCTGAGTGGAAAGCGTATTGGAATGAGAAGTGGACATGGATGGAGAGTGGTGGTGCGGAGGCGTGCATCTGGTACCTGCGGAACTGTGTTGATCTTCGTCTGTTTAACCCGGCTACACCGCCGCCTGTTACTGAGTTTCTACGAGACATTCGCGAAGCCTCCAAGACTCCTCACCAGATTACTCTTGAGGTGTTGATCCAGCGTCAGTTTGGCTCGTTTGCTTGTGACCTTTTAACAACAGATGATGTGATCCAGACGATGAAAAGCAGTCTGTTGAATGATCAGGACATTGCCTATTGTGATATGCGAAGCCTCACCCCATCGCGAGTATCGCAAGCTCTGAAAACGCTCCCCGGTGTGAATAAAACCCTCGGTCGGCGCAAGTATGAAAACATTACCTTGTGGGTAATTAGGAACCATTCAATGTATAGAGACTTAACGGGGGGTGAGTTGCACGACGCTTACCTTCAGCAAAAGAAAAGGTGTGTTGCACAACCGATGATGAGGGTGGTGTGATAGCGCGTCCCTGCGCTTCGGTCTTACTGTTTAAGGCCGTTTTGATAGGCCATGTGGAGTGAGTAGGACGGCGTGCCGCCTACTCTGTCACAGTGTTGATGGGCCAGCAGTGCGTACCGCTTCGCCATTCTGATTTGGTCATAAGTGTGAGCAGTAGCCCTCACTCTCCCCGCCTTACGCATTACTTCGATGTTGCTGATCATGCCTCACCCCTCGGGTTAATGGTTATCCCAATCCCACGCCCTTTCTTTTTTGTTTGAGCGTGTTTCTGTGATGTTGTTTGAATTGGCCTTCCCACACCAACTCCCATCGGCACAATTGTTATAGTTGCACCACTTGCTAGATACTCGTCGGTCATACTTCTCAGATTATCAGCTTCAATACGTTTGATTTCTGATGGCCTCATACCTCACCCCTTTTTCCATATGCCTTGAGAAAAGCTAAAGCTGCCGCTAGATCACGCAAGTCAACTTCGCCAGCGTACCCTCCTCTCTCTGTGGTCTGCGCCCATTCCAAAGTGTTCTGCGCCCATTCCAAAGCCGCTGTTTCTGCATCACTCATACCTCACCCCAACTGTAGCCATCAGCCAAACCAGTAACCCTGAACCAGATGATGTCACCATCTGCGTCAGTGCCACCCCAATAAAGGTTTCTACAAGACACATTACAAACTACCTCTGAATCCCTTAAACCATAATCAACAATCACACCTTCGGGCAGTGGACACTCGCCACCTGTCCAAGCTATTCGTTTGCCTGTGACGAGGGTGTAGCCATGCTCACATCTATGATGGCTTACGTATTTAGCAGGAGAGTTCTTGTGGGTATAGCTCACCGGCACAATATCGTAGTTCACCTTAGACCAGTCTATTACCTTCGTCTTTGGCTTGAGGCGGTATTCAATGACTTCGCTGCCCCACACTGGCTCGACAGCGCAAACGTTCCAAATATCGCGGGTTCTGCCCTTAAATTGAAATATATCCCACGGTGTTTCACTGGTCTGAGCCTCTACTGCAAAGGCCATGATTAAATCTTTATCTCTATGTCCTGTCATACCTCACCCCTTATTAGCACTACTAAGACAAAAGCCACTACAGCACAAAGCACAACCGCTAAAGGCTCCCTCTTTTTGTATGCCACATAATCTTCGTCAGTCATTACTGCAATGATACCCATTGGTAAAACCCTTAGACGCTTCATACCTCACCCCCAGTCAAGAACGAGCCAATATAACCCACTGCCTCACGCGCCTCACTGTGGGAGTGGCCTAGTGTGATCAGCATGTGCTGCGTTGTCTTGATTCTTTCATCAAGCACGCTGTTGTACCGTGCGGCATCGACCAACCGATGATCCGTCGCATCGGCGTGACGGAGGGCAGCTTCCCGTTTGTGGTTAGTATCATCACGGTCTAACCTTACCTTGACCAGCAAGGCGTTAGCACTGTCACGATCCTGCTCGGCCAGCGTTAGCAAGCTCGACAGATTGTCGCAGCTATCAAGCGCGGTGTTGCGTTGCTCCTCAACCTCATCAAAGTCTTTACGACGTTCACGAATTGATTCTTCCAGCAGGGTGATACGGTCAATCAGTTGTTGTTTTAACATGGTGTTATCTCCATAACGATTTCAAGGTTTGCTTCAGCGTTAGCCAGTTTACCGCGTGCATCAAGCACTTTATCTAACTCTCGCCGGTATAGGTAGTTCTTTGCGTCGAGCTGCGTGTCGTGGAACAGCCCCCACTGGCTGATCTTATGCTCGCGGGAACCGTCCAACAGGATGACCGTGTACTCCGTCTCTCTGAGAACTTCAGTGGGTACGATCCTGATCGCATCGACGGGTGTCCAGTATTTCATCGGTTCAACTCAGCAAGGAGGTACTCACCGCTGTCGATCTTGGCCTTGGTCTCATCGGTAGTCTCACCGAGAAACTGGTCACGGTACTTGCTGGTGGTCACGCTGTAGTTCCAGTAGGTCTCATCCAGCAGGACGGGGTTATCCCCGGCCTGTTTAATAGCGATGATCGAGTTGTACGACTGGAACACTTGATGACCGTTGTCACCCGTCAGGATGAACTGATTGGCAACGGGATTACCTGCACGACTTATCATTGATCTAACTTTCATTTTAGCTTACTCCTAGCGTTGGTTTACTCGACTGCCCTC